>JGI12048J13642_10747955_pt1 | contig 14686 bp, 12 predicted proteins | sample ElkSlonscriptome_16_FD_13642 | JGI IMG/M metagenome (IMG submission 13642)
TTGTCCCCTGTGCGTGCGTGAGATCAACCTGATGCGTCGACTAGACCGCCGGCAGGCAATCGAGTTTGTTGATGTGACCGGCGGTCAGGGTTGCCCGATTGACCGGCAGACGCTCCTGGCGCGTTTCCATGCGCGCGAGCAGGGCGGGGAACTCGTCTCGGGTGCGGCCGCTTTCGCGGCCATGTGGCGCGCCATTCCGCTGCTCCGTCCGCTGGGTCTGGCTGCACGCTGGCAGCCTGTACAGCGTCTGCTGGAAATGCTCTACCTGCAATTCCTGCGCATTCGCCCCCGTCTCCAACGTGCCCTTGGCGGTTCGGCGAAGACACCGGATTGAGTGAGCCTGCGGTGGGCTGACCCCTTACTCCATTGCAAGGTGGCGATCCAGTAATGGCCCCGCCTCGCCATGTCCCTCGCCCTGGGTTTCTTCATCCAGGACCCGGACCGTGTTATCAAACAGGCTCTGCGCTTCTTCAGCACTGTTGCCGATGCAAGTCAGGCCGACTTTGCCATGCTCGGAGAGTGCTCCAATCATGTAAAACAACGCGCCCGTACCCGTGGCATGACGGTAGCGCAGGCCGCGCCGGGAAATGATTTCGAACAGGTCCTCCGGGAGCAGGCCTTTATAGTCGGGGGATTTGAGATTGTCGGTCGCGCAGTAGTACTTCGCCTGGCCTGACGGGTCCAGGAACAATCCTGTACCCGGATCCACGCGCCCGCCGGTCAGGAACTCAAGGGCATGAAAAGGTGGTGTGGTGCCGCCCATGCGCAGGTTGATCTCGATCGCGCTGCATTGCCAGGCACTGTCCTTGTCGCGAAAAATCAGGAAATCAACGGCAAATCGCCCCAGGACGCCGCGCTTGCAAAGCTCCGTGCCGACCTTGAGAGCTTCAGTCAATATCTGTTTGCGGCAATCATCGTTGGCCGGAAAACGACAGCCCAGATACGACTGTCCCGTGGCGCCACCGAGCACCTGTTCATGGCTGGAAACCAACGCCACCTCGGCGTCGGGATTGATGCGCATTTGCACGCTCGGTGAGCGCACTTCGGGTGCCTCGATGAACTCCTCTACGATCCCGCCCATCTCAGCAAACTTGTCGAAAAAGTGCTCGAAGGTTTCTGTGGGTGCGGTCCAGTCCAGCGTGTGAAGAGCCTGTCGCATGGCCTGGGCATCATCACGTTTGTCCGGAAATGTCAGAATACCATTGCCTTCTCCGCCAAAGCCCTCGTTGATTTTGACCACTGCGCAACGTGACCGTGGACGTTCTCTTGCCAGCTTGATCAAGGCGCTTACCACCTCGTCTTCCGTGCACAGGTTTTCCGTGCCGAGGGGATAGTTCACACCGGCAGCCTGAAAAATCTCGCGATTTCCGGACTTGGTACCGAGGTGTAAGAGCTCGGGGTCGAGCCCATTCAAGGGAATATCCAGTTCGACTGCCAGGCGACGCTCCAGGGGGGTTGCGTTGTAACAGGTCAGATAGGCCCGTTGAGGGTCGGCAATAAGGTCACGTATACGCTTGATGAGACGTGGCCGCGCCAGTACCTTCTGGGTGAGCGGCCGCGCGCTGCCGTCGTGGGCGGCCAGCATGTGCAGTCGTTCGCGCGCGTGCCGGACGGTAACGCCTTCGAGCATTTGCAGGTAATAATCGACAACGTCCGGATGCACCGGCTGGCTGGTCACGTAAATCAATCGGGCCCTGGGATTGCGCAGGCGAATGAGGGCGAACAGCAGGCGTTCTTCATACCATGCGGCGCCGAGCACTTTGGAAAGCTCTTCCTGGTTGACGCTTAAGGACGGAACAATCACCGAGGTGTGCTCAAAGGCCGGGTCCGTGCTGAGCGATTCCCAGATCACTGGCAATTGTTGCTTCAGTTTCCGAAAGCGTTCCTTTTCAATCTGATCCTCAGCAACTGCAACCCCGGCAGCTTCTTCCTTCAGCGAATCCCTCATGCGGCATGTACCTTCAATGTCTGTCCAATATCATCAAGAATCTCCCGCAAGCGGTCATAGCTCGGGTGTCGCACACGCAGCCAGGCGTTGGCCATGTAGCCGCCCTCAACCGCCTGGGTGGGTGTTCCCGCATCGGGCAGTTTCGAGGCCACAATGTAGTCGCCGTAGAGACGCTGAATTCTTTCGACGCCGGAGTAGCCGGCAATTCGGCCATCCTTGTCCGGCCGCAGCGCAATCATGCCGGCGGCAAAGCGCCGCGAGGGCGCCTGTTTCGGGTGGCCATGTACCAGGGCATTGGCCCACTCAAAGTAAAGGTCGAACTCATTGGCCGCGTTGTAAACATCCCATTGTCCGACGCCGGGTGGACGACAGCCAATTTCGGAAAACTTGAGGCCCTTGGGACCATAAAACCATTCCATGTGGGTCGCTGATGTCCCGATGTCGAGGATCCTGATCACATCGCGGGTCATCTTGCGAACCTCCGTGTAGCCAGGTTCTTCAATTCGATTGGTGGTGACCATCTGTGGTGAGATCCATCGCTTGCGCATGGCTTCAAGCACGCCCGGGTAGTAATGCGTAATAAATTCGTGACAGACGCTGCCGTTGATGGTCAATGTGTCGATATAGCCCTCGTGGCCCTCGATGAACTCCTCGACCGCAACCGGGTGACCGGCGGCCAGCCCCGATTCGGCGATAACCTCTTCCAGGCGCTCCCGGTCAGCTACCCGGTAGGTGCCGGATGCGCCAGCGCCATCGGGCGGCTTGATGATCAGTGGGTAGCCCACGGCATCGGCGAAGTCACGCGCGTCCTGCGGTGACTCAGCCCGGGTTGACTGGGCACAGGAAATTCCCGCTTTGCGCAGGGCCTCTTTCATCGCTGGCTTGTCACGGCACAGATAGGCAGTGTGCACCGAGGTACCCGGAATTCCCGTTGCCTCGCGGACCCTGGCGGCGGCCATGATATGCGCTTCAACGGTTGCTTCCAGCCGATCGACCCAGACCTTGCTTTGCACCAGCTTGACGGCCTTGAGCAGGGCGGATTCATCCACAACCGAGCGGACCTGAATATATTCAGTGAGCCAGTGTTTCATTTCGTCAGAAAGATACTCCACGGGTCGTTCACCAATGCCGATGATGTTCGCTCCGGCAGCATGTAACCCGCGCACAAACTCGCGTTGGTTGTAGGGAAAGGACGGTTCGATAAAGATAATATTCATGCTTGTCCACTCAGTCGGTGGTAATGGTCAACGTAGATGGCGCCCTGGCGTTCCCAGGAAAAATCCTGAGCCATGCCGTTGGCGACCAGTTTGGGCCATAATTTTGGTTTCGCATACAAATCAAGCCCGCGATTGACTGCCCACGCAAGGCCGCTGGCATCATAATCGCGAAACAGAACACCGGTACCTGAGCTGTTGCCGGCGTCAATCTGCACCACTGAATCCGCCAGCCCACCTGTTTCACGCACGACTGGCACGGTGCCGTACTTCAGGCTGTACATCTGGTTGAGTCCACAAGGTTCGTACAGCGAAGGCATCAGGAACAGGTCAGCACCGGCTTCGATCTGATGCGCCAGGGGGGTGTTGTAACCCCGGTAAAAACAAACCCGTCCCGGAAAACGTTGTTGCAGCCAGTGGAAGAACTGCTCATAACGTGGCTCGCCAGAGCCGAGTATTGCCATGCCAAAATCCCGTTGCGCCAACAGGTGGGGAATAACCCGCTCGACAAGATCGAGACCCTTCTGGGCAACAAGTCGACTGACAATACCCACCAGCGGCCTGCCTGCCTGTACCTCAAGTCCCAGTTTTTCCTGCAGGACGCGTTTACATTCCGCCTTGCCGCGCATGTCGCCCGGTGAGTAATTCGCCGGAATGAGCGGATCCGTGGCCGGGTTCCATTCCTGGTAATCAACGCCATTGAGTATTCCGGCCACGGTATGGCGGCGTGCGCGCAGCAGTTCATCCAGGCCGACGCCATATTCGGGAGTCTGGATTTCACGTGCGTAGGTGGGACTGACCGTGGTAACCAGGTCGGCATACAGCATTCCGGTCTTGAGGAAATTGATATGGCCGTGTTCGAGGTCACCCTGGTGCAAATGATGCTCAGTACCCTGCAGGCCGAGGTCCGGCAGAACGCCGGCGCCAAACACGCCCTGGTAGCCGTTGTTATGGATGGTAAAGACCGAACGTGTCTTGTCAAACAGGCGGTCCCAGCCGTAGGCAGCTTTCAGGTACAAGGGGATCAGCGCCGTGTGCCAATCGTTGCAGTGGAATATATCCGGCGCAAAACCCAGATGCTGGCAAAGCTCAATCGCCACCCGTGAGAGCACAATAAAGCGAAGGTGCTCATCAGCATCTTGTGTATAGATGCCCGGCCGTCCAAACAGGGCGGGGCAGCGCACCAGGTGAACCGGTAGTTCACGATCCGGCAGGATGGTCCGGTCAATGCTGTAGTGGACGTGGTGCGGCCCGATCCTGATCTCAAGATTCTGCAGCCCGTCAACGGGAACAATCTCGCTACCGACTTCGTCGACGCGGGGATAGCGGGGCATGATGGCCAACACATCATGGCCCGCATCATGCAGGTAAGCGGACAATGCGGATGATACATCCGCCAATCCTCCGGTCTTAGCGAAGGGTGTAAATTCGGCGGAGACCATGCAGATTTTCAGTGATCGCTTATCAGTCAACGGTTTGCCTGCAGCATGCTGGTGAGATGCTATTCTAACCCGCCGGACCTGCGCATTTTTTGACCTGAGACCTGGCCTGCCTTTATGAACGTAATACTATGAATATACTGCTTATTTCTCCCGGCTATCCTGCAGACATGCCTGAGTTTGCCCGTGGCCTTGCACAGTGCGGTGCCCGCGTCATTGGTGTTGGTGACCAGCGTCGCGATGGTTTACCGCCGGTAGTTCGGCGTTCATTGGCAAGTTATGTTCAGGTGCCCTCACTGTGGAATACGCCGGCCGTTGTGTCCGAATTGCGCGGGCAGCTCAGGGGGCATGACCTGGATCGCATTGAGTGCCTGTGGGAACCCGGCATGGAACTGGCTGCCCAATTACGTGAGACATTCAATGTGCAGGGCATGGGGGTAGAACAGACACGCCTGTTTCGTGACAAGGAGGCCATGAAGGTGGCCCTCGACACTGCAGGCATTCGGACACCCCGGCATATCGCCGTTGACAGCGTGGCAGGTTGCTGGGCGGCTGCAGAGCAGATCGGCTTTCCCCTGATACTCAAACCACTCGCCGGCGCCGGTTCGGCCGATACCTATCGCATCAGCGACAGGGAGGAGCTGCGCATGGTGCTGCCACGACTGGGTCACGTGCCGTTTCTCAGTGTCGAGGAGTTTGTTGACGGCGAAGAATATACCTACGATACCATTTGTGCCGGGAGCGAAATCCTGTATGAGAATATTGCCTGGTACCGGCCCCGCCCCCTGGTTGCACGGACCAATGAGTGGATCAGCCCGCAGGTGGTTGCCCTGCGTGATGTGGACGACCCGGCCCTGGCCGATGGGGTCGCCATGGGGCGGGCCGTCATCAAGGCATTGGGTTTTGACACCGGGTTTACGCACATGGAGTGGTACCGCAAAGCTGACGGTGAGGTCGTGTTCGGTGAAATCGGCGCCCGGCCGCCAGGTGCGCACCAGGTTGATCAAATGAAATGGGCCTGTGATTTTGACGTGTTTCGTGCCTGGGGTGAAGCGGTTACCGGTGGCGGTATCAAACAGCAGTTTCACCGTCGTTATAACGTCGCGACCATTTACAAGCGTGCCCAGGGCACCGGCCGCATCGCCCGCATTGAGGGTGCGTCACAACTACAGGAACGGTTTGGGGAACATGTGGTCTGGAGCACCTTGCTACCGCTCGGCACACCGCGGCGTGATTGGCGCAAGACCCTGGTTTCCGACGGATTCATCATGTTGCGCCATCCCGACCTGTCCAGGACATTGGAAATGGCCGACGCGGTGGGCAGCGAGTTGAATATGTACGCCGAATAACACTCCGGCGATAAGCAAGAACGCCTGAAATTAGCCGGTGAAGACTGTTCTCACCCGGCAGGACCTTTGCGCTTAATTCAGGCGAACTCGTTAAGATACTTGGGCAGCATGTCCCGCCAGGTCACCCAGTCATGGCGGTAGTTGGCACCCCAGGGGTCAACCCGGTTAGGTACGCCCTTGGCACCGAGCACCTGGGCCATGCGCCACGATTCGCCGATATCCTCGTAATCGCCTTCACCCGATGGCAGCAGGATCAGTCTTTTGCGGAGCTGTTCAAGCTGTGGGCCTTCCAGTCGCGGGAGAAAGTGAATCGGTGATGAGAAGTAAAAGTCCTGATTGGGTGGGGCGTTCAGAAAACGCGCCAGGTTATACGTGCCGCTCATGCCGATCGCCATTTTGAATACATCCGGGTGGCGGCAGATGGATGCCACTGCGTTGAAAGCACCAATTGAGGCCCCCGTGGCGATGATTTCAATCCCCTCACTGGCCGTGTCCTGGCGAATGGCCGGAACCACCTCGTGATAGACGAATGCGTCAAAGAGGTTTTGTACCTTTGAGCAGTAGGCATCGGAATGCTCGCCTGAAATCCAGGTCTTGCCGGCGACACTGTCCATGCAATAGACCTTGATCCGGCCCGCATCGATCAGGGGACGTATCGCGCCAATCAGGTGAAACCGTTCGGCTTCCTCGGCATCCCCGCCAGCAGTAGGAAAAAGCAGGACCGGCGTACCAAAATGCCCCCAACGCACCAGCTGCACGCTTTGTTGCAGGCGCGGCGAATGCCAACGTGTGATCTCCTTGTCGCTCAAGTCATTGATCCCTCGGTTTCACGCCATGACTGGATGCGGTCCCAGAACAAACCGGTGAACTCTTCTACCTCGTGTTCCGGAAACAGGGCTTCCACTTTTTGCGCGATGGCATCGCGGACCGTTTCGGAGGCAAAGAACGCCAAGGCCACTTCATCCAGCTGGCCGAGGTGTTCGGAACAGAATTCCTCAAACTCATCGGCATTGAACCGTTCCATGGCAATGTTTGCGTAGGCCTCGAGCTTCTCATCGAAGGAGCGGTCACTGTCAGCGATTTTGTAATACCGGTTCCAGTCCAGGTTGGTATTGATCTGGCGGTCGGTGGCGGCGCAGAACAAAGACCACTTCAGGTTGGCCTTGATGAGCCAGGGAAAGTGGTAGTGCAGGGAGGTAACCTGGGAGTCAGGACAGGCATTGGCAAAGTCAATCGGGTGCCAGATGCCGTCACTGCGCAAGGACTCGCAGGAGTTGAAGTCCCAACCAAAAAACGCGTTGATGACCATGGTCATACGCGAAAGCCGCAGTTCCTCCTCCGCAGTTAAGAAGCCGGTGTCCATGCGGTAACGGTCATGCAAGGGTGCATCGGGGTCGTAATTGACAAAGCGCCACTGTGGTCCCAGGCCGACGCAGCGTACAAACCCGTCATTGGGTATGACGCCTTTTTGCAGGTGCATGAGTTTGGTGCCGCTTGCCTCGTACGCTGCATTCAGGGCTTGCCGGTCCTTGATGGCGGTCACACCGACCCAGGCACCACCATCGTAGGGCTTCATGAACTGCGGATAGCCGAGCTGGTCGCCGATGTCGCCAAGATTGAACAGTTCGGCGTAGCGGGACAGGGTTGCTTTCAGGTCAGCAGATTCCACGTAGGACTTGGGCGGGATCATCCAGGTTTCCGGGATCGGAAAGCCCAGGCGCATCATGGCGCAGTACGTGGTCTGCTTCTCCATGGACTGCAGGGTCCAGGGGTTGTTGAATACGTACATATCACCGTTGATGATGGCCTGTTTGATCCACTCCCGAGAGGGGTGGTACCAGTGCGTCAGACGATCAATCACCACGTCGTAACGGTTGGGGCTGCGAAGATCAAAAGGCGTAATGCGTACCCGCTCGGCTTCGAAGCGCACTGAATTGCCATCAATGTCTAGGTTCAGGTCGAGCTCTTTTAACAGGGCCTCGAAGCAGATCGGCCAGCAGATGTCTGCGCCGAGTGACAACCCAATACGCCGGGTGATGGTGCCCATTTTTATTGCTCCTCTGTCCCGATGGGGAACGCTGCGGGGGAATAACTATAGAAGGCCGGCGGCACTATTCATAGACCAGCCACTGAGGGCCGGGAAATAGCCAGCACAGACCATTACGTTGACGGTCCCGCCAGTTCTCCCAATTGTGCGCATCACGTGCTTCTTCATACTTCACATTGATGTCCTGTGCCTGCAATCGTGGCACAAGAGAGCGGTTTTCATAGATCAGCGACTCATAGATGCCACAACTCATGAAAATCCGGTCCGCCGGTTTGCCCGGATTTTTCCGGAACTCGTTCATGAACCTGACCACCGGGTCAAAGGCCGGCCCGCGCTGGTGACGTCCGAGGTCAGTGAAAGCGAAAGAGCCTGACTGCAGAAACAGATTGCCGAATAACTGTGGATAACGCCACGCTGTGTGCAGGGACGCGACCCCGCCGAAGCTGGCGCCCATAATCCCGCGCGCTTCAGGGCGATCGATCAGCGAGTAGTGGTTTTGCATGAACGGGAGCAGCTCCTCGGCGAGGAACCTGGCGTGCCGTTCGTCACCTGAGTACTCCTTGAGCCGGTCCGGAGACTGCGAGAGCGCAACCACCATCGCGGGTATTTCCAGTGCATCGATCAGATTGTCGAGAACGGTTTTGAGGTCAGCGAATTTCATGTAGTCGTCGCCATCATGAACCACCAGCAATGGATAGCTGCTGTTTTCCCTGTAGCGCGCGGGCAGGTAGACGTTGAAATGACGGCTTCCGCCAAAAGCGTGGCTCTCCAACTGGACTGCCTGCAAGCGGCCGGGCCGGGCAGCGGGGTTTGCAAGGGTCCATTGCGGGCGCTCGTAGCCGGCGCCCTGGCAGACCGAGTTGGCGCCAAACGGGTCGCGTGCCAGCACCGGATTGAACGGGTCCAGCACCAGCTGACGGCCGCCATGCGCCACCACTTCGAATTTGTATTCGATGCGCGATCGCCGGGGCAGCTCAATGGTGACAGCCCAGAGATCAGTACCGTCCAGGCGCTCAAAGGGCTGCGCGGTATCGAGGCCGGAAATCCAACACCGCAAGTACACAGCCTCGGCCTCGCCCCGCCAGATAAATGTGATGGCATTGTCATCGACCAGGGGGAAGGTGCCCCCGTCAAGAAATGCATTGATAGCGGCGGGCGACGGTGCGCCTTCCTGAAAAAGAATCTGCAGCTCCGGGTTCATGCAGCGCTGACCTTTTCCAGCCGGCCGCTGCGAGTGATCCGTTGAGCACCATCGCATGACACCAGTTTCTGCCCTGCAAAGCGCAAGGCATTGCCATTGTTCAGGCAGATGCAGGCAGCGGGTGTAAAGCGGCGACCAAGCAACCGGGTTCGCAGCACGTCGGTCTTATCCAGGCGGTGCCGTGCATCCGGCAGAAATACCCTGCCATTAATCAGCCCCAGGCCAGCACCCAGGATTTCCGGGTCACGTCGACCCTGGGGTGTACGGTCGTGATAAAGCACGATGCGGTCCGCCAGCAACATGGCGCCGGCGGACCAGGCGAACAGGGTCTGCCCGGCCAGCATTGCATCCACCCCAAACAGGCGCATCCGGTTCAATAGCACGATCACGTTGCCGCCGGTAATGATAAGTGCGCTGCATGCCGCCAATTGCCGGGCAATTTTCTGGCGATGCTCAGCCAGGCTTGGGTAACTTGTGGCTGGAAATGCCTCGTAAAACTCCCGGTGCGCCGCCTCGACGCGGCCGAGGTGATGATGATCCAGGGCCCGTACCTGGGCGACCGCATGACGTCGCTCCGGTGCCAGCAATTTCTCCTCGCCCGGAATCCCGTAAATCTCGCGCAGCGCCGAGGCCAATGGCCGAAGCCGGCGCCGGTACAGTCGCTGCAGGGCCTGCAGCCGCTCCTGACGGGCACGGTAAGCTTCCAGCAAAGTATGATCTTCAGCAAATACCTGCTCAGCACGTTGGTACAGGCGAAGGTCAAGCAAGGGCCGGTCAATCGCTTCCGATATGTGTTCAACATCGCCTTCTGCTTCCTGCATGCCGGCCGAGATAATCGCGACCCTGCCTTGCGGCAGGCCGGCCGCTGCAAATTCAGTCCCGATATTGTGTTCCGGCCGCTGCGGTCCCAGCAGGATGCGTGGTGGTCCGTCAGTCATTTGGTTTTACTTGCACGGTTCTGGATCCTGCATTTCTAAGTGGATGGGGTGATGCTCAGGGCCTTATACCCTAATTTGTAACGGGCAAATAGTCGGCGTGACATCCAGTTGCCGTATACCGCAACACTGCGCAATGATAAATTGAGTTTCACATCAACGGGCCGCTTCCTTCATTCATGACCAGCCTCGCCTCACCTCAGAGCCTCGACCTGGGCGCATTAGTCACACAGCTTGGCGGTGGACTGGCCCTGTTTCTCTTCGGCATGCGCCTGATGACCGAATCTCTGAAGACGGTCGCCGGGACGGGGATGAAGAACCTGTTGGCCAAGCTTACAGCCAACCGTTTTACCGGCGCACTGGCCGGGGCGATTATTACCGCAGTGGTGCAGTCTTCCTCGGTAACGACGGTACTCGTGGTTGGGTTTGTTTCTGCCGGTCTGCTCAATCTGAGTCAGTCCATAGGCGTAATTCTCGGCGCCAATGTGGGCACCACGATCACGGCCCAGATCATCGCTTTCCAGGTTTACAAATATGGATTGCTGATGATCGCCATAGGGTTTTTCATGGAGGTCCTGGCGCGACGTGAGTACCTGCGCCAATGGGGTGTCGCGGTGATGGGGCTGGGCCTGATCTTTTTCGGTATGCAGTTGATGAGCATCGGCACCGAACCCTTGCGGCAGTGGCCGCCGTTTATTGGCGCCATGAAAGGTATTGAAAACCCGCTGCTTTCGATTCTTATTGGTGCGACTTTTACCGCCGTCGTACAGAGTTCCTCGGCGACCACGGGCATCGTCATTGTGCTCGCCAGCCAGGGACTGATCAGCCTGGAAACGGGCATCGGGCTGGTGCTGGGCTCCAATATCGGCACCTGTGTGACGGCCTTTATTTCAGCGGTTGGCAGGCCGCGTGAGGCCATGCAGGCCGCCTGGGTGCACATCATTTTTAATGTCGCCGGTGTTGTATTGTGGGTGTTGTTCATTCCCCAGCTCGCAGAGCTGTCCCGATCGCTCTCGCCGTCCTCAACAATTTTGCCCGGGGGTGCGGTACCAACCGCGGATCTGGCGCGCCAGATTGCCAACGCCCATTCCATATTCAACGTGGCCAATCTTGTCCTTTTTATCTGGTTCACGACCCCGCTGGCCCGGTTGGTGAACCGTATCGTGCCCCTGGAGCCGACGCCCGGGGTTATTACACCTCGTCACCTTGACGATCTCTACCTGGAACAACCGGCCATGGCGCTGGATCTGGTCCGGCGGGAACTGGTGCGTATGGGTGGCCTGACGAGCGCCATGCTGGCAAAGTCGCTTAACGCCATGATCCGGGATGATGAGAAGGAAATTCATCTTCTCGCAGAGGAAGACAGGAATGTTGACCTGCTCTACAAGGAGACGGTTCGCTTCCTTGGCAAGCTCGCGCAGAAAAACCTGGTCCTTACGCAACCCAAGCAGTTGAGTCATTCGATTGGAATTGCCAACTACATAGAAGGTATTGGTGATGTGATCAAGAAAGACATGCTTGCGAACGCCGAGAAAAGGGCGCGAACCGGGATGATTGTAAGTTCGGACGCTATCGAAAAATTGACCGCGCTCGACGCGGAGGTGCGCTACTCCTATGAGCTGGCACTGACCGCCCTTGAGACGGGCAGTGTGGATGATGCTTTGAAGGTGATTGAACGTAAATCGATCATCAGTGACCTGGCGCAGGAAGCGAAGTCATTTCTGGCGACCCGCCTGGTAGACCTGGCGCCCGGGCGTGTTGACAAATTTCAGATGGAGTCGGAAATGGTCGAAAGCTATCGGCGGATCGATACCCTTTCGCGGCGCATAGCCAGGCTCTGCCTTAAACTTTACCCTGACCACGAGGATGCCGATGACTGACTTTGATGTTTATGGCAACACATTGAAGTTGCCGGTTTTGCGAATACCGAAAACCCTCATGGTCTTTTGGCGGGCCACTGCAGTGCTGGTCGCTGCAGCGTCAATATGGGCAACGTTTGTTACCCCCCCCGCCCAGTCGCAGTGGAACAACCGCTATTCGAAGCTCGTTGCGTTTGCGCTTTGCTGCGCTCAGCCAGGGCGCAAACGCTTGTTACCCAGGCGAAACTTGAGGCGCTGAAACCAGGAAAGGCGGTCAATAAACAACTTCCCGACCAGGTGGTCCATCTCATGCTGAAGACAAACCGCTTCCATCTGGCTCAGGTCACACTCGAAGGTTTCACCCGTCCGGTCCTGAGCCCGCACACGCACCTGGGATGACCTCACGACGTTGGCCGTCAGTCCCGGTAGCGATACACAGCCTTCTTCAACCAGGCAGGGCAAGGAGTTCGCGAGAATTTCGGGATTGATAAAGACCCTGGGCGCCGAGGCATCCCCGGACAGGTCCATGACCAGCACTTCGCGGTGGTCATTCGCCTGGGGAGCAGAAAGACCAATCGCCTTGCTGGCATACATGGTTTCCAGAAGATCATCGATCAGTGTATTGAGCTCATCGGAAAACTCGGAAACAGGCTTTGAATGAATTCGGAGCCGGGGGTCGGGGTATTCAAGAATGTTGAGTCTGGCCATGAGTGCTCGTTTATATGAGTTCGGGTTCAGGAAACGCTCGTGCGGGTGTCAGCGCTTACCGTCCTGGATTCCAGGAGTGACTCGCCAAGGTCTTCCGTGCCCGGTTCATTGGATCCCATCACGGCCCGGGTCAGTGGGATCAGGGCGGCAATGGCAATCAGCAAGAGCATGATTTCCAGTGCATAAACCGTCACATAACCAACCGCGGCCCCTTCAAACAGCCACACTGTCGAGGCAGATCCCGTGCCCACGTTGACCAGGTCGCGTATGGCGCCACTGAGCGCCATGGCCACGCCGGCTGCGGTTGCCTGCACCGAGCCCCAGGCACCCAGTGCCAGTCCGGCCTGCTCACGGGGTGCACGGTTCATGGTTGCCGTGAGCGTTCCATGTCCAAACATGGCCCCGCCAAAACCGATCAGAAAGTTGCCAAGAATAAACAGGCTGGTCTGATTCTCAGGCGCTGACATGATGACCAGGCCCAGGGCGGGAACACCAATAACGGAACCGGTCAATGCCATTCGATAAGGGCCGGCACCATTTGACTGTACCTGTGATGCGAACCAGAAACCAAAGACGCCACCGAGTGCAAGCAATGCGGTCAGTTTCGTGGTCGCGGCCACGGTCAGGTTCAATACCTCGCCGCCGAACGGTTCAATCAGGATGTCTGACATGCCGAATGCCATCGTGCCGATGCCGACGATGACCAGGCGTCGAATCGCATCCTGGCCTTTACAGAACATCATCCACGACTCACGGAAAGAAGGATCCGGTGCCGGCGCGGCCCGGCCTCGCGGCGGGTTGCGCGTTTCCTGTTTCCACATGGCCACGGCGTTCAGGACGATGGTGACAACGGCAGCACCCTGAATGACCTGGACCAGGCGGCCGGGCGAAAAGTTCTCAAGCGCAACCCCAAAAATCAGGGCGCTTGCGATCATGCCGAACAGCAACATGACGTACATCATTCCGACAACGCGGGGGTGAGACTCGGGCGCGGTGAGGTCTGTGGCCAGCGCAAGGCCGGCAGTCTGGACTGTGTGCAGCCCGGCGCCCACCAGCAGAAAAGCCAGCCCTGCCGTTGAATAGCCAATTATGGGAGGCGCACCCCCGGACTCGCCCATGCCGGCCAGGACCAGCAGGGCAAACGGCATGATGGAAAACCCGCCAAACTGCAGGAGTGTTCCTTTCCAGATAAAGGGCACACGCCGCCAACCCAGTTCACAGCGATGGGTGTCCGAACGAAATCCGATCAATGCACGAAACGGCGCAAACACCAGTGGCAGCGCCAACATGAAACCCACCAGGGAGGCCGGAACGCCGAGTTCAACAATCATTACCCGGTTGAGGGTTCCCACCAGCAGGACCAGGGCCATGCCGACGGAAATCTGAAACAGGGAAAGTCTGAGCAGCCTGCCGAAAGGAAGGTCAGGTGTGGCAATGTCAGCGAAGGGCATGAACCGCGGGCCCATGGACACCCAGGTTCCAATCAATTTTTGCGTAATTCGGTTCATGACTGATTCTGGCCAGGGATAACCGCAGGTTGGTGTCCAGCCTGGATCTGACAATCGATTCCAGGGATTAATGCGTTCATCAGTACTTGCTTGTTAGCAGGTCCTGCCACACTTACGTTGATCTGTTAAGTAAATCTCTTAACATGCCCGGTTAACAAGCGACCTGCGTTATGGGTATGACCACCAAATGGCAGACCAGGGAGGCACATCAGCCTCTTGGTTTGGTCAGAAGCGGTAAACCGAAGCTTGTTGTTTTATTGGGCTTCCCTGCTTTGAGCAGCGGTAAGCTGAGCATGGAAGACAGCGGCGCAGGGTTTGCACTCAACAGCTTAAACCCGAAAGAGACCCTGTCATCGAATGGAACCAGTCTTGACTTTGCCGGCTTGTGCGAAATCGTTGACAGCCCCAGAAAGTGGGACAAGGGCGCTGCCCGCCATTCATCAACAGTATCAACCGCCGGTAATTCGGAGTAATCGAG
>JGI12048J13642_10805716_pt1 | contig 14684 bp, 16 predicted proteins | sample ElkSlonscriptome_16_FD_13642 | JGI IMG/M metagenome (IMG submission 13642)
GATCCGGATGTTCGCATTCGACTCGATGAGACACGCCGTGTAGAGGTTGCCGGCGCGGACCGAGGACAGAGTCGTCCGTACACATCGGCCAGCTCACGCCCCTGCTACCGCCCCGGAGACCCAGAACGTCTCGAGGCCGTGGGTCACCCGGATGGGTGCGTGCCAGAGAAGCCGGAAACCTTCAGGTATCGAAGGTGGCGGACCTGCCGGTTCGGTGCGAGACTCCTCCGGTACGGACTCCGTTGAGTCGCGACCATCCGCCCCTATCGCGTCCAGACGACGATCGCGGCGCATCCGCCAACGCTGAGGAACTGGGGCGGGGTCGTCCCTGTCGTGTACACCTCGATCGCAAGAATGTCCTCGGGAGGGGGCATGACGTCGTCGAAGGCCCGAGGGTCTTCCCGCCCGCTCTGGACCACCACGCCATCGAGCACGAAGGTGGGCTGGTAGCAGCTTCGGACTCTGACCGACCCCGTCCTCGCCGACACACTCACGCCGGCGAGTCTTCGAAGCAGGTGGGAGGGTCGCGTCGCCCCGAGCCTCGCAAGCGGATCCGTGAACTCGAGATGACGCCCGAAGCCCTTACGCTTTCTATCATGGAAGCCGTTGAGGTCGAGCCTGCGGGCCACTCGACGCTCGCCTTCCACCTCGACCTCGAGCCCATCGAGCTCTACCGGGGACGGCGTCAGCCGAAACTCGAATGCCATCGCCTCCCCCGTGTACTCGAAGAGCGTCCACCCTTCCCCGTATCCGAGGTGCGAGGCGCCGATGAGGTGCTCCCCGGGCTCCATCATCTCGAAGATCCCGAAGCGCCCGTCGCCGCGCGTCCCAGTGACCGCTACCGTATCGCCATCGGTGTCGAGAATCACGATTGCCGACGCGGCGATCGGCTCGCCGGAGTCCTCCTCCACGACCCGCCCCTGGATCTGTCCAGAGGCGGGCAGCGGCACGAGCAGGAGGCAGAACCACGCCCAGACGGACGTCCGTAGTTCAGCTCTCTGGTGCATCGACTCTTCCGGGATCGCTTCGGCCCAAACCGCCAATATCGCCGTTACTCCTTTCGTCACACGCCGGTTCCCGCCCCCTCCATGCTTCGGGAGCCTGCGGATCTCAGGTGCTGCAACCGCCGGCGGTCGCGGCCCCGGACCGTATACCTTGTGGTTCGACAACAAGCGGCCTATTCTCCCGGTGTTGGTGTCGAATGACAAGGTATGGAGGTGACGGTGGGCCGGAAACGTGCAGATCTGCTCCAGGGGACACTCGATCTCCTCGTTCTGAGGGTCCTGAGCCGGGAAGAGCTCCACGGCTGGGGGATCTCGAAAAGGATCCGCCAGCTCTCCGACGACGTCCTGGAGATCAACCAGGGCTCGCTCTACCCCGCGCTCTACCGCCTCCGCGACCGAGGCTTCATCGAAGGCTCGTGGGGGATTTCTCCGAGGGGTCGGCGGGCGCGCTTCTATCGGCTGACGAAGGCCGGAAGGGATGAGGTGGAAGCCGAGCAGGCGAACTGGCGCCTGTTCACGGCTGCGGTGGAGCAGGTGCTGACCGCGGGATGACGGGCACGAAGAGTCGATTGAAGGCGCAGGGGCGCCAGGGGGAGTGATGAGGTGGTGGGGACGATGGATGCGGCGGATCCGGTACGTGGCCTTCCGAACGGAGGAAGAGCGGGAGATGGAGGAGGAGATGCGCCTCCATATCCAGCTCGAGACCGACGATCTGATCCGGCGAGGTGTCGAGCCCGGAGAGGCGCGGAGACGAGCCACGATCACCTTCGGCGGGGTCGATCGTCATCGAGAGGCCGTCCGCGAGGCGCGCGGCGTCCTCTGGATCGAGCAGCTTCGGCAGGATGTCGGCTTCGCTCTGCGGACCCTTCGACGATCGCCCGGATTCGGGATCGGCGCGGTACTCCTGCTGGGCATCGGGATCGGCGCGACAACCACAGCCTTCGGGGTCGTGGACTCCGTCGTGCTGAAGCCGCTGCCCTATGCGTCACCGGACGAGCTCGTCCGCGTCTGGCCGGCCGCGCCGGAGACGGGGCAGCTCCGCCGCACGTTCTCCGTCCCCGACTTTCGCGACTGGCGGGACGGTGCCGAGACGCTCGACCACCTCGCGCTGTACTCCGATCTCCCGGGGGCGCCGGTTCTGACCGGCCACGGCGACCCGGAGGAAGTGCCGGCGGCCTACGTGACGGGCGAGTTCTTCGACGTGTTCGGAACCGAGGCGGCGCTCGGACGCACGCTGCGGCCACGCGACGACGTGGACGGGTTCAACCGGGTCGTCGTCGTGAGCCACGACTACTGGACCCGACGCTTCGGCGCGGACCCCTCGGTCATCGGGACGACGCTCACGATCGATCAGCAGCCCTACGAGCTCGTGGGCGTGATGCCGCCGGAGTTCGCGTACCCGACCGCCGAGGCGGACATGTGGGTGCTCCTTTCCACGATTCCGCAGGGCTCCATCCCGACCGAGGTCCGCGGCGTTCGCTTTCTCTTCGCGGTCGGCCGGCTCGCCAGGGGTGCGACCATCGAGCAGGCGGACCAGGAGCTGGATGCGCTCGCGTCCGGCCTCGCGGATCGGCTGCCGGACACGAACGGCCAGTTGACCGCGGCCACGGTCGCGCCGCTCCGCGACATCGTGGTCGGCGACGCGCGCGGCAGTCTCTGGCTGGCCTTCGCGGCAGTGGGTCTGATCCTGCTCATCACCTGCGCGAACGTGGGCGGGCTGCTGCTTGCCCGAATCGGTGCACGCCGTGACGAGATCGCGGTCCGCGTGAGCCTGGGCGCCGGCCGCGGGCGGGTGGTCCGCCAGCTCCTCACCGAGTCGGCGCTCCTGGGCGCGCTCGGCGGCGTCTTCGGACTCGGGGTCGCGTGGCTCGGCACGAGCGCGGTCGTGCGCTGGGGCGCGACCGCCATTCCGCGGGGGACCGAGATCGGGCTCGACCGGGGGGGATTCGCGGCGGCGCTGGCGCTCACAGCGATCACCACACTCGCCTTCGGGATGGTGCCGGCGCTCAGAGGTGCGGGCGCGAACGCCGGGGGGAGGGCGCTCACCGGCGGGCGGCGGGCGGTGTCGGCGGGCTCGGTAGGCCTGCGTCGCTTCCTCGTCGCCGCGGAAGTCGCGCTCGCGGTCGTGCTTCTGGTGGCCGCATCGCTGCTCGTCCGGAGCTTCGGACAGCTCCAGGCGGTCGATCCCGGCTTCGAAACGCCGCGCATCGCGACGATGACGCTCACGATCTCCGCCGAACGCTACCCCGAGCGCGAGAGCTACATGCCGTTCTACCGCACGATCATGCAGCGGATCGACGCGATGCCCGCAGTCGAGGCGGTCGGGTCACTTCGTCAGATCCCCTTCCGCGGTGCCGGCGAGTCGATCGACGTCCGTATTCCGGGTGTGTACGAGCCCGACCCCGCCGAGGCTCGCGGCGCCCAGTACCTCCATGCGGGTGGCGACGTATTCGAAGCGCTCGGCGTGCCCGTGGTCGCAGGGCGGAGCTTCGACGATCGGGAGGCGGCGGACGCACCACCGCGGTTCGTCGTGAACGAGGCGTTCCGACGGGCCTTCTCGCCCAACGATCCGCTGGTCGGTCGTACGATCGTGGTCGCGGGGGATGTGGAGGTCGAGATCATCGGGGTCGTCGGGGACGTCCATCAGCGTAGCCTCGAGACCCCACCCGATCCGACCCTGTACGTCCACCAGGAGCAGGAGTCGCGGATCGGGATGGGCTTCCTGGCCCGCGTGGCGCCCGGCGTCGACCCGACCGAGGTGGCCGGTGCGATGCGGCGTGTCGTGGCCGACCTCGATCCCGAGCAGCCCGTGAGCGAAGTCGCCTCCATGCGCGCCGTCCTCGGCGAGTCGCTCACCCGGCCGCGGCTGCTGACCACGATGATAACGGGCGCCGGCCTGCTCGCGGCGCTCCTCGCAGCGGTGGGGCTGTACGGAGTGATCGCGACGGTCGTGCGACAGCGGCGTCGGGAGGTCGGACTTCGCATGGCGCTCGGCGCGGATCGACCGCGCGTCGTTCGTCAGCTCGTGCGGGAGGGGATGATGCCCGCCGCGGTGGGTGTAGGGGTCGGACTCGGGGGGGCGGCGCTTCTGGTTCGAGCCCTCGAGCCGATGCTCTTCGGGGTCACGCCGTTCGACCCCGTCGCCTTCGTTGCTGCGGCCGGGGTGGCGACGCTGTTCGCACTCGTCGCGTGCAGCGTCCCCGCGACGCGCGCCAGCCGGCTGGAGCCGGCGCAGGTGCTGCGCGAGGAGTAGCGGAGGGGTGTTTTCGCTGCTGGCGCGCCGCGTCGCGTGACGGCGTCGCTGTGGCCGAGGTACACGTCGCGGGCCCGAAGCCGGTAGCCCCGGATCGGCAGCGCGTCATGTACACATTCAAGGGGTCGCGGTCATCGGGTGGAGGCGAGGCGCAATGACACATCCCCTACCCTGCCCTCCCACGGTGGACGAACCCATGCCAGGATACGCCCTCGAAGTGGGATCAATCGAGGCACGCACCGCCGGCCGCAGACGCCCCCAACGCCTCATTTCGCAGAGGGGGCCATCCACCCGTCGTCCCACGCCCTGTCCTGTCACCGTTCAGAGGTTGCCGGCTCGGCTCGAAGAATCGAGCTGAGCGGGCGCACCTGCCTGCTCACGCCCCGGCTACGGCTCCAACACCCAGGAGCGCTCGGGGCCGTGCTTCACCGAGGGGAGCGCACGCGAACGTAGGCGGCAACTTTTCAGTTGGCCGCCGGACGCCATGGCATGCCGCGCTCACTGTGACGCCGGCCCCTCCAGGAGCCCGCCCGACGCCTTGCCTGCCAGCTAGTCCCGATTCGGCCGCGGTCGCGCGGCATGGATCCCGACGAGGCGTGACAGGAGGAGTACGGTGAAGAGCACCCCGACGACCGCCTCGAACGTCGCGAATGCCTGAGCATAGAAGGACTGCGGCGTGACGTCGCCGTATCCCAGCGTCGTCAGTGTCACGTAGCTGAAGTAGAGGAACGACTGCCAGTCCACCGCGGCCCCCATTCCGGTCACGAAGGACCCCGGCTCGAACCACTCGATCAGCGCGAAGACTGGCGCGAAGGCCGAGCCGAGCACGAGATAGAGGCTCGTCGCGGAGACCACGACGGCCGTGTAGACGTCGTCGCCGAACACGAACCGGACGAGCGTCGTGACCATGACGAGATGGTAGGCGATCGCCGCCGTGTAGAGCGCGGGCCGCGTCCACGAGGCCGGCGAGTAGGCGTTCGCGAGCCCTACCACGAACACACCGAGCGCAGCGACGACGATCAGTCTTCTCAGGACTGCCGACTGGTCGAGACGGAAGACGCCGAACACGAAGAGCGACGCGAAGAAGATGTAGAAGAGGAGCGGCCAGACCCCCGGGCCCGCCGAGAGCGGGTAGAGAAGATTGTGCGCGACCATGCCCCCGAGGAAGGCGAGGGAGCCCAGGGTGTCGGCCCTCGGATTCGGGCGCCTCGTCATGTCCCCTTCGCCGCTCGATGAGGCGGTTTCGCCAAACTTGCCCACCGCACGATCAGCACCGCGAGTGCACTCGCCCCGAGCGCGATGCCCGAAGCCTCCGCCGCGTACACGGCTGCGGCCACACCTGCCAGCGCTCCGACCGCCAGTACGTGGCCGGGAGGCCACCGCCCCGACAGGGCGCGCTCGTAGATCCCATTCCCGATCAGGAAGAGGGCCGGTCCGATCGCGGCAACGATCGCGACCTCGAGCGTAGCCGCATCCCATGGGTGAGCGACGATGAGCTCGATCCCGACGGCCCCCACGATCGCCCCCAGCACCATCACGCCGTGCGAGTAGGCAAGACTCGCCCTCGCGAGCGCGGCCGGATCGGCGGCGTGCTCGAACGCGTGCTCGGCGCGATCGGCCTGGCCGTCGAAGTAGATCCCCCACGCGGCGGCGATGAGCAGGAACCCGAGAGCGCCGGCGAGCAGGTATCCCGGCGAGAGCGGACTATCGATGAGGGTGGCCCCGAGGAGCAGGACCGACTCGCCGAGCGCGATGATGAAGATCAGCTGGTTTCGCTCCAGAAGGTGCACGCCCCGGAGCGGCCACGACGACATCGCCGTCCCGCCGAGACCCGGCACCCAGAACCCGAAGCGCGGAGCCGCGACATCGACGACCACGGCTGCGAACCAGAGCAGAAGCCGCTGCTCCTCGATGACCGCGCCCGCCACCCAGAACGCTCCCGATGCCGTGCTCCACACCAGCAGCTGGGCGTAGTTGCGCGACATCGTGTGTCCTCGAAACGCCCAGCTCATGAATGCGGCGCGTACCAGCGCCATCGTCACGTACGCGGCGACGAAAAGACCCGCCCCGCTGCTGAACGCGGTCGGAACGGCCACTGCCATGAACAGCGCGCAGCCCATCAGGAACAGCATGAGCGCCTTGCCGGCGCGACTTGTGGGGTCGAGCCAGTTCGCGGCCCACGCCGTGTAGTTCCACGCCCACCAGATCCCGGCGAAGAGGACGGCGAACTCGGCGGCCCCGCGAGGCGTGAGATGATAGAGCAGGTAGTGCGACAGCTGGATGATCGAGAAGACGTAGACCAGGTCGAAGAACAGCTCCACGAAGGTCACCTTCGGGGTCACGTCGCTCCCGAGCGGGCGCAGGTATGGATGGGCGTTCATCGATCGGATCGGAGGATGGTGGGTCGGTCGACGCTCGAATCCTACAAGGGGGAGTCAGTCCCGGCGACTGCGTTGAAAAGGCGCCCGGACCCTCGAAGATCCGGATCGGGCCCACGCGCCGACACCCCGGGGGGCACACGACGAACGCCGGGACTACTTCGTCGTGTAGCCGCCGTTGGCGAGGATCGTCTGGCCGGTGACCCACCATCCGTCGCTCACGAGAAACCGGACGAGCGGAACGATGTCTTCCACGTCGGTCAGGCCCGTGCTGGAAAACGGACTCAGGTCGGCCGCGCTGCTGTGGTAGGCCACCGCACCCTCGGATTCCTGCCCGTAGAAGAACGGCGTATCCATCGGCCCGGGGCCGACCGCCGTCACCGAGATGCCCCGTGGGCCGAACTCCTTCGATGCGGCACGTGTGAAGTGTTCGACGGGCGCCTTGCTGCCGGCGTAGCTCGAGTAGAGTCCGGTGAAGGCGCCCAGAAGAGATGTCACGATCGTGCAGATCTTCCCACCGTCGTTCAGGTGAAGGCCACTCTGCTGGAGGAAGAAGAAGGCGGCTTTCGCATTGATGTCGAACATCTCGTCGAATTCCGCCTCCGTGACCTCCGTCAGCGACTTCTTGAGCACCATCCCCGCCGTGTTGATCGCGATGTCAAGCCCGCCGAAGCGGTCGGTCGCGGCCGTGAACACCCGTTCGACCTCCGAGGGACGAGTGAGGTCAGCCTGCACGGCGAATGCATCGACGCTCCGGGCTCGCACGGCCTCCACCGTGGCTTCCGCCGCCTCCCCGGACGAGTCGCTGTGGTAGTGGACACAGATGCCGGCCGCACCGTGGGTCGCCAGGTCGCGCGAGAGGCGTCCTCCGAGGTTCTTCGCCCCGCCCGCGATGAGTGAGAACTTCCCTTCCAGACTGTTGCTCTTCCTGTCGCTGTTCACGAGCGCGCATCCTTGTTGGAGACCTGGGTTCACGAATCTCCGATCGCATGCAGCGGCCATGAAGACACGATTGTCCACGATGCGTGCCGGATCCTCTCGCGTGACTCCAATTCATGTGGAAATGTCGACGTATACGTGTACGATTCAGCATGGCTCGGTCCCTCCACGTTTCGTCGTTCCCCAACCATGAGTGAGTCGTGCTCGGCGGCACTCATGCGACTGGCGCCCCAGACGGGTCGCACCGCCGCGCCGCTCGCTGGCGTCGAGTTCTTCCGGGCGGACGAACCCGAAGCCGTCGGGTGGGTCCTGTACGATGCGTCCATCATCTTCGTCCTCCAGGGCGCCAAGCGGGGGCAGCTGGGAGATCGCACACTGCACTACGCGGAGGGGTCGCACCTCGTGCTTCCGCTCTCGGTGCCGCTGCAGTCCACGATTCAGGTCGCGAGCCCGGATCGACCCTTCCTCGCCGTGACCATCTCGGTCGATCCAGGGCAGATCGCCTCACTCGTCCACGAGGGCGGGCAGATCGCGAGTGACCCCCCCGGTCCGGATCCCATCGCCGTCGGCGACACGACGGACGAGATGAAGAACGCGCTGATCCGGCTGCTCCGGAGCATGGACTCGGAGTCGGACCGACGCATTCTCGCGCCCGCGATCGTGCGCGAGATTCACTACAGGGTACTCCGCGGGCCGCATGGTGCGCTCCTTCACGCCGCGGCGCGCGAAACCGGGACGATCGCCCAGGTGGCGGCCTCGCTCCGGCTGATCCACGAGCGGTACGATCACCCGCTGTCGGTGGGGGAACTGGCGCGAGCGGCACACATGGCCGAATCGACCTTCTTCGCCGCATTTCGCTCGATTACGGGGACGACGCCGATCCAGCACCTCAAGGCCGTGCGCCTGAACCGCGCCCGCACTCTACTCACGTACGAGGGGGTCAGCGTCGCGGAGGCCGCTCGGCGCACCGGATACCGTAGCCGCTCACAGTTCAGTCGCGACTTCAGCGCACGGTTCGGCACTCCTCCAAGCGCAGCGAAGTAGGGCGTGTTCACACAACGGGTCCGCGCCCCGGATCAGCGATCCCCTGTGACCGGACGCGGATCGCCGAGCCAGAGTCGTTCGGGGCCGAGACCGAGCTTCATGGCCGCCGTGCGCAGCGCGGAGCGGTCGACATCCAGGTGAGCGGGGCGGGACTGATATGGGCGGATTCTCCAGCAGCTACAATCGCTTGCTGAAGAATACTTCGCCCACGCCACCGGCATTCACGCCATGGAGGATGCCACATTCCGAGAACCCTCGGCCACGGTGCCAGGCCTGGGGAGCGGGCTCGTCGACCTGTGACGACGAGAGCAGCATGGAGTGACCGTCGTCTTTCAAGACCTCCTCAACGTGCCTGAGAAGCGCCGTCCCCACCCCACACCCACGTCGCTCCTCGAGCACGTGAATCAGCGTGATATACGGATGAACGGACCAGAGGAATTCGATACGGATGTAGCCGACCGGTTCGCCATCCAGCTCGGCAACCAAGACCTCCCCCGCCTGGATCTTCCTCGCCACGACCTTTGGATCCGCGTGTCCATCCTGACATGCGAACGCCAGGTCATCGCCGCCTGCTACTCGCACTCTGGTCTGCACCTCGGCCTCTCTGATGATGAGTCGCACTCTGGTCGCCCTCTCGGCCCGATCGACTACACTCGACATAATCGGCGTGCCGGTATGGCCCGGAACACGGCCCGCCCGGACCCACCGGCATCCCACGCTCCGGCGACTGCCCCCAGACACTCGAGACCGCTCGGGCCGTTTGTTCGCGGAAGAGCTTGAATCTACCCCCCCTCGTCGGATCGCGAGATCACGGTGGACACGCCCCCGAACGGGGCAGTCCACGTCCGGGCCGGAGGCCAGGGCCTGTCGGCGAAGAATAGCGGGTTTCGTCGACCAAGACGCCTCGTGGACGACGGGGATCGCGACCGCATCCCTCGGACCTTCCCGTCATTCGAGCAGTTCCTTCTGGCCACGACGGGGAACCGAGGCCCGCGATGGGGGTGGACGACACCATGAAGCTGACCCTGATGCGAGCCGTGTCGACCGGAGCCCTCTCGATCTGGCTCCTGAGTTGCGGTGGACCCACCGAGCCGGAGGTTCCGGGACTGCCCGTCGACGGCGTCTGGCGATCCGCGGTGGCCGACGTGGCGGAGACGACCCTTCAGTTGGGCACGGACGGCACGGCTCGACTCGTCGAGGCGGACTACGCCGAGCGGTCCTGTCGGTCTTCGGAGGGGACGTGGTCGGTCCGCGACGGGCGGCTCGATCTACGTCTGACCGACGGCGAGACGGGATCGAACGCGCGGACGTTCTCCTACGAGGTCACGTCCAGCCGGCTCGTCCTCACGGACGCCTCCGTGACCACGACCTTTTCGCGCGCCACGGGCGTGCCCGCATGCGTGTCCTACGGGTTTGGGAGCTGGCGGGGGACGCTGAGTGCCCGGATCAACGATGTGCCGTGGACCTTCACGAACGTCTCCGTCGATACCGAGAACATCGGTGGAGGGCGGCTGGCCCTACAGGCCTGCCTCGATGACGCGACGTCGTGCGGCCCCGACAACGTGGTGCTGGTGCTGCAGGTCAACGCGACCGCGGGCTCCCTGGCGCCGGGTACCTACCCGTTGGGAGACATCGGGTCGGGATTCTACGGGCTCGTGAACCTCTTCCCGGGCGATCCCGAGTTTCCCGGCTTCGACAGCCTCCGGCTCACACCGACGGGGGCGCTGACGCTTACGGCGATTGCCGAGGAGCGCATCGTCGCGACCTTCGAGTTCCGCGCGAACGAGCGGGCGAGCAATGCCCCGCCGGCGCCCGACGGAAGCACCTTCGCGTTGGTGACCGAGGGCGTCATCGACCTCGAGTATCGGTAGCGCGCGTCATCGCGGCCGCCCAGGTCGATCGGAACGACGCCGACGGCACTACCTCCGCAGCGCGATCTCCCCGCCCTTCATCACGAACACGACGTCCTGCGTCACCGCGATGTCGTCGAGGGGGTTTCCAGGCACGGCCACGATGTCCGCGAGCAGCCCCTCCTCGATCGCGCCCCGGTCGCTCAACCCGAACATCTCCGCGTTCGCGATCGTCGCGGACCGGAGCGCCTGGAGGGGCGTCATGCCGAGCTCCACGTAGGCCGCGAACTCGCAGGCGTTCTCGCCGTGGGGGAGCACGCCGGCATCGGTGCCGAAGGCGATTCTCACGCCGCGGGCGATCGAGTTCCGTAGCCCATCGCGTGCCAGCGGGATGACGTACTCGGCCTTCTGTCGCGGACCGTCGGGGAGCGCGGGGACGTCGACTCGACTCGTGAGGCAGAACGTCGGGACATGCCACGCTCCGGTCTCGACGAAGAGGGCGATCGCCTCTTCGTCGAGGATGGAGCCGTGTTCGATCGACGTGACGCCGGCGCCGAGCGCGGCCTTGATCCCGTCGGTCCCATGGGCATGCGCGGCGACGCTGACCCCCTGACGGTCGGCCTCCCCCACGATCGCCTGCAGCTCCTCCGCCGAGAGCTCCTGCGGCCCCACCTGCGTGCCCGGCGAGAGGACTCCCGAGGTCGCGCAGACCTTGATGACCTCGGCGCCGTGCTTGATCTGGTAGCGGACCGCGGCGACGGCGTCCCATGGGTTGTCCACCACGCCGGATCGATGGTCCCGCTCGATGAGGCCCGGCGCCCATCCCGAGTCACAGTGCCCGCCCGTACTGCCGATGCTGTGGCCTGCAGGGATGATGCGCGGACCCGGAATCAGCCCCGCATCGATCGCACGCTTCAGAGCGACGTCGGCGAAGTCGCCCGAGCCCAGATTCCGAACGGTCGTGAACCCCGCCTCGAGGTTCTGCCGCGCGTGGACGACACCGCGAATCACGGCGTCCGCCGCGGTCTCGGACACCTCCCGGTACTCCCACCCGGCTGCGAGGTCAGTCCCGAGGTGCACGTGCGCGTCCATGAAGCCCGGAAGAAGGGTGACGTCACCGAGGTCGATCGGGGCGATGTCCGGCACGTCGTCGGGATTCACCCCCGTGATGATGCCGTCGGAGACGACGACCGTGACGTCGTCGAGGAGTTCTCCGGTACGGACATCGAGCATCCGGTCGGCCTCGAGGACGTGGGTCTGGGCGTGGGCCTGCACCGCGAGGACGGCGGTGGCGAAAAGCGCGAGGGCAAGGTCGCGAAGCTTCAAGAGGACCATGGGAGCACGGGACGAGAGAGAGGGTCGGGTACGAGGCCACGATGCGATGCTGTCCGGGGCGGGCGCCACCCCGGCCGGCCCGGAGCGCCGCGATTTCGCCGCCGCCGCCGGTTCGGACGACAGCGTCGGGCCCGGCGCCGACCCGTTCGAGGCGCTCGGCGCTGCCGTTCGCGCCGCCACCTCGGCGTACCTCACGTTTCGGCAGCCGATGACGCAGGCTTCGTGGTGGTCAGCCCCTGCTGCGCCCCTGAATCCGGCACCATCGGGAGCCATGCTGAAGGCACCCGAGCCACCGCGCAACCGGACCTTGACCCTGGCCCTACTCGGGATCTCCGTAGCGCTCGCGATTGCAGCGGGTGTGGTGGGGATCGAAGACAACCCACCCGGCTTGCTGCTCGGGCTCTTTTCCGCCGTCGCCTTCGTCGTGGCATTTTTTATCCCTGGCGGTCGCCTCGGGAGTATCACCGGCTGATGTACGCTTAGATCGCGGAGGCTCTCGCTGGAATTCCCATGGATTCGTGGACGGGGGGAGTCTAGAATTCCAACCCCACGCTGCGGCGTCCGACTCCCGCGCGCAACGAACACCGGTCGGCTTCGGCCTTCGTGTACCGTGATTGGGCTGCCGGCGCGGCCCGAAGACCGATGCGTCAGAGCACACCAGCCAGTTCAGGCGCCTGCTACTGCTCGAACGCCCAAGAGCGCTTGGGGCCGTGATCCACCGAAGTGAGCGAACGCGAACGGAGGCGGCAACTGCTCAGTTACCTGACGTGGACTCGTGCCAGTGCGGTCACGTACCTGAGCCGCGAGCACTCCGTCGTCGATCCGTGATCAGTCGGGCTCGACTCGCCGCCTGATCTCGACCAGCGGCTCCCCGCCACCGAGAAGCGCCGCGGCACCAGTCCAAGCCGCGAGCACAATCCTTCGGACATCGCGATTCGACGTGTTGCCGAGGCGAAGCCACACGACTTGGGTCGGCGCGCCACCCTGCTGCACCAGTAGGACGAAGTCTGAATCCTTCGTCATCACGACTGCCCCTGCTTAGGAGGCTGCACTGAAGATCTCCCGGTCCGACGCCGCCCTCAGATCCAGGTCCTGCACGTGATGCGCATCGACCTGATGCTCGTCCCGGAGCCAGCCAGCGAGAGCGGGAGGGAGCTGCGCGTCGACCCACACTTCGGGGGGTCGAGTCACGTCTGGCACCCGGCCGGTCGGATCGGCCCGCAAAGGGCCGACCTACGCGGCCAGAATCGGATGATCCAGCTGACGGGCCGCATACAGGAGACTGGCCGTGATGTCGTCGGCCTCCAGGTACGGGTAGTCCGACAGGATCTGATCCCGCGATTCCCCAGCGGCCAGAAGCTCGAGGACGTCGAGGACACGGATACGCATTCCGCGGATGCACGGACGGCCCCCGCACTGCTCCGGGTCAATCGTGATCCGGCTAAGAAGATCCGCTTGGCTCATGTTTCCCCCCGATGCAGTAGTCCTCACGAATCTATCCGCGACGAAGCACCCCGGCGAGTCCAGCGTAACGCCGATCCGGATTCGAATCCGCCATGTCAGGTAACGTGATTGGGTTGCCGGCGCGGCCCGAGAACCGAGTCGTCCGGACACACCGGTCGGCTCACGCTCCGGCTACTGCTCGAGAACACCAGAAAGCGCGGGGCCGTGATTCACCGAAGTGAGCGCCAGCGAACGGAGGCGGCAGCCTTTAGTTAGCAGACGCCCACTTCACGGCTCTACGTACGGTCCACCCAATATCCAGGCTCACGACTCTGGTGGGCGAACGCCACAATCAGCGGCTCGCGGTCCACCAAGAGGTATACCAAGACGAACGGGAAGCTGCGAAGCAGGAGGCGTCTTGTCCCGGACTCGCCCGGACTCCCGAGTTCAGGATTAGACCCGAGAAGATCTTCCAGGCGCTCGACATCCGTGAGTAGCTCCCCACCGAGACCGGGCGACTTTTCCTCGTAGTACCGGATGGCGCGATGAAACTCCTGAGCCGCCTCCTCGAGGAAGCGGAGACTCACGACGCGTCGATCAGGCGACGCGCTTCCGCGAACACATCCTCAGCCGGAATAATGGTGGCCTCACCGGACTCCACCATCTCCACACGGCGACGGATCTCACGCTCCCACGCAGCCTCGACGTCAGGATCCTGATCCAGACTCTCGATCAACGCCTTCGCCAACCGAGCACGCTCGGCGAGCGGAAGCGCGAGGGCGGCCTGTTCCAGGTTGTCAGCGGCAGTTCGCATGAGAAGCTCCGTCGTTCGGGCAGTGGTACTGCTTCAGTCTACCCCGTCCCCTATCACACCGCTCCACCCACTTCGGCGCGTACCGGGTGTCTGCTAACGTGATTGGGGTGGCGAACCGGCCCAGCTGCTCCGGTCGATCCGGACGATACCGCACAGGCTACCCGAACCGCTACACGCATCACGGGGGTTCCCGGCCGGTTGGGACGGAGCGCCGCAGGCGCGGAGCCGGCAACATGCAGTCATGTGGAGTGGCGCAGCCCGCCCCTACACACCGGCACGCTCGGTCTCTTCGGCGAGTTCTTCGAAGAGCTGAATACGTACGCGACCTTCGGGAAAGCTGGCGGTGATCTCCAGCTCTCCCCCCATCGCCTCGACGAAGCGACGCAGTGAGCTGAGGTACATGTCCGTGCGACGCTCGAGCTTCGAGATCGTGGCTTGGTTCAGGCCAAGCACCTCGGCGAGCTCCTCCTGTGACAGGGCTCGAGCCTGGCGGAGCTCCTGTAGCGGAAGTTCTTCCTGCGTTCGCTCCCGGATCCGCTGCTGCCGCTCAGGACTGAGGCGCTCCCGCACGTCACTGAACTTGGTGGCCATCAGATCAATCCCTCGTTTTCGAGGATCTGTAGA
>JGI12048J13642_10483563_pt1 | contig 14673 bp, 14 predicted proteins | sample ElkSlonscriptome_16_FD_13642 | JGI IMG/M metagenome (IMG submission 13642)
GTTCAATTCACCATTATGTCTTCAAAGGGCACGTATATCAGATCCATTGCCCGCGACCTGGGCAATAATTTAGAGGTGGGCGGACATTTAATTGAACTCAGACGCACTCACATTGGCAAATTCAGCGTTGAAAATGCGCTTAAAATACAGGACTTTGAAGAGCAGCTTTTCTCTTGATACAGACTCTTTTAAGACAAAGGCAAAATTGTCATTAGAATTCTTTAGATTTGCAGCCGCTTTTTTCTCTATAAAAATCGCTGAATGAAACTTTCAAAGTTCAAGTTCAAACTTCCAGAAGAACTAATTGCAAAATACCCTGTAGACAATCGAGACGAAAGTCGCCTGATGGTGGTTGATCGAAAAACAGGAAAAATTGAGCATAAAATATTCAAGGATGTCATAGACTATTTTAAAGATCAAGACACCTTTGTAATGAATAACACCAAGGTTTTTCCGGCGCGCCTGTATGGAAACAAAGAAAAAACTGGCGCTCAGATAGAGGTGTTTCTTCTCAGGGAATTGAACAGAGAAAGTTTGCTTTGGGATGTTCTGGTTGACCCGGCACGAAAAATCAGAATTGGAAACAAGCTTTACTTCGGAGAGAACGATGACCTTGTTGCTGAAGTAATAGACAATACAACAAGTAGAGGTAGAACACTTCGATTTTTGTTCGATGGCCCATACGAAGATTTCAAAGCCACAATAACCCGGTTAGGTGAAACACCTATACCCAAGTATATCGGAAGAGAAGCTGAGCCTGTTGACGACGAGCGATTTCAAACCATTTTTGCGAAAAACGAAGGAGCTGTGGCAGTACCTACTGCAGGTCTGCACTTTAGTCGCGAACTAATGAAGCGCCTTGAATTGAAGGGGATTAATTTCGCCGAAATAACTCTACATATCGGTTTGGGTACTTTCAGACCTGTTGAAGTAGAAGATCTTACCAAGCATAAAATGGACAGCGAGCAGATGCACATAACGAAAGAAGCTGCCCGCACAGTGAACAAGACTAAAGACAAGAAAGGTAAGGTTTGTGTAGTGGGAACAACAGCCATGCGTGCAGTGGAAACTTCTGTTTCTACAGATGGTCATTTGAAGGCATTTGACGGATGGACAAATAAATTCATCTTTCCGCCTTACGAGTTTGAAATTGCAGATGCAATGATCACAAACTTTCACGCTCCTGAGAGTACACTGCTTATGCAGGTTGCTGCATTTGGCGGGTATGAAAATGTCATCAATGCATATAAGGTTGCCATCAAAGAAAAGTATCGCTTCCAGGCATATGGCGATGCCATGCTAATTATTTAATGTCTAAAAAGGCCGTAATTATTGTAGCGGGTGGTACTGGCACGCGCATGCAACTCAAAACAGCCAAACAGTTCTTGCCTATAGCAGGCAGACCCGTAATTCTGCACACCCTTGATGCATTCCGGTCATTCGACCCTACAATGCAAATTATTATCGTTCTCTTCAAGGATCTTTTTTCTGATTTTTACGGCTTACTCAAAGAGTATGATTACCATTTGGAATGCGATTTAATTGAAGGAGGAGAAGAGCGATTTCATTCTGTGAAAAATGGCCTTCAAAAGGTGAATGAAAACGTTGAAGTCGTGGCAGTTCACGATGCAGTTAGGCCGCTTGTATCAGAAGATACTATTCGCAGAACCTTTGATGCTGCAAGTGAAAATGGGGCTGCTATTCCGGCTATTCCCGTTGTTGATACGATCAGAGAAATAAACGAAAAGGAGAGTATTACCTTAACTCGAAGTAAGCTCAGAGCCGTGCAAACGCCCCAGTGTTTTGATGTTAAAATACTTCGCGAAGCCTACGGATCAAATTACACACCCGTGTTCACAGATGATGCATCTGTTGTGGAAGCTTCCGGACATCAAATAAGCATCGTTGAAGGCAATCGCACGAATATTAAAATTACTACTCGAGAAGACCTTCTTATTGCTGAAGCACTCCTGCGATCAGCCTGATAACATTTTCACACTTTTCTTCGTAAGAGTGATCCATGCCCCTTAGAAAATGGATTCTCCCCGTGTTGATGGTGCTGGCATCGCTGGTATTCATGACTATAAGCCTTGGTAAAGACTCTGATCAGGGGTTTACCTATGCGGTTTACAATCCCCTGAAAATTGTTGGTTCTCTACCCGGTGGCTCCAGTTTTAAAAATGCTGATCTGATCGCAACATTAGCCGACGATGAGTTTGAAGAAACCGGACCCGTTCCAACCTTTGGATTCAGCGATCAACACCACTGGATTAAACTCAAGGTTTTCAATTTTGACGATGAGTATAAAGAGCAAATTCTTGAAGTAAAGAGTCCTATACTCAATGTTTGCAATTTGTACGAGTCTTCCGGAGCAGGTGCTACACAACTCTATTCAACTGGTGATAATAAGTTATTCAGATTCAGACCTAGAGATCATTTAAATTACCAGTTTCCCGTGAGCCTGGCTCCAAATTCGCATAGAGAGTTTCTCTTGGAAGTCTCTACCGAAGGAGAACAACTGCAAGTTCCACTGGCACTTCTAGATCCTTCTGAAATATCGATCAGGGATGAGAAAGACAGGTTATTACGAGGTATTTATTTCGGCATCATCCTGTTTGTCTTACTCTTTAACTTGTTTCTATACCTTATTATCCGGGAGAAATCATCCCTCTATTACGTACTTTACATTTTTAGCTTACTGGTTTTGCAAATTTCGCTAACGGGTTTTGGATTCAGGTTTTTGTGGCCAAACTCCATCTACATAGCGAATGTGGCAAATCCATTTTTCGCTTCGCTGAGTATTTTCGCACTGATCCGGTTTACCCAGGAATTCCTGAATCTGAAGAAGTTCTATCCGAAAATCAATAAGGTTTTTACTCTAACAGGGCATCTTGTTGCACTCAACTGCCTTCTTGCGCTGGTCTACACTCCAATAACATTCAAAATTTCAGTGCTGACCATCAATGTTATAGCGCTTCTTTTAAATATTGCTATCATCCCGGTTGTGGCTTTGGTTTGGAGAAAAAAGTTTGCTCCGGCTCGCTTTTTTCTATATGCCTTCATTGTTTTGGTAGTCAGTGTATTCTTATTTATCCTAAATAATTTCGGGATTTATCGAAGTGATTTTTATGCCGCATATGGACTACAAATTGGATCTGCTGCTGAAGTAATCTTACTTTCATTTGCTATCGTTGACAAATTCAAAAGATTTAGAGAAGATGCTTTCAACAGGCTAATGATTATCAATAAAATGAAAGCGAGAGCCAACGAAGAGCTGGAGGTTAAAGTAAAGGACAGAACGGCAGAAATCGTTGAGCAAAAGCAAGTAGTAGAGAAGCAAAAAGAAGAAATTGTTGATAGCATCAAATACGCTCAGCGTATACAAAATTCCATTCTGCCTACACCGGGTGAAATCAAACAAGTATTCCCAGAGAATTTTGTTCTATTCAAGCCAAAAGATCTTGTAAGTGGCGATTTTTATTGGGTGGGAAGAACATCCGATAAAAGCAATTGGGATCTTGGAAGTGGACTGCATCTATTCGCTGCGGTTGATTGCACAGGTCATGGGGTTCCGGGAGCTCTGATGAGTATTCTGGGCTATAATGGCCTGGAAGAATGCATTAACCATCCATCGGTCAAATCGCCTGCAGATATGCTCAAGCTGATTAATAATCGCATCATCTCAACGCTCCAACACGATCAGTCTGGAGAAGTAAATATGAGTGATGGGATGGATATTGCTATAGGCGCCTATAACCCAGAGACCCGGAAAATTCAGTTTTCAGGTGCTAAGAATAATCTCTACATCTGCCGCAATAACGAAATGATAGAACTCAAAGCCGACCGTATTTCAATTGGTGCTGAGTATATAGAAGACCAAGGCTACACAAATCAGGAGTTCCAGCTCAACCCGGGAGACAGAGTCTATACCTTTACCGATGGCTATCCAGATCAATTTGGAGGGCCTCGAAATAAGAAATTCAAATCGCGAACACTGCTTACCACGCTGCTTAACTACTCTGAGTTGGCTATGGAAGAGCAGATGCAAGCACTTCAAAATGCCTTTGAAGAATGGAAGGGCAAAAACGAGCAGATTGACGATGTATGCGTTATAGGCATACAAATTCTTTAGCAAGCTGTACCTTTGCGGCAAATGCAGAAGAAAATTGACATCCGTAAGCTTTCAGAACAAGAGCTAATTGATACACTGGAGTCTATGGGCGAAAAAAAGTTCAGAGGCAAACAAGTGTACGAGTGGCTATGGACAAAAAGGGCCAGGAGCTTTGATGAGATGACTAATCTTTCGAAGGAGCTGAGAGAAAAGTTGGAAGAGAGCTTTGCCATTTACGTAATAGAAATTGCCGATAAACAAATTAGCGCCGATGGAACAATTAAATATGCTTTCAAATTAAAAGAAGGCCATGTTGTTGAAGGAGTCTTAATTCCCTCGGGAAGCAGAACAACGGCTTGCATTTCTTCTCAGGTAGGCTGCAGCCTGGCGTGCAAATTCTGTGCTACAGGTAAGCTTAAATTGATGAAAAATCTCGAAGCTTATGAAATTTACGATCAGGTAGCCGAGATTTATAAAGATGCTGAAATCCTAAAGAGCAAACCCTTATCAAATATCGTTTATATGGGCATGGGCGAACCCCTCTTGAATTACAAGAATATGCTCTACTCTACTGAACAAATCGGTCATGATAAAGGGCTCGGAATGTCTCCTAAGCGAATAACGGTATCTACAGCAGGCATAGCCAAGCTAATTAAGCGGCTTGGAGATGATGAAGTACGATTTAATCTCGCCCTATCTCTTCACGCAGCAAATGACCAAAAGCGAGATAAAATAATGCCCATTAATGAAAGTAATAACCTGGAAGTACTGGAAGAATCGCTCAGGTATTTTCACAGGAAAACGGGCACGCGTGTAACTTTTGAGTATATCATCTTCAAAGATTTTAACGATACTCTTGAAGATGCGGCTGAGCTGGCCGAATTTGCAAAATGTGTACCCTGCAAGATCAATATCATAGAATACAATCCTATAGACGATGGAGAATTTCAGCAGGCAGACATGAATAAGGTTGATGCCTTTGCTGAATTTTTAGAAAACAAAAATTTGATCGTAAATGTGCGCAGAAGCAGGGGTAAGGATATCGATGCGGCTTGCGGGCAATTAGCCAATAAAAACAAGGCTGCCTTAAAGGTTTAAAACCCCACTCCTATTTTCACACCTATATTAAATCCCCAGCGCCACTCTTGGGTATTCTCGTAGAAATACGTTGCAGGATCGTGAATATCTTCTGCCCTAATTATTCTTAAGTCGGCGTAACGAATGGCAACCCCGACGTAGAAGTCAGCAAATATGTTGCTGTTCATTGGCAAGGCTTGAAATCCAAAATTTAGATACCCGGATGTGAATTTTCGGCTATCGGGAAACTCATCACCCGTAAGAGCCCCTGAAGTATCAATAACGGCGTAAGTTAGATCGTACTGTCTGATATTTCCACCGACTTCTAAATACGGGCCAATCAACTCGGGAGATTCTCTAAAGTAATTCCTGAAAGAAAGGGTAAATGAGTATCCCGTTTCTATGCTTACATTCTGCCCGAGGTCATCTAAGGAATAATCTCTTGGGTCGCCAAGATAATTTCTTCTTGTAATACCCAAACCAGCTTCAACACTCCAATGATTGGAAAGAATCCTTTCGTAAATGAGCTCATACTCACCAACAAGAATTTGAATAGGATCTACTTTAATTGCATTTCTTACAGCATAAACCGAGTCTGCTTCGTAGGCATCTTCAAATTCTAATTCCTGACCTATTGTTAGATGAGGAATGAAAAAAAGAACAAAGGAGATATATTTGCAGATACGCCAGACCGGCACTTTTATTGTTGTTGCGTTTAAGGCGAATATAAAATAATTATGCTCCTGCGAATCCGGTCTGTATTTTTCTTATTCATAATCATCTCATCCTTTAGTTTTCACTTTGCCCAGGCTCAGCCGGCTATATACTGGGGCCCAGAACACGAAATAAATAAGGGCGATGATTTAATGGAATTGTTTGGCCATTCTGATGAGTTTTTCTTTTCACTCATTGATACACGTAAAAAGCGAGATGGTTATTTAATTGAAAAGATAGATGTAGATAGCTTAAGCCTGATTACTTCAAAAAAGATTCAATTTCAGGAAGACGATAAATTCCGGCCTGTTTTGGAGTTTCCTATGAGTATGCAATCCAGCTCATATTTAGTGGCAACCAAAGAGCGCGCGGAAAACGATACAGTTGATATTTTAGCTTATAAGCTGAATGATGATCTAAGTCTTTCTGAACCCATTCTATTGGGAAGGTCTACACAAGCCAGTTTGACCAATCAGAATGGGTTTAGCGTTTTTTCGAATGACAATAAATCAAGACTCATTGTAATTATTCCGCAGGAGCACGCTGACCGCAAGAACGAAAAGTTTGAAGTAAGGCTCTTTGACGGTGATATGAACCTCCTGAAAAGTAAAAAGTTGGAAGTTCCCCATTCATCTGAACACTTAGATTATGTAGATGCTGTTCTAGATGAAAATGGAACCCTATACGTCCTTGCAAGTATTATTGATCAATCGCTTGATAATCCCGACGGACGGAGAAACCTAGCAAAAGATTTTTCTCTATTCAAATATAAATGGGAAGAGGAAAAGCTCACAGAAAAATCTCTATCACTTGGCAACAGGTGGCTATACGATGTGCGCTTTCTATTAAACGAACGCCAAAATCTTCAGGTAATAGGATACTTCAGTACAATGGTTGACCTGGTAATGGCCGGAACGTTTTCGCTGGAAATCAACCCGAAAAATGGTGATATTATTAATCAGGGAATTAGCTCTTTTGATAGAGATTTCAGAACCAAGTTCAGACCCACTACTTCCAGAAGCAGACAAACTGAAATGGGAAGATTTAATCTGGATTATATTTTTCCTATGTCTAATCAGGGCGCTACTTTGATATCAGAAAAAGCCTACGTTGAAACAACCAGTATTTGGAACCCCACCACAAATACGTATCAAACCATAACGATTTACAATTACGATGAAATCCTGGTTACGTGCATCAATCCCGATAGCAAAATCAAATACAACATCGTCATCCCGAAATATCAAAGCTCAAATTCTTTTGCCAGTATCTATACATCGTACTTAGCCTTTCGGAGAGGCCAAAGTACCTGCATTCTGTATAACGATCATTTCAGGAACGAAGAAATTCCTTTGAGCAGCGAACAAGGGTATAGGCAGCTAAACTCATCAAACAATGTTCAAATAATCCTGGCCATCATTGACGATAAAGGCAACAGCAAGAAAGTGAAGTTAAAAGATATGCGCGACGAGAAGGTAAATTTTAACCCGGCCTTTATGCATGAAACGGAAAACTACATCGTTCTAGTGGCTAATAATCCTTACAATACACGTTATTTCAAAATCAAATTGAAATCCGAGGCTTCGCAATGATTTTGAATTCGGATATTTGCGGAGACCATGTCTAAAGTTCGGGAAATAAAATCGGTAATTGCGTCTGAATTAGATGAGTTTGAATCGCGCTTCAAAGAATCTATGAAGAGCAATACTCCCCTGCTTGATAAAATTACGCATTACATCATCAAGCGGAAGGGCAAGCAGATGCGACCTATGTTTGTTTTTCTGAGTGCAAAAGTATGCGGGCAAATAAATGATGCCACTTATACGGCCGCTTCACTTATTGAACTTTTACACACGGCCACCCTCGTTCACGATGACGTGGTTGATGATGCAAATTTGCGCCGTGGATTTTTCTCAATTAACGCCCTTTGGAAGAATAAAGTAGCCGTTTTGGTAGGCGATTTTCTCTTATCTCGCGGCTTGCTAATGAGTGTTGATCAGCAGCAGTTTGCCTTGCTCAGGATTGTAAGCAACGCTGTGCAAGAAATGAGCGAAGGTGAACTCCTTCAAATGGAAAAGGCGCGAAAGCTCGATATTACTGAAGAAGTCTACTTTAATATTATCAGGCAGAAAACTGCATCTTTAATTGCAGCCTGTTGTGAAAGCGGTGCCCATTCTGTTCAAGCCGATCCAGATTCGGTAAAAAAAATGAGTGCTTTCGGTGAAAAGGTAGGTCTGGCATTTCAGATTAAAGACGACCTTTTTGATTACAATACAAATGGAAATATTGGCAAACCCACAGGCATTGATATAAAAGAAAAGAAAATGACTTTGCCTTTGATATACGCCATAAGCAAGGCGCAAAGAACTGACAAAAGATGGCTCGTTAAAACTGTAAAGCACCACAATACCGATAAAGAAAAAGTACAGGATGTTATTGACTACGTGGCTCTAAGCGGTGGTATAGAATACGCCAGAGATAAAATGCTTGAACACCGAGATGATGCATTGAAAATTCTTCATAGCTTTGAAGAGAGCGAAGCCAGAAACTCGCTTGAAGCCTTGGTGAATTACACCATAGAACGCAAAAAATAACCCGGTTTTTAAGATGAAAAAATTACTTTTTGCCCTGGTGGCACTGACTTTTTTTTCATGCGATGACTCCAAAACTCCTGACGAAATAGAAACAGGAAAGAAGGAAATCGTAGATGTTGAGACTTACTACGAAAATGGTGTAACTGAAAAAAAAGGTCAGAGTATTGACGGCAAACGACATGGAACCTGGGAATCATTTTACAAAAATGGTTACAAGTGGAGTGTGGTAAACTACCGAAACGGATTGAAATGGGGAGAAACCTTGACTTTTTACCCCAATGGAATGATGAAATGGCAAGGACAATATGCCAATGATGAGCGTGTAGGGTTGTGGGTTTTCTACGACACGGCAGGTGTAGTTTTAAAGAAAGTTGATATGGATTTAGTAGAAAATCCGAATGATAGCATCCCTGAGAATTGATCAGTAAACCCACCATAGATAAAATTTTTGATGCCGCTCATATAGAAGAAGTGGTAGGCGATTTTGTGCAACTCAAAAAAGCGGGGTCTAATTACAAGGGTCTCAGTCCCTGGACGGATGAGAAAACTCCATCCTTTTTCGTTTCGCCAGCCAAGGGAATTTTCAAAGACTTTAGCTCCGGAAAAGGCGGGAATGCAGTGAGCTTCCTGATGGAACTGGAAAACATGACTTATCCAGAAGCCCTTCGCTACCTGGCAGATAAGTATCAAATTGAAATTGAAGAGACCGAAACTACCGAAGAAGAAAAAGAAGAAGTAAGTCTTCGCGAAACCCTTTCGCTGGTCAATCAATTTGCTCTTGAGTATTTTACAAAAGCTCTTTGGCAAAGTGAAGACGGAAAAAATATTGGCTTGAGCTATTTCCGCGAACGCGGATACAATGATCAGACAATTGAGAAATTCTCATTGGGATATTCACATCAGCTTTCTGATGCATTTACCGCTGCAGCTAAAGATGCAGGGCACAATACTGAGCATCTTCTCAAACTGGGACTTGCCAAAGAAAATGAACGGGGGATTTACGATTTCTTTCGCGAGCGGGTTATGTTTCCCATTCGCAATGTTTCGGGAAGACCCATAGCTTTTGCCGGCAGAACACTGCGAAGCGATAACAAGGTAAAATACCTCAACTCTCCAGAGAGCGAGTTGTATGACAAGAGCAGAAGCCTTTACGGAATTTACGAAGGTAAGCGTAGCTTGATTAAAGAAGATATGTGTTGCCTTGTGGAAGGCTATACAGACGTAATCTCTCTCCATCAGGCAGGTGTAGAATTTGCTGTAGCTTCATCGGGCACTTCCTTAACAGCCGGGCAGGTAAAGCTTATCAAGCGCTATACATCAAATGTATCCATTCTCTACGATGGAGATAGTGCCGGAGTTAAAGCGGCAATGAGAGCCATTGACTTATTGCTGGAACAGGAAATGAATGTCAGAGTACTTCATTTTCCAGAAGACCACGATCCGGATTCGTTTTCTAAAACTGTTTCTAGCACAGAACTCAACAGATATATCCGGGAAGAAGCTCTTGATTTTTCAGACTTCATGCTCAATGTATTGCTGAAGGGCGCAGAAAACGATCCGATTAAAAAAGCTGAAGCCACCAGGCAGCTGGTTCAGAGCTTAGCTTTAATTCAGGATCATATAGCTAGGAGTATTTATGTAGAGCGATCCAGTAAGCGATTAAATATTCCAGAACAATCACTCTACAATGAGTTAAATAAAATTCTCCGTAAAAAGCAGCTTAAAAGATCTGGTGTAGACAGGGATGTAATTGAAAGCCTTGTTAAAACAGAAAATAAGCAACAAGATGGCAGAGCCCTGCACGACCCGCTGGTACACGAACGTGAAATTGCGAGGGTTTTGATCAACTATGGAAATTACGAGTTGGAGCTTGAAATTGAAAACGGCGAAGAGCCAAAGGAAGGAGAAGAAGAACAGGAAAAGCCCGATCCACTCAAAGTAAGTGTGGCAGAATATATTCTTCACAATATTATATCAGATCAGATTGAATTTAAGTCTCCGGTTTACAAGTACATCATTGAACAATTCATAGCGCACTTTGAAGAGCACGAAAGCAGTCCGTCAATTGACACGTTCATTACTGACCCTGAAATTAGCCAGGAAATAGCAGGGCTGATAACTTCACAACACGAATTGAGTGAAAACTGGGAAGCAAAGCATAAAATATTTACAACCACTGAAGAAGATGATATGAAGCGAACCGTCTTTGACCCGCTTATGCGTCTTAAACTTATGCATGTAAAAAAAGTGATGAGTGAATTAGATGAGCAACTCAAAATTGTTCGCGATGAAGAAAAGATGCATGAAATCCTTCAGGAAAAAATGAGAATTGACAGAATGAAAAGAGAATTAACCAACTTTTTTGGATCTGCCATAATTTAGCCCCCTATGAGTAGCTTTTTTGAATTTGCCCTATACGAGACTGATGTATTCACCCTTACAGTGGGCAATATTCTACTGCTCATCCTCATCATTGTAATTACCCGCATTTTATTAAAGCTTTTTAAACGTGCTGTACACAAAGGGCTGAGAGCTCGAGACGACTTTGATCAGGAGCGCGAGCAAATTGTTCAGCGAGCGGGAAAAGGGATTATCATCATAATAAGTATCCTAACTGTCATTGCCAGTCTGGGCTTGTGGGAGCTAATCAAATTAATACTCGATTTCCAGTTGGTGAAGGTGGATAAGATTTCGCTGACTCCAGGTAAAATCTTATTGTTTCTCTTTATTCTGGTAGCAACCAGTGTAATAGCCAGGTTGGTAAGAGTTATTCTCAAGCAAAACTTTTCGCGAAAAACCTGGGTAGACGAAAGCAAGGAATACACCATTTTCAAGCTGACCAAGTACAGCCTCTATGCTATAGCCATTTTGATCGGTTTAACCAGTATTGGCCTGGATATGAAACTGATCCTGGCGGGTGCGGGAGCCTTATTAGTTGGTATTGGATTTGGACTGCAGTATCTCTTCTACGACTTAATATCTGGTTTGATAATTCTATTTGAAGGGCCTGTAAAAGTGGGCGACGTTATTGAAGTGGGCGGCCTCGTGGCCCGTGTACAGCAAATAGATATCCGTACCTCAAAAGTGATGACGCGAGATGGTAAGTACATTATTATTCCCAACTCCAAACTCATAGGCGAGCAGGTAGTAAACTGGAGCCATGCCAATACTTTAACACGCTTCCGGATCATAGTATCTGTGGCTTACGGATCAGATACCGCCCTGGTAAAAGATGTGCTTTACAATTGCGCCCTCAGACACCCTGATGTAAGTAAAAACCGTGAAATTATTGTACGCTTTGAAGAGTTCGGAGACAGCGGTCTGGCTTTTCACTTGTTTTTTTGGGCTAAGAAAACCTGGGTAGTTGAAACCCTTCAAAGCGAAATAAGATTCGATATTGATCGTCAATTTAAGAAGCATGGAATTCGCATTCCATTCCCGCAGCGCGATGTGCATATGATTCCTTATCCGGATGCCAGAGAAGATAGAGATGACGATAACAACCAGATTGAAGGCCCAAGTTAATCATGACCCGAAGCTTTTGTACTTCTCCGAGAATCTACAAGCTAAGTTTGTTTCTCTTTTTAGTCTTTTGTATTTCATATTGTACGGAGCAAGCTTCTATTCCCGAGTTCTATCTCAAAACAGCTGAAGAGCTCAGTTGGAAAGAAAAGCAAGCTTGCGCGCTTGGATTTTCAGAAGATGGCGACAGCCTGTCGTTAAAAGGAGCTTTAAAACTGCGCGGTGGATCATCCAGTAAATTTTTCAAGCATTCTTTTGCGCTTGAGTTGGAAGATAAATTCAAACTGGCCGGATTGCCCAAAGACGACGACTGGATATTGAATGCCAATTACATCGATAAAACTTTCATGCGCCATAAGATTTCGTATGATCTCTTTCGCGAGATGGGCAAGAAGAATATTGCATCGGAATGCGCTTACATCAATCTCAACCTCAATGAGAATTACGAAGGTTTGTATGTGCTTATGGAAGAAATCAATGGGGGCATGGTTAAGCTGGATAAGGGCGATACTTCTGCGGTTATTTTCAAAGACCCGCCTATATTTTTTCCCGAAAAACTGGAATACGTACAAGACACTTCCAACTACTACCAGCAAAAATTTCCCAAGATTTACATTCACGATAAAACGGCCTATATCGAAGCTTTTGGCCATTTTCTCTACCACTCATCAGATGAGGAATTTGATAGGAAAATAGGAGATTGGGTGGACCTTGAAAATGTAATCGATTGGCATTTATTACTCCTTTTTACAAATAACGGCGACGGAATATTAAAGAATTTCTATCTCTATAAGAAGAATTCAGAAACCCCCTTCCGCTTTGCCATCTGGGATTACGACCACAGCTTTGGAAGAGATGGCGATTACGAATACAATATGATGGACAAGCCGCTCAATTGCGATCGCGCTATTCTCCTAAAGCGTTTAAAAGAGAGACACAGTTACCGAGAGCAACAACAGAAACGCTACTGGCAATTGAGAAAAAAAGGCATTTTCAGTCTGGAGCACTTTAAGGAGTTAGTCAGCGGTAATGATAAAATGATTAGACCCCACCTGAAGAGGAATTTTGAAAAATGGCCTGTAGATTCAGAGTGGTATCACGATGACAATACCTATGAGCAGGAAATCAATTTGATGTACGATTTTGTAGAGCTTCGGCTGAATCAACTGGATAAGCGCTTTGAGAATTGAAAAGATTAAGAAATTCCTAAAAGATGCTATCTTTCCAATTCTGTATTAAAACGATGATAAGAAAAATAGCTTGGATAGGAGTAATTTTAATGGTTCTGGCTTGTGAAAAGTCGCAGGATCTCCCCAACCGACACCCATTTCTAAATGCACCTATAAATACTGGCTATTATGCTTTTGACGCAAACGCAAGCTTCATAAGGCAAGTTGGAAATCCTAACGTGAAGAACGGTACCTTTCCTTATGAAACGAATTTTAGGGTTTTCCCCAACCCTGCCACTTACAGTTTCTCTGATATATACACTGGTTTCTGGAATATCGCTTTCTCCGATGAGTTTGAAGGAAAAGAGAAAAAAATTTGGCTTATGAAAGCCAGTTATCAAGAAATACCGGATGAAGGAATCATTGAAAACGGGAGATATTACCTGAAAGTTGGTGCAGAAGTAGTGTATGAAACAGCCACTATGGAGCAAGTTTTGAATATAAATTTGAGCAATCCTTCGTCCAGAGATTATCGCCTTTATGTAGAAATAGAAGGCCAACAATATTACGACAATCTGGCCATAAGGCCTTTCGGAACCTATTGACTATGAAGAAAACTTTTTTAGCTCTCCTATTTGGAGTTTCATCTATTCTTTGTCACGGACAAGAAGACAACGTGCCCGATGTTCAGAACATGAGTGGAGCGGGCCTAAGTGCAGCCATTCAATCCAATCAATTCGGCATTTCAATACCCATATGGTTAAACGGAAAGAATTCCCTGATCCCTTCCTTTAGTGTGAATGTCGCTGAATCATTGGGAAGTGAGTTTGGGGTTGGTCTCAGCCTTCGAAGCTACCTAAATGAAAACAGAATAAGGCCCTATCTAAGTCCGGGAGTTGGCGTTTTATTGAGCTTACCACCAGATTCTGATGGTGAAGACTCTGAAACAGCCTTAGATCTGGTCTTCGGATTTGGATTTGGAGGAGAATATTTTTTATCGCGGAATTTCAGTTTTGGCGTTGAAGCTGGGGTAAATGTATCGAGCTCTGATGAGATCTCAAATAGATTCGGAAATCCCGGAAACATAAATGTTAACACCGCTACTCAGGTGTTGGTGAACGTCTACTTCTAAGAATTATCTCTTTGAAGCCTTCCCGCTCCCGCCAAAAATAATGCTGGCTCCCAGCACAAAGCCGAAGTCGTACCAGGCCCCATTATTATTGACAGCATAAACTGCGATATCATCTTTAAAGAGACTACCGAGAAAAGAAAAGGGCGTGATAAAGCCATGCCAGAGTCCGTACCAGAAACCATAAGTTTTGGCTTCCAGACATTTATCAATTTCTTCAATGCCGGCGCAGCCAGTGAGCAAAAGAGCAATAAGGCCAAGTAGAAAGATCAATTTGAATTTCATTGTGTAGAGGTTTGATTGAAAAATTACGAATTATTCCGTTTTCAGGGCAGGATTAAAATTCGAAAGCTGAAT
>JGI12048J13642_10570371_pt1 | contig 14663 bp, 14 predicted proteins | sample ElkSlonscriptome_16_FD_13642 | JGI IMG/M metagenome (IMG submission 13642)
CAAATCATTGGCGCCCTGAGCTTGTCGAAGGGCTGTCCTCAGCCTCCAATGATTTGTAAAGGTCTTCAACGATGCTGTCCCGCTCAAAATTCTCCCACACGATGATCTCCCGGTCGGTCGACGGATCCGCCGTCCAACCCGTACTGTCATATACCGGTCCGCGTACCACCCGTGTTGACGCCCATCCCGGATTCTTCACGACCGCCACGGCACCCAGGTCATACAACGACCTGGAGGGCGGCTCCCCTTCCAGCTTGATGTGGTGGAAAAGGTTCACCGCATAATCCCCGAAATTATTGAATTCCCCGCCATGCCGACCGGTAATTGATCCTTCGATCTCCGGTCCCATCCCCGGCATCACCGAGTCGACCTCCATGATCGAAACCTTTACAGCAGCCGTACCTGTTGGTCTGCCATAGCTCACTGTCACAATTTCAAAATGTACCCCCGTATTCAACAGGTACTGCAGGGCGGAGACATCGTTATCCAGGTTGTACTCCCCCGGTTGCGGATAATTGGAACCCAGCCATACGATCCTGACATTGCCGGCAATCTCCGGGGCCTTCTCCAGCGCCAGTGCGATGTTGGTAAGTTTGCCGATCGGCAGCAACACCAATTCCTGGTCATTGTATTTCCGTGCTTCCGAGATGATGAAGTCCACCGCCTCCTCCCCGTCAAAACCTGGTTCATCCAGTTGACCCCTGGTCTCCGCGAACGAAGCGTTTGCTCCCTTTTTGACTTCAATAGCCTCCTGCTCATTGAACAGGGTCAGGATGCGCATCGCTTCCCTGAAATGCTCCTCCGCGGGTCCGCCATTCCATGTCGCATTCACCGTGATCCCACGAATGTCAAACACCTCCTGGTTTTGCACCAGGTATGCGATGGCGTGCTGGTCGTCCAGTTCATTGTTGGCATCTGTATCCAGGATCACCGGGATTCGGGGTGCGGCGGACTGGCCGGTACCATTCCGGTTACAACCTGAAAAAACGAGTATACTGCCCAACCCGACCAGGCAGGCAAATAAGAAGTTCCTTCTGCTTTTCATATTCCTGATATTTATACTGACAAGGCAGATTATCTGTCTGTCAGAATTTCATAACGAATCCAAGTCCGTAATCACCCGCACCAAACCTTATATCTATCGGTGCCGGTCGGTAGCTTTCCTGCAGGTTACTGTTGTATATACTCACCGCCTCGTTGGCCTTTTTGCCAGCAGAGATACTTAACGGGATACCAATGGCAACGCACACACCGCCTATGGCGAGCATGCCCCACTCCGGTTCTCCCCCGGCAATTGCAGTTCCCAGTGGCCATCCTACACAAAAACCGCCCACACCCCCAAATACTGAACCGAGCGTGTTGTTGGCCTTTGCCTTTTTAATCACCGGGTATGCCTCGGCGTCGGAGCGGAGAATGTTAACCAGGTCATTCATGGTAAGTATATTTCCCTGGTGGGTAAATTTATAGCTTATTCCGACCTTTTGAGAATCAATGGGTCCGATTTGACCGGACAACCATGTGGATGCAACGAATGCAATTAAAATAGTTACAAAAATCTTTTTCATTGTTGGGATAGGTTTTAGTAATTAGAAAATCGAAAAAAAAACTTTCGCCATTTAAAATGCTGATTCAACGATTGAAAATAAAGAAAAAATTGATTGGACCGAAAATAAATAAGGATTTAATGGAACTGCCCGCTATCGGCAACAGATCATCACATGAGCAGGAGATTCCAACGTTAAAGGACTGTTGCAGTACTACCTGATCTGCTCTACCGGCACCAGCTCTTGCTGATCAAATTCCCGCATGGCGTTGATCAGTCTGAACGACCTGTAATACTGCAGGTCCTCCAGCCTGATATCCCCCTCCACGATCCTGCCTGCCTTGATCAGCCTGTTTCGGGCGGTCCCTTCGAGCAGCGGGTAGAGGGGTGTGATCCATTTCTCGCCGTTGAAAAGGACGATATTCGTAAAGGAGGTATCCGTGATCCGGCCATTCTTCACGATCAGCACACCGTCGCATTTCCCGCGCTTCTCAAACAGCTGATCCAGCGAAAACCGGTCGGTATACTTCATGGAATATTCCAGGTGGTTGCCCTCCACCAGCTTCAGCGAACGCACTTCACGAGGTACATATTTACTAAACTCGGTGCTCCAGGCTGTGCGCTTATAGAGGAACCTGCATTTGACACGACCCTTGCGGTCCTTTTCGGGGACACGGATCACCTCTGCCAGGCGTGGTGCACCAGCCCGCTTGAAATAGCGATGGTAGGAGGCATCCACACGTGCCTGGTGCCACTCGAGGTGTTTGGGTTCCCCCTCCTCGATCCTGATGGTTTCAAACAATGGGAACATATACTTTATCGATCAATTCGTTGTATTCCGATTCCGGATCGCTGTGCCAGGTGATCCCTCCTCCGCTCCGGAAACGAAGTCCTTCACCTGCCCGCTCGATGTACCTGATCATCACGGCACTATCGACCCTTCCGTTTTGAAAGATACCAAAAATCCCCGTAAAATACCCTCTTTTCTCTCCTTCAGCCTGCGCAATAATCTCCAGCGTCTTGGGCTTTGGTGCCCCGCAGATCGAACCGGCCGGCAGCATTGTCACCAGGATCTCCCCCAACCGTCCTTTCCACCCGGGTTCCAGTCGGCCCGCAATCTCCGAACTCACCTGCAACAGCTCTTTCCTGTGTGTCCGTATCCTGTCAATATACCTGTATTTCAGCACCGCCACATCCTTCGCCACCATCGACAGGTCGTTCCGCAGCAGGTCCACGATGGTATTGTGTTCCCACTGCTCCTTTTCATTCTCCATCAGCTTACGCTCGGCATCTTCTAATGCCGCATCGATGGTCCCCTTCATCGGATAGGTAAAGATCCTGTCATCCGAGATCCGTACGAAAGACTCCGGTGAGAACACCACGAACCGGTCTTTGAACAGCAGTTTATATGGCGCCCGGCTATGCCGGAAAATCTGCTCCAGGGTCAGGTTCGTCTCCAGCTTCGTGGGGAAAGTCAGGTTCAGAAGGAAAGAGTTTCCATGCAGGATGTTTTTCCGGACCAGGTCAAATGCATTTTGGTACTGCGCATATTTCACCGGTGTGATCTCAAAGGTGTATGCTGAACCAGGATCAGGCGGACTCATTTGGTCTTCCGCCGAATATATTTTGGACGTGACAGGGATCTTGCTTTCATTTCCTTCCCCCCGGATGTCGTAAAAAATTCCCGCCGAAGCGGCCTCCCCGATGTCATATGTATGAAAATTATTCAGCTCATAATCGATCACAAAAATGAAGGGAGCGCCGGAGGCGGCCCTCCTGTTGCACTCATCTATGAACTTTTGCTTCTCCAAATCTGACTGCTTAAGGGATCAAAGATAAGGAGAATCACAGACTGGCAATATCTTTAAGAATGCACTGTATAACCGGTTGTGTCAATATTCAGCAACAATCCAACCATCTTTTCTCTTCCGAAATTTAGCAAGAAAATATATCTTTATACATTTAACATCAATCCTATTTTGTGATTAATTTTGGTCAGATGAAAATTATACTGACACCGAAAAAGATCATTAACCTTGGAAAAAAAATCCGCCGATATATTGGTATTCATGGATCTGGACGGCACGATCACCAGGAAAGACACATTGTTCGCTTTTATAAGGTACTGTTTCAATGCAGGACGGTATTATTCGGGTCTGGCCAGGCTGGCCCCTTACCTGGCCATGAACAGGGTGGGTTTATACCCTTCAGCAAAAGCAAAGGAGCTCGTTTTACGAAAATTCTTCGGCGAATTCACGAAGGAGCATTTTGAAAAAAAAGGAGATGAATTCTCCGCAAAAGTGCTTCCCGGGATGATCCGTAAACGGGCTATAAAGGAAATTGCATCACACCAATCAGCAGGTGCAACCATAGTGGTCGTAACCGCTTCACTTCACGCATGGTGCAGAGGCTGGTGCAGGGAGTTCTACCTGGATTTAATTGCCACGGATTTCGAAGTTTCGGGTGGTAAGGTCACAGGCAGCTTGCAGGGAAAAAACTGCAAAGGTACAGAGAAGGTCAGGAGGATACAGGAGCAATATGACCTGAAGAAAGCAAGTAAGATCTATGCTTATGGGGATTCCAGAAGTGATCTGCCGATGCTCGGAATTGCCGACATTAAATATTATAAATGGAGGATTAAAAAATGACCAATCAGCTCATCAGGCTGCTTAGGCCGCGCCATTACCTGAAGAACCTGTTTGTCTTCCTACCCCTGTTCTTCTCAGGTGAATTTCATCAAACCTCATTGCTTGCAGGAACAGCCCTGGCATTTGTCTCATTCTGCCTGATCTCAAGCAGTGTTTATGTATTCAATGACATCATGGACAGAAATGATGACCGGAATCATCCTGTCAATAAAAACAGGCCCATTGCAGCAGGCAGGATCAGGGTTCCGGTCGCATACATCATTGATATTTTCCTTACTGCAGCCGCATTCCTCATCGCATATTTTGTCAACATACATGTGTTTTACGTCATCCTGGGGTATAAATTGCTGAATATAGCGTACAGTACCGGTATAAAGAACATCCCTATTTTCGACATGATGGTCATTGCTGTCGGGTTCGTGCTGCGTTTGTATGCAGGGTCTGAAGCAGCCGGTATTTACCTCACCGAATGGATCATCATCATGACCTTCCTGTTGTCGATGCTCATTGCCATTGGGAAAAGACGTAACGACGTGGTCTACCTCGAAAAGGAGGGAATCTTGCTGAGATCCTCAGCCAGGAATTATAACCTGAAATATTTGAATTTCAGCATGATTATACTCTCCTCTGTTGTGCTGGTTGCCTATATCATGTATACACTCGACCCGGTAACGATCAGCCGGGTTGACAATGACAATCTCTACATCACCTCATTCTGGGTGATTGCCGGGATACTCAGGTATCTTCAACTGATTTTTGTGACAGAATCCACACAGAACCCGGTGATGCTGCTGATTACCGATCATCCTTTAAAAATCATCATTGCCGGTTGGTTGATCAGTTTTCTGCTATTCATTTACGTAATCTGATCTTAAAAATACAGAAACAGCATATGCTACTGTCCGCAAACAATTCCCCTGATTGAAAACGCTCAGAACCGATTCACAAATGAAAACTGATCGACGCTATGTATACGGATTCACCATAATACTAATATTCTGGCAGCTGCTCTTATCCTTTCAGGGGCTGGACCTTGCGGATACCGGTTTTCATCTTACCGCTTTCAGGTTTATCCTGGAGGATCCCTATTCCGTTCAATACTCAATGGTATTCTGGTTATCTGATATTCTCGGAGCCGCCTGGATGAATATCTTTCCTGCAGGGGGCTTGTTCTGGTGCAGGCTCGGGACAGTGGTTTTCTTCACCCTGACATTTCTGATCTACCACCGGATCATTAAGCAGGAAACAGGTTTCAGGGGAGCTGTCTTGGGGCTATTTATCATTGCTGTTTTTATCATTAAAGGGGGATTTGAATGTCTGAATTATGATGTACTGACCATGTTTGGTTACTCCCTGGTGATTCTCTCCTTCTATTTTGGTCTGACACAACGGCGGAGCATCCTGCTGTTCGCGGGAGGTATGGCTATAGGCATCAGCATGTTCCTCAGGCTCACAAACTTTGCGGGTCTGTTTCTGCTACTGGTCATCCCCTGCTACCTCTCTATCCAGAAAGCGGGTATGGCAAAGAATTTCCGTCAGACGCTTTTTGCATTGTCCGGATTCATTACCGGGACTGCCTTGATCCTGGGGCTCATGGTAGCTTTGGGACACCGGGATCTGTTTTTTAACAACCTGAACTTCATATTCAATGTCGCATCGGATCATGAAGCTTCCCATGGCATAGTACCGCTGATCATCATGTATGTCAAAGGATTTATAAATGCCCTCATCGTGTTGTTGCTTTTCCTGGTTGCAATCTGGATATATGGAAAAATCACCACCAGGTCTGGCATAAATTCCCGTCCCCTTGTACGACTGGTCCTTCCATTGGTCCTGGCCTTTTGCGCATTTATCCTGATGCTTGTATTCGGGAACGCATTCTGGAGCAAGATCCGGTACCTGTTGATCGGTCTTGTGCTGTTATCCGGGATACAATACGTGACTGACCGCAGCAGGACCGCAGGTTTCAGGATGCTTGCATTTGCCGGGCTGATCCTGTTCTTCATAACTCCGTTCGGTTCCGACTCCTGGCTGGGGAAATCGGTTTTCGGTATGTGGATCCTGGTTCCCCTGCTTCTGGCCGGGGAGGATCTCAGAACACTGTTCAAACCGGTCAGAATTGAACTGTCAGAACAGGACAGAAGGATGATATTTAGAACGTTACGGGGCATGATCATCGTAACGGCCCTGGTCCATGCGTGGCAAAACACCTATTTTGATGCAGGCAGCAGGTGGTTGAAAAACGTGCCCGTTGCACATGAAAAACTGGTGTGCATATATACATCTGAGGAGAGAGCAAAAGCGATCAATGAACTTGTCAGGGAAGCTTTTCCGATGATCGATGAAACATATCTGCTGAGCTTCATTGAGATACCGATGATCAATTACCTGGCAGATAAGCCGCCCTACATTTCCACCTCATGGCCAAAACTGTATTACAATGCAGATACATTCAGTGACAAGCTTGCTGAGGCGAAAAGTCTGCGGGATTCACTACCTGCAGTGATCAGGCAGAAGCAAAATACAGGTCTTGCGGAGTGGCCTGCCGATGCTGCAGCAGATAGATATCTTGACTACCCGGATGATCTCTCGAAATGGCCTGAACACGGGAGGATACTCAATGATTTCATGCACCGGAACGGTTATGAGGTCGCCTGGGAGAACAACATGTTCCAGCTATTGGTGCCTCCGGCTTAAATCGGGTTCAAGTGCATTCCCTGTTGTTGATAAAAGAACAATCCTCCACAAAAAAGAAGTAAATTTGCACAAGCAAGAAAATGAGTTTTACAAATCCCTACATACAACATCCCCTCCGGCGGGAGATCATTGATGTCCTGAAGGAGAAGGACAGCCGGGTGTTTCATCTCAAAGGACTGACGGGCTCCTCGAAAGCAGCGCTGTTCCAGTCGGTGGTCTCGGAGCTAAAAGGCAATCACCTTGTGCTGTTCCATGACAAGGAAGATGCTGCCTATTTCTATACCGACCTGGTGAACCTGGAGGGAACGCCCGACCGCACCCTCTTTTTTCCTTCGTCTTACAAGCGTTCGGTTCAGTATAAGCAGACCGACGAAGGGAATATCATCACGCGGACGCAGACGCTGAAACGACTCAATGAACAGCGGGTCTCCAGTTTCATCATCTCCTATGCTGAGGCAATGATTGAACGCGTATTGACCCGTGCTGAGCTGGGACGTCACACCCTGGAGATCAAAACTGGAGAGAACCTCTCCATGGAGTTCCTGGAGGAGGTGCTGGAAACCTACAACTTCCAGCTGGTTGATTTTGTTTACGAACCGGGTCAATATGCAATCCGGGGCGGGATCGCCGATATCTTCTCCTTCTCCTCGAGTCAGCCCTACCGCGTCGATTTTTTCGGTGACGAGGTGGATTCAATCAGGTTGTTCGATGTGGAATCGCAACGTTCAAGTGACCAACTCAAACGTGTGTCGGTCATCCCCAATGTCCAGTGGGAAAAGGACCTGGGTGAGAAAAGGGTTTCATTCCTGGAGTACATTCCTTCCAACACCACCATCTGGCTGGACGACCTGGAGCTGATCCTGCAGCGGATCGAAGAGGTGTACGAAAAGACAGAGATCGATGACACAGGTGATGATTCCCTCGTGAAAGACGAACTGCTTGTTCGCGAACCGGTGCTCCGTAAACATTTGCTAGAGCACGACCGGGTGGAGTTCACACGTCCTGTTCTGCCTGCAGCGGCCAACAGCTGGCAGTTCAATACGGAGCCACAGCCCCCCTTCAACAAGGATTTTGAGCTGCTGGCCAAAATGCTGAACGACAACAGCGGCAATGGAATTCAGAATTTCATCCTCTCGGAAAGCAAGGGACAACACGAACGGCTCCGCGCCATCTTCGATGAGATCAACCCCGGGCTGCAGTATGAGGAGGGGGTGACAACGCTTCATGAAGGGTTTACCGACCAGGACCTGGGGGTGGCGATCTATACCGACCACCAGATATTTGACCGGTACCATAAGTTCAAACTTCACGATCGGTTTACGAAAAAAGAGGCGCTCTCGGTCAAGGAGCTATCCGGGTTGCATCCCGGCGACTATGTGGTGCATGTGGATCATGGGATCGGGAAGTTCGGCGGACTGGAGCGGATCGATGTGAACGGGAAAAAGCAGGAGGCAGTGCGGTTGGTGTACAAAGACAACGATGTGTTGTTCGTGAACATCCACTCCCTGCATAAGATCTCGAAATACAAGGGAAAAGAGGGACAATCGCCGCGCGTATACAAACTGGGGACCGGGGCGTGGCAGAAGCTGAAGCAGAAGACCAAGAGTAAGGTGAAGGACATCGCCGGGGAGCTGATCTCGCTCTATGCCAAACGGCGTGAACAGAAGGGATTTTCATTTTCAGCCGATACCTACCTGCAGAAAGAGCTGGAAGCCTCCTTTATCTATGAAGACACACCCGACCAGGACAAGGCCACGAAGGATTTCAAAACAGGGATGGAGGCGGAATTCCCAATGGACCGGCTGATCTGCGGGGATGTGGGATTCGGGAAGACAGAGGTGGCCATCCGTGCAGCCTTCAAGGCGGTTTCGGACAGCAAGCAGGTGGCTGTACTGGTGCCCACCACGGTGCTGGCATTTCAACATTTCAACACCTTTAAGAACAGGCTGAAGGATTTTCCCTGCTCGGTGGATTACATCAGCAGGTTCAGAACAGCCGGGGAGCAGACACAGATCCTGAAGCGACTGAAAGAGGGATCCCTTGACATCATCATCGGCACCCACAAGCTGGTGGGCCAGCAAGTAAAGTTCAAAGACCTGGGGTTGCTGATCATCGACGAAGAGCAGAAATTCGGGGTATCGGTCAAGGAGAAGCTGAAACAGATCAAGCTTAACGTCGACACCCTCACCCTCACGGCAACGCCCATCCCGCGTACCCTTCAGTTTTCACTCATGGGCGCACGTGATTTGTCGATCATCAACACGCCGCCCCCCAACCGGCATCCCATCATCACAGAACTGCACCCGTTCAACGAGGAGATCATCCGCGAGGCGATCGAATATGAAGTGAGCCGTGGCGGACAGGTGTTCTTCATCCACAACCGGGTACAGAACATCGGGGAGGTGAAGGAGATGGTAGACAAGCTGGTTCCGCATGTGAGGAGCGTCGTGGCACACGGTCAGATGGACGGAAAGGCACTCGAGAAGGTGATGCTGGGGTTCATGAACGGGGAGCATGATGTGCTGATTGCCACCTCGATCATCGAATCGGGACTCGACATTCCCAACACCAATACAATAATTATCAACAATGCACACCATTTCGGACTGAGTGACCTGCACCAGCTCCGGGGTCGCGTGGGACGGTCGAACAAGAAGGCATTCTGCTACCTGTTTGCCCCCCACATCACGCTGCTGACGCAGGAGGCAAGACGAAGGCTGAAGGCCATCGAAGAGTACTCCGGTCTGGGCAGCGGGTTCAGCATTGCCATGCAGGACCTGGATATCCGGGGGGCAGGAAACCTGCTGGGTGCAGAGCAGAGCGGTTTCATTGCAGATATCGGGTTTGAAACCTACCACAAAATCCTCAACGAAGCGATCCAGGAGCTGAAAGACGGGGTATTCTCCGATCTCTTTGAGCATGAAACCACCACTGTCACCGGGAAAGAGCGCACCTTTGCCCCCGATTGTCAGATCGACACCGACATGGAGCTATTGCTGCCTGAATCCTATATTGCCAACACCTCTGAACGGATGCATCTCTACCGCAATCTGGACAATATTGAAGATGAGGCCTCCCTCGCGCAGTTCAGGCAAATGCTGGAAGACCGCTTCGGTCCGCTGCCGGAAGAAGCCTCCGAACTACTTGCTGTTGTGCGGCTGAGATGGCTCGCCATGCGGACCGGTGTTGAAAAGATTATCTTGAAAAACAGTGCGCTGATCGCGTACTTTGTGAGCAATCCTGATTCACTGTTCTACCGGTCGGATGTTTTCACCAGGATCATCGGGAACATCCAGCGAAATCCGAAAATGTTCAGGATGCGACAGGACAAAGAGCGATTGAGTTTCAGGGTGAACAATGTCGGGACCATCGATAAAACATTCAGCATACTTGAACAGCTGAATGATGAAGGGTGAGCCGGAAACGTTAAAAAAATTTAAATACAGCCGCTTATTTTTGATTTACCTTTCGGACTGTGGATAAATTGAATGCATTAAAAAGAGATAGATGAACCTGGTAATTGACCTTGGAAACAGCTACGCAAAAATTGCGGTATGTGAGGGGACAGAGATCATTGAGAGTGCCATCTCCGAGAAAATATCGAACAGGGAGATCGCCTATTTTATCTCCAGTTACAAGGAGTTGAAGGGGGCGATCATCTCCAGCGTGGTAAATCATTCCCGGGAGCTGAGCGATTACCTGGATGCCACCTTTGATGTCTTCCTGGAGCTGACGAGTCAGACCCCCCTGCCCCTGGTGAACCTATACAAAACGCCGGACAGACTGGGTTATGACAGGATCGCGGCTGTTACCGGGGCGCACACTATTTTTCCGGAAAGGAACGTTCTCGTAATAGATGCGGGGACCGCCATTACTTTTGATGTGGTCACAGACAGGGGAGAATACATCGGGGGAAATATTTCACCGGGGATGCAAATGAGGTTCAAGGCACTGCATAAATTTACCAGCAGGCTGCCCTACCTCTTACCTGAAGATGATGCCGTAAGAATGCTCGGAACAACCACCGACGAGGCCATCATTTCGGGCGTGGTAAACGGACTGGTCCATGAGATAGAGGGCTATATATCAGACATATCCGGAAAATACAAGAAGCTCAAGGTTGTTCTGACCGGTGGTGACGCAAATTCTTTTGATAAACGACTAAAAAATAGCATCTTTGTGGTCTCGCATCTGAACCTGATAGGATTAAACAGAATTTTAGACTACAATGCACAGAAAGAAAAATCGAATTAGCATCCTGGCAGTTCTATTCTCGATACTTGTCACCCCGGCTATTTCACAGGTAAACACCTATTCCCCATACACAAGGTTCGGACTTGGCGACCTGGCCCACGGAGGATTCGGGCAGAGCGCGGCAATGGGTGGAACGGGTCTCGCGATCCGCGATGCGAACAAGCTAAATTACATGAACCCGGCAGCCTATGCCGCCCGGGACAGTATGTCGGTCCTGCTGGACTTCGGGATGACCGGCTACATGAATGACTACCGTACCAACCGATTTTCCAACCGGTGGTACAACATCAATTTTCACCATATCGCATTGTCGATACCTGTAGGGAATAATTTCGCCCTGGGAACCGGTATCGTACCGTACAGTTCGGTGGGATATAATATTAAACAGGAATACGATGACCTCGGTACCGGGGATGCCATTGATTACTATTACAGGGGACAGGGGGGTATACTGAAATATTTCGCCGGGATCTCCGCAAAGGCATTCGAAAGGGTCTCTGTGGGAGTCAACATGAACTACCTCCTGGGCGATATCTCCAGGGAGCGAGCGCTCATCTTCCCGCGGAATCCTGGATTTGCTGAAACCCGTGCCTACGAGGAGATCAATATCAGCAATGTCTATTTCGGCTTCGGCCTCCAGTACAGGGAGGTCATCGGTGAGAACTTCTTCTTTACACTCGCAGCCACGTACGACATGGAAGCAAAGCTCAATTCAGCATTTAACAATGCGATCACAAATAAATTTGTCGGATCAAGTGGCTTCATCGACTCTACATTGATCACGAATATATTTGATATCACCAGCGATGTTTCGGAGCAAGACATCGTGATCCCTGCAAAGACCGGCATCGGACTGGCAGTCGGGATACCGGGAAAACTTACTGTAACTGCCGATTATTACCAGCAGGACTGGCAATCGGTGGATAATTCATCGCTTTACACCGAGGGATTTGACCTGGCCCCTTCCAGGTCGATGCATGCCGGAGTTGAATATACCCCCGATTTCGAAGCGTTTCGTGGATACCATAACCTCATGAGCTACAGGGTCGGAGGATACATGAAGGATGCATATGTGCAGGTAGGGGATTACCAGCTCAAAGATTATGGCATAACTTTTGGGGTAGGTTTACCACTGGGTAGAACCAGGTCATCAATGAACGTAGCATTTACAATGGGTACGAGGGGTACCCTGGAGAACAATTTGATCAAGGAAAATTATGGTATTCTTACATTTAGTGTAACTTTGCATGATCTCTGGTTCTTCAAGAGAAAATTTGACTAACTTTTTTTGGAAAACTTTGAACGATGAAAACTGTAACATTTAGGTCGCTGATAATCACCGCGCTAACAATTTTCATACTTACGCCGGCGATGTCACAGAAAGGTGTCGATGAAGGCTCTAAGTATGGAAGCGGACAAGACAGTATCAATTGCCTGATGAATCTCTCTCTTTATAAGGAGTTCTTCAAGCACAACAATTACAACGACGCCATCGGATCATGGCGAAAGGTGTTCGATGAATGCCCCGCATCCAGTGAAGCCATGTATGTCGACGGAGTGAAGATGTACAAGAAATTCGTTTCAGGTGAAAAGAATCCTGATGTCGCCGAAGGTCTGATCGATACGATCATGCTGATCTACGACCGGAGGATGGAATATTTCAACGATGAGGCAAATGTACTGGGTCGTAAGGCCATTGACCTGCTTCGTTACAGGAAAGACAACCTTGAATCTATCGAGCAGGCATACAATTACCTGAAGAAAAGCATCGAGCTGGATCAAGATAAAGCCCGCGATGCTGTGGTGATCCTTTTTATAAATTCAAGCGTGTCCCTCAATAAGGCAGGGGTAGTGACCACCAACCAGGCCATTGATGATTATTTCATGGCGAGTGAGATTATCGATGCAAACCTGGAAAAGAATTCGAGCAACAGGCGCTGGCCGAGGGCCAAGGAGAATGTGGATGATTTTATGCTGGATGCCAACATCCTGGATTGTAATTCACTGAACAGTTATTACGAACCTCGCTTTGAGGCCAATAAGAATGACGAGGAATTCCTCAATAAAATGATCGATTTTTATTACTCCAGTGCATGTGACCGGTCTGATATGTATGTCAGGGCATCTGAGCAGTTATATAAGATCAACCCCTCTCATGAGTCGGCTTACAAACTTGCACGTTTGCTGGTGGCCAAGGAGGACTATGAAAAGGCTTCCACTTATTACCTGGAAGCAGTGGGGGGAGATACGGACAATGAAACGCTTGCAGGTTATTACTATGAGCTTGCACAGGTGACAAGGGTACAGGGAAATACCTGTAAAGCTATTGAATTTACACGGGAAGCTGTGAAGAACAATCCCAACTTAGGCGATGCTTATATCTTACTGGGAGACCTTTATGTTGAGAGCAGGACCAACCTGGGTGAGGATTTTGATCAGCGAACCGCATTCTGGGCTGCAGCAGACAAATATATCAAGGCCAAAAATGTGGACGGATCGGTTGCTGATGAAGCCAATTCAAGGATTAGCAACTACGTTTCGCAGTATCCGGATAAAGAGACGATCTTTTTCAGGACTTTAAAAGAGGGTGACTCATACCTTGTGAAAGGATGCATCAACGAATATACCACGGTAAGACCGAGGTAACCATATACAGCTAAAAATAAGACTGCCTGCAAGGTTGAGAACTTTTCGTTTGTTGAACAGGTTCATTAACTTTGGAGGCAGTTTTTTTTCAATGAGAAACACGATATACAGATCACTTGCGGTGTTCACTTTCATACTCCTGGTGCAGGGGTGTGAAAATGATATTGAGAAGATCAACATGCTCAACACCTCGGGTGACTACCCGGATGTCATCGGGGAAGACATCGAAGTGATCTACAGCGATTCGGCTATAGTGAAGGTGCACATGTATGCAGAAGAGCTCAAGCAGTTCAACAATGCTGAGAAGCCATACAGTGAATTTCCAAAAGGAATGAAGGTCCATTTTTTCGATGACAGCATGGAGATCGAGTCGGAGATCCGTGCCAACTATGCGATCTACTATAACGAGGAGAAATTGTGGCACGCCAAGGGTAACGTGGTCGCCGAAAATTTCAAATCCGGGGAGCGGCTCGACACCGAGGAGCTCTTCTGGGATGAGGAGAAGGAGGAGATCTATTCTGAAAGTTACACGCGGATCGTGAATGAGAACGGGACCTTTTACGGTCAGAACGGATTTAAATCAAATCAATCACTCACCGATTACACGCTGATCGGATCAAAAGGGGTAGTAAATATTCAAGAAGATGAATAAAGCCGGAACAATTTTGGAGGTGTTGTGGTTTGTAATTGGCGGACTGTTCCTGTTCATCGGTATCGACATGACCATTGACAGCGGGATATCTGAAAGCTGGTACTACCTGCTATTTGCCCTGCTTGCACTGGTGATGTACTACCGGAGAAGACGAATCCGCATATTAAACAAATAGCATGCCCGACGTATTCATTATACTGATCTCACTACTGTTTTCAGCATT
>JGI12048J13642_10081099_pt1 | contig 14661 bp, 11 predicted proteins | sample ElkSlonscriptome_16_FD_13642 | JGI IMG/M metagenome (IMG submission 13642)
GCCCGGTGGACCTTGGTCGAGAAGCGTGAGCGGGGAGTGCAAATTCGACCAGCCGCGGATCGAACTCGGATTGGTCTACGCGTCCATTGCTAGTGGCCTCCGCGCCTACCTCAACTACGACAACGTCACGCTGACCGCTCTTCCGTGAACGAGACCCAGACCGAGATCGAGACCGAGCTTGAAGAGGGCGAGCGCCACGCGCGCCGACGGCCGGGGATCGTGGGCGTCTTCGCGGAGGCGGGGGAGCCTCTCGCGGTGACCGTGGTGACGCGTCCGTTGGTCTTGGGTCGGGCCGGGGGCGGCGCGGACGTCGAGGTCGATGACGGCAAGGTCTCACGCCGCCATCTCGAGCTCGGCCCCGCCGTTGGCGGCTTGCGGGTACGCGACCTGGGGAGCCGCAACGGCAGCGAGCTCGGTCCCGGGGCGCTCTCCGACATCCCGGAGCACGCGCCCTGGGGCAGCCTGATCCGCATCGGGCGGCAGGTGTTGCTCGTCACCGACGACGTGGAAGTGCACGCTCACCGTCACCTTCCCGTCGCGTCGCGCATGAAGGGGGGGCCCTCCCTCGCGGGCACGCGCAAGGCCATCCGACAGCTCGCGCCGACCGAGATGACGGTTCTCGTCGTCGGGGAGAGTGGGACCGGGAAGGAGCTGGTGGCCGAGACGCTGCACGAGGTGAGCGGTCGAGCGGGGCCGCTCGTTCGGGTCAATGCCGCGGCCATCCCGGCCGAGCTCGTCGAGAGCGAGCTCTTCGGCCACCTGCGCGGAGCCTTCTCCGGGTCGGACCAGGCTCGGAAAGGCCTGTTCCGAGAGGCCGATGGCGGAACCCTGGTGCTCGACGAGATCGGAGAGCTCCAGCCCGGGATTCAGGCCAAGCTCCTCAGGGTGCTCGAGGACAAGCGCGTGAGGCCGGTGGGGGCGGACCGTGACCTCGAGGTCGACGTGCGGGTGGTGGGCTCGACCAACCGCGACCTCGAGCTTGCCGCGCGCGACGGCCGCTTCCGGCTCGACCTCTATCATCGCCTGGCGCAGGCCGTCGTGACGCTGCCGCCACTGCGCGACCGCCTCGACGACGTCCCTGCGCTCGCCGCTGGCTTCGCGGTTGCGGAGGGCGTCAACCTGTCGGCCCGGGCTGCACTCCGCCTCGCGCTTCACGATTGGCCAGGAAATGTGCGGCAGCTTCGTCACACGGTGACGCGTGCGGCGATGGTCGCTCTCGCCGAAGGGCGCGATCGCATCGATGTCCCCGACGTGCCCGCGCTGTCTACCAGGCTGCCCGGGAAGGCTGACGGTGGTGCCGCGGAGATTGCCGCCGCCCGCGACGATGACGTGGCCCTCCGGAGTCGGATCACGACTGCGCTCGAAATGTGTGACGGCAACGTCTCTCGGGTCTCACGAGAGCTCGGCATTGCCCGCTCCCAGCTGTACGTGCTGCTGCAGCGGCTTGCAATCGACCCGACCCAGTTTCGCTCCGAGGCGGGCTGAGCGGCAAGGGGCCCCCAATGGGGACCGCGATGCAGCCCAGGCCATGGCCGTGGAGCTCCCCGTGGTCGGCGGGACCGGTGAAGCTCATGCACGGGCATGAGCAACCCCGGCCCAGAGCAAGGACGCCGCGTCGTTGATCCCGCTCGCGCCCGCCTGAGGCGAGGCCACGCCTCAAACCAGTCCTGGAAGGGGACCCTTGCAGGCTGAGGCGTCGCCGAAGCTGGTCGTGGGGACGCCCAGCGCCTCGAGGATGGAAGCAAAGGCGTCGTTGATGTTGTGCTGATTCGGGTCGAACTGCGCAAGCCGTCCCGTGTTCCAGTTCTGGGCATTGCCAACGGTGATGACCGGGTGGCGGTCCCACCCGTTGTGATGGCGGCCTCCACCCTCGTCCATCCACGTGAGCAGCGCGCGATCCCGCATGGTGCCTCCTGCGTCGGGCACCATCTCCAGCGCGGAGAGGAGATCGGCGAGATGTCCGGCGAAGTATTGGTCGATGTCGACGAGTCTCGCGTTGGCCGCCGCGTCGAGACTCCCTTCGTGGGAGGTGTCGTGCTTGTCGCGCGAGTTCCCGAGGAAGTTCCAGTTGTGTCGCAAGGGCTGTAGTCGCAGCACCACGACGCGGGTGAGATGACAGGTGAGCGCCGCATGGGCGATGCGCATCATCGTAGGGACATAGAGGGGATTGGCCGGGCCTTTGTGGTGACCGGAGGCTTCTTCGGCTGGATCTTGGAGAACCAGCTTTCCGCCCTCTTCGACCCACACCGCGGGGGCGGGAGCCGGTGGGGGCGCGCACGCGGCACTCGCGAGCGCCTCGATCTGGTGCTCGAGCTCACGCACCGAGCCCTCGAATTGGTCGAGCTTTGCTCGCTCTTCTCCAGCGAGTCGGCTCCGCATGCGCGACAAGTCGTCGCCCACGCGGTCCAGCACGCTCAGGCGCTGCTCGAGGCGGGCCAGGCTCTCCTCGGCCGTCAGCTCGACGTCGAAGCTGCCGAAGATGGCGTTGTAGGCGTGCAACGCGTTGGTAAAGTCCGGTACGGGGTTGCGGTTCGCGTCCGAGCTGGTCCCCGGTACCTGAGAACCCAGGCCGACGGTGCGAAATGGCAACCCTTGGCTGAGGTATTCTCCGGCGAGCACGTCGAGCGTGACCCCCCCGGGGTTGGGGTAGGCTTGCTCGGACTGCTGATGATCCATCACCTTCGTGGAGGACGTCGCCGACAGCGTGGCGAAGCCATTGCCGTGCTGACCCACGTTGAAGGGATTCTTGAAGCGGTCCATGATGAGCATCTCGGACGCCCACGGTGCCAACGGAGCGAAGCTGTCGGGTAACGCGCCGGCTTTGGTGAGGTCCGAGTCGTGCGGTACCCAACGCTCCAGGGTTTCGGTACCGAAACCCATCTTGTCCTGGTTGAGGATGAAGATGGCGTTGGTGAGTGGGGCGCCCTGAGCCTCCGCGATGATGTGACGCGCCATGGGGGCGAGTAGCCCCGCGCCGGTGGTGAGGCCGAGGCCTCGAACGAAGTTACGACGACCGATGAGCTTCACGGGGTCCTCCGACGGGTGATGAAGTGGTTGGATGAGACGATGCTGACGAAGAGTTCGACGATGTCACCCCGTGTCGCTGCGAAGCTCGCCTCGAGCGCCGCCATCTCGCACGCATCAGCCTTGCTCGGGGCGCGCCCGTAGGCGTAGTGGAATGCAGAGGCGACGAAGCAGCGCTGAGCCTCCGGGGTCTGCGCCAGCGCGTTCACCATCTCGATGGCGTCCGCGTAGGCCAGGGGCTCCGACAGCCTGTCGAAGCTATCGCTCGGGTCGATGGTCTTGCCGTTCTCTTCGAGCCGGAAGCGGCCGACCGCGTCGTAGCGCTCGAAGGGGAGGCCGAGCGGATCCATGGTCTCGTGGCAGCCTCGACAAGCCGGGTCCACCGTATGGGCCGCGAGCCGTTCGCGCGTGGTGAATTCGCTGCCGGGGTCTTCCGGTACCGGCGGGATGTCGGGGGGCGCTGACGGTGCGTGCATGCAGAGTATGTTCTCGAGGATGAACAGGCCTCGCCGAACGGGATCGCCGCCATCGAACCCACTGTGCGCGGCCAACACGGCGGGCTGGGTGAGAACGCCGGCACGCTCGTCGGGGTCGAACGCCACCCGCTGCCAACCCTCTTCGTGGGGCTCGAGTCCGTAGAGCGCCGCGAGCCTCGGGGATGCGACGCTGTAGTTGGCCGTCATCAGCGTCTCGAAGCGGCGGTCGTCCTCGGCGAGCACGTGCTCGACGAAGTGCGAGAGTTCCTGCTGCATTTCGCTGGCGAGATGGGCATCGAAGTCGGGGTATCGCGCTTCGTCCTTGCTCACTTGGCCGAGTACCTGGACCCCTAGGTACTCGGTGAAGAAGCGCATCAGGCCGGGGGCTTCACGGGGGTCGCGGACGAGTCGCCGCACCGCGACGGCGCGGCCCGCAGGAGTCGTGAGCTCTCCGTCCTCCGCCGCCGCCCGGAGGACTGCGTCGGGCGGGCCGTCGAGTAGGAAGTAGCTCAGCGAGGATGCGATTTCGGAGGGGGTCATGGCGGCTTCTTCTTCGCCGCCTTCCGCGCCGAGCTCCGTTCGGTAGATGAAGTACGGGGACATGGCGACGTGCGCCATGGCACTGCCGAGCGCAGCTTCGAGTCCGAGTTCTGCGCGCTGGGTGTCCACGAAGCGGCCAAGCTCTTCCACTTCGGCGTCGGTGGGAGGGCGACGATAGGCACGCGCGAGCAGGTCGTGCAGTGCTTCCGCGACACAGCGATCCGTTCGCTCTGCGTCTCCCAGACATGGGGAGAGAACCGCGGGGTCGGTTTCGACCAGCTCGCCGATCGCCTCCGCCCCCGAGAACAGGGCCGAGACGTAGGGCAGCGTCATCTCGTCGCCGTGCGTGGCCTCGTTGCTGAAGCGGCGCTCTCCGAGCGACAGGAGCGTCTCGAGTTGCGCTGTTGCCGACGGGGCGTCGGGCAGCAGGGTGCGCAGAGTGCGCTCGTACTGTCGTGGTGTCAGCTTCCACAGGCGGGCATCCGGCGCGCTGCACACCGCGCTCGCGGCGTCTCCGGTGTTGGAGCCGTCTGCGCCTTCGTCACCGCCGATGGTGCCGATGCACGCAGAGAGCAACAGCGGCGCCGCGGCCCAAAGGCGCCAGGGGGGCGGAGAGCGAAAACGTGTGATCATGAGCTATTCCTCCAGAGCATGCGAAAGGGATTCGCAAGGGCCGTGCCGCACCGAAGTACGGGTTTCGTAACCGTACAGGCGGTGGTGCTCATTCAGCGCTGGACAACTGAGGCGTCCAAAATGCGCGTGCTATTGGCGACTTGCGCGGCGTAGGGCGTCCAGACACCCCTGGACACTTTCGATGCTCGCGGAGCGGCCATCGAGCGGCCGCATTCGCCGCGGAGGTGAAGGCGTCAGCGCCGGACGTCAGACGAGGCCGATCTCGTCTCGCCGCTTGGCACGAAGGACCAGGTCGGGGCCCTCGAGCTCGGCCCCTTCGGTGTCCGCGTCGCCTTGGTCGTCCCCGGTCAAGCGCCCAACACGTCGTTCGCCACGAATGCCCGCGCTCGCATGCAAGAGCGCGGCGTGTCCGTACCCGAGGGATACGGGACCTTCGCCAAGAAGGTGTTCGAGCGCATGGCTCGGGGCCCGGCTGGTCCCCACACCGAGTCGCAGGACGTCGCCGAGGAGGCACATTGCCTTTGCCATCGAACGGTGGTTCGCGACTCGTCCGCAGGCTACGGCCAGCCCATGCGAATCACAGCGCTCTGGGGACCCATCGTCGCGCTGGCCCACGCCGACCAGCAACGGGCCTTCACGCGCTCCATGGCGACGATGGACTCCATGCCGAACCAGGTGATCTAGAGCCGAACGTAGACCGCGGGCCACGGTCATGTGTCTGCTAGGCTAGGTTCGCGACTCCCCGGGAGGGACTTCACGCGGGGACATCACCAAGTCTTGTGCTCCCAATGATCCGGAACAAGGTTACCGCCTGGGGCGAGAGGCATCGCCCCGAGCGGCATGCCGGGTGCGATGGCCTGCATGGCCCACATGTCGACTACGCATAGGGGGCGATCTGTTGCCTCGAGGGCGCGGACCTGATGGCGCCAACAGGGCCCCTTTCCTTCCTATCCCCTCAGCGATGCGGAGCGGCATAGATTGATCTTCTGAACCGACTAGGCCTAGGGTTCGCGACCCCACTTTGCGAAAGGTGCCCGATGACCGAGACGGATCGCCCCAAAGATTGGTCCGAGCTTCTCGAAAGACTGCGCGCCGACCCCGGCATGACAGCGCATGGTTTCGGGTATTACATGCGCGACATCAAGGAAAAGAAACCCGCCAGCATTGGCTTCGGCGGTGGGCTCATGCGCGCCGCCGAGACGCTGAACCGCGGGCTGGTGATGGGGCAGAGGGCCGGGATGTCCCGGATCGTGACGCTGCTGCAAGCACGCGCGCGAGAGGTGGCCCGGGCCGACGACGCGGACATGCGTGCCCGGCCCGCCAGCAGCCAGGCTATGCTGGCCTGCGCCCTGGTCGCGGATCTGGGCGGCTTCGGCGACTGGGCGGACCTGCGCAGCGTCGCGTTCGCGCGGCTGTGGTCCCGCCCTCCGGACGGCGACCGGTCCGACATCACGACCACCTGGGCCAGCCTTGCCTGGGGACATGCCGACAGGATCGCGGCCCGTATCGGGCTCGATGCTGGACCCACCGGCGACGGTCCGCCCGCGAACACTACCGATGCGCCGCGACAGATCGCCCGGATCATGCTGGACGACGGAAACCGCGACGACGCGCTGCCGTCCTGGCACGCCTGGCTCACCGATTTTCCGGCGGCGCTTCATGATGACAGGACGAACTGGAACGATTTGCTGTGGGCGGCGCGGGCCGTGCACGTGGTGATCGGCAAGGTTGCGCCGGCGGACCTTCCGGCGCATCTGGTCCGCGAACTCGAGGCGCTTTGACCATTGCGCTACGCCCTACCCCCCGCACTGTCGTTTACGGCGATGCGGATAGGCCGGACACAGGCCCTCTTGGTGTCGGTGACGCTGCAGCCCCCGCAGCCGCGGACAGACGCAGAGCTGGAGTAGGCCATGACTCCGGACCTGGCTCGCTTCACGCGACTGGTGCGGCGTAACCCGAAAGGTCTCGCCGTCGAGCGCCCTTCGGTCTGGCTTTGCGAGCTGGCCCTCGGGGGAAGCTTTCGGCTTCTTCGCCGGTTCGCAGCGCCTCGCGGCCGACCCTCGGTCACGTCCCCCGAGGGTACCTCGGCCTTCCGACGTTGCTTTCGCAATTTGGTCTTGGCCTTGGATGGCCCCTTCGCCGTGCCCTCGTCGACATCCAGGTCCGCCGTGGCGGTGGTCGTCGGCTCGACGTCCCAGCCGAGATCGACCTCCGTATCTTCGACGGCACGGCGCCCTCCGATGCGTCGTACCGCGCTCCCCCGATGGGCGCCCGGGTGGCGCGCATCGGGTTGTTCGCGATCCGGTCGATTCGAGATCCGGTAGGAGGATGTGAGCGGATGTGGACGCCTTGCAAGGCCATGATTTGTTTCGACCGTCTTCGAGTCTTGCGCGTCTAGTCCCGCAACGGGAATCCGGCACGGCGCTTGCGCAGACTTCGTTCGGCACCGCTCCGCACCGTCGCGCACCCATGGCCAGTCTTCAGCACCTAGCAACCTCTTTTCGAATCGGGATCTTCGCCCTAACCGTCTCGGGCGCGGCCGCACTCCTCACCGCTTGCTCTTCCGAGCAACCCGCTTTCATCCCTCGAGGCGAAGCGCCGGCTGGCGTAGGAGGCGCAGGCGGCGGGATGAGCGTCGAGCAGGGCCGCGTCCTGTTCGAGGCGCTCTACGAAGATCTCGATCAATCGTGTGGGGGGTGCCACACGCGAAGTGGTACGTCGAATACGCCCTTTCTCGGTGCCGAGGATGCCAGTCTCGACGAGGTCTACGAGGCGGTCACATCCTGGCCCGACGTCGTCGTGCGCCAGCCATCGACGCGAAGCGTGCTCATCACTTGGCCCCGTCAGGGGCACTTCAATGGGCCCACACCCGAGCCTCTGGAGGCTCGGTTGGTAGAATGGCTCGAAGAGGAGGCCGAGGTCATTGCCGACTCCCCCGAGGGCAAACCGTTCATCCCACCTTTTCGACCCATCCTCGACGAGCTCAATGCGGTTTACCTCGATGACTTCGGGCCCGAGTTCGAAGGGATGTCGATCACCTTCATCGCACGAGAGATCGGGCCCACGACGCTCAGCCTGACGCAGCTCGAGGTCTTCTCCAACGTCTCCTGGGCCTTGGCCTTCGAGCATCCTCTGTTCACGGTCTATCCCGCCGGGAGCCTCGAAGGGCAGCCAGATCCCGGTGATTCATTCTCCAACGTGACTCAGGAAGTCTTCGCGGGTCAGAGCGCCGAGCTGGGACCGGGCGAGCTCATTCTCACCAATTGGGTCCAGGATGGGAAACTGAGCATCGCCTTCGAGAGCATCGATGTCTTCGAAGGGGGCGATGGTGGCGGTGTCGATGGCTGCGCGGCGCTTCCCGTTTTCGAGCAGGAGGCTGCGCCATTGCTGGACGCGAATTGCGCCACCGCCACATGCCACGGGGGCGACACTTCGGCGGGCAACGCACTCGACATGCGCGACCTGGGGTCCGATCCCGCGTCCGCCTGTTCGCAGCTTCTCAATCGCGTCCTCCTGACGAATCCCGCCGGCAGCCAGATCTTCCTCAACACCGACCCTCAAGGGGGAGCCGGGCATCCGTTCAAGTTTCAGCAGGACCTCGCGAGGTTCGTCGCCTTCCGTGACGGGGTGACGATTTGGATCGAGGCCGAGCGCGACAGCCCTTAGCTCGTCGAGTTCAGGCTATCGAGCGCAGGCTTTCGAGCTGCCTTGCGCCAATCGGCCGAGCCTCACACGCCGAGACCGAGGGCGACGGCTTCCTCTCGGCGGATGTCGCTGTAGCGCCGCTCCCAGTTGGGGCCGTGGTCCCAGCGCCATGCTTCGACGGGAAGGTTTCCCTCGCGGGCGAGGTGCCGAAACAGGGTGGTCTCGGCCTCGGGGTCATGCCGGAAGCCGAAGGGGTTTCGGTGACCTTCGTCCTGCTGGCGGGGGTACTTCCTGTCGTCGACCTCGATGAGCTTCAGCAGCTCGTGGCCGCGCTGCTGACTGAAGGCGAGGAAGGGGGGGGCGAAGGGCGCGCTTCCTTCAGGTCGACGTGGACGCTCGATACGCTCGTCACGACCTACCCTCGTCGATCGCCCATCCCGAAACACCCGTCGTCGGAGACGCGCACGACGGGACCGTGGTCCTCCTCGAAGCCGAGCGTATGCACCTGTGGTCGGATGGGTCTTGGACCAGCCACGACATCGGCCACGCACCCAAAACCCCCGGCACCATGGGCGTACCGTCGCATGTGCTCCTCACCGAAAGTCGTGTCTACGCGGGCTATGACCGCGGCGAGTGGGGAGGCGGGCTCTTCACCCTCGACCTGAAGGCGCCGAAGTGGACGGCGGTCGGTGAAGTGGAGGGCGAGGAGATCGAGATCGGCGTGCAGAAGCTCACCAGGAAGGATGCTGTCTGGGCGCTATTCGGCCTGGCCCATCTCGGTCTGCGTGAGGGTTTTCTGGTGCGCCACGGGGACGGCCTCCAAGTCGTGGCCCAGAACGACGCGCCACCCTTCCCCCTCGACGACGCCGACTTCGCGTCGATGGCCTTCGATGAGAAGGGAGCGCTCTACCTCCTATCGGGAGGCCGCGGCCTGCTTCGGCGAAAGGATGACGGCTGGAAACATCTGACGCCGCAATGGTCGAGCTTCGCGTACGTCAACGATCTCGCCGTGCGACGCGGGGTAGCCGCGCTGGCGATGTATGACGCGGGGGTGGTCTTTCTCGACCTGTCGACCCGCACGGCGACCCGACGCACGCTGCCCTGAGGCTGCGCGCTCGAGGCCGCATGAGGTGGCGCCATCACCACGGAGCCGTCCTCGAGGTCGTTCAGGGCGCAACGGAGACGAGCCCACCCAAGGTGACGCGGTACGTCCCACCGAGGGGGACCTGGAACGCGGTCTCCCCAGAGACCTCGCTTACGCCGCCGAAGAGGAAGATGGCCTTGCCCGTGAGCTCCGTCTGCGTCGAGCTGACGACCAAAGGTCGACATCACCTCGTCTTGCATCACCATCGAGAGTCTTTCCTTGGCGATGGCGAGGCGCTCCGAAACGGTGCCTCTCGGCCTGCCCCCGTTGGCAATCCCAAACATCGAGTCTGCATCGTCGACGGCTACCTGCGCAACCTGGGCGTCGAGCACCCCCAGGGGCCGCGTTCCCACCACCATCGCGGCGTAGGCCGCCGCCATGGCCGCGAAGACCTGCACCGTGGGGAAGAAATGGAAGCCGAAGAAGCTGACCAGCCAGTAGGCCTTGCCGCTCGTCTTGCGGAAGTCGACGTAGCGCCAGTCCTCATGCTTCAGCCCCTTCCAGTGCCGGAGCCAGCAATGACGTGTCATGCGACCGTCAGCTGGCGACTCTCCCGGTCCCGAGCCGAAATGTTCTTGAGATATTGTATTGTTAAATAGAGATTTACTATCAGGTTAGAAACCTATACTCACCACCTATGTCGCCGCGTTTGATGACGAACTCCGTGCTTGCTTGCTTGCTTGCTTGCTTGCGCTGACACGAGCGCTCCTAGTCCTGCTCCGGGTGTTGCGAAGCAGAAGATCTACAAGGGGCAAGTAGATGACGCCGACGTAAATCGACACGTCGTACACGTGCTGACAGCGAAGGACGATGGGAAAACCGGGTTGTGCTCAGGTGTGCTGATCACTCCGTTCTGGGTGCTGACGGCGAAGCACTGCTTCAGCAAGAATAAGTGGTCGGCCAGCGACGTGGTCGAGGTGAACTTCTCCTTCGATCCGGAGCTCAACGACACCCCATTCGCCCACAAGTTCAACGCATCAAAGGTCGTCGTATACCGGCCAGAAACCGCCGACCCTGTTGGTGACGATGACTTGGCGCTCATTCGTCTCAATCGCCGCGTACCGGAGGCGCTGGCCACGCCCCGGCCTCCAGTGCTATCCGGCACTTGTTCCCGCACGACCAGCTGGGAGGGGGAGCTGCACGGCTACAGCTTCCTGACTCCGTCAACAAGCCTTGGGTTCATATCCCTCGCAATCAATGATTGTCCACCGATGAACAATAACTTCCCGCTTCGCCGCTCGGGGACGACGGAGGGGGTCGACTTCGCGATCTACAACCCAGTGACGGCGCAACCGACCGACCTCCCATGCGCCAATAGTGGGTGGTACTCCAAGACGTGGGTCGGAAACCTGATCGAATCATGCAGCTGGACAGATCACATGCCTCTGCCCGGTGATTCAGGAGGGCCCCTCTTCGATGGGCAGGGGAGACTATGTGGGATCATGTCTCACTATTTCCCTCTACCTGCTCCGTTCGTCCAAACGGTCACAGGTCGCTGGGCGGCGGTGGACACGCCGCCTGTCCAAACGTGGCTTGAGCTGAATATCAAGAAGAACGGGCGCCTCGAGGGTACTTGCCCGGCGGCGACGGCGAGCAACGATCGGGACGAGGACGGAGTCCCGGATGACTGCGACGATTGTCCCTTCATTCACAACCCCGAGCAGGCCGACAAGAGCCTTTGGCCTGCGGAGGACGACGATCTCGATGGGGTAGGAGACGCGTGCGACACCACGCCCGGCGGCGAGCCGTCGTCTGCGAACGCCAACTACGAGTTCGAACTCGATGCCTTCGTCCGAGATCATCAAAGCCTCTGCGGCGGAGCACCCGAGCTGCTCGGGTCGGGGGCACGGGTGCTGATCCGTGAGGGGCACTATAGCAACGACACAGATCTGGCCTGCGCCAAGGGGCTCTTCCTCTCGAAGTTCCAGGCAGATCTGGCTGATCGTGAACCGGTGTCCCTAGCCGCGTTATCCACGTTTGATGGAGGGCAAGGGGTTGCCCTGCCGAAGGGCAATCTCAACCCGTATCAGGACGCTGGCATTCAGGCGATCTGCGCGCAGAGCACCTGCCGGTGGGCCGAGCGGACGCAGGTCGACGTCGTCGCCCGCGCCTCGAGCGACATCGAATTCGCAGATACCAAGTATGCCGAGGTGGGCCTCCGGTGGTGCGACTGCGACCTCGGCACAACCACCGTCGCCGGCCGTCGTGCGTGCCAGGAGACTCCCTACAACTGCACGAAGCTCGGCAACGAGTTCGACAACGGCTTCAGTCAGTGGCTACCCATCGCTACAACGAGCGACGGCCAGACGTGGACGGCCGATGAGCGTTTCTGGTCGAGGGTCGGTTCGACGGTCGCGAAGCGGACGACCTGGGACTTCCGGTCCCTTCCCGCCCTTTCGGTAAAGAACCCCAGTCCATACCACTTCCTGGTAAATGGCGTGCTCTGGGCGTCAACGCGGGACCTGAAGGACGCCCCGACGGCGTCTTCTTGCGGCGGATGTCCCCCGACGGGGGAAGGCAACGCCTATACTTTCGGCGGTGCGTCGCTGGAGTTCAAGGCGCCGGCCCCCGACTACGCATACCCCGAGTTCGCGCTCCCCTGTCCATGGTGCCCGTGGGGGGTGTTGGCCCCGCTACAAGAGCTCATCAACCCCTACTTCGACGTCCTCACCGTCGCGGGACCGTCGCTGCAGAGCTTTGATCCTTCTGTACGCGACCTGTTCTCGCGGATCTCCACCGCGGAGTCGATGTTGGTCTCGGCCCCGCCGTCTCACTTCAGGGGCCTCGTTGGGCCCGAGCCGAGGGGAATGGCTATTGAACTCGGTCTCGACGGTGCGCCGAATGTGATCTTGGAGGGCGAGGGGCTGGCTATGCAGGTCATGTCGCTCGGGGGGGACGTCGAGCCGCCTCCGGACTGGAGTTGGGCGCGCAGATATGCCACCGCCTTCAGTCCGGCCCGACTTGAGCTTTTCTTTGCGTCCGAAGGGGGAAAGGTCTACCGCTACGGTTCCAAAGGCGAGACCTGGGACGTCGTTACGTCGGCCGCGCCGGAAGAGCTGGATGGCCTCGCGGTGACCTCGAACGATAGGCTACTCTACGCGCGCCGCAGCGGTGGGGAGGCGGGCACTTCGGTTGAGGTGGGACTTATTCCTCTGGGCGGCGCCCCTTTCGTGCCGATGCTGACCACAGAGGCGATCGACGCCGAGCAGGCACCGCGGCTCGTGCAGCTCGATGCGAACCGCTTCGGTATTCTGGCCGGTCATCCCACGGAGCATGGATCAAGCGTCGTCTTCGTCTTCGAGATCGAGCGTGTAGAGGGAGACGTGTCGGGTCCTATCATCCCGGTGGGTCAGCTCACCTACGAGGGCCAGGTAGCGCATCTCTCCCACATCGAACAAGGCGCCCTCGTGATGATGGTGGTGAAACCTAGCGGTCAAGCGGGCCTGAAACTGGTACCGCTGGCTGAGCTGGGCGAGGGAGGCCTTACGTGGACGCAGGAGTTCTAGCGCGCGTTTCCCGACGATTGAGCAGCGGGTTCCCGGACGGAGACGACCGCCTGAAGCGTTCCCGCGTACTAGCGTATCAACTGATGAGACGAGCTGGGGTCTTGTGTGCGCTATTGCTCAGCGCGTGCGCCGGCGGATGCGGCGAAGAGGGGGGGGAGATAGCGGCGTCGGGGCAGGGCGGAGCGACAAGCGGCGCAACCACGAGCACCTCCAGCGGTGGACCGAGTTCAGTGTCCGCGACCGCGACTTCGGGGACCGGCGGGGCCGAGGGGGGGTGGACGGCGCTGTCCTGGGGCGAGCCGGGCTGTGAGGCGGAAATGGCCACCGGCCCCGCGCCTGGCATCCCCACCATCGCATGGGAAGGCTGTGGCGCCGGGTGCGAGGAAGTTGTGGTGGACTGGTACACGGGCTCGGCACCCATCTCCACCTTGAAGGTGCGCGCCGACGGGGCCGAAGTCGGCTCCGTTGTGCAAACCGAGGACCACATGCTGGCGGTGGCCTGGAAGCTCCCGACGTTCGAGCCCTCCTTCGCCTTGCGCGTCACTCGCCCCTGCGGGGTGCGCCCGCTCTACCCTGTCGCCGCCGGCTTCTGGACCGGCCTCAGGGAGGGGGTGACCGGTAGCTTAGGGTTCTTCCCCCGAGAGAACCCGGAAATGGAGTTGGAAGTCGTGCCGGGGGTGACCGGGGTTGTTACGGACATCCTTGCAGACGACACCCACATCTACGTTTCGGCGGGCGATGAGAATGCTCTCATCCGCTGGGAGCGGGGCCAAGTTGAGGCCGAGCGGTTTACGGTGCGAGGTGCGCAGTACCCGACGTTCTTGTCGAACAGAGCGGTGGTCTTCGTGGGTGGAGAGAACGACACCCGGCACATCTACAAGTGGGAGACGGACCAGTCTGTGCCCACCCCCATTTGGTCAGTGGTGGGCCGCTCGGCCTTGGGTCTCGCCGTGGCCGGCGGAGAAGTGGTTTGGGTCGATGGCGCCGGGAACGGCGTGCCTCAGTACACGGACCTCCGCATCAAGTGGGCGCCGGAGGGACAGACGCTGACCCCCGTCGTGCAGTACCCGATTTCGTTCTACTCCGAAGTCGCAGCCAATGCCCAGAAGGCCGTAAAGGGGGACTCGGCAGGGATTCGCTTCGTTGATCGCGCCGCAGGCACGACCCAAGACGTCGCCCTCGCCAACGGACGTGGGCTACCGCACATGGGTAAGACACCCATGTCGCCTTTGGAAGAGGTGTGGGTGGAGACCATCGGCGGCTTCCGGCGCATCGAGGTCCCCTGAGATTGCTGCGCTGCAGCGACCTCGTACAACGTCGCAGGGCAGCGTCAAGCCTGCGCCTATAGGCAAGAGGCGTCGCGTCATCGACGTGGACGAGGAGGGGAACGTCTACGAAAACGGGGAGCTGCGCTTCAGCCTCGACCCTCACGGCCGGGTGTACGACCCCGAGAATGCGCCGGTGGCCCTGCTCGACCGGGAGGGCCACGTGCACGGCCCCGATGCGTGGCCCATGGGTTGGGTGGGAGGTAACGAGGCCATCCTGCCGGGCGGTGAGCACAGCTGGCTGGTGCTGCACCGCGGGGGCTACCTCATCCGCTACGACCAAGACGGCGCCGGCACCCCCATGGGGGTGTGGCTCGGCTGCACCGACCCGGCCCGGATGCAGACCTGCATGCTCGTGAGCCACGTCG
>JGI12048J13642_10180056_pt1 | contig 14660 bp, 13 predicted proteins | sample ElkSlonscriptome_16_FD_13642 | JGI IMG/M metagenome (IMG submission 13642)
AAATAAAGAAAAGTCAAATAAAAAAGGAGGTTACAGAGAATTTCTGTGACCTCCCGGTATTGTTTGGCTGAGGGACCAGGATTCGAACCTGGGTTAACGGGGCCAGAACCCGTCGTCCTGCCGCTAGACGATCCCTCATCAATATTTAAGTTTTATTCTGTACAATAATTTTCGGACCGGGTCAAGAAAAAAATCATGATTTTTCCTCAATGAATCGTGCAGCCGCGGTCAGCCGGGCGATAACCCGATCTTTGCCGAGGATTTCAACGATCTCGAAAATACCCGGGCTGGCGGTTTTTCCGGTCAGTGCCACCCGGACCGGCTGGGCGATCTTGCCTAGTTTCAGGCCGGTGGTGTCCATCACACGCAAGAATGCGCCTTCCAGTTCCTTTTCCGAAAAATCATCCAGCCCTTCCAGTTCAGTGACCAGCAGTTTCACTGGGTCCAGAACAGCGGGTTTAAGGAATTTTTGGGCCGCCTTTTCCTCATAAACAATCTCATCGGTGTAGTAAAACACGGCCGCTTCAGCCATTTCCACCAGGGTCTTGCTGCGGGGCTTCAGGGTTTCGATGACCTTGGAAAGGTATTCCGGATCATCGGCTGCAATTCCCACCGCGTTTAAAAAGGGTGTCAGGTGTGGTATCAGGGATTCGGCAGATGCGGCCTGAATATGCTCGGCGTTGAGGGCCAGAAGTTTGTCCGGGTCGAAAACGCCGGCCGATTTTCCGATGTGATTCAGAGAGAATTTCTCGATCAGCTCGTTCCGGTGAAAAAATTCCTGATCGCCGTGAGACCATCCGAGGCGCACCAGGTAATTGATGAGGGCGTCCGGCAAATACCCCATCTTTTGGTATTCGGTCACCGACATGGCGCCGTGGCGTTTGCTTAACCGGGCCTTGTCTTTTCCGAGCACCATCGGCACATGCGCAAATGTCGGCAGGTCCGCGCCGAGAGCTTTGTAAAGCTGAATCTGTTTGGGGGTGTTGCTCACATGGTCATCACCGCGAATGATGGTGTCGATTCCCATGGTGATGTCGTCCACCACCACCACGAAATTATAGGTCGGGGTGCCGTCGCTTCGCTCCAGAATGAAGTCATCCAGTTCGGCGTTTTGAAAGACGATGTTCCCCTTGACCGCGTCCTCCAGAACGGTGGTGCCGGTCAAAGGCGCTTTGAAACGGACCACCCTGTTTTCTCCTGACGACAGACCTTTTTCCCGGCAGGTGCCGTCGTACTTGGCCTTTCCCCCCGCGGCCATGCCCCGTTTCCGCATCTCTTCGACCTGTTCCGGGGTGCAATCGCAGTAATAGGCACGGCCGGAATCCAGAAGCTTTTGAACATACTCCTTGTAGATGTCGAAACGCTTGCTCTGATAAAAGGGGCCTTCGTCCCATTCGATGCCCAGCCATTCCAGGGCCTCGAAAATGGCGTCCACCGAAGCCCGGGTGGAGCGGCGGACGTCGGTGTCTTCGATGCGAAGCACGAATTTGCCGCCGGTATGGCGGGCGTACAGCCAATTGAAAAGACCCGTTCGGGCCCCGCCCACGTGAAGGTATCCGGTGGGGCTGGGCGGGAAACGGGTGATGATATTACTCATGGAGGTCACCTCTGTTCATCTTAAGTGTAGGCATGGATTGAAAAGAATAATGACTTACTTTTTCCTCATTTCTATCAGTCATTAGTCAAGGCCACCTGGAAAAAATATTCTCGACCGTTGTTTTTTGTTCGAGGATGATTATCGTTGCGGATCACCCGAGTTCGACGAAAAGTCAAACAAGATAATGCATCTTCTTTTAAATGGCAATTTTTTTAAAGCCTTAGAATCGAAGGGCGGGTATCTCGAAGGGACTCAATAGCATATCGAAGACCGGATCACAAGACCGGGAATCAAAAATAAATGAAAACTGCTTGACATTCCCTCGGTTTTCAATTACTAGATGCCATCTTTTTCGAACAAGTAGTCAATTTCAGTAATATATTATTATTTCAAATATTTCAAAAAATTAGCGAATCAGGAGATGACTAATGGCTTTACCCAAGCGAAAAGTATCCAAGTCCCAGCGCGATAAACGGCGCACCCACCAGAAACTGAGCGCTCCCAATGTGACCGAATGCGCCGAGTGCGGAGAACCCAAACTTCCCCATCATGTCTGTCAGGAATGCGGATCATACAAGGGACGGACCATCCTGTCAGCCGAAGAGGAATAAAGATCGATGTCATCAGCTGAAACCGGACAAGACGCCCTTTACGGGCTGGACGACGAATCCCGCCAGATGGTGGTGGATACCGTTCGGCAGCTCAGAAAGCGGCTCCTGACCAAGGAAAAAATACTCGAATACGACCGCAAGGAGATCTTCCCGGAGGAGGTCATTCGTGAAATGCTGGGGCCGGAGATCGGCCTGCAGTTGCTCTTTATCCCGGAGGAGTACGGCGGCATGGGCGGCGGGGCAAGAGATTGCTCCGAGGTTACCCGTGAAATGTGCAAAATCTGCCTGGGAATCGGCACCGCCTTTTTCGCGATTCAGCTCGGGTCCGACCCGCTGCTGGTGGGGGCCACCGAGGCCCAGAAGGAAAAATGGCTGGGAGCGATTGCGGAAGGCGATATTTTGGTGGCCTACGCGGTGACCGAACCCAATGCCGGAAGCAACTTGGCCGCTCTCACCACCAGAGCCGAACCGGTCCTGGATGACGCCGGAGAGCTTACCGGATACAAGATCAACGGCAACAAGCAGTTTATCTCCACCGGCGGATACGCCGACTTCATCACCCTGCTGGCCAATACCCCCGAAGGCCCTTCCTTTTTTGTGGTTGAGAAGGGAACCCCCGGATTCGTCCAGGCCAAGGGAGAAGAAAAGCACGGCATTCGCGCCTCCAATACCTCTCCGCTCTCCTTTGACGACGTCGTTGTTCCCAAAGAAAACCTGATCGGCGAAGTCCCGGGGCAGGGCATGAAACAGGCCAACCGGGTCTTCGGATATACCCGGCTGATGGTGGCCTCCATGGCGCTCGGGGCCGGAGAGGCGGCACTGGAAATCGCGGTGCCTTACGCAAAAGAGCGGGTGCAGTTCGGCTCTTCTCTATCCGAAAAGCAGGGATACACCCACAAGCTGATCGTCCCCCATGCGGTGCGGCTCACAGCGGCCGAAGCCTACATCGAAGAAGCGACCCGCCGCCTCGATTCCGGAGAGCAGGACCTTCAGGTGGAGGGGTCCATCGCCAAGCTTTTTACAACGGAATCGGCCAACAAAGCCGCCGACGACGCCATGCAGGCCCTGGGCGGATACGGCTACATCTGCGAATACGAGGTGGAGAAGATCAAGCGGGACGTCAAGATCACCTGCATCTATGAAGGGACCTCCGAGATTCAGCAGAACATCATCAGTACCTTCCGTTGGAAAAAGACGCGTAAGTCCAAAGGAGAATTTTACGGAGCCTTGGCCGCCGAGATGGAATCCCTTCAAATGGAACGCGACGATCTCGGGGCCCGATTTTACGGAGTGGCGGCCAAGTCCCTGAACGAACTGGTCAATCGAGTGCATGAGAACAAGCTGATTCGGTATCAGTTTATCATGTTCTGCCTGGCCGATCTGATGGCCCATATTGAGGTGGGGATCAGCCTGGCCCGAAAGGCGGCCCGTCTTTCCGACGAGAATGATCCGCGGGCGGAGCATTTCAAGGCCGTATCCCGTATATTCGCTAATATGGTCTCCGATCTGACGGTGGGAAGCGCCCTGAAAATCCTGAGCGGCGCCGGCGCCTTCGACACGGAGGCACTGGGCGATTTCATGGCCGTTACCCACTGCGATGAACTGTCCGACAGCTACCGGAATATCATTTCGGATATGGACCGGGTGGCGGACACCCTTTTCGAGAGGTAGGGATGGCTGAAAGCAGCGGGAGAACGATTCTAGTCACCGGAGGTTCCAAAGGGATCGGCCGGGCCATTTGTCTGGCCCTTGGCGGGCCGGACAGCCGAATCTATTTCAATTATTCCTCGGATTCGGCGGCGGCCGGAAAAACCGAAGAACTGGTGGCCGCGGTCGGGGGCAGGGCCAAAGGCATTCAGGCGGATGTCGCTTCGGAAGCCGCGGTCAAGGATCTTTTCGATTCGGTTGTGAAAGAAGCCGGCGGGCTGGACGTGTTGGTCAACAATGCCGGCATCACCCGGGACGGCCTGGTTTTGCGGATGAAAGAACAGGACTGGGACGCGGTCATGGAGGTCAACCTCAAGGGGACGTTTCGCTGCGCCAAACTGGCGGCCAAGACCATGCTCAAACAGCGAAAAGGACGGATCATCAACATTTCGTCGGTGGTCGCCTTTTCCGGGAATCCCGGGCAGGCCAACTATGTGGCCGCCAAATCGGGAATTATCGGGCTGACCAAGGCCCTGGCCCGGGAGCTGGCCTCCCGGAATATTACCGTAAACGCCGTGGCGCCCGGCTATGTGGAAACCGACATGACCGGCGCCATGACCGACAAAGCCCGATCCGCACTGGTGGAGCAGATCCCGCTGGGACGGGTCGGCATGCCCGATGATGTGGCCGAAGCGGTGGCGTTTCTGGCCTCGGAAGGGGCGGGATACATTACAGGACAGGTGATTCATGTCAATGGTGGCATGTACATGTAATTGAATAATGGAGGAAAGTATTAACCATGTCTTCGGAAGATAAGATTCAGAAAATTCAGGATAAGGTGCGTAAGATAATCGCGGAAAAACTGAGCGTGGATGCCAACGAGGTCGTTCCCGAAGCCTCTTTCGTGGATGATCTCGGAGCCGATTCCCTGGACCTGGTCGAATTGATCATGTCCATGGAAGAGGAATTCGACATCGAGATCTCGGATGAAGAATCCGAAAAGATGGTCAAGGTGGAGGATGCCTATAATTATATCGCGGAACATGCCTAAGGGCTGATATTTCACAACCGGATGGCGTGTTTTCGTTCATCTGCCATCAGAAGATCGCTGACCGATTCGGGATTTAATTTCCCCTCGGATGGACCGGGAAGTTAAATCCCGAATCGGTTGGTCGCTGTTACATGAGAGGGAGGTTCCGTTGAGCAGGCGGGTCGTTATTACAGGAGTAGGGCTCATTACACCGTTGGGAATCGGTGTGGAGGAGACCTGGAGCGGGCTTTGCGCCGGTCGGTCGGGCATCGGGGAGATTACGCGGTTCGACGCCTCGGCGTATACCACCAAAATCGCCGGAGAGGTCAAGGGTTTTAATGCCGAAGATTTCGTGCCCAAGAAGGAGGCCAAACGGCTGCAACCCTTCATCGCTTACGCCATTGCCGCGGCCCGAATGGCCATGGAGGATTCCGGTCTTAAGATCGACGCCGGCAATGAAGCCCGGGTGGGCGTTGTCACCGGATGCGGGCTCGGCGGGTTGAACACCCTTGAAGAGCATACCCTGGTCATTTACAACAAGGGGCCCAAGCGGGTCAGCCCCTTTTTCATTCCCATGATGATCGGCAACATGGCGCCGGGGATGATTTCCATTCAGTTCGGGGCCAAGGGACCCAATTCATCGGTGGCCACCGCCTGCGCGGCCGGTACCCATGCGGTGGGCGATGCTTTCAAAATCATTCAGCGCGGCGGTGCGGACGCCATGATCACCGGCGGAGTGGAATCGGTGATCACCCCCACCTGTGTGGCCGGATTCGGGGCGATGAAGGCATTGTCCACTCGAAACGATGAACCCCAGAGGGCTTCCCGCCCGTTTGACCGGGACCGGGACGGGTTCGTGGTCGGCGAGGGGGCCGGCATCCTGATCATCGAGGCACTCGATCACGCCCTGGAACGGGGCGCCAAGATCTATGCCGAGGTGGCCGGATACGGCATGAGCGGCGACGGGTACCACATGACATCACCCCCGCCGGGCGGCGAAGGCGCGGTTCGGTGCATGGAGGCGGCCCTGAAAGACGCCGGCATTTCCCATGGCGCGGTCAATTATATCAACGCCCACGGCACCTCCACCCCCCTTAACGACCAGTATGAAACCCGGGCGCTCAAAACGGTGTTCAAAGACAAGGCCGCTTCCATTCCGGTCAGTTCCACCAAATCGATGACCGGCCACCTGCTGGGCGGGGCCGGGGGCATCGAATCGGTATTCACCGCTTTGACCATTCACGACGGCATTATTCCGCCTACCATCAATCTGGAAAATCCGGATGAGGGATGTGATCTCGATTATGTGCCGAATGTGGCCCGAAAAGCCGATGTAGAGATCGCCATGTCCAACTCTTTCGGCTTCGGCGGCACCAACGCCACACTGATCCTGAAAAAATACCGGTCCTGAATCGGAATCTATTCGAAGGAACACTGAAAAGGGATTTCCCGCCCGGGAGGTCCCTTTTCAGTGTTTAAAAGCGCCACCCGGCCGCGACCGAACCCGACCCTACCGTAGCTTGAAATCCGCATCCCCCAATACTCTCCCTTTTTCACGGGGAATGTTCCGATCTATTCCAATAATTTTCCGGCACTTGACCCATTTTTGTTCCCCGAAAAGCAATGCCGGTTTTTTGTCTTTGATCTCTTCAGATTCAGGATAAACTGTTTAGAATAAAAGAATGCAGGGATTTTAGAAGGTTATATCTTGACATCCTTTGGGGATTTATCAATAATGGGCTGATGTTTTTTAAAGTTATTCAGAATGCACAAGTGTCTTTTTTCACTGCATCGACATCGACGTTCGAATAACATGCGACATCGGGAAAGAAGGAAACCCCTGTAAGATGAATATATTCCGTGATCCTCGCCTCGAAACGGCGCCGGGAGGTACATGGATGGAGAAGAAAAACTGCCGTGGCTGACTGGATTCGTTCGGAAACAGGCTCCAAATTTCTGCTTGCACTGTCGATTTGCCTGATGGCGGCCATCGGGGTGCTTCTCTATGAAACCCGAGCCATGGTCGATGACTTCGAAACCGCATTCGCCGCCGGACAGGACCGGATTCCCGGTACCGCCGCGGGGGAGTTGCGCTCCCCGGAAACGCCGGAGGCGAGTGTCGACACCATTGTGGAAAATCGGCTCAGCCGTTTTCTGGTGGTCATCCTTCTGCTTCTGTTGGGGTTGACGGTGATTACCCTGCTTTTTTCTCTCAAAAATCTGTTCAAGCCGTTTGAGGATTCGGATGACATCCAGCTGACCAAGGATGAGCTGCTCGCCGAATTGGATGATCTTGCGGATGACGACGACGAACCGGATGATGATCCGCTTTCCGAAACCGAAGACCTGGACGAAGACCCGGAGGCGGGCCTTTCCGCCGTAAAACAGCTTCATATTCTCAAAGAAGAGCAGGAAGACGGGGCCATCGCCCATTCCTACAACAAGATGGTGGAAGCCCTTCAGAAAATCAATGAGTTGGAAAAAAAACATACCCGGGACCTCTCGGCGGCGAACAAGCAGCTGGAAAAGGAGATTGCCGAACGCGAAAAAGCCGAACGAGAGATTCGCCACCTTTCACGACAATTGATCACCGGTATCGAAGAGGCCCAGAAAAAATTGGCCCAGGATCTCCATGATGAGTTCGGTCAAACCCTGGCGGCCCTTCACATGGGGGTGGAAACCCTCTGGAATTCCATTCCCGATGAAATGGGGGACCAGAAAAACAGCATCAATGAACTGATCGGTTTGATCGAACAGTTGGGGGATAAAATCCGCAGCATCTCTTCCGACCTGCGGCCCGACCTTCTGGATGATCTGGGGCTGGCCCCGACGCTGGAGTGGTACATTAAGGAATTCCAGGAGCAGCGGACCGATCTGAAAATTGATTTTCAGGCGGTCGGCCTCAAAAAACGAGCCACCCCCGAAATCGAACTGGTGCTGTACCGGATTTTTCAGGAGAGCCTCACCAATATTGTAAAACATTCCAAGGCCCGTCAGGTAACCGTGATGCTGACCTTCAACTATCCCAAAGTCATCCTGATGGTCAAAGACGACGGGGTGGGGTTTGATCCGACCCAGCGCTACGGCGGAATCGGGCTTATCGGAATGCGGGAGCGCGCGGTGTCCGTCGGCGGGGTCATCGATATTCGTTCAGATAAGGGCAAGGGGACGACCATTCGGGTCGAAATGCCTGTGTCGTAAAGGAGAAAAAATGCAAAAAGAAAAGATCAAAATTTTGATCGCGGATGATCATGCGGTGGTGCGAGAAGGTCTCCGGAAGCTGCTGGATGAACAGCCCGACATGACCGTGGTCGGGGAGGCCACCGACGGTCTGATCACGGTCAAAAAGGTGAAGTCTCTGGCGCCGGATGTGGCGCTGATCGACATCCAGATGCCCAACCTGAACGGTCTGGAAGCGGTGAATCTGATCAAGGACGCGGTGCCCGACACCCAAGTGGTGCTCCTGTCCATGCACAAAAAAGATGCCTACGTCCACCAGGCGCTTACGGCCGGGGCCCTCGGATACGTGCTGAAGGCGTCTCCCACCTCGGATGTGCTGGAAGCCATCCGCACCGTCCATCGAGGGGAGTATTTTCTCAGTTCAAAGATCAATTCACAGCTGATCAGCACCTTTCTCAAGAGCCGAACGGAAAAGCCGGCGGTGAGCGGGTATGATCTGCTTTCGGAACGTGAGCAGCAGGTGTTTCGGCTCTTGGTGGAAGGTAAATCGAGTTCCGAAATCGCCGATATTTTGTGCATCAGCTCCAAAACAGTGGAAAAACATCGGGCCAACACGATGAAAAAACTGGATATTCACAACATGGTGGAGATGGTCAAATACGCTATCAAGATCGGCATCATCGGCCCGGAACTGTGGGAGGAATAAACGCCTTCCCCGATGACCTTACCGGAAGTAGGGAATGTATACCCGTTGAATACCGAGTCTTCCCAATTGATCTGTCCTCTTTTCTATTCTAAGGAATAAGCCGAACCGTTAATGGCTCCTTCGGAAAGAGGAAATGGGAAAAATTCGACTTTTAATTGCAGATGATCACGAAATGGTGCGAACCGGCTTGCGAAAGGTCCTGGAAAACGAGACCGATATGGAGGTAATCGGCGAGGCGACGGACGGTCGTGAAACCGTGGACAAGATCCAATCCCTTCGGCCGGATGTCGCCATCATCGACATCGCCATGCCGCAATTGAGCGGTCTGGAAGCCATTAGCACCGTGCGGGAGTCCGGGCTGGATACCCGAATGGTGATTTTGTCACTGCATAAAAAAGACGCCTATGTTCATCAGGCGTTGCTCTGCGGGGCCCTGGGGTACCTGGTGAAGCCCACCCAGGCGACGGTCATGCTGGAGGCGATTCGAACCGTGTATGGCGGCGATTATTTTCTGAGCCCGCAGATTCATTCCGATTTTATCAATGACTATCTGCGGCAATTGAAGGAACAGGGAGGACCCGCCCGGCCGGGAGCGGCCGGATACCGGATATGAGGATACGGTTTGCGGGCGAGGTTTTTTAAGGGGCGGCTGAGATCGCCTCATGGTATATAAAAGCGGAGGTCAAGTGTGGGAGCCCTACAAAGCAGCGGTCACAATCTGCACCAATTCGCCTGGGAACCGGCCCAGTTGGAAAGGATTGAGCACATATTCATGAAAGAACTGATCGAGATCGGGGGCCAGAGCGTCCTGCTGATCGATATGATCGGAAACATTATTTTGAACTGCGACAACGGTCACTACGACAAGGATATTTACACCATTGCGGCGCTTGCGTCGGCCAATTTCGCGGCGGTCAGTTCCATGGCCAAGATTGTGGGGGAGCAGGATTTCTCACTGCTTTTTCACAAAGGCGAGAACGAAAACGTCCATTTTACGAAAATCGACGAAGATTACCTACTGGTCACCATTTTCGGAAGCGATGTCGCCTTGGGGGACCTGAGGATGCGGTTGGCGGGAGTGGTCCGAAAAATTCTGCTGATCACCGGCCAACCGCAAACTTCCTGAAATCTGCGGCCGACAAGGGCGGGTGTGGCTTTTGTAAAGTATTATAACCATTTGCATGAAGACCCGTTTCGGGGATCAAAAGACGATTGAGTAACAGGGCCGAATATTGAAAAACAGATCCGGCTTCTCATCGGTAATTATTTGTTTTTCCTTGACACTCCGTCGGTAATAAATGTATTTTTGCGGCGATATGAGCGGTTCCGGAGACGGAAAAAAGGACCCAGAACAGAGGCCCCCAGGCCGGGATCAAAGTCGTGAAGATCGGTCCGAAAAGAGACAAAGCCTCTTCGGCTGAATCAGAATATGTCATATTTTCACATTCCGGTGATGACCGGCCCGGTGATCCGGCACCTCGACTGCAAGCCGGGCGGGGTGTATGTCGATTGTACCTTGGGCGGAGCCGGTCATTTTCAGGCTATCCTGGAAAGGATACTGCCGGGAGGGATGTTGATCGGGCTGGATCGGGATGCCGACGCTCTGGAGAACGCCAAACGAAAACTGGCAGGTTTTTCAGACCATATACGGCTCATTCCCGGAAACTTCAAGGATCTGGCGGTCCACCTGGATGACCTTCGAATTCCGGCAGTCGACGGCATCGTGGCGGACCTCGGGCTGTCGCGCCACCACCTCGAAGGAAGCGGACGGGGGTTCAGTTTTAACCGGGATGAACCGCTGGACATGCGGATGGGCCCCGATGCCGAGGCGCCGGCCGAAGAACTCATCGCCGCTTCCGAAGCGGATGATCTGGCCCGAATTTTCAGAAAATACGGGGAGGAACGGTGGGCCAAGAAAATCGCCCAGGCCATTGTGCGTCATCGGGCCCGGGCGGATATTCGAACCAGTCGGCAACTGGCTCAAATCGTCGAGGCGGCCGTTCCCAAACCCGGGGGGGGCGCCGGCCGGCGAATTCACCCGGCCACCCGGGTCTTCATGGCCTTGCGGATTGCGGTCAACCGGGAGTTGGAGAATGTCACCGCACTCATGGAACAGGCACCGCGGTGTTTGAAATCGGGCGGCCGCCTGTGTGTGATCTCATTCCATTCCCTGGAAGATCGCATCGTCAAGCATCAAATGCGTGAAGCGGAAAACAGCTGCACCTGCCCGCCCCGGTTTCCCCAATGTATCTGCGGGCAAAAAACGATATTGCGGGTGTTGACCCGCAAGCCGGAACGGCCGAGCGAATCGGAAATCGCGGCCAACCCCATGGCCCGAAGCGCCAAATTGAGAGCGGCGGAGAAATTATAGCCGATTTCCAAAAACTGTTGGGAAGGGATGAATCCCCATGAACATATTCAAAAGCGAAAACAACTGGCGGATCACGGGCACCTGGATACTCCTGATGACCCTGTTCATCATGCAGCTTCTGGTCTATACCTGGTGCCGGGTACAGTGTGTACAGGTCGGGTATGAGATCGCTCAGGAGACCGACACCTATCAGAAACTGGTGGGAATTCAGAATACGCTTAAAATCGAATTGGAACGTCTCAGGTCCCCCCAACGAATCGCCAGCATTGCGCAATATCAACTCGGCATGATCACCCCCACATCCCAACATATCCGAATGATCGCCGTACATGAAACCCACTGAGAAGAGCGGTATCAATGGTCGTATCTATTGGGTCGGTGCTTTCTTCGTCTGTTTGTTTCTGGTTATCATCGGGAAAACGGTCCATTTGCAGGTTTTTCAGGGGCAATGGCTGTCCCGACTCGCTGCCGGGGAATATGAAAAGACCCTGACCATTCGCGGAAAACGGGGGACCATCTTTGATCGGAATCTCCGTGAAATGGCGGTCAGCGTAGATGCCGCCTCCATCGCCGCCTACCCGCGACGCATTAAAAAGCCGGGGGCGGTGGCCACCGCCCTATCCGAGATCCTCAATCTGAACCGCGCCGCACTTCTTCGAAAGATCACCTCCGATCGCACATTCGTCTGGATCAAACGGCAATCCTCACCTAGTGAGGAACGGGCGATTCGGGCGTTGGGGTTTAAAGGGTTTGATTTCATACCGGAGCATACCCGCTATTATCCCAACCGATATCTGGCCGCCCAGCTGCTCGGGTTCACCGGTGTCGACAGCCGTGGTCTGGAGGGGCTGGAATATTACTTCAACGAAGAACTGACCGGAACCGAGCGGTCCTTTACCGTTCTCAAAGACGCCTTGGGCAAGAAATTCGACGGCGACAACGCGGTGGAAGGGGTGTATCGGGGTAAGGACCTGGTCCTGACCATCGATCGCACCATTCAGTTCATTACCGAAAAGGCCCTGGGAGAGGCGGTGGCCGACTTCAATGCCAAATCCGGCCTCGCCGTGGTCATGGCCCCCAAAACCGGGGCGATTCTTGCCATGGCCAATTTTCCGCTCTTCAACCCCAATGCCTTCCGGCGGTACGATCGGGAATTGTGGCGGAACCGAATCATTACCGATCCCTTTGAGCCGGGCTCCACCATGAAGATCTTCAGCGCCGCCGCCGCCATCGAATCGGGGGGGTGCACCCCCAACACCATTTTCTACTGCGAAAACGGCAAGTACCGGATCGGCAGGGAGGTGGTCCACGACACCCGGTCCCACGGATGGCTGTCTCTTAACATGATCATTAAATATTCCAGCAATATCGGCGCCGTAAAGGTGAGTGAAATGATCGGCGCCGAGGCCCTGCACCGAACCCTTCGCAATTTCGGATTCGGTGAAAAGACCGGGCTGAGCTGTCCTGCCGAGACCTCCGGCAGTCTGTCTCCCTATCAACGATGGTCCAGGATCGATACCGGGGTGATCTCCTTCGGCCACGGCATGTCGGTTTCCGCCCTTCAACTGGTGACTGCGGCGGCCGCCATCGCCAATGGCGGGGTTCTGATGAAGCCCTACGTGGTTCAGGAGATTCGAGGGCGGGACGGAGAGCCGATTCAGCAGTACCATCCCCGGGAGGTACGGCAGGCGGTATCCCCCCGGACGGCGGAAACGGTCAAAAAGATGATGGCCTCCGTGGTGGAACCCGAAGGGACCGGGGTCAGAGCGGCCCTCGACGGGTACACCGTCTGCGGAAAGACCGGAACCGCCCAAAAACTCAATGAGGCCGGCGAATACACCCGGGATGCCTATGTAGGATCGTTTGTGGGGTTTGTGCCCGCCGAAGATCCGCAGATCGCCATTCTGGTGGTCATCGATGAACTTCCCTACGGCAGCTACGGCGGTACCGTGGCGGCCCCCACCTTTCAAAAAATCGCCCGGGAAACCCTCAATTACCTCAACATCCCCGCCGGCCCCGGCGGAGATCGAATCACAGCCGGCCGGCAGGGGGGCGAGGTCAACGGATGAAACTCTCCCGGCTGATGGACAGCCTCTTGGCGGCCGACGGGCGTGAATTCACCGGGGAAGACCGGAGCCGAACCTCGGCGGACCCGGAGATTACCTCGATTCATTATCGCTCCGGTGATGTGGTTCCCGGCGGACTCTTTGTGGCCGTACCGGGGCTTAAGGCGGACGGCCACGACTTCATCCAAGAGGCCCTTGACCGGGGTGCCGCCGCGGTGGTGACCCAGCGGCCATTCAAAAACGATTCACGGGTTCGGGTGGTGGACAACGCCCGCCGAATGCTGGGAATTCTGGGGGCACGATTTTATGGAAACCCCTCCGAATCCCTTTTTCTGATCGGAATCACCGGCACCAACGGCAAAACCACCACCAGCCTCTTGATCGAACATCTCCTCGCCGCCGCCGGATTCAGTCTCGGGGTGATCGGCACTATCGATTACCATTTTGCCGGAAAAAGCTTTCCGAATCCGGTGACCACCCCGGAATCCCTCGACCTTCAGCGGATTCTGGCGCAAATGCGTGACCACGGCGTCACCCATGCGGTAATGGAGGCTTCTTCCCATGCCATCGATCTGGATCGCATCCAAAGCTGCTGGCTGGACCTGGGGGTCTTTACCAACATCAGCCAGGACCATCTCGACTACCACGGCGACATGGAACGGTACTGGGCCTGCAAAAAAAGCCTGTTTATCCGGCACCTGGTTTCGGGGCCCAAAAAAGATCGGGCTGCGGCGGTGATCAACTGTCAAGATTCCAGGGGAAGGGCTTTGGCCGAGACGCTTTTCATTCCCTGTGTTCGGGTCGGGCAGGAACCCGATTGTGATATTCGACCCGACGGAATCCGGTACGACTTGACCGGGATTACCGGGCGCATTCTCACCCCCGACGGTGGATTCGATCTGTCTTCCCCCCTGATCGGGGCCCATAATCTGGAAAACATCCTCTGCGCGGCGGGTGCGGGCTGCGCCCTGGGAGTGTCACCATCCGTGATTAAAACGGGAGTCGAATCCCTGCGGTGCGTTCCCGGGCGGCTGGAGCCGGTTGAAAACGAACTCGGCCGGTTTGTGTTTGTGGATTACGCCCACACCCCCGCCGCGTTGGAGAATGTGCTGACCGCACTAAAAGACCTCGGCGGACACCGGATTATCTGCATCTTCGGATGCGGGGGAGATCGGGACCGGGACAAACGGCCTCGAATGGGCGAGGTGGTGGGCCGCCTTGCGGACCTGGCGGTGGTCACCTCCGACAACCCGCGGACCGAATCGCCGCTGTCGATTGTGGAGGCGATCATCCCCGGAATTCGAAAAAGCCGCCCCCGATCCTATAACCCGGCTGATGTGACCGACGGGTTTGAAGATAAAGGGTTCGTGGTGGAGCCGGATCGGCGGCGCGCCGTCTCCATCGGCATCACCGCTTCCCGGCCCGGGGATATCGTCCTGCTCGCGGGCAAAG
>JGI12048J13642_10850565_pt1 | contig 14660 bp, 10 predicted proteins | sample ElkSlonscriptome_16_FD_13642 | JGI IMG/M metagenome (IMG submission 13642)
AGCGTTCATCCTGAGCCAGGATCAAACTCTCCGTTGTAATAATCATTATGTTCTTTCGAACAAGTTTGGTGAGTTTGTTCCCAGAATTGACTAGGATCTTTTTCTTGCTGCTATTGCTATCTTATCAAAGAACTTTTCGCTTTTTCCCTATTTTGCCTTTGCAAAACGGGAGGGCAAAGGTAATCAAATTTTTGTTTCTCCAACTATTCTGAGAAATTATTTTCAAAATATTTTCTCGAGATGTTTTGTGCGAAACGGAAGGCAAAAGTAGAACCCTTTTTTGATTCCCAAAAGAAATGTTCAAAAGTATTTTTGAACCCCTCCTTTTGTGTCTTTTTTCCTCTTTTGATTCGTGCCTTGCGTTCAAAGCGGCTGCAAATGTAGAGGCATTTTTCAATTCCACAATACCTTTTTCAAAGTTTTTCGAAAGTTTTTTTCGCCAACACCTACAACTAGCTGAAAAACTGCATTATGGATTGGTTCTGCTGACCGAAATTATTTTTCCATTTTGAACTAAAGGAGCACTTTTGTCGAATTCATAGATATATGAAGCCATCTCTTCAGGGGTGCAGGATGCTTTAACTCCGGGGAATGCTTCATTAAACATTTCTGTCTCTACACTTCCCAATGCCAGGCAATTAAAACTATGATCCGAATCTTTAAATTCCGCTGCCAACATTTGGGTCAAACAGTTCAGCGCCGCTTTACTTGATGAATAGGCAGAGAGTCCCGGAAACTTCAAACTATCTTCTACCCCACCTACACTGCTTATATTAATGATGTGACAGCTCTCCATTGATTCGATCAAAGCCTGAGTCATCAGAAAGGGTGCAAATACATTTACCTCATATACTTGGTTTAACTCCATTGAGCTAATTTCACCAAACGGCTTGTAAAGCAATTGGCCTGCATTGTGAATCAACACATCTAATGCTCCTTGCTCTCGAACCTTCATCTTTACCTCATCGATTCCTTCAGGGGTAGTTATATCTGCCGATATCCTTACCAGATTCTCATCATCTACATTTTTCGTTTTGATTTCATCGGCTCTACGGCTTACCGCCAAAACTAAATGTCCCTCGCGCAAATATTTCTCAGCTAATGCCAATCCAATACCTCGACTTGCTCCGGTAATACAAACTGTTTTTCCCTTCACGATAATATCTACATTTGTTTGAATACAATAATAAAGGTATCTCGATGAAAAATTTAAGGATTCTTTCCTTTTTAGTCGTAATGATTGGTTTAGGCCTGAGCGCAAACAGTCAAAACAGTAACAACCCTTATAAAGGACTACCTTTTAAAGAAAGGATTACGATTGGAGGAGATTTGGGTCTCTCATTTGGAAATCAATTAACCTACATCCGAATTGCACCTGTTCTAGGTTATATCGTGAGTCCAAAGCTCACCGTAGGTGCAGGACCATCCTTTCAGTACTGGGAAGATAAACGATTCATACCCGCACTCGAAACAACAATTTATGGTGGATCAACATTCGGCAGGTTTTTTGTCATTGAACAGCTCTTCCTCCAAGCAGAGTTTGAAGTATTAAATCTCGAAGAAATCAACTTCTCTCCGGGCGGAGATTTCTCCAACAGAAATCGCGTAACAATACCGGTATTTTTCGTCGGAGGAGGATTTTCGCAGAGAACTGCCGGTGGTTCAGGGTTTTTCGTGTCATTAATGTATGATATTATCGGTGACTTAAACTCACCATACCCCAATGATCTTGTCTTACGCGTGGGAGGATTCATCGGCCTTTGATAGCGTAACTTTCCCTACCAAGATAGAGTATACCTACCCAAATTCTTACAAAAGAACGTATGAAACTCCCTTTAAATCTAACTACATGCCCGTGCTTTGCAGGTTTATGTTTCTATTTTCTATTCTCGACTACCACACATGCCCAAGTCCAAATCTGGGGAAATTCCAATGCGGGAGGACCTGACCAGTTAGGTACCGTTTTCAGCATTTTAGATGATGGATCAGCTTATGATCAAGCCTCTGTTTTTATAAACAATCCTGAAGGAGCTGCACCGGAAGCATCTTTGGTAGAAACGGCTGAAGGTGTACTCATCGGAGCTACAACCCAAGGCGGCCTCAACAACGCAGGAACTTTATATAAGGTAGACGACGGTAATTTTACCAAAATCGCAGATTTAGATCCTTCTGTTCATGGGTCAAATATCCAAACGGACCTGTTGATTCTCAATGACGGATCATTTCTTACTGCTACCTCATCGGGAGCAACAAATGGAGCAGGTGCGCTCCTGAATTTTGATGAATCCGGGACTATTGAAGTGGTTTTCGAATTTAACGGATCGACCACAGGGAGCAGTTGTTCGGGAAGTCTCGCTTATGACGATGTCTCTAATACAATTTACGGGCTTTGTTCCAATGGAGGTACCAACTCGCTTGGAACTGCCTTTCGCTTTGCTCTTGATTCCGAAATCTTTTCCGTGATACACAATTTCACAGGAGCAAGTGGAGGCTCCTCACCCAAAGGTGGACTTATCTTTGGAAATGACGGAATGCTTTACGGTACAGCTCAGTTTGGCGGAAGCTTAAGCCAAGGGACTATTTTCAGCATTAATCCGGTGGGAAATGAATTCCAAACAATCTACGACCTGAATAATTCCACTTCCGATGGCCGATATCCTTTAGGACGGCTTATTCAGACTGAATCAGGTTTACTTCTGGGAACTTGTTCTGAGGGAGGAACCTCCGGCACGGGAACCATATTTTCGTGCTCTACTTCCGGAGATTTTACTCGAATACACAGCCTTTCTGCCGCCACCAACGGAGGTTTTCCCAAAACGGGACTTACCGACGGTGGAGATGGGTTCTATTACGGCGTAACTGAATTCGGTGCCGCAAATGGCTTCGGTTCAATTTACAGAATCCCGGAAACGGGCAGTTTCGAAAAACTCATTGATATGGAATATACCGCGAACGGAAGCAACCCCGTGGGAGCTTTAACTTTGTTGGAGAATTCTGACCTAGTGGGTACGAGCACCTCGGGTGGAGCCAATAATTTCGGAACTGTATTCGTATTAGGTGAATTTGGCTTAACCAAAATTCACGATTTCAGCCTACCCTTAGGAGGAGCCGAACCGAATGGTTCAATTGTTTTCGGAAGCGAATTCTACGGAGTAACCTCAACAGGTGGCGACTTTAATACAGGAGTATTTTTCATGCACGACTTGAGCGGTGAAAGAAGCAAAATTTACGATTTTGACGGGAGTTCTGATGGTCAAAATCCCAATTCCGGAATTATTGAAGTCGAAGAAGAAGTTTTCTATGGAACTTTAAGATTTGGTGGAGCAAATTCTGCAGGCACCGTTTACAGTCTGACGGCTGATGGTGAGTTTGAACTCTTACACGCTTTCGATGGAGGATTAGGCGGTCAATTTCCCTACTCAGGACTTGTTGCCCACTCGGACGGCGCCTATTATGGAACAACCGTTAACGGAGGGACCATGGGGGATGGAATCATTTACCGCATTAATCCGAATGGCACTTTCGAAAAAGTATACGACCTGTTTGGGTTCTTTGACGGCGGAAGTCCGGAAGCCGGTTTGATCGAAGGAAGCGACGGCTTACTCTATGGCCTGACTACCGAAGGCGGTAATTTCAATGCAGGAACACTTTTTCAATTCGACCCTGAAAACCTATTGCTAACCGTCGTGCATCAGTTTTCACCCGGCACCGATGGCGGCGCACCGGCAAGTAGCTTATTGCTCCATTCAGACGGAAGCTTCTACGGAACGACCATCGAGGATGGCCCCGGTGAAGGAACACTCTTTCGGTATAGTACTGACAATGGTTTCGAAACGCTGCACTCCTTCGACCCGGCGGCCGATGGATTTCTCTGTCAAGGCTCCTTGGCCGAAGATGAGTCAGGAACTATTTATGGGTTTTGCAGCCAAGGCGGCGGTTTAAATGGCGGAACTGCTTTTAAATACTCAGACGGAAACGGATTTCAAAAAATCTATGATTTCTCTTCAGGCGATAGTCAAACCCCTGTCGGTACACCAGCTCTTTTCTATCCCGAATGTTTGGATGACTCAGCCTGCCTCTCCTCAGCTCCTTGCTCGGTGGGAGTATGTAATTTTGGAATCTGTGAAGAAGTGGAAATTGATCCGGTATTCTCTGCCATCGAAATCGGCTTTTGTGAAACGGGATTAGATATATATGACATGACCATATCAGTCGAGCTCGCCATCAGCCCGGGTGGAAGTTTAACTCTCGGTGGAAGCACTTTCGAATTGGAAGAAGGAACTAATGCCTATACATTTGAAATCATTGGCCTTCCGGCAAATGGAGACATGATAGAGTTGAGCTATGAATTTGATGAAACGGGATGCACAGGAACTACCGGAAATCTCGGTATGGCTCCAATCCCATGTCCTCCGATCGAAACTACATTTCGGGTGGATGTTAGCAATATTGACGTTGTCCCTGAGGGCATGCATGTAGGCGGTAATTTTCAAGAATGGGACCCTTCAGAAATTCCTATGACGGAAATTGAGACCGACATCTGGGAAGTAACTTTAGAAATCGGCGCAGGGTCGTACCAATTTAATTTTTTCAATGGCTCCAGCTTATTTGATGGCGAGTACGTGGTCGGCGAGTGCGCTGACAATGGAAAGCGTGAACTGAGCATAGCCGGAGAAAGTCAAGTCTTTGAATTTTGCTGGGAAGAATGTTTTTACGGCTGTGACTTCCTTGGTGATGACTCAGCGGAAAAACTCAAGTTTCAACTATTCCCGAACCCGGTAAATACAGGTGGTTCATTAACCATCAATGCACCTGCATCTCATTTGGCATGGAAGTATTCAATTATGGATATTTCAGGAAGGTTGATTAAATCGGGCATGCTCGGAACAGCAAATCAAATTTCGATTCAGGATTTAAATGCCGGTATGTATCATATTTACCTGCAAAATGGATCTCAAACCACAAGAGCAGAAAAGTTTATTGTAAACTGACTTTCTAATTAAATTATTGAATCAAAAAAAGAGGCGCACTTCTACGAGTACGCCTCTTTAATTTTTAAAAAAAAACCTTCTTAGCTTTTCAAATTCTCCACTGCCTTAAGCGCTTCTTCATAATTTGGCTCTACAGTGATATCATCCGTTATTTGAGTGTAAGTGATCTTGTTTTCCTTATCCACCACAAAAACGACTCGTGAACTCAATCCTTTAAGTGGACCATCCTTCATTAGTGTTTTATAATTCTGTGAGAAGTTACCTCGGAAGTCTGAAGCAATCTTAACATTTTCGATTCCTTCGGCTGCACAAAACCTTTTCATGGCAAAGGGCAAATCTTTGGAAACAATGAGACCGGCCACATCATCATGATTGCTCAACTCCTTATTAAATCGTTTTGCCTCAAGCTGACAAATTCCCGTGTCCAAACTTGGAACGGCAATAATCACTTTGATTTTATCCTTATGGTCATAGAATGACTCTTCAGAAAGATCTTCTTTAACATAGGTGAAGTCGGGTGCAGTTTGTCCTGTTTCCGGAATGTCTCCCACCAGATGGACGGGATCACCTTTAAATTTTGTTTGATTCATGGATTTTATATCTATGGTTTATGAAGTAACGCTCGAATCCAACTTTCGTTCAAGGCTATTCAAATAAAGATCGGCTGCATCATCGATAAAACCGTAATGGGAATCATCTATCACCATTTTACCTCGGGTCACATGCCCCAAAAGGGTAAATGGAACAATGGTTTTGCGCATGGCTTCGATGAATTCATCTTCAAATTCAGGTCGCAGCGCCACCACAATTCTGCTTTGGGCTTCTCCAAAGAGAAATGCATCCAAACGCATATCAGCTTCTGCGGTAATGTCAAAACCAAGGCCGCGATGGATCCCCATTTCCACCAAAGTGGTAAATAAACCTCCGTCAGCTACATCGTGTGCAGCATTGATCAGGCCTTTTTCTATGAGTTGCAAAGTAGCTGCCTGAACATCCAATTCTCGGTCTATGTCGAAGAAAGGAGCCGGTGATCTTTTCACCCCTCGCATTGTATGCAAATACTCGCTGGCAGCCAGGTCATTTTTGCTCTCGCCGATTAAGAAGATGAGATTGCCTTTATCTTTGAAGTCCAAGGTCATTACACGCTCTATGTCCTCTACCAAACCTATCATTCCTATTGTGGGTGTAGGAAACACGGGCACCGCTTCTTTGCCCTCTCCCGTCGTCTGGTTATAGAAACTCACATTTCCTCCGGTTACCGGTGTTTTAAATCGCTCACATGCTTCGCTCATTCCTTTAATGGCCATTACAAATTGCCAGTAGGCTTCGGGATTGTATGGATTCCCAAAATTGAGACAGTTTGTAATTGCAGAGGGCTTACCTCCCGCACACACTATGTTTCTGGCGGCTTCGGCCACCGCAATCGACGTTCCTTTTTTCGGATCATTGTGAACGTAGCGCGCATTGCAGTCCACGGTCATTGCAATGCCTTTTCCGGTACCTTTAATATTCACCACGCCTGCGTCAGAAGGTCCGTTGGTCGTGACATTTCTCGTTCCTACCATGGTGTCGTATTGCTCGTACACCCATCGTTTTGAAGCAATATTGGGCAGTGAAATCAGCTTCATCGCATCCTCGGGATAATTATCGGGCTCAGGCACGGAATCAATATCGAATTTTCCGTTTTCGGCAAAATATGCGGGCTCTCTGTATTCACGGTCGTAAACCGGCGCGCCACCCCCCAGCACCAAGTCATGTGCGGGAACGGTAGCTACCATCTCACCGTGCATATAGTATTCCAATTGTCCACCCTCGGTCACCTCGCCGATCTGAACCGCATTCAGGTCCCACTTTTCAAAAATATCCTGAACGATTTTCTCCTTGCCTTTATGGACGACCACTAACATGCGTTCTTGAGATTCGGAAAGCAATATTTCAAATGGCAGCATTCCTTCCTGCCGAGTGGGCACTTTGTCCAGGTCTATTTTCATCCCGAAACCTCCGTCAGCGCTCATCTCACTGGTAGAGCAAGTAATACCTGCTGCTCCCATATCTTGCATTCCCACTACGGCGTCCGTATCTGCCAGCTCTAAAGTCGCCTCAAGGAGCAACTTTTCCTGAAAAGGATCTCCTACCTGAACCGAAGGTAAATCATCGGCAGAGTCATCCGTAATATCTTTTGAAGCAAATGAAGCACCGTTAATTCCGTCCTTCCCGGTGGCAGAACCGACAATGTATACAGGGTTCCCTACTCCCGAAGAGGTCGCGCTGATGGTTTTGTCCACCTCAACAATTCCCACACTCATCGCATTTACCAAAGGATTGGTATTGTAGCTCTCGTCAAAGAAAACCTCTCCACCCAATACGGGAATTCCAAAGGCATTTCCGTAATCGCCAATACCTTTTACCACACCTCTCAGAAGCCATTGGGTATGCTCATTCTCAATGGGGCCAAACCGAAGGCTATTCAATTGGGCAATAGGTCTTGCACCCATAGTAAAGATGTCGCGGTTGATCCCTCCTACTCCGGTGGCTGCACCCTGATAGGGCTCAATGGCCGAAGGGTGATTGTGCGACTCGATCTTGAATGCGCAAGCCAAGCCGTTTCCGATATCCACCAACCCGGCGTTTTCCTCACCTGCTTCTACCAGAAGGTGATCACCTTTCTTTGGAAGGGTCTTGAGCCACTTGATGCTGTTCTTGTACGAGCAATGCTCTGACCACATAATTCCAAAAATGCTGAGCTCAGTAAAATTGGGCGTACGGCCCAATACTTCTTTAATTTTTTCAAACTCTGACTCGAGCAATCCTAAATCTTTTGCTTGCTGTAGGGTTGTTCCTTGTTCTTGGGCAGTTTCCATAGGTGTATTTCGGAGATGATTAAAGTCCAAAAGTAGTGATTTTGGCAGGAAAGATTCGCGTTGGGAAAAGGCAGTTTACACAGGCTTTACTCACCCTGAATTTGGTGAATGATCAATGAATAGCGTAAAAAAAGTGGTACTTTAATTAAAGCCCCTATTTTTGGGCGAAAAAGACCGTGTCGGTAGTTCTCCTGATAATTTACATCAGCCTTTTTTCTTTTCTGATTTTTCGTTGGAAGTATTTCCGAATCAATGGAATTTCCAAATGGTATCTGCTCTTAGCCTTTGCACTCAAACTCTGTTTTGGGTTTCTCTTGGCATGGATTTACACGGATCACTACACCGATCGGAAGACCGGTGATACCTACCGATTTTTTGACGATGCAAAACTCATCTATGATTCCTCCGAAGAGGGCGTAGATGTTTATCTGAAACTTCTTATGGGAATAGGCATGGAGGAAGATGAAACCGCCATGAAATACTATTACCAAATGACCCATATGGAGCGTTCCTATTCTGACGGGTTCTTTAATGATAACCAAACCATCATTCGAGCAAATGCCTTGATCATGCCGCTGTCACAAGGCAACTACTATGTGCACATTGTCTTTTGGTGTTTTGCAGCAATGATAGGCTTAACGGCTATTCTCAAGGTGCTTGTGCGCTATTTTCCGCGAAAGCGTATTAGCATGTTTGCCGCTGTCTTTCTGTTGCCTACGGTGCTCTTTTGGGGTTCGGGTGTTTTAAAAGAACCCATTCTCCTATTGGGGCTAGGTCTCTTTTTTCGAGGTTTGATGCGACTGGTCTATGGTGAATTTAAAGCGGCCAACTCAATCGGTCTCCTTATTGGAATCATCCTGTTGGTCTTGACAAAGGGCTATGTGTTTTTTGCTCTTATCCCGGCTACGGCAGGCTTACTCATCGCTCGTACATTTCCAAATCGGAATTTTTGGCTGACATTCAGCATCCCTCATCTGCTCTTGCTCATCTTCATTTTCATCGGCCCCTTGATCAGTCCTTCACTCGACATTGCAGAAATCATGAGGCTGAAGCAGACAGCGTTTTATAACGTGGCGACCGAAGCTGATTCAGGCTCTTTGATTGCCTTACCAAAAATCGCTTCGAGCATGGATATTCTGCTGGCATCTCCTCATGCCCTTCATGTAAGCTACCTCCGCCCTTGGCCTTGGGAATGGACCACATTGCTTTACATTCCGGCAGCCATCGAAAACTTGATTTTGCTCATTGCTCTCGGACTGATGATTTGGAATTTTCGTCGACCTTTCGGTCTCGGCTCTCCCATTATAGCATTCGGCATAAGCTTGGTACTAATCCTCGGTGTGCTCATAGGAGAGGTGGTTCCCGTAATCGGTGCCGTAGTGCGTTACAAAATGCCCGCGTTGATCTTCCTTTTTGTGGTCATCTTTGCCATGACGGACCACGTAATGCTACAGCGAAGATTTCCTTTTCTTCGAAAAATCTTGAAAAAATTATGAGAACAGCTTTAATCACAGGAGCGACTTCCGGCTTTGGAAGAGCAATTGCCAAAACATTGGCAAAAGCCGGCTATCGCCTTATTCTAAACGGCCGCAGAAAGGAAAGACTCGAGAGCCTCAAATCCGAACTGACTTCTACTACGGAGGTTTTCACCTCTTCCTTTGATGTGCGCTACAAAGCAGCTGTTGATTCCGCCATTGCCCGTTTGCCCGAAGAATGGAGGAAAATCGACATCCTGATTAACAATGCGGGCTTGGCTTTAGGCAAATCCTATCTTGAAGGTGGTGATACCGAAGATTGGGATCAAATGATGGACACCAACGTAAAGGGCTTGCTCTATGTCACCAAGGCGGTAACTCCTTTATTGAAAAAGTCGGGACAAGCTCATATCATCAACATTGGTTCGATTGCGGGAACGGAGGTATATCCGGGTGGAAACGTATACTGCGCTTCCAAACATGCGGTGAATGCACTTTCGAAAGCCATGCGAATGGAACTCTTGGAATACGGGATTCGCGTAAGCCAAGTCAGACCCGGCCTCGCTGAAACAGAATTTTCGGTTGTGCGCTACAAGGGAGACGAAGAAAAAGCAAAGAAAGTTTATCACGGATTTGAAGCGTTGGTTTCAGAAGACATTGCTCGAGTTGCATTATTTATTCTGGAATCACCGCAACATGTTTGCATCAACGATTTAGAAATAACCCCCACCGCCCAAGCCAATGCTTACCTTCTTGAAAAGAATAATTGAAATAGGATTTCTCATTCTTCTGCTTAGCTCTTGCTACAAGACGGAAGAAGCCGACCTCGTCGTTCACAACGCCACGATTTACAGCGTGGACGAAGCCTTTAATACCTATCAGGCAATGGCCATAAAAGATGGCAAAATTATAGAGCTGGGAGCTGAGCGCGAAATTTTAAATCGCTACAAAGCCAAAAAAACCATCGATGCAAAAAAGCGATTTGTCTACCCGGGTTTTTACGATGCGCATTCTCATTTCTTGGGCTTCGCCAGAAACCGAGGAGAGATAAATCTATTCGGCTCGAAATCATTTGAAGAGGTTGTCGATCGCGTGCAAAAATTCGTTGCGAAATCAGATCGCGAATGGATTGTGGGCCGGGGCTGGGATAATAACACCTGGGAAAACAAGGACTTCCCCAACAAGGCCGTTTTAGACAGCCTCTTTCCCGATCGACCGGTACACTTGACGCGGGTAGACGGCCACGCGGCTTTATTAAACTCCGAAGCCCTGAGGCGTTCGGGAATAGATGAAGACACCGAAATACGTGGAGGAATTGTCGTGCGGGATGAGTCGGGAGAACTCACCGGTATCTTGATTGACCTGGCCGAAGAGATGGCGGCAGACTCCATCAAACCAATGAGGCTCGAGCTCCAAAGCCGATTAATTCAAGAAGCTGAAGCGGAGTGCTTTGCAGCAGGACTTACCTCCGTGACCGACGCGGGATTATCCATCCAAGATATTTTGCTTTTAGATAGCCTCCAGGAAAACGGGATTCTTGACATCCGTGTTTATGCGATGCTCAGTCAGGCTGAGGAGTCACTTGATTTCATGCAAAACGGTCCCCTGATAAAAGACAAGCTGCATGTATGTTCCATCAAAATTTATGCAGATGGAGCGCTCGGTTCGAGAGGTGCACTCTTGAAAGAGCCCTACTCAGATGACCCCGATAATTATGGCCTTTCACTGATAGCTGACTCTACTCTTAGAAATTACGCGAACGCAGCATTCGAAAGTGGATTTCAAGTCTGCGCCCATTGCATCGGCGATTCGGCAAATGCATTTGTACTGCGCACTTACGCGGACATATTGAAAGGTATGAACGACCTGCGCTGGCGAATCGAGCATGCACAAGTCGTTTCTCCCGAAGATCTTCACCTCTACCGAGACTACGCCGTAATTCCTTCCGTCCAGCCGGTACACGCTACATCTGATCAGGCGTGGGCGATAGATCGCCTCGGGCCGGAACGAATAGAACATGCATACGCATTTAAGACACTGAAAGAGCAACTCGGATGGATACCCCTTGGAACTGACTTTCCCGTAGAACCCATTTCTCCGATTGATAATTTTTACGCGGCCGTATTTAGAAAAAGTCCTCAACAAATCGATGCTGCACCCTATCGCCCGGAAGAAGCGCTATCACGAGAAGATGCGCTGAGAGGGATAACTATCTGGCCTGCTTTGGCATCATTTGAGGAAAAGCGGAAAGGGAGCTTGGAGGAAGAAAAATTGGCCGATTTCGTCATTCTTGATACAGACCTAATCAAAGCTACTGAAGACCGAATACTTGCCACAAAGGTCATTGAGACTTTTGTTTCAGGCAACAAGGTTTACTGATTGGCTGACCTATTCGNTTGATATTAGGCTGATCACAGACAGATGGCTTGTAAAGGCCCTTCATTTGAAATAATCCTTATTTTGGACCCTTAAATTTTGATTTAAATGGAACTTAAGGCGGATAAGACAAGGTTATTTGATTTCTATGATTTTCAGCTTCAACATTTTCCTCAACAAGATGCCTTGGCAGGAAAAGTGAACGGGAAGTGGGAAAAGCACTCCACCCAAGAAGTTATCGATACGGCCAACGCACTGAGCACTGGGCTCTTAGAAAAAGGAATCAAACCCGGGGACAAAATCGCCATTATTTCAAACAATAGACCCGAGTGGGTAATGACTGATTTGGCGATACTCCAAATTGGAGCCATCAACGTACCGGTTTACCCAACCATCAGCGACGATGATTACGCCTTTATTTTCAATGACTCTGAGGTGAAACTTGTTTTCGTATCTGATACAGAGCTTTTGTCAAAAGCCCGATTGGCAAAAGATAAATCACCATCGGTAGAAGAAATTTATACGTTCGAGAAAATCCCTGGTGCGAATTATTGGAAGGAGCTACTGAGCGAAAAAGCTGATTTAGATAAAATTCGATCGCTTCGAGAAACCGTAAAAGCGGAAGACCTGGCTACTTTGATATACACATCCGGTACAACCGGCACGCCCAAGGGTGTGATGCTATCACATAGAAATGTCGCAAGTAATGCAATAGCCAGTAAAAAACGCCTTCCGGTAAATACCGATGCAAAAGGGGTGAGCTTTTTACCGCTCTGCCACATTTACGAACGGATGATCATCTACCTCTACACCTACACGGGCGTTTCACTTTACTTTGCCGAGTCGATGGATACGATAGGGGATGATATTCGAGATGTTCAACCACAAGTATTTACGGCGGTACCTCGACTTCTCGAAAAGGTCTATGACAAGATTATTGATAAAGGCGCTGCGCTGACGGGAATCAAAAAATCACTCTTCTTTTGGGCGGTGAGCGTTGGTGAGAAATACGAACCCTACGGAGCCAATGGTCCCATTTACGAGATGAAATTGAAAATTGCCCGCAAGCTTATTTTCAGCAAATGGCAGGAGGCTTTGGGAGGTAATGTAAAAGCAGTGGCAAGCGGCAGTGCAGCCTTAAACCCGAGATTGGCCAGAATCTTTAATGCGGCCAATATACCCGTCCTCGAAGGATATGGGCTTACGGAGACCTCTCCCGTAATCAGTGTCAATGAGATTGATAACAACGGCATGAAAATCGGAACAACGGGACGCCCCATCGACGATGTGCATGTAAAAATTGCCGAAGACGGAGAGATATTGGTGAAAGGCCCCAATGTGATGATGGGCTATTACAAACGGAAAGATCTTACTGATGAAGTACTCAAGGACGGATGGTTTCATACAGGCGATATCGGAGAATTGGTGGAAGGAGAATATTTGAGAATTACGGATAGGAAAAAAGAGATTTTTAAAACTTCCGGCGGAAAGTACATTGCTCCGCAAATCATGGAAAACAAGTTCAAAGAGAGTCGCTTTATTGAGCAAATCATCGTCATTGGTGAATACCAAAAGCACCCATCAGCGCTGATCGTTCCTACTTTTGAATTCTTGGAAGAATGGTGCAGACGAAAGAAAATCGATTGCTCAACCCGTGAGAAAATGCTCTCCGACAAACGCGTGATTGATCGCTTCCAAGAGGAGGTTGATCATTACAACCAACCTTTCGGTAAATGGGAACAGGTAAAGAAATTTGAACTTTTGCCCGAAGAATTTACGGTCGATAACGACATGGTTACTCCAACGCTTAAGCTGAAACGGAAAGTGATCCACGCCAAGTACGCGAGCCTGATAGATGATATCTACAGCTAATCGCGTTTCTCGATTCAAGTCACATTAATTGCCTGTTTCTTTTGCGACCTTTGCCCCAACAAATAGAAGACATACACTGTTTTTCTTTCGATAGAAAATAGAAATTATGAAATCAAAAAGTTGGGTTATCACCTTGGTGGTATTTGTCGTGATTCTCGTCGGAGGGATGACATTGGCCTATCCGCTATTAAAAACGGAAAAGAAGTTAAAGGTCTATCAGCCGGCAGATGTAAACCCTAAATTGGTTGACGAAGCCAAGCAAAATGTAGAAGCAGACCATACGGTAGCGAACTTCAAACTTGTCAATCAATTGGGCGACACGATTACGCAGCAGAATTTTGAAAACAAGATTTACGTTGCCGACTTCTTCTTTGCCACCTGTCCGTCTATCTGCCCGATTATGAGCAGCAATATTGCCAAGCTTCAAGAAGAATTTCAGGACCGTCCGGAAGTAATGTTTCTCTCGCATTCGGTGACACCACAGATTGATAGTGTCGCAGCACTTTATGAATACGGAGAGCTTTACGACGCAAATCCCGAGCGCTGGATGCTCACCACAGGCGATAAGAAAGAAATTTACAATTTGGCACGCAAAAGCTATTTTGCCGTGCTGGACGAAGGCGACGGGGGAAAACAGGATTTCATCCATACCGAAAATTTCATCCTCGTGGACACCGATAGGCGTCTGCGCGGATTCTATGACGGCACCAGCGAGGCCGACATGGAGCGACTCGCCGATGAAATTGAAATTTTGTTGGAGGAGGAGTTTGCCGAAAATGGTACGGAGTAGTGTGTATTGGGTATTGTGACTTTTCTGTACAATCTGACTAGGAACTTAATTCATTTCTTTGTGCCCTTGTTACAATATTATTCTCTTCCCGATCTCACTACCCAATACGCTATACCCAATACCACACCATGAATCTCCTCTCCGTCGAAAATCTCTCTAAACGCTACGGGCCGAAGTTGCTCTTCGAAAACTTCTCTTTTGGAATGGCCAAAGGAGAGAAGGTGGCCATCGTGGCGCCAAACGGATCGGGCAAGACCACCATTCTCAGGGCTATCGCGGGAGTTGAGCCTGCCGA
>JGI12048J13642_10357193_pt1 | contig 14649 bp, 11 predicted proteins | sample ElkSlonscriptome_16_FD_13642 | JGI IMG/M metagenome (IMG submission 13642)
CAAAAAATGAGTACATCTCCTGCAATAGTGAGCTGCACGTAAAACTCGCCGATATCCTTGAAGGTGACTTCTAATCGCGGATCTACATCTGCAATTTCTTTGGTCCATTTTTCACTCAGGTCGGCCAATTCAGCTTTAAAAAGCCTGAATTGGTCTTTAGTCAGCTCAAAAACATCTCGCTTCAAAACAGATTTCTGCCTAATCAGATCTACAACGGTTGCGGAATCTCGTTCTGCCATTTAATAAGCTTTTGCGAAAATTACGCGTTTATTAGAAGGCTTACCGGTCTTTATGCATTTGCCTTTTTCATCTTCTCCGTCTAAAGGAATACAGCGAATGGTAGCTTTTGTCTCTTGCTTTATCTGCTCTTCAGTTTCTGCTGATCCATCCCAATGAGCCAAAACAAAGCCTCCTTTATTTTTGAGGATATCGGTAAACTCCTCCCAGGTATCAGCCTTATGGGTATTCTCTTCTCGGTGCTTTGCAGCGCGATTAAACAGATCTTTCTGGATGGTGCCCATTAAACCCTCTACATAATCTACTACTTTATCAAATTCTACGATCTCTTTAGAAAGCGTATCTCTACGGGCTACTTCAACAGAATTATTTTCCAGGTCTCGTGGGCCCATTGCCAGCCTTACTGGCACTCCCTTCATTTCATACTCAGCAAACTTCCATCCCGGTTTGCGTTTATCGTCATCATCAAATACAACTGAAATTCCGCGGCTCCGCAATTCGTCTATGACGGGTTTTAGTTTTTCTGAAATGGCTTCTAATTGCTCTTCTTTTCGGTAAATCGGGACAATGGCTACCTGAATCGGGGCTAACTTCGGTGGGAGAACGAGTCCGTTATCATCGCTATGAGTCATAATCAAGGCTCCCATCAGACGGGTTGATACGCCCCAACTCGTGGCCCAGACCAGTTCTTCCTTACCTTCCTTATTCACAAATTTCACATCAAAAGCTTTTGCGAAATTTTGACCGAGAAAGTGAGATGTTCCGGCCTGCAAAGCCTTTCCATCTTGCATCAGCGCTTCAATACAATAGGTTTCCAGAGCCCCGGCAAAACGCTCGCTCTCTGTTTTAAGTCCTTTGATTACCGGCATAGCCATCCATTCTTCAGCAAAAGCGGCATAAACATCCAGCATGCGCTCCGCTTCTTCTACTGCTTCTATTTTAGTAGCGTGGGCCGTATGTCCTTCCTGCCATAAAAATTCAGCTGTTCTTAGAAATAAGCGCGTACGCATTTCCCATCGCACTACATTCGCCCACTGGTTTACGAGAATGGGTAAATCTCTGTAACTCTGTATCCAGCCTTTGTAGGTATTCCAGATAATCGTTTCAGAGGTAGGGCGGACGATTAACTCTTCTTCTAATTTTGCGTCTTCATCTACAACAATACCCCCTTCTCCATCGTTTTTTAATCGGTAGTGCGTAACGACAGCACATTCCTTTGCGAAGCCTTCAACATGGCTGGCTTCGCGACTAAAATAGGATTTGGGAATAAAAATTGGAAAATAAGCGTTGGTGTGTCCGGTTTCCTTGAACATATCGTCCAGAGCGCGCTGCATCTTCTCCCACACGGAAAAACCGTGGGGTTTGATAACCATGCAGCCGCGAACTTCAGAATGTTCAGCTAAATCGGCCTTTCCCACCAATTCATTGTACCAATTGGAGTAATTTTCGCTTCTAGAAGTTAATTTATTGCTCATCTAGCTATTTTGGAATAGTTCTTGTTACTATTATAGTGACTTTTCAAGTTAGAAAGAAAGAAAAATCGGCTGTCGAAATTAATCTTTTTAACTTTAAACAAACATTAAAGCACAGCCAACTAAAAATCGGGAAAAGATGAAAAATTATTGGATTTACATACTCGCTCTGCTAACCATCACAATTAGTTCATGTTCAGTGAATGAAGAACTTGTTATGCTGGATGAAGTTGATGATTTGTACGTGCAGCCTGATAATACTTTCTACACAAGTGCTTCTGCAAGTACATCAGATGACAATCCGATGCAAGAGCCAATGCCTAATGCAAGCGATGCAGAGATGAGCTACTACCAGAATACTCCTTATTCATCTGAAGCTCCCAAGCCATCTGAAGCAAACGAGAACACCGAAGGCACAGACGAAGAATATTACGATTATTACGATGAAGATTATGCCGGTAGGCTTGAGAATTTTCACGGCGATGATAATAATGATTATTACATGTACGGAGGTAACACGATGTACAACAACAGAACACTTCCTCCTACGGCTTCATGGCCAAGAGTTAATTGGTCAATGAACTATGGATTTAGCAGTTTTGGGTATGGTGCCAGATACGGGGTTGGTTTAGGTATCGGTCAGGGAAACCCAATGATGGCTTGCAACAGATTTAATGATCCATTTTACAATCCCTGGTTCGATCCTTTTTATTCTCCTTACTGTGATCCGTATATGAATCCTTGGTACAGACCAGGGTGGAATTCCGGTTGGGGAATGGGTATGAATGCCGGCTGGGGCTGGAATAATTATGGATGGGGCAATCCATACATGAATAACCCATATTGGTATGGTTATGGACAAGGTCTAGCCGACGGATCATCTTACAATAATTTTGTCTACAACAATCAGCCTTCTTCGAGAAGAAGATCAAGAGGTGGGATTGTTAATGATGGAAATTCAGGTTCGGGTTCTGGAGGTAGCGGAATTGTTACCAACAACAATACACAAGCCCAAGGTGCTACTAGAAGATCTGATGCACGGGTGAGCAACGTCAACAGAGAAGAAAGAAATCCGAGAACTGAGCGGTCGTACAATCGAGATGCTACATCTCGTACATCACGAGCGACTTACAATAGAAGCAATGATCAGAGCTCTAGCAGATACGTTCGCCCGCAACGCAACGATGCTAATAACTATTCAAGATCAAGAGTGGCTCCCTACACAAGAGAGCGCACAACACGACCCAGGACTAACAGGTCAAACAGCCTTTACAATAGTACAAGCAGACCTAGAATGAGAGGGAATGATTCCTATTATAGTTCACCATCTCGTTCAAGGTCATCGAGTCCTTCGTATTCTCCGCCATCTAGAAGTCGGAGTACCAATTCACCAAGCAGATCTACAGGAACCCGAAGAAGGTAAGTAAATGCGCATAATTTTTCTTTTAGTCCTGACTCTTTTAGGAGTTGGGACTTATGCTCAGAACGAATCGGATATAAGCCGGTATGCATCTCAGTATTATATGGGCACGGCTCGGTTTACCGGTTTGGGAGGTGCAATGGGTGCTCTTGGCGGCGATATGACCGCTATTCATGTCAACCCAGCTGCTGTTGGTGTTTACAGATTCAGCGATATAAGCTTTACTCCCGGAATGGAATTTAACTCGGTCGGCGTGCAAACAAGCCTTGGGGATTTTTCAAGCGACGTCTCAAAACTGGTTGTAAATAATGCCGGTTTTGTGCTTGCCAATGAAATTCGTAATCCCAACTGGAAATCGATAAATTTTGGGGTTACCTTCAACAGGCTAAATACCTATAACGACGATCTTTTTATAGAAAGCGACCTGGCCAACAATCAAAGCCTGCAAAATGATTTTATTCAGGAGTCAAATGGTTTCTTTCCCGATGAGTTGTCTCAATATAGCGGAAGACTGGCTTTTGATGCCATTGTTACTGATACTTTACAAGGTAACGGAACAAATTACGTGGGTAGAATACCCGGTGATGTTAACCAAATTCAAACAGCGAACCGGGATGGGCGGCATACAGAAACCGCTCTTTCATTCGGAGCTAATTATAAGGATAAGCTCATGTTGGGAGCGAGCATTGGTATCCAAAACATAACGTACAGACTAAATGCAGAGACGAATGAGTCGCCTTCAATTTTAGAGTCTACAGACCTACAAGAGTATACTTTCAGAGAAGAGCTTTTGATAGAAGGAATTGGTGTAAATTTTAAATTGGGTGCCATTTATAAAGCTGGAAAGGTTATACGCTTAGGGGCATCTATTCAAACACCAACTGTTCTTAACCTCACAGATAATTTTATGAATTCCATTCAGGCGCGTTTCGTAAATCCTGCTGAAATAAGAGAATTTGATTCGCCTGCCGGCACTTTTCAATATCGTGTGAGAACTCCCTGGCGTTTTATGGGAAGCCTGGCAGGAATCATCGGCAAAAAAGGTATTCTTACTGCACAATACGAGCTTACCAACTATCAAAACGGCGAACTGCGCACATCCAACACGTATCCAGATGCAGATTTTAGCCAGGCCAATGAGGTGGCTAATCAGAATTTTTCAAGCATGCATATTTACCGTGTTGGAGGAGAATATCGTATAACTCCAAACATTTATGCCAGAGGAGGCTTCGCCTACTTTACTAATCCCCTAACAGGTAACGAATTTACAGATGCCAAGCTGGATAGATTGCAATATTCAGGTGGCCTGGGTTATAAAAAGTCAGCTTGGAGTATTGATCTCACATTTCAGCAAACCAAATTTGAGCAAGCTTATCAAACAAATTTCAGCGCCCCGGTAACCGTATTAAGCGCAACCTACACGAGTTTAATGCTAAGTGTAGGAGTAAGACTATAAAAAAACCCTTCGCTTACACGAAGGGTTTTTAATATTAGTGACTGAATTCTCAGTTTATTTCAAGACTTTTTTAAGCATGTTATCGAGCTTATCTTGCTCTTCCTGCGCCAATTCAGCATCTACAAGAATTCTACCGCTATGCTCATCAACAATAATCTTTTGCCTTGCAGCAACGTCTAATTGTCTTTGTGGTGGAATCTTTATGTAAGAACCTGCTGAAGCCTCTCTATCTATGGGAACCACCGCAAGACCATTTTTAGAACCATTCCTGATTCTTTTGTAGGCTACCAATAATCTATCATCGATTTTCTTGGCAGCTGTTTCAGACTTCTTCATCAAAATCTCTTCTTCTTTCTGAGATTCCTTGATAATTTCATCTAATTCAGCCTTTTTTAAATCAAGATCTTTCTTCCTGCCATTTAAAACTTCCATCGTTTCGTCAAGTACTTCCTGCTTCGAATCAATTTTGGCTTTATACTCCTTCATTCGCTTTTCAGCGAGCTTGATTTCAAGATCCTGATACTCTAATTCTTTTGAAATAGAGTCGTACTCTCTATTATTTCTCACTTTCTCCTGCTGCTCTGTATACTTTTTAATCAAAGCTTTAGAGTCAGTAATGGAATTCTTTTTATTTGAGATTTCAGTTTCGAGATTTTCTATCTCAGACTTCATCTTGTTTGTTCTGGTCTCAAGACCAGCTATTTCATCTTCCAGGTCTTCTACCTCCAGAGGAAGGTCTCCACGCACTGTTCTGATCTTGTCAATGTGCGAGTCAATGAGTTGAAGGCTGTAAAGCGATCTTAATTTTTCTTCTGGCGAAACCGTTTTTTTCTTTGCCATATGCTAGAAATAATGGATAGGATTTGTGTTTACTTCCGTAAAATGGGTGGCAAAAGTACTAAATTTTTTGCGGATAAAAGCGCCAATCAGGTCAACAGTGAATCGTTCGCTCTCGTAATGCCCAATATCAGCGATAACAATGTCATTTTCAGCATCAAAAAACTCGTGGTATTTAAAATCTCCCGTAATAAGAACATTGGCTCCGGCAGCCTTGGCTGCATTGAGTAAAAAACTACCTGAACCGCCGCAGATCGCCACGCGGCTTATCATCTTTCCAACATCTTTGGTATGACGAATAACTTCTAGTTCCATTGAATTTTTCAAATAAGCCAAAAAAGATTTTAATTCCATTTGGTCGCTCAACTCTCCTACCATACCCGACCCCAGAAACTGATTCTGATTAGATAGCGGATGCAAATAGTGAGCTACTTCTTCATAGGGATGAGCTTTGCGCATAGCAGAGAGAATGCTTCTTCTGAGATAGGTGGGGTACATAACCTCAATTTTTACTTCGCTTGCTTCTTCTAGTTTTCCTTTATTTCCGGAATAAGGGTCAGCATCTTCACCTGGTAGAAAAGTACCGGTGCCCTCAATATTAAAGCTGCACTTTGAATACGCGCCAATCTCTCCCCCTCCAGCAGCAAATAGTGCTTCGCGAAGAACATCTCGATGATCTATCGGAACAAAAACTTCTAACTTTTCTAACTCTCCGGATTTAGGGCTGAGTATTTTCGGGTTTTCTAAGCCTATTGTATCTGATATCATTTTATTTACACCGGTTGGAACATTATCCAAATTGGTGTGAATAGCATAAAGGGCTATATCAGACTTAATGGCGAAAAGAACTGTGCGTTCAACATAATTTTTTCCAGTAATGCTTTTCAGGCCTTTAAATATGATGGGGTGATGACTCACGATTAAATTACATCCTTTTTCTCTTGCTTCTCTTACCACATCTTCCGTGCAATCAAGGCTTACCATAACACCTTTTACATCAGTATTCTTATCACCGACGATCAATCCGGGGTTATCATAGGATTCAGCATAGCTTTTTGGAGCCCACTCTTCCAATGATTCAATTATATCTTTGATCTTTGTCATATTATGCCTTTTGATGCGTAAATGTAAAGAATGAAGCTATTGCGTCTTGCACTTTTACCTTTTTCAGTCATTTATGGTTTTATACTGTGGCTCAGAAACAAGCTCTATGATTGGGGTATCCTTTCATCGCAAGAAGTTGATATAAAAACCATTGTCGTTGGAAATCTGGCATTGGGCGGTACAGGAAAAACACCGTTCATTGAGTACCTGATTAATCTGTTTCCCCAAAGACACATTGCAGTTCTGAGCAGGGGCTACGGTAGAAAAACTAAGGGAACTTTATTTGCCGAGCCAAACTTAACAGCCGATGAAATCGGCGATGAGCCTTTGCAAATAATTAAAAAACATCCGGAAATAACGCTTTGCGTTGAGCGTGATAGGCTTAAAGGAATTGAAGCTATAAAAGCTCAAAATCCGGATGTGGAATTCATTATTCTTGATGATGCTTTTCAACATAGAAGGCTAAAAGGCGGCATGAATATTCTTCTTACGACTTTTCAAAAGCCGTTTTTTAGGGATTACTACATTCCTTCTGGCACACTCAGAGATCACAAAGTCAGAGCAAGAGATGCAAACCTGATTGTTTTAAGTAAAACCCCTCTATCGGCGGAGCCAGCTCAAGTGAAGGCTATACAGTCTAATTTAAAATATCTTAAAAAACCCGTTTATTTTAGTCATCTCAAGTACGGAGAGTACCAAACCTTAAATTCCACAAAGGCTCTTGGTCAATACGAATACTTCGCTGCAGTAACAGGTATTGCAAATCCCGAATTGTTTATTGATAGAATTAAAAAAGATTTTTCTCTGGAAAAGCATTTTAAGTTTCCTGATCATTACACCTTCAATAGATCTACGCTTGATGTGTTTCAAGATTTTATTGGTAATTTTGGCCCTGGTAAGGTAGCCTTGATAACTACAGAGAAAGACGCTATGAGGCTCATGAAATTTGAGCGTGAGATGGCTAGTTTGGGTTTACATTTTTTCTACCTTCCAGTGGAGGTAGAATTCAAAGAAAAGAAGTCCGAAATAGAACTATTACTGCGGAACTACATAAATGGAACTCGATAAAATTCTTCAATACTTAAAGTCCAAATTTCCTTTTCTACCTGAAACTGCCATAATCCTGGGTTCTGGACTGGGAAGCTTTTCAAATATGGTCAGGGTTGAAAGAGAAGTTCCCTATTCTGATTTACCTGGCTTTCCTCAGTCTACAGTCAAAGGCCATAAGGGGAGTCTCGTTTTAGGGGCAATAGATCAAAAGCCAATCATAGCCTTTAACGGGCGCTTTCATTATTACGAAGGTTATAGTATGGATCAGGTGGCACTCCCTGCAAGAATTGCCGCTTTGCTGGGATGTAAAAATATCATCGCTTCAAATGCAGCAGGTGGTGTTAATCCGGATTTTGAAGTTGGTGATATCATGCTGATCTCGGATCACATTAACCTCTTCCCAAATAATCCACTTATCGGAGCGAACAATGACGAATGGGGTACGCGTTTTCCGGACATGAGTCAGGTATACAGTAAAAACATCCTTTCTGCTGCTGAAAAAATTGCTGCAGAACAAGGTACCAAAGTTCAAAAAGGAGTATATGCCGGATTAACGGGTCCTTGTCTTGAAACTCCCGCTGAATACAAATACATTCGCGTAATTGGAGCAGATGCGGTAGGCATGAGTACGGTACCAGAAATAATTGCAGCTCACCACATGGGTATGAAATGCTTTGGCGTGAGCATCATAACAGATTTAGGCGTTGAAGGAAAAATTGTAAAAACTACACATGAAGATGTAGTAAAACGAGCCGATGAAGCTGCTGAAAAATTGAATCCGCTTATTAAAGAACTCATTTGCAGAATATGATAGAAGAGAATCCGGAAATACTGGATAAGTATCAACTCGTAGTAGGATTGGAAGTTCATGCACAGCTCAGAACGGAGTCTAAGGCCTATTCCGGAGATGCAAACCAATACGGTAGTCTTCCAAACTCAAATACAGCACCTCTTACTCTGGGGCATCCAGGTACGCTTCCTCGCTTGAATAAGAAGCAAGTGGAGTATGCTATTAAGCTTGGATTGGCAACCAGTTGCCAGATTGCACGGCAAATGCACTTTGCAAGGAAGAACTACTTCTATGCCGACTTACCGAAAGGCTACCAGATTACACAAGACAAAACACCGATTTGCGAAAAAGGACATATCGATGTAAAAGACGCCGAAGGGAATAATAAACGCATCGGTATTACCCGTATTCACATGGAGGAAGATGCCGGGAAAAGTATTCACGATCAAGATCCTTTCAATACACTTGTAGATCTGAATAGAGCGGGGGTTCCGCTTCTTGAAATAGTTTCTGAACCCGATATCCGCTCAAGCGAAGAAGCCTATAATTACCTGGCTGAAGTACGCCGACTTGTTCGCTATCTTGATATATGCGATGGTAATATGGAAGAAGGATCCATGAGATGTGATGCCAACGTTTCTGTGATGCTCAAAGGATCTGAAAAATTCGGAAACCGCTGTGAAGTTAAGAACATGAACTCACTCAGGAATGTACAGCGAGCCATTGAATTTGAAATGAGACGTCAAATCAAGATTCTGGAAGGTGGAGGTGAAATTCAACAACAAACGAGGAGTTTTGATGCGGTAGACGGAATTACTTTCACACTTCGCGGAAAAGAAGATGCTCATGATTACAGGTATTTTCCCGAACCTGATATGCAACCGGTAGCTCTATTTGAAGAAGAAATAGCATCGATTAAAAATGAAATGCCACCCTTGCCTAAAGAGCTGTATGAGAAGTACACCAAAGAGCTGCAGCTGAATGATTACGATGCTACTATTATTATAGACAGCAAGCCCATTGCACTTTACTACGAGTCAATAATTGCCCATACAAAGAACTACAAAGCGGCCGCCAACTGGTTAATGGGAGAAATCAAATCTTACGTAAATCAAAACGCCATTCACATTGAAAATTTCCCGGTAAAACCCGAGAATATTGCCGCTTTGATTTCTTTGATAGACGAAGATTTGGTGAGTAATAGTATTGCGGCAGAGCAACTCTTCCCGAAAATGATTGCCGACCCGGAAAGAAACCCGCGTGATCTTGCTGAAAGTGAAAATTTACTTCAAAAAAGCGACGACACCTGGCTCCGTAATCTCGCACAACAAGCTCTGGATAAATACCCGGAAAAAGTTGATGCTTATAAGAATGGGAATAAAGGTCTCCTGGGGCTCTTCATGGGTGAGGTGATGAAGCTTTCTGAGCGAAAAGCAAACCCAAAAATGGCAAGTCAGCTGATAAAAGAACTTTTAGAAGAATGAAAATGAAAACAATAATTGTATCCCTTTTTGCTTCAAGCATCTTAATCATAAGTGCATGTACACAATCAAACGATGTACAAACAGTAAGTGGTCAGATTGAAAATGCCTCAGGCAAGCAGGTAGACTTAATAGGCTTTGTTAATGGGGAGCCCGACACCATGGGTACAGAAATATTACCTGAATCAGGTGAGTTTAGCATTCCTGTAGATGGCGGAAGATTGGCCTTCTATCAATTAGCTGTGGAAGATAACGGCGCCTTGGTTTTGGCTTTTGACAGCACAGAGTCTCCTAAAATCAAAGCCGACTTACATTATATTAACCAAAGGTATTCGGTGCAAGACTCTCCTGACAGTGAACGTATCTGCCAACTCTTCAACAACAGCGTAGATTATGAAACCAAGCTAGACTCAGCTATGAAGTTGATGCGCAGTGCGGCCAGGGCTGGTCAAAATGCTGAAAGACTTGAACTCAGTATTTATTATAATGATCTTCGAAAAGAGTATAAGGAATACCTCTTGAGCTTCATTGACGCAGATACAACGAGTGCTGCCAACTTCTCTGTTCTGCAAAGACTCGATCCCAAACAAGATGGGGCTTACTTCATTAAGGTCAGAAATGGACTTGCTCCGCGAATGCAGGGGAATGTGTTCTTTGATCAGTTAGCTAATAATGTTGCCAAAATTGAACACGAAATGAAGATGAGTGCAAATATCGGTCTCGGAAAACCGGCACCAGATATTGTGCTTCCCAATCCTGATGGTGAAGAAATTGCGCTCTCGTCGCTTCGCGGAAATTATGTGCTTGTAGATTTTTGGGCATCGTGGTGCAAGCCCTGCCGAATGGAAAACCCGAACGTTGTGAAGCTTTACAACAAGTACGAAGACGAAAATTTTGAGATTTACGGGGTTTCTCTGGATCGGAACAAGGACAAATGGGTGAAAGCCATAGAACAAGATAATTTAAGCTGGAAACACGTAAGTGATCTGCAGTTTTGGAATTCTGCGGCGGCAAAGCTTTACAATGTAACGAGCATTCCGTTCACATTACTGATTGATCCCGATGGAAAAATTGTGGAAACGAAACTTCGTGGAAAAGCACTCGCGGACAAGTTAGAGTCTATATACGGCTATTGATGCAGAACAAATACTATTTCGCTTCTGATTTCCACCTGGGAGCTCCCAATCATGAATTGAGCTCTGAGCGCGAGCGAAAAATAGTATCCTGGCTCGATGAAATAAAAGTAGACTGTAAAGAGCTCTTTATTCTTGGCGATGTATTTGATTTTTGGTTTGAGTACAAAACAGTTGTTCCACGCGGTTACGTCCGTCTTTTGGGGAAACTCGCAGAAATAAGCGATAGCGGTATTCCCATACACTGGTTTATTGGGAATCACGACATGTGGATCTTTGATTATATTCCACAGGAAATTGGCGTTCAGATGCACTCCCAGCCCATTGAGCGAGAGCTGTTCAAGTCAAAGTTTTATATTGGCCATGGAGATGGGCTAGGTCCGGGAGATTACGGGTATAAATTCATTAAAAAAGTATTCCGATCAAAATTAAGTCAGTGGCTTTTTGCGCGTTTTCATCCCAACTTTGGTATCGGTTTAGCCAATTATTTTTCTGCATCGAGTAGAAAGACTTCCGAAGTAAGCGATAAAAAATTCCTGGGGAAGGAAGCAGAATGGCTGGCCATTTACTGTGAAGAGATGGGTGCTATTAAGCCTAGAGATTACTATGTATTCGGTCACAGGCACTTACCCATGCGCCTTGAGCTCGATAATGGTGGTGAGTATATCAATCTGGGCGATTGGATAAGTCACTATACCTACGGGGTTTTTGATGAGAACGGCTTTGAGCTTAAGTCTTATCAGAATCCGAATCCCACAATTTACTCCAATAAAGAATAAGGTCAATTAGTCTGGATGAGTAGCCCGCTTCATTATCGTACCAGGCCACAACTTTTACCATTTGTCCGATAACCGAAGTAAGTAAGGAATCAAATATTGCCGAGTGGCTGTTCCCAATAATGTCTGCTCCCACTATAGGTTTCTCCGTATACTCGAGATAGCCCTTCCATTTCCCGCTCTCACTCGCTTCTTCAAAGAGCTTGTTAATCTCAGCAACGCTAGTCTTCTTCTTTACAATGTATGTAATGTCAGTCAGCGATCCATTTGGAACCGGAACTCGGATACCTGCACCCCCCATAATTCCATCTAAATCAGGAAAAATCTTGGTAATTGCCTTCGCCGCACCAGTCGTGGTGGGTATCATTGAAAGAGCCGCTGCCCTGGCCCTGCGCAGATCGGTGTGCGAGCGGTCGTGAAGCGACTGATCTCCCGTATAGGAGTGGACAGTAGTAATATAACCGCTGTCTATCCCAAAATGCTCGTGAATAAGATCTACCAGTGGTGCAGCACAATTTGTTGTGCATGATGCATTGGAGATGACCTTTTCTGATCCATCCAGTAATTCTTCATTCGCTCCTAAAACGATTGTTTTAATCTTTTTTCCAGATGCTACGGCCGTTACAATTACTCTGGGTGCTCCCGCAATTAAGTGTTTGGATGCGGCTTCTTCTGATTTGAACTTACCAGTGCTCTCAAGAACCACATCTACGTTCAATTCTTTCCAATTGAGTTTAGATGGATCCTTTTCATGTGTAACCCGAATACTGTGACCATTGACCAAAAGCCGATCTCCTGAAAATGAAATATCCGCAGGCCATCGCCGATGTATGCTGTCAAACTCTAGTAAGTGTGCCATAGACTCAGTAGACCCAAGGTCGTTTATTCCAACGACTTCTATCTCATTAGAAACTTCATCCTGAAAACTCAGTCGGGTAAATAGTCTACCAATTCTACCGAATCCGTTTATGCCAATTCTAATTTTCTTCATAAAAAAAGGCCTTCTTGTGAAGGCCTTTCAAAAGTATATCAATTTTTGAATTGCTTAATTTGATTTAACAAATTTGGCTGTTCTCAATGCGTCACCGGCTTTTACCTGAACAACATATGTTCCGGCAGCCAGATCTGAAGAGTTAAATCTAACCTGACGTTTCTGACCAAGATCTACACGCTGATTCTTAAGAGCTTTAACCATTCTACCATCAAGTGAGAAAATAAATACACTCACTTCATCTTCCTGATTTAAATCAAATTCAATAGTTCCAGTACCCGTCATTGGGTTAGGGAAGATACTGAGATCACTTAGAATTTCATTTGTAGCAAATAAGTCATCGTCTGTAGATAGTGGATTTAGTAAGTAATCCGATCTGAACACTCCTCGTCCAAATGAACCAACGTAAACAACACCGCTGTTTTCAGCATTCCATGGTTGTCTTTTTTGCTGTCTAAGATCATAAACAGGAACTCTGCTCATCTGACCGCCATTTGCTTCAGACCACGTTTCTCCATTATTACCTGTGTACCATATTCCATATTCTGTACCTACAAGAATTGTTTCCGGATCATTCAGGTCCATCATAATAGAATAGGCGGGCATTCCGGCAACTTCATTAGGAATATCCCAAATATTTTCAAAAGATCCAGTTCCTTCAGCGCTAGCCGCATCATCAGAAACATATACCTTCTCATCGCCGCCGTATCCACCAACAGCAACTGCAACTCGCTCACTTGCGGCTGGTTCACCTTCAATCGTTCCTTGACCTGCTGAATAGTCAACTTCTATATCCATAACTGGACCATTGGCCGTAAGTATAAGCGTTTTCGTCAAGGCGTATTCGTCTTCGTCCGGGTCGTACTCATTCTCCGTCCAGGCATCATTTAAGCCCGAATAGCGATACAATCTACCGCTGGAATATCCCACATAAAGGTGATTTCCATCTGGTGAAAACTCCAGGCAATTAGGAGATCCGCTCTCTGGGTCGGCTATTTCATACCATTGTGGCACTCCATTAGTTTTAAGAGGTTGACGCGTTATATAGGTGCCGTTAGACAGAGCTGCAGCCATTATAAATTGCGGCAATTCCTGAACCATAGTGGTATCCGCAATATCATGAAACTCAAGTTCTTCTCCATCATCATCAAATCGAATAAAATAAGAGTAAAAATTAATCTCTTCTTCGAGTACTTTAGAAATTTGATAATCGCTATTATCAGCATCTATAACAATTTCTGTTCCTGCAGGAATACGAGCTATGATAGAATCGCCTGCATCTGTTACTTCAGGTTCTGGCAAAAACTCTAAGTATGGGTCATCTATCGTAGGGCTGTATTGAACAAATTGCTCACTAAATTCATTTCTGAAATTTTCGTGTAGTCTAATATTTGTATTGAAGTCATTTCCGCCACCAGATGACACGGTAGAGATGTTACCTAGCTCCGTAACAGTATTTCCACCGTCTGCCGATCTAAAAATTGCTCCATTGTAAATAGTAGAAAACATGTAATTAGGAAAGTGTTGCGAAATTTCACAATCAAATCCATCACCCCCGGTAAATTGAACAGCTTCACCTGCTGTAGCTCCCTGTAAAGACATCCACAGCGTACCATTATCCTGAAGACCACCGAGAACCTGACCGCTAGGATTAAAAGCAACTGAATAAAAATCAGTTGTAACATAATTCCTATTTACATCAATCCACGAGTTACCGTAAGTAGTAGACTTGAAAATTCCACCATCCGTAGCAACATAAAGATGTTCATTTGCATCCCACTCAGCGCCCAGAATATCTGAGTGAACGTAAATTGGACTAGGCGGTAAACCCGGTGCAGATGCAAAATTTGCGTTAATCAATTCCCAAAGGCTAATACCCGGAGTTACTCCTTCCGGGTTTTT
>JGI12048J13642_10199361_pt1 | contig 14640 bp, 12 predicted proteins | sample ElkSlonscriptome_16_FD_13642 | JGI IMG/M metagenome (IMG submission 13642)
GGGCCCTGAGCCGTGCTGTTTCGGTTGTATCTGGCTACTGTCGTACTGCCCTAAATTGCGTAGAGCGTCGGGCTTAGAGAGACTGAAGAGAACGAAGGGACTGAAGCGACTCGCACTTGCTGGGCTATCTGCTTGGGTTTGATTGCTGCATCTCTGCTATTTTGGCGAAAGCCAAAGAACAAATCCACATTGAGCACTGAGCATTCAGCATTCAGCATTTCTAAAACCTGTAATTGCTATATTCGTACCTTATTTGACCAATCGCAATCATCAAATCGAGACCAACCCGAATGCGCATCTATTTTCACATCCATTACAACACCGTCTGGGGCCAGCAACTGGCAGTGGTAGGAGATCATCCACTGCTGGGTAGCTGGAACCCCGACATAGCTATACCTATGGCTCACCAGGGCGACGGACGCTGGGTTCTGCAACTGGAACTCCCCGATTCCGTGGTAGACTTTTCCTATGCCTACGTGCTGGTGGATAACAATACCAAGACCAACACCCGGGAATGGGGGGAGCCGCGCCTGGTTACCCGGACACCAGATGCCGGCACTTTGCGATTGGTCGACCACTGGCGCTCGCATCAGCATGCCGATAATGCCTTGTACACGGCCCCGTTCCGGGAGGTTCTATTGCCCGCACCAGATCGCCCCATTCCCGTTGCTCCTTCGCAAACCGGTGAACGACTCGTCACCTTTCAATGCTATGCCCCGCGGGTTCGTCCTGGTGCAGATTTTGTGGTATTGGGCGGCCATCCCGAACTGGGATCCTGGGATCCCGAGAATGCACTTGTTCTCGGCAATCCCGGCCACCCGCTGTGGTCGGGAACCATACACCTTGATCACAACGGCCTGACCGAGTACAAGTACGCCTGGCGCAACCGAGAGACTGGTGTGATCATCGACCTGGAATCGGGTCCCAACCGGACCCTTTCGATGGGTGAACTGGAAGCGGAACACCTGGTCGTTACCGATGATTACTTTCGTTACAGCAAAGGGCCCTGGCGTGGAGCGGGATTGGCCATCCCGGTATTCTCCCTGCGATCCGATCAAAGCTTCGGTGTGGGAGAGTTTGCCGACCTCAAATTAATGGTCGATTGGGCCAAAGAATCCGGCTTGAAAATGGTGCAGGTATTACCCGTCAATGATACTACAGCCACTCATTCCTGGACCGATTCCTATCCCTATGCGGCGATATCAGTCTTTGCACTGCATCCTATTTTCCTCCGTATCGCCGATCTGAAGGGTGCCGCAAAAGTCCTCACCAAAAAGGTGGAAAAACAACGGCAGTCTCTCAACCGGCTGCCACAGGTCGACTACGAAGCAGTCACTCAACTCAAGCGCACCCTTGCCTGGGAGATCTTCAGCCAGCAAAAAGAGGCCTTCCTGAAGAGCGCTGAATTCAAAGCCTTCCACAAAGAACACAAACACTGGCTGAATCCGTACGCCGTTTTCTGTTACCTGCGTGATCACTACGGCACGGCTGATTTCTCCCGGTGGGATCAACATGCGAAGTACTCCAAGAAGCTCAAAAAGGAATTGTGCAGCCCGGATTTCTACGATTTCGATGCCATCGCTTTTTCCTGGTTTTTGCAATTTCACCTGGACAAGCAATTGCGGGAGGCAGCCGATTACGCTCGTGGACAGGGCGTCATCCTGAAGGGTGATCTGCCCATCGGTATATATCGGCATAGTGTGGATGCCTGGGTAGCCCCCCAACTGTATAATATGGATGCCCAGGCCGGAGCACCACCCGATCCGTTTTCGGAAACCGGTCAGAACTGGGGTTTTCCGACCTACAACTGGACGGAAATGGCGACTGATAACTACCAGTGGTGGCGTAACCGCATGATCCAGTTATCACGCTATTTCGATACCTACCGCATTGATCATATCCTTGGTTTTTTCCGTATCTGGCAGATTCCTCTGGAGCAGATCGAGGGAACACTGGGGTATTTCAATCCGGCCATACCGGTAACGCCGGAAGAATTGGAAAGCCGGGGCTTATCCTTCGACCGCGACCGGTATTGCAAGCCCTACATCACCCAGGCCATTCTGGAGGAGCGATTCGGTGATGGTACTGCCCAGGTCAAGGGCCATTTCCTGACCCCGCTGGGCGAACGCTATCAGTTTAAAGAAGGACTCGATAATCAGCGGGCCATCCAAAAGTACTTATCGGACAAACCCGACCTGCAGGATCTCCAACAGGATCTCTTCGACCTGATCGGTGAAATACTCTTCATCGAAGACCCCGAGCGGGGTCCCAATGCCCTGCATCCCAGGATCGAACTCATGAAAACCCGATCCTACGCGGAGCTCGACGACTACGCCCGCGGTCAGGTTCACCAGGTGTATATCGATTACTTTTATCGCCGCCAGGAAGAATTCTGGAAGTCGCAGGCCATGGAGAAATTACCGGCTTTGAAGGAAGCTACGGATATGCTGATCTGTGGCGAAGACCTGGGTATGGTCCCCGCCTGCGTGCCGGATGTCATGAGCGAATTAAGCATCCTAAGTCTGGAGATTCAGCGCATGTCGAAGAACCCCCAAACCGAGTTCCTCCAGGTCGAGGATATTCCCTACCTGTCGGTAGCCAGTCCATCCACCCACGATATGGCGCCTATTCGCGCCTGGTGGGAGGAAGAAGAATGGGATTATATTCAGCGCTTTTACGAGCAGGAACTGCGCCTCGATGGGAACCATCCCAAATATTGTGAACCCTATATCGCTCAGGCCATCATACGACAGCATCTGTCGTGGCCCAGTATGTGGACCGTATTCCCACTGCAAGATCTCCTGGCCATGGACGGTCGCCTGCGCGTGGAAGACCCGCATTCCGAACGGATCAACATACCGGCCAACCCCAAGCACTACTGGCGTTACCGTATGCACCTGAGCCTGGAGGATTTGATCGAGGAAAAACCCTTCATGTATTTATTAAGGGCCATGTTGCAAAACGGGAATAGGATTTAGAGGTCAGAAATCAGAGGTTTGAGGTCAGAGGTCGGCCTCCTTCGGCCATGCGGGCTTCGGCAGCCAGGGAATTCGGAGGTAGCCATAGATTGGAGACAGGAAGTGAACGGAGAGATTACAGCGACTTAAGGGATTTGCCTGAGCTGGTTTATTTCGTTGTGCCTGATTGCTGCCTCTCGGCTCTTTTTTGCGTGAAGCGTGGCCCTCCTTCGTCCGTACGGACTTTGGTGGGAAGATTGGTAGAGAACGAGGTAAAGGTTACTGACTTCTTTCCCACCGTTGAAGCGGATGGGCTTAAACTCCCGACTGCCTACCCTTTGGCGAAAGCCCAAAAACAAAACCACATTGAGCATTGAGCATTTAGCACTGAGCATTTTAGTCAATTCCGTGGGCCGTAAACCGTGGGCCGTAATCCGTTTAAATCGTATTCAAATACGCTACCTCGAACCCTTCGATCTTTTCCAGTCCCTCGACCTCCTCCTCATACACTTCGGCGACCTGGGCCTTTAGTTTCAGCAGGGTAGGAGCCACCTCGGCTTTGGGTATGGCGATGTCCATTTGACCGCTGTCCCCGAAGTCCTGAGCGATTACATTCAGCCCGAGATTGGAGATGGCCGCCATGACCAGTGGCATGCGCTGGTAATCGAACGCCAACCGGTACACATCCTCCAAATGACGCTCCCATATGTCGGCAGTATCGAGCGCTTCGGCAGCAGCTGCTTTGTAAGCCTGGATCAGGCCGGAAGTACCCAGCAAGGTACCTCCAAAGTAGCGCACAACGATCACCTGTATATTGGTGAGTTCGAGGCGGTCGATCTGTCCGAGAATGGGACGACCCGCCGTTCCGGAAGGTTCCCCGTCGTCGTTGGCGCGATACTGGTTGCCGTCGAGGCCCAGCCGCCAGCCGTAACAGTGGTGGCGGGCCTTCGGGTGTTCTTTGCGAACCTTGGCCTGGGCTTCCTGGATGTCTTCCTCCTTGTAGACAGGAAAGGCATAGGCCAGAAATTTAGAGCCTTTTTCACGGTATTCACCGTAGCTTTCGGCGCGGAGAGTACGGTATGAGACGGATTGTTCCATAGGTTAACGAGTTAGTGCAATGAGTCCGATGGCCGCCACGGCCAGGGCCAATCCCCACCAGTTGGCCGGATTCAGGCGTTCGCGGAAGAACCATACGGCAAAGGCCGCCGACAGGGCGATGATGGCGACGTTATTGACGGGAAAAACGACCGAGCCTTCCCAGCCCAGCCCGATGACCCGCAGTAAAAAGTACAGAGAGCCAAAATTCACTACTCCCAGGATGATGCCTGCCAGGAGGTCACGTCCCCGAATGGTCGTTTTTTGCCGTAAGGCCGGTGAATAACCTGAGCGATTAAAAATGGCATAAAAAACCATCAATAGTGTCCCTAATACACCGGCCGTCAGGAAAAAGGTGGCTAAAAAGCCCAGATCGGCGTTTTCGCCCGTAAGTCGCTCTACCCGGAATAATAAGATCTCGAGTACGGCATTGAGTACCCAGGCACCGATAGGAATCAGGAACAGGTACCAGGGCTTGTCGATGGAAGGGACGTCGGACCCTTCCATTTTCGATGGACTATTAATCAGCACAATGGCACCGCAGGCGGCCAGGATGCCCGTCACTTTAAGAGCAGACACCGATTCGCCATAGGCAAGAATGGTGTAGACCACGGTAATGACCAGCGACATTTTTTGCATGACTGCTCCCACGGTGACCGAAAAAATACGAACAGTAGCCGCAATCAGCGTAAAACCAGCGATCAAGACCCCGCCGAGCACCAGAGCGTATGGAAACCAAACCTCGTAAATGGAATCGGTATTGAAGGGGAATGAGCCCAAGGTCGCCCAGGCACACAATACACACACCACATAGTTCGTGGTGATGGCCGGCAGATTATTGATGTTGTAACGACCAAATAATCGAAAGATGAGTACAATGGCCGTTGAGCATAATATGGAAAGGATCAAATAGATCATGTAGCGCTAAGATATATCCATTAACAAGTCATTGAGAACACCAATGTTCTTTTTTTCCCATCTTCGTTTACTTCTTTAAAGCAATGGCCTTTTGGTATATTTGCAAAAACGTTGCCCGTGGAGCAAACCCTGGAACAATATAATGCCATTGCCAATGACTGCCGGTCTACCTTTGCGGTGAAAACCCGGGACTACGGAACGGCTTGGCGAATACTGCGTCCATCATCCCTGACCGATCAGATCATGATCAAAGCACGGCGCATCCGGACCTTGCAGGAGGTCCGTCAAGCCCGGGTAGATGAACCGCCGGAGGAAGCCTTTCGGGCGATCATCAATTACGGTCTGATGGCCCTGATCCAGTTGGAAGAAGGATCGAACGACCTCGAGGAAATCGAGTTAATACCCGAGGAGGTCCTGAAACGCTACGATGCCCAACTGTCAGCTACCAGGGATCTGATGATACGGAAAAACCACGATTACGGGGAAGCGTGGCGCAAGATGCGCGTGTCTTCCATTACCGATATGATCCTAATGAAATTATTGCGAATCAAACAGATAGAGGATAATCAAGGGCAGACGGAAGCTTCCGAAGGACTGGCATCCAACTACCAGGATATTATCAATTATGCCTTTTTTGCCCTGATCCTATTGGAGGAAGACTCCGCCACGCTATCGAAAAAAAATAAACTATGACACTGGGAATGCTTTTAGTATACATCGGTATTGCCGCCCTCATCCTGACGGGGCTTACCGCCGGTGTATTTGGCCAACGCAAAAATGTGCTGATCAGCTTACTGCAAAATTTCTGCGGCGCCTTGTTTATCTTCTCCGGCTGGGTAAAAGCTGTAGACCCGCTTGGTACCGCCTACAAAATGGAGCAGTATTTTGCTGAATTTGAAGCCACTTTCAGCGAGACAGCCGTTTCCCTTATTGCTCCTTTATTTCCCTGGCTTGACAATTACGTGAATACCTTTTCCGTAGTCATGATCGTTTTGGAGATCATCCTGGGCCTGGCCCTGATTATGGGCGCTAACCGCAAACTAACTGCCTGGACCTTCTTCGCCATCGTCGCGTTCTTTACCTTCCTTACCGGATTTACCTTTTTGACCGGCTATGTACCCGAGGGCGTCAACTTTTTCCAGTTTGGCCAGTGGGGCCCTTACGTAGAAACCAATATGAAGGTGACCGATTGCGGTTGCTTCGGCGATTTTATCAAACTGGAACCGAGAACCTCTTTCCTCAAAGACGTTTTCCTGCTCATTCCCGCCCTTTTGTTCCTGTTCATGACCAAATCCATGCACAAGCTGGCTACTGCCGGTACGCGCACCGGTATTCTGGCCATAACTACCCTGGGGCTGGTCGTATATTGCTTCAGCAATTACGTCTGGGATATTCCGCACGCCGATTTCCGTCCGTTCAGAGAAGGTGTGAACATCTACGAAAAGAAACAAGAGGAAGTCGAAGCTCAGCAAAACGTGGAAATCCTGGCCTACGAAATGACCAATAAGGAAACGGGCAAAGTCGTGGAAGTACCGTACGAGCAATACCTCAAGGAGTATCAGAAATACCCTAAAGAAGAGTGGGATCTGGAACAGATCAAATCCGAACCGGCGATCGAGCCTACCAAGATCAGCGATTTTGATATCAGCAACCTGCAAGGCGTGAGTGTGACCGATGAGATCCTGACCATCCCCGGCTATGCGTACATGATCGTTGCTTACGACCTGAAAACCAAGATCACTTACGGCACGGCAACGGTGCAGGACACCGTGATGCAGGTGGATTCCTCGATGATCGAGGGGGCCATGGTCATGGATACTACCTACGCCGTGGAGACGCGCGAAGTGCGTACGGAAAACTACAGCTGGCCCGAGAAATATTTGTCTAAATGGCAGGAACGGGTCGTGCCCGTACTGGAACAAGCCAAGGCCGACGGAGCTGAGATCTACGTGCTGACCAAATACGCTTCTTCCGAACAATTCACCGAATTTCAGGAGCAGATCGGAGCGGACCTCACCTTCTACGTGGGTGACGACATACTGTTGAAAACCATTGTGCGCTCCAACCCCGGTATCGTATTGCTAAACGACGGCACCATTGTGAAGAAATGGCACTACCGTAAATTACCGGCTTACGACAAGATCAAGGAGAAAATTGCCATGAAGGAATAGGTCATTTCCCTGCCAGAAGAACAAAAGGTAGAGAAGCCATCTCAAAAATAGGATCCATAGCTAAGGAGATATACTCGACTCGAAGTGTTTTGGAGTCCCGGCACGAGGTGCTGCGTAGCAAAACCACTTCCTTGCCGGTATATTTTGAGATGGCTTCTACTTTTTTTCTATATACACCGATTTTTTACAACCTTTGTCCGGTTCCTAATAATCAAAAAAGAGCGATACGCTCGTTGACAGTATGCTAAGCAGAAGGAATGTCCGCATCAAAGTTATGCAGATGCTTTATTCCATGAGTCGCGATCAGCGATTCGACTACGATTCCGCCGTGAAGCTCTTCCGTAAGAAGGTGGACGTTTCCTTTCAATTGTATTTACTAAATGTACTCTACCTCATCAAATTTGCAGAGTACGCGCTGGTAGATGCCGAGAACCGCTCTGCCAAACTCCTGCCTTCCGAGGATGATAAGCGCTTTACCCCGAAGTTGTACGATAATCCGCTCATCCAGTCCCTGGTCAAAAACAACGCTTTCCAACAATATCTGCGTACCTATAAGCTGGAATCTCAGATCGACAAGGATCTGGTCCGAAGTACCTATTCGGCTTTCGCCAAAAATGAACTGTACCAGGCCTATCTGGCTGCTGATGAGAATAGCTTTGACGATGTGCGGCAGGTTTTACTTGGCTTGTATAAGGAGGCCACATCGAATGAGTCTTTTGAGGAAACCATGGAAGACTTCTCCATGCAGTGGGTAGACGACGAATCTCTGGTCGTTGGCAGCCTTAAAAAGACCATCAAAGCCCTGCCGGCCGAGGAAGACTTTTACCTGCCCTATAAACCGGGTAAGGAGACTACGGTCGATTTCGGCGAACACCTCTTCAAGCAACTTAATGAAACCGACGAAGAACTACTGCAAATTATCGAACCAAGCCTTAAAAACTGGGATGCCGATCGCGTCGCCGTTATCGATATGATCCTGCTGAAAATGGCCGTCAGTGAGTTGTTGCACTTCCCGACTATTCCCGCTAAGGTGACCCTCAACGAGTTTGTGGAAATCTCCAAAATGTACAGCACGGATAAAAGCAAGGATTTTATCAACGGCATCCTCGATCGCCTCATGAAGAAGCTCCAATCCGACGGGCGGATAAATAAGAAGGGGCGGGGACTGCAGGAATGATCAGATATCAGAAAACCTCAACCTCAACCTTCCTCTCTCCAGGAGAATCTTTCCAAATCCTGATGTTGGACCGTTTAATGTACGTCCGATGGAATTTCCACAGCCTATTTTTTCTTAGCTTTGTGGCTTTCCTTTGAATATTGCCAATAGCTTATCTTTGCTGCATGACCGATAAAATGCTTATCCTCGATTTCGGGAGCCAATACACCCAATTAATTGCTCGCCGGGTGCGGGAATTGAATGTGTACAGCGAAATCGTACCCTTCAATAAAGTGCCCGAACTGGACGATTCCTACAAAGGCGTAATCCTGTCGGGAAGCCCTTTTTCCGTTACCGACGAACGGGCACTCCGCACGAACCTGGAAGCCTTTATTGGAAAATGCCCGGTGCTTGGCGTGTGTTACGGAGCCCAATACATCGCCCAACAATATGGTGGTAAAGTACAAGCCTCTAATAAGCGGGAGTACGGTAAAGCCATGCTGACCCGTCAGTATCAGGACGATCCACTCCTCCATGATATTCCCGATAATTCGCAGGTCTGGATGTCACACGGTGACACGATCATGGAACTGCCCGATCAATTCGAACTGCTGGCTGGTACCGAAAGCATCGATGTAGCTGCCTTTAAAGCAAAAGATGGTGCCTTTCCCCAGCCGGTATACTGCCTGCAATTCCACCCGGAAGTTACCCATAGCCTTGATGGCAAAACCCTCCTCAAAAACTTCGTGATCGATATTTGCCAGTGCCGTGGTGACTGGACACCCGCCGCCTTCGTCGAACAAACGGTGGCCGATTTACGTCAAACCCTTGGTGATGAGCACGTGCTCATGGGATTATCCGGTGGGGTAGACTCCAGTGTGGCAGCAATGCTGCTCCATCGTGCCATTGGCAAAAACCTGGTTTGTTTCTTTGTAGATAACGGTTTGCTGCGGAAGCATGAATTCGAGGATGTGCTCGACTCCTATAAAGATATGGGACTTAATATTGTCGGTGTCGACGCCAAAGATCAATTCTACGCCGCCCTCAAAGGAGTGACTAATCCGGAGTTGAAACGCAAAGCCATCGGGCGTACCTTCATTGAGGTATTCGAAGCAGAGGCTACTAAGCTGGAAGAAAAAGACCGGGCCATTGCCTGGTTGGGTCAGGGAACTATTTACCCCGATGTAATCGAGTCGGTTAGTGTGCACGGACCGTCGGTGACTATCAAGTCTCACCACAATGTGGGCGGGCTACCCGATAAATTGAAATTAAAGATCATTGAGCCGCTGCGCATGTTATTTAAGGATGAAGTGCGCAAGGTGGGTCGCGAACTGAATATTTCGGAAAATATAGTTGGTCGCCACCCTTTTCCCGGACCTGGCCTGGGAATCCGTATATTAGGGGATATCACCCCGGAGAAAGTCCGATTGCTTCAGGAAGCCGATGACATATATATTCGCAACCTGAAATCGTTTGGATTATACGACGAGGTGTGGCAGGCCGGTACCATTTTACTGCCCGTACAATCGGTCGGTGTAATGGGCGACGAACGCACCTACGAACAGGCTGTAGCCCTGCGAGCCGTCAATTCGACCGATGGAATGACGGCCGAATGGAGCCCGCTGCCCTACGATTTCCTGGCTAAAGTGTCCAGTGAGATCATCAATCATGTTAAAGGAATAAACCGTGTTGTTTATGACATTAGTACCAAGCCCCCCTCGACCATCGAGTGGGAGTAAAGCGTTCTGGCTCCTGATGTGCTTGCTGCCTCTGCTGATGGGGTGCGATGCCTTCCGGAAAGCTCAAACTGATCCGTCCTACGAACCCAACAAAGACGGCACTCTCGATGAAATTCAGGGAACCCGGGTCTACGACCCTGAGCTGGGTCGCTGGGTCGTGCTCGATTCGGCCCCCAAAGAGAAAATGGATACCATCCAGTGGACCAATATCCCCGAAACCCGGGTCCCTCCCATTACGTCGGAAGGAATGGATATCCCTTTGCCAGTTGACCGCACGGGCGGCAAAAAACTGAACTCCTACCAGATCGCGGTAATGCTGCCTTTCCTGACCAACCGTCTGACCACCGACGAACAAGATATTAGTAATAATGTATCGGTATGGTCCGTTAATTTCTACGCCGGCATGCAACTGGCTATGAAAAAACTGGAACGGGAAGGCCTGGCGCTTGACGTATCGGTAATGGATACCGAAGCCAGTCCTGCACTCGTGGATCGCATGCTGAGCAACCGGGCGGATATTCGCAATGCTCAACTCATTATCGGCCCCTATCGACGGGATAATATTCGCAAGGCTGCCGATTTTGCAAAACGGGAGGATATTGTATTGGTATCACCCTATAGTGCTTCCGATAATCTTACTTCCGATAACCCCAATTTTATACAGGTCAGTCCGACCCTGCGCACGCATTGTACATCTTTGATCAACCATGCTTTGTCGGAATTCGCTCCGTCGGATATTGTGATGGTCACCCGCAATGTCGATATTGAAAAGCAATGCCTGGAGATGATGCGGGAAGCCTATTTTACCAGCGCGGGCACCCGCATGCCGGAAGAGCTTCTGAACGAATACATAATTCCGCATGAGGAAGCACCCTACGAAGATATTGATCTGTACCCCATCGTTCAGGGCCGCGAAGAAATGGCATTTGTCATCCCGTCATGGGCCGATGAGACCTTCGTTTACTCCTTTCTTCGGGAGTTGGATGGGGTTCGGAACCGCGATCAGCGGATCGTGGTGTACGGTATGCCCCAGTGGGTCAATTATCAGCATATCGATTACGATTATTACGAGCGGTTTCATGTGCGGGTAAGCAGTAATATGTACCTGGATCGATCGTCCGTCGAGGTGGAGGATTTCCAGCGAGCCTACTTTGAAGAATACGGCACCTTACCACTGGATGCCGCTTACCTGGGCCATGATATCGCTTTGTATTTTGGTCGGCTGATGACGGAATACGGATTGAATTTCCAGAATGTACTGGACCGCAATCCCGCTGAAATGTTACACACCCGCTTTAATTTCCAACCCATTGTGGATCCCACTGCCTCTGGTGTGGAGCGTATGCAGATCGACCGGTACGAAAACCAGTACGTTAATATCCTGGAATTCCGGGATTATCAATTCAGCAGGCTGGACCGATAGAACAAGCCATCAATAACAGGTGTTGGCAATACACAGGACCGGATAGCCCATACGGGTGGTCCGGTCCTGTGTATTACAGAAACAGATGCCAGGTTGTTTCGAATCCTGTATACCAAATATCACCACCATGTTTCAAACGAAGAACCCCGCTACCGGAGAGGTGCTGGAATCATTTCCGCAATTGTCGTCGGATCAGATAGACTATCGTATGCATCAGGCTACGGAGGCTTTCGCCAAATGGAAACGCCTGTCAGTCATCGACCGGGCCGATCAGATTCGGTCGCTTGCCGATCTGCTCGATGAACGACAAGAACAATGCGCCAATACCATTATCCTGGAAATGGGCAAGCCCATCGCCCAGGCCGTGAGCGAAATAGAAAAATGCGCGTGGCTATGTCGCTATTATGCTGACCGGGCAGCCGAATTTCTGTCGGAGAAAACCATCGATGCCGGGTATGAAAAAAGCTATGTGCGCTACGATCCGACCGGGGCGGTGCTAGGCGTTATGCCCTGGAACTTTCCCTTTTGGCAGGCTTTTCGGTATGCTGTTCCCGCTTTGCTCTCCGGTAATGTCGCCCTGCTGAAACCAGCTCCCAATGTTCCGCGCTGTGGCCTGCTGATCGAGGCCCTGATGTCCGAAGCGATTCAGGTGCCGGCTGCTTTCCAAACGCTATTTCTGGACACCGATCAGGTTGAATCCGTAATCGCTCACCCCGTCGTACAGGGGGTAGCCCTGACGGGTAGCGATCGTGCCGGATCAGCTGTCGCGTCCCTGGCGGGCAAATACCTCAAAAAGTGCGTTATGGAATTGGGGGGCAGTGACGCCTATATCATTCTGGAAGACGCAGATTTGGCGGAAGCCGTAAAAACAGGTGTCACGTCCCGCATGCTAAATACCGGGCAGACCTGTATTGCTGCCAAGCGGTTTATCGTTCACGAGAAGATATACGATAAGGTGATGGATCTGTTCCGGAAGGAAATCGCCGGCCTCAAAACAGGCGATCCCGCACAAGAGGGAAACGATCTGGGGACCATGGCCCGGCCCGACTTACTCGAAAACCTCAATCGCCAGTTAGCAGAGTCGGTTGCGGGCGGAGCAACCATCAACCACGAGGGCGGCCCGCGTAAAGAAGATGGCAACTACTTCGATCCGGTATTACTTACTGATATTCAACCGGGAACGCCCGCTTACGAAGAGGAGTTGTTTGGCCCCGTGTTGTCCGTGTTCAAGGTCGCTTCGGAGGCGGAGGCAGTGGAGCTGGCCAATGGTACCACCTATGGGTTAGGAGCCGCCGTTTGGTCCAAAAATCAGCAACGAGCTGAACGAGTTGCGGGTGAACTGGAGGCCGGAGCTATTGCCATCAATGGGATGGTGAAATCAGATCCGAATTTGCCCTTTGGTGGTGTTAAGCGATCGGGCTTTGGCCGGGAATTGGGGCGTGAGGGCATGCTGGAATTCGTAAACGTGAAAACGGTTGTGGTTTTCTAGCTTCAGGAATTTTATATTTTTACCGGCCAATACTATGAAGATCACCGCCGAACGAAAGCAGCGCTTCCAGGGAGTAGTTTCCCGTCGCCAGAAGGATCTGACGGTTATTCTGGAAAATGTTCACGACCCACACAACATCGGGGCCGTGCTGCGTTCCTGTGATTCGGTGGGTATTCGGGAGATATTTGTTCTCTACACCGAACCAGAGCTACAGAAGCTCGATAAGATCGAAATGGGTCGGCGCACTTCCAGTGGAGCCCGCAAATGGATTGACGTCCATTTTTACACGGATCCCGAGCCCTGTTTCGCTCATGTGCGGCGCAACTACGAGACTATTCTGGCTACTCATTTAAATGCGGAAGCGAAAAATGTATACGACCTGGACCTGACCCGGTCGATAGCCCTTATGTTTGGTAACGAACACGATGGTCTATCAGAGGTGGCATTGATGCATGCCGACGCCAATTTTCTGATCCCCCAAATGGGTATGGTGAAAAGTCTTAATATCAGTGTTGCTTGTGCGGTAACTCTTTACGAAGGACTGCGCCAACGCCGGGAAGCGGGCCTGTACGATTCCGGTAACCGTATGACCAAGGCCGAGCAAAGTGAATTGTTAGCGGAGTACTTGCACCGCCACGAACACCGGTTGAGCGGGAAAAACGTTCAACGTAAAAACGACTGATATGCGTCTGGGGCTTTTCTTAAAGGGAATAGTATGGGGAATACTGCTGGCAATAATTGGCCTTGCTATTGGCTTTTACGTTCCCGATCGTCCCTTACATTCCCTAAAGGAGGACTATACTTATTCCGACTCGGAGTTTTTGGAAATAGAGGGCATGGATGTGCACTATCGGCGTACGGGTTCCGGACCACCTCTTTTGCTGCTGCACGGTACAGGTGCTTCCCTCCATACCTGGGAGGGGTGGACAAACCTGCTCGCTGACTCCTTCACCGTGATCAGTCTTGATCTGCCCGCTTTTGGCCTGACCGGACCTCACCCTGAACGAGATTATTCCATAGCTGCCTATGTGGATTTTTTAGAGGCTTTCGCCAAAAATCTGCCGCTCGATTCTTTCCATCTGGCCGGAAACTCTCTGGGTGGATTGATTGCCTGGTCTTACGCCACGGCTCATCCACAGCGTGTTGAAAAGCTTATTTTGGTAGACCCCTCAGGTATGCCCAACGAAAAAGAGACACCCCTCGGGATCAGGCTGGCGGAAACGCCGGTAGTAGGGCAACTATTGCGGTACATCACTCCCAAACCACTATTCGCAAAGAGCCTGCGCGATGTGTACGGGGACCCGGAGGCCGTTTCCGAAGAGGTGATCGACCGGTATTTTCAGCTTTTCCGAAGACCCGGAAATCGAAGAGCCTTTATTGACCGCGCTCGTACGAAGCACCGGGTTCCCACCGAGGCCCTGTCCAGTATTTCGGCACCCACCCTTATTCTCTGGGGGGAACGCGACAACTGGATACCCGTTGAGCACGCCAAGCTATTTCGTGGGCTAATCCCGGACAGCGAGGTCATTACCTATCCGGAACTGGGGCACGTGCCGATGGAGGAAGCTCCGGAAGTTACAGCGGCGGATGTAAGGTCGTTTCTTGGTGCTCGATCCTCTAGTGCCGCGGGTCAATAATCATTAAAGCCGATTGGTCCTGCGGAGGGCGAACACATTGCGTATCCCTCCTTTT
>JGI12048J13642_10384831_pt1 | contig 14622 bp, 11 predicted proteins | sample ElkSlonscriptome_16_FD_13642 | JGI IMG/M metagenome (IMG submission 13642)
CGACTGCGCTGGCTGCTCGTCGTCGCCCTCCTGGCCATCATCGTGGGCGGGATCGCCGACCTCATCATGGACCAGCCGGAGAGCTGGCTGAGCTTCCACGTCATCTTCGAGACGCTGATGATCGCGGGTGCCCTCCTGATGACGACGACGCTGTGGCTGGGCTGGTGGCGCAGCTCCCGATCGGTAGGAGAGCTGCGTCGCTCGTTGCAGGCCCGGGAAGAGGAGCGAGACGCGTGGCGGACCAGCGCCCAGCGGGCACTGGAAGGGCTCGGAGAGGCCATCGACGTGCAGTTCGATGTCTGGGGACTCACCCCCTCGGAGCGGGAGATCGCCTTGCTCCTCCTGAAGGGGCACAGCCACAAGGCCATCGCCAAGCACACCGACCGTAGCGCTCAGACCGTCCGCCAGCACGCCACCGCCGTCTACCGAAAGGGCGAGCTCTCGGGCAGGGCGGAGCTCTCCGCCTTCTTCCTGGAGGATCTGATGCTGCCGGCGGAGCGGCGGGAGGTGGGGCAGGCGGAGCCGCTGCAGGGGTAGCGGGGGGCTGGCTGGGCACGCTCTGTCTTGCCCCGTTCCCACCCGCCCCCGATCCTGTCCCCAACGCTGAGCCCGTCGGCGCCTCACCCCATCACTCCGCGGAGGGATCTCGCCATGGCTGGAGTCCGCTGGACGGCCACCGCACTGTCCGTCGTCGTCGCACTCACCACCGCGTGGGGTGGCACCCCCCTGGCGTCCCTCTCTCCCGCTCCCCTGGAGGCCCAGTCGGCCCCGGACAGCGTCCGGACCGACCTCATCGACTACGGGAGCGGCGCCTTCCCGCTGGCGGCGGACGACGACCTCCAGTCCACCATGGCCCGAGTGATCCTCGATGGCCTGGGTGGGTTCGTCCGGCTTCCCGGCATCGGGCCCGAGGGACCGGAAGAGCCCATCCAGCTCCTGGTCGAGCTCCCGGCCATGACCACCTTCCACACCTTCGCGGTGCCGCCCATGTCGAGCTTCGGCTGCTGCAACGGGACGCACATCGCGACGGTCACCGTGGAGGGCTCGGCCACCAGTCCCGACGAGGGCTTCGAGGAGCTCGCGACCTTCCAGGTAGCCGGGGACGAGTACGACGCCGACCAGGAGTTCCCCGCTACGTCCCAGCCCCCCGTGCGCTGGCTTCGCATCTCGCTGGACGGTCGCCAGACCCCGGATCCCGACGACTACCGGGGCACCTCGTTCACCGACCTCCGGGGCTACGGCGAGCAGGAGCCCCGGGAGGCGGAGCCCGACGAGTTCACCGGCGTCTTCCTCACCGGCGGCGGAGGCGGCGGCCTCAACTCGAACCGGATCGAGCTGCTCCAGGATGGGGCGCTCGTCGTCGGGTGCAGGCAGAGTGGCGGTGCGGTGGGGGAGCTCAGGGGCGGCATCGAGAACGGGATCCTCAAGTTCCTCGCCGGTGACGGCATCCCCAGCCTCTTCGTGATCAACAGCGAGGGGAAGCTGTTGGGCGTGGAGGTGGGGCGTTCGTTCTGGCGTACCATCGGGACGCGTGGTGGGAACCCCATCGACTGCGCCCCCCTCCGCGGCGAGTCCGACAACGGAGTGACCCAGGCCATCGACGCCTGTGAGACCGCTGTCGTCTACGGCGTCAACTTCGACGTCGACTCGGACCGGCTCCGCCCTGACGCCGACCCCGCCCTCCAGGAGATCCTGGAGGCGTTGGTGGCCCGCCCGGATGCCACCGCCACCGTCGAGGGCCACACGGATTCGGACGCCAGCGACGAATACAACCTCGACCTCTCCTCCCGCCGGGCCTCCTCCGTGGTGGCGTGGCTGGTGGAGCAGGGGGTGGACACCTCCCGGCTGTCCGCCGTCGGTCGAGGGGAGGCCGAGCCCGTCGCCGACAACGAGACGGCGGCCGGGAAGGCCGCGAACCGCAGGGTGGAGATCGAGCCGGGCTGCGGGGGTTGAGGCCTCGGGTGCTCCCCCGGGGGCTCAGCCCGACGAGCCTCGGGGCACCGAGCCGCTCACCCGGAGGCTGGCAGGCCGCTTGCATCTTCTCATGGGTGACGGAGTCGGGTTCGCCGGCTCCGGTCGGTACGATCCCAATGGGAGATCGATATGAATCGCCATGAGATCGAAGGCAACTGGAAGCAGATCAAAGGCCGCGCGAAGGAAACGTGGGGCAAGCTCACCGATGACGACCTGGACGAGATCCAGGGCAAACGGGAGCGCCTCGTAGGCACGCTTCAGGAGAAGTACGGGAAGAGCGAGAAGGAAGCCGATCGCGAGGTCGACGAGTTCTTCGACAGCCTGGCCGGAGAGACGGCGCACGCATAGCATCCGGCAGGACGAACAAAGGAGCCCCCACCGGTCGGGACCCGACCGGTGGGGGCTTTCTGTATGGGGATCACCGCACCCGGGTCGCCTCCCGGTCGGGCAACGTCTCGCTCCACACGGTCCGGAAGGCGGCATCGCCTTGCTGCATACACGTCTCCCGCCCGTCCTCCGGGCATCGCAGGAACCGGTCGGGGGCGGACTTCAGGATCAACTGGAGGTCCCCGTTCTCCCGGCTCACGAGGACCGCGTACCCGGGCTCGGATCGACCGAAGAGCATTCCCGACACGGCGGAGAGCCCGGTGAGCTTGCTGCCGGATCCCACGACGACAGCCCGGGCCGCGCTGGAGATCCCTCCTTCGAACACCTGCAGGGAGTGTTCGTGTCCCCCGATGAAGAGGGCGGGGCGTCCAGCTTCTCGGAAGACCTCGAGGAGGCCCGTCTTGAGCCCGCTGTAGGGTCGAGAATCCAGATCCTGCAGGAGGATGCCAGCCTTCTTGAGCAGCCATCGGATCCCGAAAAGGCTCCCGAGATCCACCCCGGCTCCATGGGGCCCGCCCGACTCGAGCGGATGATGGGCGGCGACCACGACCCTCCGGGAACCGGCGGACTCCAGCGCCCGACGCACGCTGCGGAGCATGGACTCCGTCTCGGACGGTTCCCGACCCAGGAGCCACCACGCCGTGTCCAGTATCACCAACCGAAGCTCATCGCCCAGGTCGACCACGACGGGCCCTCCGCGTCCCGCGTCGGGCACCAGCCCGACCCGCCCCCGCGCCGGCCCGCTCCAGGACCCGAGGAAGTCCTCGATGTTCTGAAGCCGCTCCTCGCCCCGATGGCCCTCTTCCTGACCCCAGTCGTGATTGCCGGGCAGAAAGAGCGCCCGTGCGTCGTGGGCGAGGGCCTCGGGGCCCTCCACAAGGGCGATCTGGGAGGCGAGACGGAGGGAGTCCGTGGCCCGTCCCTCCGACCCCGGCGGACCCATGCCGTCGGGGTAGACGAGGTCTCCGAGCAGCGCGACCCGAACCGAGCCGTCTCCGCCCAGGTGTCGTGCCCACGCCTCCACATCCCGCCGGAGGCGCGGAAGCACCGGATGGGATTCCATCAGGGCTTCTCCGGGGTCTCCCAGGAAGAAGACCACCGACTCCACCCCGGAGGAGTCCTGAAGCGGCTGGGAGACCACGCGGGACGGGGCCGGGTCGGGGGAGGGACGGCAGGCCGACACGACCAGCACCAGCGCCAGAGCCGGGACGGCCTGGAGCCAGGACGTCGGCACGACCATGGGGAGCATCCCGAGGAGCGTGCCCGCTCCGGCTCCCATCAAACCGCCGGCCCAGGGACCCGAGGGATGGGAGGCAAGCAGGGCCCCGAGCGCGCCACCCACCAACGCTCCCGAAAGGGCTCCCACACCGAGCATCGCCAGCTGACGGCCGAACCGGTGGGGCTCGTGGCGCCAGGCGGCCTGGACGGCCACGACGGGCGCCAGGAGAGCGGGCAGGCTGCGCCACCCCACCAGCTCCTGCCATCCGTGCAGGTAGACCTCCTCCACCGATGCCAGAAAGGCCAGATATCCGAGGAGGACCAGCATGGCGCCGAGGAGCCCGGCGACCAGGGCAGTCGCGACGAGAGCCGAGCGCTTCACGACCCGATGAGGCGGTATCGGGCCTTGGTCCACTGGTACAGCGCGTATCCGATGAGGCCCACGCCGACGGCGCTCAGGAGCCACGGATTGCTGACCAGAAACTCCAGGGACTGTTCCAGACCACGGGCCTCCTGGGGATCCCTCTGGACGGCGGCCACCACGACGGAGGCCCCGATGAGGGCGAAGACCACGCCACGGGCGCTCAGACCGAGTCGGCCGATCCGAAAGACCCAGGTCGCCTGACTCCCGGAGAGGTCGTAGGAGTCGATCTTCTCCTTGAAGCGCTTCGTGTACGCCTTCCAGAACTGGAGGAGCCCACGGGCGATGATGCCGAGACCCGCGGCACCCACGAGCCAGATACCCCAGCGCATACCCATGAGCTGCCCGACCCAGCCGGAGGATCCCCCACCACCCTGGGAGCCGCCTCCGTTCCCCATGGCCAGGGACGCCGCAGCGTAGGCCAACGAGCCGTAGACGAGGGCACTCCCCAGGTAGAAGGCCCGCTTGAACCAGCGCATCGCGTCGTCGTCCTCCGACGGATCCGCCTCCGGGTCGAAGAGCGCCTGGGTCGTCCGCCACACGACGTACCCGCCGAGGCCGACGGCCAGGATCCAGAGCAGGACATGTCCGAAGGCCGCCGTGCCGATCTCCTGGAGGGCGCCGCGACTCCCTTCCGCATCCCCGGAGCCAAGCGCCCCCTGGATCGCGAGAAGCCCGATGACTCCGTAGACGACTCCCTTGGCGAAGTACCCACCCCGGGCCGCCCCCTCCACCCAGCTCGATACGTCGGAATCAGGAATGGCGCTCACCCCACTCGGGGCGGATAGGCAGGTCGGGTCGCAGGTCGATGCGGTGCATGAGCCTCAGTCGGGCCGGAGGAGTGCCGGTTTGGAATGAGAAGGTGCAACGGGCATGCCACGCATCCGGCATGTCCTTGCTCCCCGCCACTCCGTCCCCTACCGTGCCGTCCTTGCCTGGAGGGACGTTCGCTCCATCTCGTCGCGTCCCCTTCACCCCTGCACGAGAGGCGTGGACATGACCCCCGACACGACCCGAGGCACCTGGGGCTGGGATGAGGACGATCGTACCCGCTATAACGTCGTCATCAACCACGAGGAGCAGTACAGCCTCTGGCCAGCGGACCGCGAGCTCCCGTTGGGCTGGAAGGCGGTGGGAAAGACAGGCTCGAAGCAGGAGTGCCTGGACTACATCGAGGAGGTGTGGGAGGACATGCGCCCGCTGAGCCTGCGGAAGAAGATGGAGGAGCTGGCTCGCCGGGAGGAACGGTCGGGCGACTGACCAGGGCGGTACCGGGGCGACCAGACCGTAGCCGGCCCCCATGAACGTCCTCGGCATCTCGGCCTTCCATCATGATGCGGCGTGCTGCCTGCTCCAGGACGGGCGACTCCGGGCGGCGGCGGCCCAGGAGCGTTTCTCGCGGGTCAAGCACGACCGCCGACTACCCGTGGACGCCTTCCGCTACTGCCTGCGGGAAGGCCGCATCGACCTGACGGACGTCGATTGCATCGGCTACTACGAACGGCCGGTGGACAAGCTGTCCCGGCAGCTCCAGGCCGGCCAGGTGGATCCCAGCTCCCCTCCGGATCCCACCACGCCGCTGACCACCTTGGTGGACGGTCTGGGATTCGAGGGGCCCATCCACACCTTCCCCCACGCCCTCTCCCACGCCGCCAGCGCCTACTGCTATTCGGGCTTCGAGGAGGCGGCGCTGCTCACCGTCGATGCCGTCGGTGAATGGACCACCGTCGGCTTCGGATCCGCCGAGAACGACGACCTCCACCTCTTCGCGTCGACGGACTATCCCCACTCGCTGGGGCTCCTGTACTCGACCATCACCGCCTACCTGGGGTTTCGGGTCAACAGCGGGGAGTACAAGGTCATGGGACTCGCCGCCTACGGTGAGCCTCGCTTCCGTGACCTCCTGGATCGGCTCGTCACCCACGACGCCGGACCGGATCTGCGCCTCGACCCGCGCTACTTCGACTTCGGCCTCGGCGCGCGGATGTACTCCCCGGCGCTGGTGGACCTCCTGGGAGTCGACCCCCGGGAGCCGCACCAGACCCCTACCCGGGACCACGCCGATCTGGCGTGCAGCGTACAGGGCCTCCTCGAGGACCTGGTGCTCACCCGGGTGCGCTGGCTCCACGAGGAAACCGGGAGCGAACGGCTCTGCTACGCCGGAGGGGTGGCGTTGAACTGTGTCGCCAACGCGCGGATCCGCCGGGACGGGCCCTTCCGTGAGCTGTTCGTGCCTCCGGCGCCCGGGGACGACGGCGCCGCGCTGGGAGCGGCGGCACTGGCCCAGATGGCCCTGGGCGGAGGACGGCCCGGCAGGATGGAGCATGCCTCCTGGGGCCCCCGGTGGACCGGCGCCGGCATCCGCCACCTCCTCGACGAGGCCCCCGTGGCGTACCACACCTACCAGGCGGAGGACGAACTCCTGGAGGAGGTGGCCCGGCGGCTGGCGGAGGGTGAGATCGTCGGGTGGTTCCATGGGGCCATGGAGTGGGGTCCCCGGGCCCTGGGGGCGCGCAGCATCCTGGCGGATCCCCGTGACCCGGAGGTGGCTCGACGACTCAACCGGCACATCAAGGACCGGGAGGACTTCCGTCCCTTCGCCCCCAGCGTCGGCCTCGACCAGGCCCCCCGGTGGTTCGCGCTGGACGCGCCCTCCCCCTTCATGCTGGAGACCTGCGCGGTGCTCGAGCCCCAGGCGCTCCGGGCCGTCACCCACGTCGACGCCAGCGCCCGGCCTCAGACGGTGTCCGCCGAATGGTCTCCCCGCTTCGCTCGCCTGCTGGATGCCTTCGAGCGTCGCACGGGTTGTCCGGTCCTGTTGAACACCTCGTTCAACATCCGCGGCGAGCCCATCGTCTGTTCCCCCACCGATGCCCTACGCTGCTTCGTGGCCTCGGGACTGGATGCCCTCGTCCTCGAGGACTGCCTCCTCGACGGCGACGACCTGCCCCCGTCGTGGTCGGAGCTGTTCGCTCACGTGGAGGTGGGGTCCGGGACGGCCGACGATGGGCCCCGCACGTCCAACCTGTACGCCTTCGTCTGATGGTCGGGGAGGTCGCCGCCGGCACACCTGCGGACGGGCCGCGACCCATCCAGATCTGGCGCCCCCGGAAGGTCGATGGAGGGCTGGTCTTCGTGCGCCCCGAGCCCGGACCCTTCTCCGACCACTACGCGACCCGCCGCCGGATCTCCGCCGCAAAGCCCCGCGGTACGACGCGGGTGTGTCTCTTCGGCGAATCGGTGGCGGCGGGCTACCTGTATGCCCCGCACCTGACCCCGGCCAGGGTGCTGGAGGCACAGCTGTGTTCGGTCGCGCCAGGGAAGGCCTTCGAGGTGCTGGACTTCGCCCGGACCAACGAGACGCTGGACAACCTCGTCACGACCGTGGAGCGCGCGTTGCAGGTGGACCCGGACCTCCTCGTCCTGTGGACCGGCAACAACTGGAACCTCCTCGAGACCCCGGAGTGCTCGCCCTACTTCCCCTCGCAGGAGGGACGGGCTCGGTACGCACGTGCCCTCCGGAAGGGCGGGCTCGCCGAGGTCGCCGAGTGGTCGGCCCGTCGCCTGCTGGAGCACGCTTCGGAGGCCCTGGAAGAGATCATGGTCCTGGTCGGGAGCCGCGACCTGCCGGTGGTGGTCGTGGTCCCGGAGGTCAATCTGGGGGACTGGGAGAACCGCCAGCCCACACCCTGGCTGGGTGGACAGGACATCGTCGCGTGGCATCGGCACCATCGCGCCGGCGTGGCGGCCCTGGACCGGAGAGACGACGGTGAGGCGCTCGAGCACGCGGAGGCCATGCTCCGCCTGGATGGCTGGTCGGGACCCGCCGGGTATCGATTGATGAGTCGGGCCCGCGCCCGACGCGGCGACGGAGCCGGCGCGGTGTTGGCGGCCCGGGCGGAAGTGGACAACGCCCTCTACGCAACCCAGGCGCTTCTCGGGAGTCCCCAGGCGGGGTCCATGGCCCAGGCGCTCCTGCGCACCTTCGCGGAGCGACACGGGTTGCCCCTGGTGGATCTGCCGCGGCAGTTCGGCGAGTACCTGGAGGGAGCGCTTCCGGACCGGCGTGTCTTCCTGGACTACTGCCATCTCACCTCCGAGGGCATGCGGCTGGCCATGGCCGGTGTGACCGCGGCGATCCTCCAGGTGTCGGCGTCGGGCGAGGCGACCCCGCGGTGGCAGGTGCTCCTGGACCAGCTCCCCGAGCCCGATGTCAGCCCGCCGGTCCATGCGACCGCCTTTCTGGGCGCCGCCCTGCATACCGCCCACCGCATGTCGGCCGTCACCCCGTCCCAGCCGCTGCTGGAGTACTGGTGCGAACGCGCCGCCGCGGCCAGCCCGGATGCCATCGGCGCCATGCGACATGTCCTCGCCGTCCGCACCTCGGAGTTGCCGGAGTTCATGACCCGCGCCGAGCTCGACAACCAGTCGCTGGAGTGCCCCCTCACTCCTCAGCACGGATGGCGGTACGCCCATGGAGACGTGGCACTGCAGCAGGCCATCCGGACGGTGCTGGCCCGCCGTGGGGTGGCCGTGGAGGCTCCGCCCGTCCCGCCGTTGTCCGACGCCGGGCTCGAGCTCACGGATCCCCGACACGTGGGGAATCCCCTGGACTGCTTCTACCCCTACCTGATGCCGGAGAGCGGCGCCCTGCGGCGGGCGTACCTGCGTTTCGCCTGGCCCAAGGCCCACTTCCACTTCGCCCTGCCCGGCCCTCGGCCCCTCCGCCTGGACGTCACCCTGCGTGCCCCCGACACGACGAGCGCCCACTCCCTCACCGCCACCCTCCGGGTCAACGACGGGGCGGTGGTGGCGCTGCCCGTCGATGCGAGCTGGTCGCGGCACACGGTGGAGCTGGCGGCGGAACGGCTCCGCGGCGGGACCAACCACATCGCGGTGGCATGGCCGTACCCGGACCTGGACGGGGCATCCGCGCTGCACCGAGCCATCGCTCGTCTGGAGCGGAATCAGGACGCGGACGTCCACCCCGTCTTCGGTGAGGTGAGTTCCCTGCGGGTGTCTCCACCTCGGTAGCAACGGCACCGAGCAGGGCCGGGGATCCCCCGTCCGGCCCGCCGTCCCGCTACATCGTCCTCCCCCGGCCCGCTAGCTCCCTCCGGCGCCCTCCCCGTCATCGGAGATGGTGGCACCACGCGCCTCGCCCATGAGGTGCTTGTCCAGCCACGCCGACCACCGGGCCCAGAGGTCCAACAGGGTCTCCCGCGCCGCCGGTCCGTGCTGCTCGAGGGGGTACAGGTAGAGGGCGGCCTCCTTGTCCAGTCCGTTCAGGGCGTGAAAGAGCTTGGGCGAGTGGATGGGATCGGTCCCAACGTTCTGGTCGTGGAGCCCGTGGTACATGAGGAGGGCTCCGGTGAGTCCGTCGGCATTCAGCAGGGGCGACATGGAGATGTAGGTCTCGCGTGCCTCCCAAAGGGTGCGTCGCTCGCTCTGGAAGTGGAGCGGCGTGAGCGTCCGGTTGTAGTTCCCGTGACCGGCGATCCCCGCCTTGAAGAACGGGGTGTGGACCATGGCGTTGGCGGTGCCGAAGGCGCCGTAGGAGTGCCCTCCGATCCCCAGGCGGCTCCGGTCGATGACCCCCCGACGATCGAGCTCGTCGATGACGGCTGAGAGGTTGTTGCGGAGGTCGTGCTCGTAGTTGTCGTTCATGCGGCCCTCCTTCCCGACGATGGGCGCGTCGGGCTCCACCACGGCGTAGCCGAGGCGGACGAGGTACTCGATGGAGCGGGCACCGAAGTCCGGGAAGGCGTTCTTGTTGTGCGTGAGGAGCGTCTCATCGTACTCGTCCTGCGTGGTGTACTCCCGGGGGTAGAACCAGAACATGGCGGGGAGTCGTGCCCCCTCCTCGAAGGACTCGGGGAGGGTGACGTTGACCTGGAAGCGGAAGCCGTCGGGCCGAGTGACGATGAAGTCCTGACGGGGCGCCGCGGTGAGGTCCGGCGTGGGGTCGGTGTTCCGGGTGAGCTGGGTCAGTCCCTGCCCGTCCCGCAGGAAGCTCTGGGGTACCTCCGTGGGCGACTCCCGCGTGACCACGTACTCGAGGCCGTCGAGATCCCGCCAGGCGGTGGGCATCTCGAAGAGATCGGTGTTCTCCGTCTCGTAGATGCGCTCCGTCTCACCCGTGCGGATCTGGACCCGGTCCACGAAGGAACGCGGCCCCACCTCCATGGGCTCCTCGTCGAAGACCACGCCCTGGTAGTAGACGTGCGCGCCATCGTCCGAGAGCGCCACCTCACCCCCGACATCCCATCCGCCCCGCCAGCCACGCGTCGCGAAGGTCCGGTCGGCGGCCACCAGCGCCCCCGGGTTCTCGTAGACCTCTTCGCCATCGTACCGGGCCAGCGTGTGCCTCTCGTCGGGGCTGTCCAGGAAGACCGCGAAGTGATGGACCTCGTCGTCCACTTCCTCCTGGGCGAAGACGAGGTCGGCTCCGTCGGCGAATCGGACCCAATCGAGGGCGTTCTCGTTCTCGAAGAGGACCTCCCGATCGTCCTCTCCGAAGGGTGGCCGCCAGAGCCACAGGCGGTCGGGCCGCTCGCCGTCGCCGTCGGACTCCGCCGCCTCACCCTCCTCGCCGCCGGATCGTGCCGCCCGCTCCAGGTAGCTCAGCCCCGACCCGTCGGAGCGCCAGCCCATGTCCCGCGGGCCGTCGTCCTCGCCGTAGGCACTGAACCCCGGCCCCCCGGCTCGGGGACCGTCCTCGAGTCCGGTGTCCAGATCGTCGGTCCGGACGGTGGCCAACACCTCCCCCTCCCGATCCCAGATCTCCTGGACCGATCCGAACATGCGGACGGGGACCACGTAGCTGAACGGCCGCACCATCCGCTCCACCAGGACATGGGCACCGTCCGCGCTCACATCGAGGCTCCGGACCATCACCGGCTCTCCCACCTCCGAGACCTCACCGCCGTCGGTGTCGATGAGGGCGACCTGCCCCGTGTTGTGCCACTCCACCAGGTCCTTGTCGTGCGGCGTCGCCAGGAGGGACTTGAAGACCCGCAGCATGTTCACCCCGTCCTGCGTCTGCTTGATCTGGGGTCCCTGGGGCTGCGGCGAGGCCTCCGGCATGGCCGGGCGGTCGCGAGGAAGGAGGACGGTGCCCAGGGTGCGCCCATCGGCCGACCAGGCGAAGTCGGGATACCCCGTTGCCAGGACCGGGCGCGGGCTCACCCGTCGCGTCGAGCCGTCGGGTTCGGCGACGTAGAGGTGCGTCGCGTCGTCCATGTGGGCGAAGAAGGCGAGGCGTGCCCCGTCGGGCGACCAGGTGGCGTGGCTCACCCGGGCTCCTTCCGGCACCTGGACGTCCCGGACGGTGCCGTCCGTCGCCGAGATGAGCTGGAGGCCCGCGTTGCTGCGGGTCAGGAGCGACCGGGCCCGGTTGGCGCGGATCTCGATGAACTCCCCTCCCAGATCGTGGAAGGGGTGGGAGAACCGATCCATCGGTACGGGGCCGTCCTCGACCTCGTCCAGGAACCAGTCGCCGGTGGGGCTCACCTCGGTGAGCTCCACGTTGAGCCATCGAGGCGCCAGGACGGCATCGACGATCTCGCCGGGCGGCTCGGTGAAGCCTTCGCGCTGAAGCACCTCGTCGGGACTCCATCCGGCCGGCCGCTCCTGGGCCTGGAGAGGGGGCGCGACGCTCAGGAAGAGGGCGAGCGCGGCCAGGATCGTACGGTGGACGGAGGTCCGGGCGTGCGGGGAGACGAGCATGGTGGGCCTCGAGGTTGGAGCGGAGCCGGACGTACAGGGATCGGGTGGGGGGACAGGGCAAGCTCCAAGACTACGCGCGCCCCCTCCTCTCCGACAGCCGGGGACGCAACCTCACCCTGCGTCGCCTACCGATCCTCCAGCAGCGGCGTGCCTCCCGGCCCCGTGACGATGAGGGTGACACAGGTGGTCCCTCCGGTGATCCGGATGCTCCGATGCTCCGAGCCAGGCGGGAAGCGGTGGAAGTCGCCGGCGTGGTATTCCGCCCGGTGGTCCCGGAAGGAGCCCTCGAGGACGAAGAAGCTCTCGCCGCCGGGGTGACGGTGGTCGGGGTAGGCCGTCCCGGGCTCGGCGCGAAGGAGTACGGTCTGGGTGCCGCCCTCCTCCCTCAGGACGTGGACCTCCACCCCGGGCGCGTGGGACGGGCGACTCCAGTCCAGCTCCTCGAAGTCCACTCCGGCTACCGGATGCCCGTCCAGCCCGGGAAGCCGGATCCGACGCATCAGCCGCCCCTTCAGCCCCGAGGGGAGCGATCGGCGCGGGTGGCTCTCGGCGAAGGCTCCCAGAAGCGCCCGGTACCGGTCCACCTCCTCCTGCAGCCCCGGGGTGTCGGGAAGCGCCACTTCGAACGACACGAGGTCGGCGCCGTCCAGGGTGCCTACGGCGTAGGCCGGAGCCATGCCCAGAAGGGCGTGCAGGTCCGGTCGATTCATGACCAGTCTCCCGAGTAGGACGGCCCGAGGATGTCGCGGAGCTTCCGCAACCCCGTTCGGATCCGGGTCTTGATGGTGCCCAGCGGGACGCCGAGCCGACGGGCGATCTGGGTGTGGGACAGGCCCTCGTAGAACGCCAGCTCGATGGCACGCCGCTGCACCCCCGAGAGACCCTTCAGCGCCGTGTGGAGGTGCCCCCTGCGCTCCCGGGTCTCCACCACCCCGTCCACCGGCTCGGGTCCCGAGCCCATGGCCGGCCGTCCTCCCTCCCGGGCCGAGGCCTTCTCCACCCGGGCGAGTCGACTCCGTCGCGCCCGGATCCGGTCCAGTGCCCGGGAGCGAGTGAGCACAGTGAGCCAGGTGGCTACCGAACCGCGCCGCAGGTCGAAGTCGGCAGCCCGGATCCAGGCGTGGGTGAAGGCGTCCAGGGTGACCTCGCTGGCATCGGCGTCGTTCCCGAGGATTCCGAAGGCGACGGCGAAGACGGCTCCGGAGAAGCGGTCGAAGAGTCTCTCCAGGGCGCGCTCCTCCCCTGCCGCCATGGCGGCGACCAGCACCTCCGGTTCCGGATCGTCCATGGCGCGTGTCCACGGGGGCCGTGGGTCGCGATCCGCACCCCGGCGCGGGTCGGACTCCAGCGGCGACATCGGAGATTCGTTCACGCTACCTCCGGCCGGTCGGGCGCGCGAGGGACGTGGGCCGGACCGACCGACCCTTCCGAGATGATACGGAGCCGCCGTCGGATCGGATGGGTCGAGTACGGAGCGGCCCCGTCCGGAGCGGCGATTCCACCGCCGGCGCCTCCTCCCGCCCAGCGGGAACCTGGCCGTGCATCACGGGTCGGGAACCCCGTCTCCATCCTCCCCCCACGCCGGAGAGCGAGGTCGCCATGTCGTCGTTGAAGATCGAGGAACGCTTCACTGTGGCAGCCCCGCCCGACCAGGTCTGGTCCTTCCTGGTGGACCCGTCCCGGGTGGTCGCCTGCCTGCCGGGGGCCGCGCTCACCGAATCCTCGGAGGACGGGACCACCCACAGGGGGACGGTCACCGTAAAGGCGGGTCCCATCACCGTCTCGTACAAGGGCACGGCCGAGTTCGTCGAGGTGGACGAGGCCGATCGCCGCCTTCGCATGGAGGCCAAGGGACAGGAGAAGAGCGGGTCGGGCTCGGTCTCCATGATCATGGTGTCCACCGTCGGGGAGCACGCCGACGGAGCCGAGGTGGTGGTGGACTCCGAGGTGAAGCTCACCGGAAAGCTGGTCTCCTTCGGCCGCGGAATGATCGACGCCGTGGCCCAGGAGATCCTCCAGGACTTCACCGGCTGTCTGGCCTCCAAGCTGGAGGGCGGGGAGGCGGGCGGTGACTCGGACGAAAACGGGACCGGGCCGGAATCCACGGACGCGCCGGACAGCGGGACGGGGCGGGCGGCGAAGACCCCGGCCGGCACTCGGGAGGCATCCGGCGCGGCGGAACCCCGGGAGCCGCGGCCCGCCGGAGGGCTCGGACTGCTCTTCCGCGGGCTCTGGCGGTGGCTCCGTGGGATCTTCGGCGGCGGAGGGCGCTGACCCGGTCGCGCGAACCCAGGCCCGCCCCACGGGTCCCCGCCGTCAGCCTTCCAGCGCGGCCACCAGCGACTCCAGGCTCTCCAGGTTGTGGACGGGACGGACGTCGTCCACATGCCGGAGCAGCGCCTTCACCCCGGCAGCTTCCGGCGCGAACCCCTCCCACCGGAGGAGCGGATTCAGCCAGATGAGCCGCCGGCAGGAGCGCTGGAGCCGCGCCGCTTCCTTCTCGATCCCACGAGCGCCGTCCCGGTCCAGCCCGTCCGTGATGAGGAGCACCACCGCCCCGTGGCCCAGGAGCCTTCGAGCCCAGAGCCGGTTGAAGACCTCCAGGCTCGCCCCGATGCGGGTGCCCCCGGACCAGTCGGACACCGCCCGACCCACCCGGGCCAGCGCCTCGTCCACGTCCCGGTGCCGTAGGTGGCGCGTGACGTCGGTGAGGCGGGTGCCGAAGAGGAGCACCCGAACCCGGTCCCGCGCCCCGGTGAGCCCCTGCAGGAAGTGGAGGAGCATGCGGGCATAGCGCTCCATGGAGCCAGAGATGTCGCACAGGACCACCAGGTCCGGCGGGCGGCGGCGGCGGCTCCGGCGCTGGAGAGGGATGATCCCATGACCGGACCGGA
>JGI12048J13642_10220958_pt1 | contig 14620 bp, 15 predicted proteins | sample ElkSlonscriptome_16_FD_13642 | JGI IMG/M metagenome (IMG submission 13642)
CAGCCAAATAGACCTGAACAACTACCTTTTGGAAGACCTCAAAAAGAGCGAGCAACTCCGACAAGACTTCACCTTTTTTGATCAGTATTTTTCGGGGGTGAGGCCATTTGACTTGGGAATAAAATGGACTGAGGGCCTTGAAAGTAGCGACCCCGAATACTTCCGCTCTTTGGAGGAAATCCACCAATACCTCCAAAGCGAGTATGGTGTGGGAGCAATCATTTCACCTTTGTCGGTTCTGAAAGCATTGAACCGAAGTAAGCACGGGGGAGAAAATGAGTTTTACCGATTGCCTGAAAGCAATGGGGAATTAGAGCGGCTGATAAAGGATTATCGGCGGATTTTGAAGACCGGTAAAATTTCCAATCTCACTACGCCTGATGGCGATTACATTCGCGTGCTGGGAAGAGTTGGAGATTTAGGGGCGAAGCACTTTAGCAAACGAAATGCCGATTTAAGAGCCTTTCTAAGCGAAGAAGGATTTGATGAGAAAGCCGANGTCACCATTACGGGTACCGGTATCTTGATCGACCGTACCAATCAGACATTGGTCGAAAGTTTGTCCAAAGGATTGGGTGCGGCCTTTTTGCTTATCTCCATTTTGATGGGCCTCATGTTTCGGTCATTCAGAATGGTTCTGATTGCCTTGGTTCCCAATTTACTTCCCCTGCTGGCAGTGGGCGCTATAATGGCTGTCTTTGGCATCAACCTGAATATGAGCACGGGCATTATCTTTACCATCGCCTTTGGAATAGCCGTCGATGACACGATCCACCTACTGAGCCGATATAAGTTGGAATTGGTAAAAGGAAGTTCTCCTTATGAAGCAATCATGAGCTCCTACCTGCATACAGGGAAAGCGCTGATCATCACGAGCATCATCCTTTTCGGAGGTTTCATCGGGCTATGCTTCAGCTCTTTTCAGAGTACCTTTTTTATCGGGCTATTCGTCACGCTCACCTTGGGATTTGCCTTGATATTCGATTTTGCTCTTATTCCTCCTTTGGTGCTTTCCTCCAAGAAAAAGAAGGCCTAATCTACCGTGACTTTTTTCCCGAAAAGGGAAACCACAAAATAAAGGAGTACGATCCCTATCAAATAATTGAGCAGCCACGGAATAGGCAACAATGCTGAGAGGGAAGTGAAGAGAATGGCCACTGCACCGACCGTCAATGCGTACGGCAGCTGCGTTTTTACGTGTTGGATATGGTCGCAGCGAGTGGCTAAGGAACTGAGAATGGTGGTATCGCTGATCGGTGAACAATGATCACCCAAAACGGCACCTGCCAAAACCGTTGAAGTGGTATTCAAGAAAATCTCCATGGCAGCTGCAGGCTCATAGCCACTCTCGATGGAAAGTGACCAGGCCAAGGGCAGCATGATGGGGTAAATGATGGCCATGGTGCCCCACGAAGAACCGGTAGAAAAAGCGACAATGGCCGAAAGCAAAAAGGTAATGGCAGGCAAGGCCCAAACCGCAAAGCGTCCTTCGACAAGACTCGTGAGGTAGTCAGCCGTGTGCATCTGATCAGTGAGAGCAGCAAGGCTCCAAGCCAATATAAGGATGACCATGGCAGGAACCATTGTTTTGAACCCATCGATGGAAACCGAAATGGCGTCACCGAACCTTAATGTTTTTCTAACTACGGAGAGGAGCACTGCCACCATAAGTCCTAACATGGACGACCAGAGGAGACCTTTATAGCTATCGGAATTCCCGATGATGATGGACAACTTTCGCGATAGCGCGAACTCATCGGAAGCCCAAACGGAAGGGTCTTCATGGTATCCCGTGTACACCAAGCCTACGGCAGTACCGACCACCAAAACCAGTATGGGAATGATGGCATTCCACATGTTCAACTTCGCGCCCTTTTGAGGCTCAAATTCGTCCAGCTCCGAAGATTGGCTTTGTCGGGTGTTTGACAATTCTACTCCACTGCGCGCGTGAATTTCGGCATTAAGCATGGGGCCAAAATCACGATTGCGCTGAATGAGGATGAGCATAAACACCAATGCGAACACAGGGTAAAATGAATACTTCAATGAGCCGAGAAAAATGATGTAAGGACCGCTTTCAATCATGTTTTGACCTGCATTGATTTGATCGAGTGCGGTTTGGATATATCCGAGCTCTGCTCCAATCCAAGTAGTTATAAGGGCTATTGCCGCAATGGGTGCAGCCGTCGAATCGACGATGTAGCTCAACTTTTCTCTTGAAATGTGCAACCGATCAGAAAGCGGGCGCATGGTATTTCCTACCACAAGTGTATTGGCATAATCGTCAAAAAAGATTCCGATACCCAAAAACCAGGTGGCCATTTGGCCCGACTTGGGACTCGTAGCCCTTCGCGATATTTTGTCGACGACGGCTTGCATCCCGCCGTTCTTTGAGATTAAGGCTACTATTCCTCCGATAATAGTCGAAAACAAAATGACCGACACGTGCCCCTCATCGGCCATGGCTTGAACCATGTAAACATCAATGGCATTCAAAAACCCGATTATTATTCCAGGCGAATCGATGGCATAATGAGCCGCGATCATGGCCCCCGTGATTATGCCAATGATCAAACTACTTACCACTTCTTTAAACGCCAGAGCTAAGACTATAACCAGCAAAGGAGGAACGATGGAGAGCCATAAAGGCATGGGAGTGACGTCTCTGACTAAAGTGAATCCACCGACTTTTATCGACATCGGTTCATTGCGGTCAAATGTCATTTTAAAGTCTGCCTCTCCTTTCTCAAAAGTTAGTGTCGTTCTTTCACCATTGATAATTGCCTGCGCCTCGTTTCCGAGTAAGTACAGCTTGTCTGAATCGAGACAAACGAGTGTTCCGGATGCTTCTACACCGTCTACTATCAGGTGAGGCAGCTCAACTGAAAAGTCGTCTTTGGTAAAGATATTTTCGTCTTGAGCTCTTAGCGAAAAGCCTATGCCCAGAAAAGTCAGAAGAAGAAAAAGCGCGTTAAACTTTAAATTCATGAAGGCGCAAAATAGAAATTTTAGCTTCGATCGAGAACCGCTTTGCGTTTGTTAATTTTGCAGGATGCGTAGATTGACATTTGTGCTGTCGGTACTTCTTTTCGTTTCCTGTTCCGACGAAGCAGTTCTTAGCAGGGAGTTTATCGCCTTAAATGAATCTAAGGTGCGATTGGATTCTGTCTTCGAACAGCACAACTCGACGGTGATGATTTTTTTATCGCCCGAATGCCCGCTTTGTCAAAACTACAGCGTCACCATCGATCAGCTACAAGCCGATTTTAACAATGAAAACATTGCCTTCTATGGCGTGGTTAGTGGTGATTTCTACAGCCGCTCCGATATTGAAGGGTTTCTAATTAGATACGAACTTGACCTGACCGTTCTTTTGGATCCTGAATTTAAATTGGCCAACCACTACGACGCTTCCATTACGCCCGAGGCAATTGTAGTAAATGAAGAAGGAAAGACGAAATACCAAGGAGCGATCGACAATTGGGCGATTTCACTTGGAAAGAAAAGACTTACCATTACCGAACACTACTTGGCTGACGCGCTAAAGGCTCGATTGGAAGGAAAAAAAGTTGAACCGAAAAAAACGGAACCGGTAGGATGCTTCATAGAATAGGCGCTTTTTTGATTTTAGGGTTATTGGTGGGTTGCAGTTCGGCAGAAGAAAAGAGCCGCGTTTCAGATAAGAGAGGTGAATCGAAGCCAAACACAGTTGGAGAATTCACATTTTGGGAGCATGCCGCTCCTGTAATTTTCGAGAATTGCACTCCTTGCCATCACAGAGAGGGCGCGGGACCTTTTCCCTTGACGCATTTTGAGGATGTAAAAAAAAGAACTAAGACCATCAGACAAGTGGTGGCAGACGGATATATGCCTCCGTGGCCTGCCGATCAAAAATTCAGCAGATTCAAAGGGGAGAAATTCTTGTCTCCTGAAGAAAAACAGACGATAATCGAATGGATTGATCAGGGAGCAATTGAAGGAGAAATACCCGCTGAACCTGCTGAACCAAGCATATTCACTTCCGAAAATTTGGGCGAACCTGATCTGGTGCTCACGTATCGTGATACGGTTTCTATTCCGGGCAAAAATCTGGATTTGTTTCGCATCGCCAAAATACCCATCGAACTGCCCCGCGACACGATAATCAAAGCCATTCACTTTAAGCCGGGAAACAAACAGTTGGTGCACCATGTAAATGGTCATCTCATCAACTATCAAGAAGGCTTGAAAGAAGACCTTGATCAAGGTGAATGGATCATTGACGCAGAAAAACTTAATTCGCTCGAGGCTTATCGCCGAATGGACATTGCGCAAGACGATGGCTCCTACCCTACCATGAGGGTATCAGCTTTCAACTACTTGCCTGGTGTGGAAGCTCTAAAATACCCAGAGGGTATCGGAGGCCTTTTTGTCAATGAAAATGCCGCCTTCTTATTGAACACCCTACATTATGGACCGTCGGCGCTCGACACCTTTGACTACAGTCAAATAGAAGTCTATTTTGCCAAGGAGCGTCCGAAACGTCCCGTATTGGAATTACACATGGGCACACAGGGAGTTACTCCGATAGAGCCTGAATTTATTTTGCCGGCAGGCGAAGTATCCACCTTCATGACACGCTACAGGGTACCTGAAAACATGACGGTTTTGACGGTCAACCCGCATATGCACCTGTTAGGTAGGGAATTTACCGCGTACGCATACTCTGAGGATAAACAGGATACGATTCCATTGATCCGGATTCCGGATTGGGATTTTCGCTGGCAGTATTTTTACACTTACGAGAATGCTTTGATCATTCCAAAAGGATACACGGTAGAGGTAAAAGCAGTTTTTGATAATACCATTGAAAATCCGTTCAATCCCCACACACCCCCCAAAACTTTAAAGGAAGCGGGTAAAAACATGAAAACTACGGATGAGATGTTCCAGTTTTTTATAAATTACATCCCTTACCAAAAAGGTGATGAAAATCTGAAGCTTTAAATATATTTCCATGAAAATTAAGACAACTTTTACCTTGATTGCCCTTTTTATATCACTAATGGGCATTGCACAAACTGCGGAAGAAAAAGCTGATGCAGTAGTGCAAGAAGAGATGAAAATCTATCACCAGGAATTGGATTTGACGGGAGAACAGACCTACCAACTTACTCAGATCCTGGGTGATAAAATCAAAAAGAGCCAAATCGTAGCGGCACAAATTGAAGAACTGAAGAAGCAATTGGATCAAATCGATTTATCAGCCGACAAGCAGGTTCTCAGTATTCTGAATGAAGAACAGCGAAAGGTCATGCAAGAGAAGCTGAACTCGAAACTGGCAAAACAGCAAGAGGATTTTAAAAACGCTCTGACCGATTAATCTAAATCATTGGCCACCCAGCGCAGGTTATCGATCTCGATACCCGTGTTTCGTTCACCTTCGAATTCCATTCCGCAGACCACCTGTACTCTGGCCATCATGATTTGCTCAAATTCTCTGATCGTAACATTTACGGGAGTAAATGTCGAATCGTTAAACGATTGTGTGGAAATCTCTACGAATTCGCTGCGCCGGTATGGGTCGCAATTCCCATCAGCGGCAATCTTCCCACTGATGAATAATTTGATGAATTCGGGAGAACCCTCTTCTAAATCAGCTACGCGAGCATCAAACTGAAGACTACCTTCTGCAAAATCGCGAGCATCTTGTTCATTTATCAAGGTGAAGTATGAGCGATGCGTAAATTCTCCTCCCGTACCCAAATACAAAGTCTCTACAGTCGTAGCTGAATCACGCGTTTCTTCCATAACCTGGCTCACCCCTTCACAAATATTCAGGCTATAGGCCCCCTCAATCAGATCACCGTTCCACCCGCCCGGCATTCCGGCCTGCCAAATGATTTGTTCATCTTGATTGAATTGACACGAGCCATCATCTTTCAGCGCACTCGGATCGTAATTTTGAGCTATAGGATCGGTACATCCTTCTTGCTTTGGATCCTTGTTGCAGGCAGTTAATAAAAGAACAGTGAAAATCGAGAGAAAAACTTTTGATTGCATTTTAAGGGGTCTTTGCGATTTATCCGTCTTATACTTATTTGCATCAAATTGGTTTCACAGGTGTCGTGGATGTTATAGCTTTGTCGATAAGAATTTAAATTCAATAGATAGTTCCAATGACCTTAACCCAATTGAAATACGTACTCGCCGTCGATACCTATCGCCATTTTGCCGCTGCGGCGGAAAGCTGCTTTGTCACTCAGCCCACGCTCAGCATGCAGATCAATAAGCTGGAGAAAGAACTGGATGTATTGATTTTCGATCGCGCCAAGCATCCCGTCGAACCGACTGATATCGGCAATCAAATCATCAAACAGGCGCGCACGACCATACAAGAAGCACAGCGCATTGAAGAACTCGTGAAGGGAAGCAAGGGGGAGGTTTCAGGCGAGTTCAGGTTGGGGATAATCCCGACGGTCAGCACCAATTTATTACCCAGATTTTTGCGGGTAGTGATGGAGAATTATCCCGAGATAGAGTTGAAAATTGAAGAATTGCAAACGGAGCAAATTCTGGATAAACTCGACCATGGTCAAATAGATGCAGGTATTCTGGCGACACCTTTGGAAAAGTCGGGTATCATCAAAAAACCGCTCTATTACGAACCCTTCATGGCTTATGTGCCAAAAGGTCATCGCTTGGAGAATGAGGAATTTGTCCTTCATTCTGAGCTGAAGCTAAACGACATGCTCCTTCTTAAAAACGGACATTGTTTTCGCGACAGCGTCATAAATTTATGCGCCTCGGCATTTCCGGAAGGACACCACACCCATAAAACACTGGAGTTTCAAAGCGGAAATTTTGAAACACTTATTCGCTTGGCAAATACAGGGTTTGGAATGACTCTTCTGCCCTACTTGATGGCGCTCGATTTAGGAGAAGAAGAAAAGCACTTCATTAAGCCAATCGAACACCCGCAACCTACCCGCGAAATCAGTATTATTTATAGTCGGGTGCAATTAAAAACCAGCATTATCGATCTACTGGCAGAAGAAATTCAAAACCAACTTCCTAAAAAACTATTAACACCCCAGGAAGAAACCGTGGTGAATCCAAAAATCGATAAAAAGGTAGCCCGATAGCGTGATCAATCAACGCAAATGTCATGAATGTGGAAAGTGGACTGATTCTGCAGAGAAATACTGCGTTTTCTGTGACGCCACTTTAGACCCTTCGCTCAGAGCTCAGGAAGAAAAAGCCGAAAAGGCGCGAATCGCTCGCGAGAATAAACTGCTTTCCGAATCTCGATTTGAGAAGTACTTGCGGGAGCTGCAAGAATCTGATAAACCGTTTAACAAAGCATTATTCAGAGTTTTGAATATTGCCTTCACTATATACATGGGAGTACTCTCATTTTTCATATGGCTCATCGCTTTGATATCGGGGTAAAAGAACGGAGGCTTTTTCTTCTGATGGTGTGGTGTTATCTGTCTTTTAGGCTGATGAACTCCTTACTCATCGCACCCGAGCTGATTCGATTTTACGCCAGTGACTTTTTGTTTATTCCCATTCTCATGACTTCAATCAAAATCATCAGATCACTTTTTAAATTATCTTTTGAAGTATACACCAAGGAAGTCGCGGTAGCCGTTATATATGCATCCGTTGTATTTGAATGGCTCCTGCCAAAGCAAGGCACGAACTTTGTCAGTGATCCTTTTGATATTTTAGCCTATTGCCTGGGTGCCATTTTTTATTTGACTTTTGTACAGTCAGACCGCATTCTCAGAAAAAGAAAGACGCTAAGTCCATAATTGATATGAAAAACACTATTCTATTCCTTTGGATCATTTGCTTATCGGGAAATCTATTTGCTCAAGATGATTTGAAGAACATGTCCACAAAGGAGAAAATTCGCATAGCCGAGACAGAGAAAATCGAAGCAGCTACGGATGCAGAGTTCCAACAACTCATGAGTAAGGGACACGATCTCTTCTCAGAAAAGCACTATTTACAAGCCATTCGCAGCTACGAAAAAGCTGCCGAAACGCGCCCTTACAATGTTTATCCCAAGGTGAAAATTGCCGATATCGAACTTTCGATGAAGGATACATTGGAAATACTTAGAGCAGCTGAAAAAGAAGAAATAGAGAAAGACAAGATTCAGCCCCAAAAGGCTGATGTAGCTGAAGACGAAGAAAAATTGCCCGAGACTCCGAAAGAAACCATTAAGCGCCTCGACGATTGGGAAGAGCGGGAACGAAGGAAAATGGAAGCTCAACGTAAGCGAGAAAATGCCAAAGAAGAAGTGGATCAACCCGCGCAAACTCAATCGGGTGATGTGCAAAAAATGTCCATTGAAGATTACCGCAAAGAGCTGGCAGAGACTTACCCGGGTGGCATCACTGAAACCGTCTCTGAAGAAGGAAATAAAGTGATTACAACGCGCGTCGTGGTCCGTGAGGGAAGGGGAGATGAATATAAAAAGGTCGTGCACAATTGGGGCGGCATTTTCTTCTTTAAAAATGGAGATGCCGTGACTGAACGCGTTTGGAATCAAGAGACCACATCTAAAAAATAAGTCTATTTGCCTTTCGGCGATTTGGCTCCTGCCAAAATTTTCACATCCAGATCATTTTCTCGTGGCGGTATCGGACACGAGTACCTGTCAGAGTAGGCACAATACGGATTGTAAACCAAATTAAAATCGACCATCACCGAATCAGCCGCGGGAATTTCTAATTCCAAATAGCGGCCACCTTCGTAAGTTCCAAATCCATTTGATACATCGGTAAAGGGAATGAACAAGCGATTCTCATATTCAGGCATGCGCATCAATTCCAGATTGCGATAAGCAGCCAATACCTGTGTGGAAGTATCAACATTGAAGATTATGATTCCCGCCTTCTGATAGCGCTGCTTAATATCACCTGTCGTTTCAAATGTGAAGGGTTTTTGGCGCTTTAAGCTCTCGTATTTTGCTTTGATGGCAAATTCGGGATTGTAGGGATAGCGCGCCACGCTGTCGAAATCTGCCACTTGATCCTCTTTCAATGGAGAATGTTCCGGATCGGCAAATTCAGCATCGGTTTTACTCCAAAACTCAATGTATTTGGACTCTTGCCCAAATACCGTCAAACAACTTGTTGCTGTGAGCGCAATTAGAAATAGTTTTATAAACCTCATAAGTCAAAGGTAAAGAAACAGAAGCGTGATTTTTTTTGGTATCCGATTTCATTTTTTGCCATATTGCGGCTGATGGAATTAGCCAGATCCATAAAAGATGCAGAAAATGCCCTGAGAGATTTTATTGAATACTCTCTGGAAAAAAATCTAGGTTCTGATTGGATGACCAAGTGCGGCGTTCAGTCCGCTCGTATCGATTTGTGGCGAGAGCGAAAGGCGCAGGGAGAGGTAGATGCAGTGCCGAACAAAGGCGAAGAGCGCTTGATCTACTACGCTCCCTTCGAAGATCTTTTCGATTTGATTTCTGAAAATTGGATCGGAGACTTTCAAAGTGCTTTTACGGAACGTGATCGGTTGATCACCTTCATGAAAATCCTGGAAGAGTTTCGCGATCCACAGATTCATCGAAGAGAGTTATTCGTTCACCAAAAGCACTTGGTGCTCGGCATCACCGGTGAGATCCGTACGAAGATTACTGCTTACCGCAGTTTGCTCGAAGTCGGGAAAGAGGGCTATCCGAGAATTGAATACATCAAAGACAGCCTGGGGAATATTTGGGTGCCCGGAAAACCACGGAGATTGAAAACAAACCTAAGTATCCATCCCGGAATGACACTGGAATTTATCGTTCAAGCCAGCGACCCTGAGGAGATGCCCTTAGAATACAAGCTTCATGGCCAAAAATGGCAAAGCGGAAATATTCTCTTTTTTGACGTCGCCGAAAAGCACATTCAAAAGCAAGCTCAGATCAATATTACGATCAGGAGTTCTCGAAAATTTCACGCCTATCCGCTGGGGTACGATGACCGAGTGGTATTCGAATATCAGATTATTCCGAAATCTTAATTCGGTCAATTCCGCTTATTTCCACATTCGACCGAAAAAGAAACGAAAGGGCACTTTGGTAAAAAGATAACCTAAATACTTAAGACCATGTCCTACATTGGTATCAGTAAAATCTTCTGATGGTTGCTTTGAGCAGAGCAAGAGAAAGCGAGATGGTCTCAGACCACTCGCTTTTTTTATTTCGTCATCTCATCGAGATTTTTCTTAAATTTCGTTGAATTTGACACACATGAAATTCCTACACAAGCCATTTTTGGCAAAAGCAAAAGATAAAATAGAAGTGAGCTTTGATCGGCCCACCAAAATTCTGCTTCTGGAAAGCAGTCAATTTTCGCGGTATAAAAAAGGCTTGACTTATCAATATCGAGGTGGTATGGAGAAAAAATCCCCGGTCTCTTTTACCGTGCCTTTTGAGGGAACTTGGCACGCTGTGATCGAAAAAGGCACCTACAATTATCCACTGGAAGTAAGTGGGAATGCCACTTTAATTCCACACAGGTATGACACCTTAAATGGTTCCGAACAAACGGGCACGGCGAAAAGACCTGTTGAAGAATACGACGATACACTGGATTAATGTCACCTTTTGTAAACTTTCCTAAAGCGAATCTTCTCGGGTTCGCTTTCATCGTTTTATGTTTTATTGCTTGCGAATCTCAGGATGCACCATCCGGCTCTGAGATTAAAAAGTCTGATTCTCAAGAAACCCAACTCCCCGAAAAACTCGACAGCGCAATTATTCCCGAAAGGGAATTCCCGATGCTTGACAATGCCAATATCGAGCGCGTTTTGACCGAATACCTCAAAGAAAACCCCGAGCGAAAAGTCAGAGTTGTTACCCGCTTGGGAACATTGAAAGTCGAGCTTTTTGACGACACACCTTTGCATACGGCCAATTTCCTCATGATGACAAAGCGCGACTATTTCACGGGAACGGAATTCATACGGGTAGTTCCGAACTTTGTTGTGCAGGGCGGAAACAATGATAGTGAGGTGGAAGAACTCAAGCGGTTACTGATCGGATCATTCACACTGCCGCCCGAATTTCGTGAAAACCGAATCCACCGAAGTGGTGCCCTCTCTATGGCGCGCTCTTACACGGGAAACCCGAATAAGCGATCTTCGCCTTATAATTTCTTTTTCGTCCACGGTCAAACATTCAATGAGCCTCAACTATTGTCCATCGAACGGGATGAAGAGATGGTAATTCCTGAATGGAAACGAGAAATTTACCGCACGACGGGAGGAGCACCCCACTTGGACAATCAGCACACGGTCTTCGGAAGAATATACGAGGGGATGGATGTGTTGGATAAAATGGCTCAAGTAGAAACCGATAAAAGCAATTGGCCTAAAGTGCCTTTAATCATGGAAGTTGATGTCATCGATGAATAGATTCTTAATACTATCACTCATTTGTATTCTGGCAGCCTGTCAGGAGTCTTCAACTGAGTCGGAAACCAAAATTTTAGTAGGCAAAAGCCTGGACTCCCTACAGGCAGGAGTGGCTTGCGCTCATCCCGAGGCGGCAGTAATTGGCGCTCGAATTTTAGAAAGTGGCGGAAACGCCATAGACGCGGCGGTGGCGGTACAGTGGGCGCTGGCGGTTTGTTATCCCGAGGCGGGAAACATTGGCGGTGGCGGCTTTATGGTAATGCGCAGAAATGATGGCTACACCGCTTCGCTGGACTATCGAGAAAGAGCTCCCCTAAATGCCTTCGCTGAGCTCTACTTAGATGCCAACGGCGAGATCAGAGAAGGCTTGAGTTTGGACACTCGGTTAGGAGCCGGAGTGCCGGGAACGGTATACGGCATCTACGACATGCATCAGGAATTTGGCAGTTTCAAAATGAAATACCTTATGGAGCCTGCGATCGAACTTGCTCGAAAGGGATTTCCCTTGACGGCCACACAAGCTTTGCGCTTAAATGAAAACCGAGAAAAATTTGAGACCCGAAACAGGTCTCGGACAGCCTTTGTGAAAAACGAACCTTGGCAAGAAGGCGATACCTTGGTACAAACCGAATTGGCCAATACCTTGACGCGCATTATGAACAAGGGTCCGAGAGAATTCTATGATGGCGAAACGGCGGCAATGATTTTGGATGAAATGGCCGAAGGCAGAGGGCTTATTTCCGAAAAGGATTTGAAGCGGTATAAATCGGAATGGCGACACCCCATTAAGTTTTCCTTTGATGAGTATCAGGTAATTTCCATGCCACCGCCCTCTAGCGGGGGGATAGCTTTAGAGCAACTTTTTAAAATGGGCAAAATTCTAAAAGTAGATTCCATCGATCACAATTCCACCGAATACATTCACTTCAATACGGAGATGCAAAGACGCGTATACGCCGATCGTTCCATGCATTTGGGAGATCCTGACTATTATGAGGTTCCCTATGAAGAAATAACCGATTCGGCCTATCTGGCTTCGCGCCTCGAAAACTTCCGCTACCGAGCCACACCAAGTTCTCGGGTTAGCCATGGCAGCCTGGCCCAAGCAGCCGAAAGTATGGAAACCACTCACCTATCGGTGGTAGATGAAGAGGGAAATGCCGTTTCGATTACAACGACTATAAACGGTTTGTACGGAAGTAGGATCGTTGTGAAAGGTGCAGGATTTTTACTCAATAACGAGATGGACGATTTCAGTGCGAAGCCGGGTCATCCGAATTTATTCGGACTGATTGGGGGGGTGGCCAATTCAATCGAACCGGGAAAGCGAATGCTGAGCTCAATGACCCCGACCATAGTTGAGAAAGACGGTGAGCTGTTCCTCGTGGCCGGCTCCCCGGGGGGAAGCACCATCATCACCTCAGTGTACCAAACCATTGCCAACTGCGCCTACTACGACATGGATTTAGATGAGGCGATCGCTGTACCAAAATTTCACAGCCAATGGCTGCCCGATAAGTTGTTTTTAGAGGAAGGTCGTTTCCCCGAAAGGACAATCAGTTTGCTGGAAAGCAAAGGTCACAAAATCGACTATTTCCCTTCTCTCGGTCGGGTAGATGCCATCAAGGTTTCAAAAAACGGTTATTTGGAAGTTTGCGGTGACCCGCGTGGGGATGATATGGCAGCCGGATTTTAAAAAAGATTATGCATCCTGTACTGAAAAAATACAATGAAGTAAATGCCTTCGGTGAACTGCTCGGACTCAAGCTTACAGTGGTTGAGCCCGGTACCGTAGAGTACCGAATGGAAATAACGGACAAACACCTTTCCAACCCGATGGCTGCTCACGGAGGAGCTGTCTCAGCTATGATGGATGCCATACTCGGTGTGGCTGCGCTTTCGCTGGCAGTTGAAAAAGGAAAGCTTGTAAGCACCGTTGAATTTAAGTTAAACTATTACGCTCCCATCAAAAAAGGTGACAAGCTTTATGGCTTGGGTAAAGTGACCTTTGAAGGCAGTCGATTGATCTCTTCAGAGGGTACGATCAGCATTGATAATGCAAATGGAAAAGTAGTTTCAAAGGGATTGGGAACTTTTAATGCATATCCGGTATCGAAAAATCCGATGCTGGAACAAGAAAACTAAAAAAGCCCGGCGCTTTTACGCCGGGCTTGATGATTAAACAATATCAGCTTACTCTGATTTCACGATCCTTCCGGTATCAAACAATTTGCCATCAAGATATACTGAGTAAATCAGTACTCCTGAAGGAAATTGAGAACCGTCGATTTCGACTTGGCTGATTTTCCCGTAGTTTTTATCGGAAATGGTTCTACCGAGTAAATCATAGAAAACAATACGAGCAGATGAGTATGTTTCTGAGCTCTCAAAGCTGAGGATAAAATTCTCATCAAAAGGATTTGGTCGAACATTAATTAAATGCCCCCCTTCTTCCGGTCTATTCACTTTATACTCATCATTGCCATAACTATCGGGCAAGTCCGCTTCAATGTCGAGAGGATATGGCGCAAACACTTTGTGGTTTTCATGATAAAGCTCAACAAATGCTGCTGTGTTCGAAGCTGAGTTGAAATAGGACGCATCAATAACTTCATGTATCTCATAAGGCAAACCGGCCGATTCAATTCCGGCTAGTTCTTCTTGATCTGATGTCAAGCTTAAATCATCTGCTGTGTTGACCCATTCAGGGGTTTCATGTCCAAGTTCACCTGCGAGGGCAGCAGTGTATCTGGAAAATAACGGAGATAGCTGATATTCATTCAGTAAAGCATAAACCTCTTCTTTTGGAAAACTACCTGTACTGTCCCATTGAGCGGCGCGCGTCAAAGAATGCCAAAGCTGAAATTCATCGGTTTGATAGGCAGTTTCTTCCAAACTTTCTAATTGAGCCATATCGGCGTAAAAATCTTCGAGAAGTGACACATACTCCTCCAAGCTAGCGGGCTCGTCAGAATCTCCCGATTTTCCCTCAAAACCGGTATCTCCGAGACCGGGAGGAGCAGCTGAGTTGATCACGGGACAATCATCGGGTGACGGAAAGTCATTTATACAAGCGTTTACATCAACTACACCTCCACCCGTATAGGACAGCGGTTCCAAGCGAAGAACAAGAGGGGTACCTCCGGTAACGTTGGGGTGGTCATAATCCAAGTCGAAGTTAACACCCCCACACGTTGCCAAACTAAGCGTC
>JGI12048J13642_10334622_pt1 | contig 14613 bp, 13 predicted proteins | sample ElkSlonscriptome_16_FD_13642 | JGI IMG/M metagenome (IMG submission 13642)
GATCCCGCTGAATCTCCATCAGTGAATCCTGCAGGTGCGATCGGGTCAAGGCATCCAAGGCCCCAAAAGGCTCATCCATCAATAACACCGTGGGCTCCATCGCTAAGGCCCGGGCGATGCCCACGCGCTGTTTCATACCACCGGAGATTTCATCTGGCCGCTTATGAAGGGCGTGTTCCATATGTACCAATTGCAGATTGTATTCAATCCACTCTTTCATTTCCCGCTTACTCTTCTTACCTTTAAACACTTGTTTCACGGCTAATTCAACATTTTGATAGGCCGTCAACCAAGGCATTAGCGAGTGATTCTGAAACACTACGGCGCGCTCAGGTCCTGGTTCATTGACTTCCTTGCCATCCAGCACCACCCCGCCAGCCGTCGCTTGCAGTAAACCGGCGACGATATTCAGCACTGTAGACTTACCACAGCCAGAGTGACCGATAAGAGTAACGAACTCGCCTTTTTGAATTTTCAGGCTGACGTTATCCAGCGCCTTAAATTTACCTTTGGGAGTATCAAACTCAATGCTGACATGGTCAATATTCAAGTGCTCTGCGGTCATAGGGAACGCTCCTGTAATAATAAACGGCTTCTGTGTTTGTTGAGCAATGCTTCGTGCAATACCAAAAACTAGTACCAAAGACTAGTACCAATGCGTAATGCAAAAACTAAGTTGTTGAACAATACCCTGTGCGATTCCCGAGTTAGCGCAACGCGGTGCTTTTATCCCAGGAGACCATCCGTTGTATTGACAACATAAGCCGGTCGAGGACAAATCCAATCAAACCAATAGTGAATACAGCCACCATGATGCGCCCCAATGAATTGGAACTACCATTCTGAAATTCGTCCCAGACAAACTTGCCAAGCCCCGGATTCTGCGCCAGCATCTCCGCTGCAATCAATACCATCCAACCCACCCCAAGAGATAGACGCATACCGGTAAAAATCAGCGGCACAGCAGAAGGCAACACCACTTTCCGTACCTTGGTCAACCAGGACAGACGCAAGACCTGACTCACATTGATCAGGTCTTTATCCACACTGGCAACCCCTAATATAGTGTTAACCAGGGTCGGCCACATACAACACAACGTGACCGTAATCGCTGACGTGACGAAGGATTTGTCGAACATGGGGTCGTCGCTCACATAGACTGCACTGACGATAATGGTGACGATGGGCAACCAAGCCAGTGGCGACACTGGTTTAAAAATCTGTATCAAAGGATTGATAGCGGTATACATGGTATTACTCAAACCACAGACAATACCGATAGGAATGGCGATCACCACGGCTAAAGCAAAGCCTGCAAACACCGTATACAAACTGGTAAAGATCTGATCGATAAACGAAGGTGGCCCGTTGTATTGCCTAATCCGCACTTTAGCATCAGGATTGGCAGTCAGCTTTTTTTCGTTACGAATACGTTGACGCTCTTGAAACGCGGCTGCTTTCTCCCGTCCGGCTTTGTGTTCGTCCCACAAGTTTCCGGCTTGCTGCCAGACCTGAGCAGGCCCCGGCACTGTACCCAGTGAGGTTTCCACCTTGGATGCCAACCCATCCCATAACAGCAGAAAAACCACAAAGGCTAGCACAGGGACACCGACACCGCGAATCATCGCATTGAATTGCTCGCGCGGGTTCTCTCCTCTTACCAGACGGACCATGGGTGCCGCCCATGCGACATTTTCCAGACTTTGAGATACACGTGCCATCATCATGGTTTTCCTTCTGCGACTTGTTCGCGTTTTGCGTTTTCTACTGCAATCTTCGTTGGCTTGCTCGCTGACTATGCCAGCGAGCTACTGAGACTATGCTGAGTGGACAAAAGCTATCCCTGGTTAATTTTCAGGTTCTGCTATTTAATGGCTTCGTCGCCTTTTAAACCGATCGCAAAATTAGCGAGATAAGCATTGGGCTTGGTGCCATCGTAAGTAATCTCATCAATAAACTCAGTTTGTGGTGGTTTAAAGCCGGTTTCGGTAGCGAAATCAGGAAAATCTGCCGCTTTTACTTTACCCTCAGCAATCAGTTCTTTTGCCGCTTCAGCATAGATATCCGGGCGATAAACTTTCTTGGCGGTCTCCATATACCAGTCATCATCCTGGGGTTGGATTTGGCCCCAGCGGCGCATTTGGGTTAAGTACCAGATCGCATCAGAATAGTAGGGATAGGTGGCGTTGTATTTGAAGAACACGTTAAAGTCCGACACTTCCCGCTTATCGCCTTTTTCATACTCGAAGGTTCCTGTCATCGAGTTGGCAATAACATCGTAGTCCGCACCAACATAGTTCGGTTGCGACAGTATTTTCACTGCTTCAGGGCGGTTCTTCAGGTTTTCCGCATCCAACCACTGGGCCGCACGGATCATCGCTTTGACCACCCCAATATGGGTTTCAGGGTATTTGTCGGCCCATGCCTTAGACACACCAAACACTTTTTCCGGATTGTTTTTCCAGATTTCATAATCGGTGATAACCGGCACACCAATGCCTTTAAACACCGCTTGCTGATTCCAGGGCTCGCCCACGCAGTAGCCAAAAATAGTACCGGCTTCCATAGTGGCTGGCATTTGTGGTGGTGGCGTTACCGAAAGAAAGGCATCAGCTTGCAATTGTCCGGAAATATCACCTTTATGAGGTGCATAATAGCCGGGATGGATACCGCCCGCCGCCAGCCAATAGCGTAGTTCATAGTTGTGGGTCGATACCGGGAAGACCATTCCCATTTTGAAAGATTTGCCCTCTGCCTTATACTGTTCGACCACTGGTTTCAGGTAATCAGCCTTAATAGGATGAACCGGCTTGCCGCCTTCATGGGGTACATGCTTTTTCATCTCTGACCAGACTTTGTTGGAAACGGTAATAGCATTACCGTTTAAATCCATACTCAGTGCGGTGATGATGTGGGCCTGAGTGCCGAATCCAATGGTCGCACCTAGTGGTTGTCCCGCCAACATATGGGCCCCGTCTAGTTCGCCGGTAATCACGCGGTCCAGTAACACTTTCCAGTTCGCCTGGGCTTCCAGCTCGACGAACAGGCCCTCATCTTCAAAAAAGCGCTTCTCGTACGCGATGGCCAGTGGGGCCATGTCAGTTAACTTAATAAACCCGAACTTCAGATCTTCTTTTTCGGGCTCTCCAGCATGAATACTGCCCGCAACACAAACGGCCATGGCAAGGCCTGCGGCCCGCTTAATTCCCTGAGAGATTCGGTGGAAGGAAAACACTGCTTTCATAACTGACTCCGTGAACTTGGTTTGATCCCCATGCTTCACTTTTTATGCCAATTTTAGTTTTTATATTTTTATTTCATAGCCATATAAAAATCCTTCGACACGAATCACCAACTCGGTGCATGCAGTTTTCAAGACCAAGCACTACAAGGGTTCACAAATTGAGAAAGAAGGAATTGCCGTGCGCCATTATTGACATCAGCAGAAATCGCTTGCACGAAAACAAGATGGCCTGAAGAATACGAAGCGGGATAATGAGGCTGGCAAATACTGTGGAGACACCAGGTTTGGCAGCGGCATGAATCCCCATCTCTCTAACCAATAAGCCGAACCCATGAACCCATGCTAAAAATTTTACAAAATCTGATTGATCAGCTTGCTCAAGAAGACCAAACCACCGTCAGCCAACCGATGTTAGAGCAAGTCACTGCTGCCCTGATGATTCAACTGGCGAAAGTAGATCAGCAAATAGCCATTGAAGAACTCAGAATCATTCGTCGTTTTATCAGTACAACCTTCAACATCGTCGAAGCTGATTTGGATGAATTAATGAAAACGGCAGAAGTTCAAGCCGACCAATCCATTTCACTGTACGAGTTCACTTCGCTAATTCACCAGCGCCTTTCATCAGAACAAAAATATGAAATCGTCCTCAACCTATGGCGCATCGCTTATGCCGACGGGCATTTAGACAAGTACGAAGAACACTTTATCCGCCGCGCCGCCGAACTGATCTACGTGCCTCATACAGAGTTTATGCGCGCCAAACACGAGGCTAAATTCTAAGCAAACCAGTCACAAACATTCCGATAACAAACAGTTCGATGTGTCGCCCGAGATTCTGATTGAGGTCGCCAGTGATGTGATTGCCAGCCTGCTCTGCCAGCCAAAAATGCTGGCCAGATTGGATTAATGGCTGGCTAAGATTAAATGCTTCATAAAAAGTAGACGTTATCACTAATATGCAGTTATCCTTCAGCCACTTTCTACCTGAGGAGTAATGTGCGCATGAGTCTATTCTGGATACCGATGCTGCCCCTGCTTGGCATTTTGGTTCCCTTGCTCACTGCGCGCCTGCATCGCAATGTCATTGCTGCATTGACAGCAGTTCCCCCAGCCCTTGCTTTAGTACTGTTACTGACTCACGCCAACGAAGTCTATGACAAGCACTACATTGCAGAAACCATCGATTGGATTCCGCAACTGGGACTGCATCTGTCCTTTCAACTTGATGGACTCGCCTTTCTATTCGGCGTGCTTATTCTGGGCATCGGCCTGCTGATCATCCTCTACGCCCGCTATTACTTGTCATCAACAGAACCCGTCGGGAAATTCTATTGCTATCTGATGATGTTTATGACAGCGATGCTGGGCATTGTATTGTCCAACAACCTGATCCAATTATGGATGTATTGGGAACTCACCAGCATCAGCTCGTTCCTGTTGATTAGTTTTTGGTCCCACCGCTCTGATGCCCGCCAAGGCGCGCGGATGGCATTAACTGTTACCGGTGCGGGTGGTCTGGCACTGTTAGCCGCCCTGCTAATGATTGGTTCAGTGGTCGGCTCCTATGACTTGCATGATGTCCTTGATAGCGGCGATTTACTCCGCGAGCACGAATGGTATCCCATAATAGTGGTGTTGCTGCTGCTCGGCGCTTTTACCAAATCTGCTCAATTCCCTTTTCATTTCTGGCTACCCCACGCTATGGCCGCACCGACACCGGTAAGCGCCTACTTACATTCCGCCACCATGGTAAAAGCAGGCTTATTCCTGATGGCCCGGTTTTATCCGGTGCTGTCTGGCACCGATTTATGGTTTATTCTGGTCAGTCTCACTGGCCTGTTTACGCTGTTATTGGGCGCTTACACTGCCCTCTTTAAACACGATCTGAAGGGCTTACTGGCCTATTCCACCATCAGCCATCTCGGTCTGATTACGCTATTGCTGGGCCTGAACAGCGAACTGGCTGCGGTTGCCGCCGTGTTTCATATTATCAACCACGCCATTTTCAAGGCCTCCCTGTTTATGGCGGCGGGGATTATCGACCACGAGTCGGGCACCCGAGACATGCGCAAACTAGGAGGTTTGTGGAACTTTATGCCCCATACCGCCACCTTGGCCATGGTGGCTGCCGCCTCGATGGCGGGCATTCCTCTCTTCAATGGATTCCTGTCTAAGGAAATGTTTTTGGCAGAAACCCTGGGGCTAGGCACCCTGGGAGCACTGTCCTGGATGATCCCGGTCTGTGCCACCATCGCAGCCGCTTTTTCGGTCGCCTACTCAATCCGCTTTATTCATGATGTCTTTTTCAACGGCGAACCCCAAAATTTGCCTAAAACACCTCATGAACCACCCCGGTACATGAAAATTCCAGTGGAAATACTGGTGACACTCTGTGTATTAGTGGGCATATTCCCTACTTTCATCGTTGGAAACCTATTGGAAGCAGGCGCTGCCGCTGTGGTCAGAGGTGATCTGCCGGAGTATGGCTTATACATTTGGCACGGCTTAAATCTCCCGTTGGCGATGAGCGTGGCTGCCATGGTTGGGGGTACCTGGATCTATAGCCAGCGCAAACTGCTGTTCGATATCCAATCTCAGTTTCCAGAAACTGATTCACGCTATCGCTTTGAAACTGCACTCAGCGCTCTCATTCATCGTTGCCAATATATGAAAAACTGGATCGATAACGGCTCTTTACAGCGATATGTCTGGTTTCTGTTGTTGTTTGCCGTCGCTTTGCTGGCCTTGCCTTTGACCCAGGTGACCCAAACCACAGGCAATCGGGAACACTTGCCGGTTGACCTGGTGGTCATCGTTTGTGCAGCCATCCTCTGCCTGGGCACGGTGGGTACAGTCTACTTCCATCGCCACCGGTTGGTGGCCCTGGTCATGCTCTCGATCGTAGGTTTGATTGTGTCCATTGCTTTCGCCTATTTCTCCGCTCCGGACCTGGCACTCACCCAGTTAACGGTAGAAGTGGTGACGGTTATCTTGCTGTTACTGGCGCTTTATTTTTTACCCCAAACCACCCGTAAGGAAACCCCTTCAGCCAGGGTAGCGAGGGATCTCGCCATTGCCACCACCGCTGGAGGCATCGTGGGCACCCTTTGCTTTGCAATTATCACACGACCACACAATACCATCAGCCAGTTCTTTGTAGAAAACGCTAAAACCGGTGGTGGCGGCACCAATGTGGTCAATGTCATTCTGGTTGATTTCCGTGGTTTCGATACCTTTGGAGAAATCGCCGTGCTGGCGATTGCTGCCTTGGGCATCTTCAAGATTATCGCCAACATGAACGTCTATTTACCCAAAGTGGATGGTTCTGGGCGGCCCTGGTCAAATGATTTACACCCGGTGATGCTGAGCGTGATTTCCCGGGCCCTATTGCCACTGGCGTTATTGGTGTCCTTTTTTATTTTCATCCGCGGCCACAACTTGCCGGGTGGTGGCTTTATTGCGGGACTGGTCACTTCCGTTGCCATCATTCAGCAGTACATTGCCAATGGTGTGAGCTGGATCAAGCCCAGGCTCACAATAGATTATCAGTGGTTAATTGGTGGCGGATTGTTCATCGCTCTTTTGAGTGGCGTAGGTAGTTGGGTATTTAACCGTCCATTCTTAACCAGTTGGTTCGATTATATTACCTGGCCCGTGGTCGGCGAATTTGAATTAGCCAGTGCGTTGGTTTTTGATCTCGGCGTTTACCTCACTGTTGTCGGTGCAACCCTGCTTATTTTGGCCAACCTGGGTAAGCTAACCACCGATGAACGAGTCCAGTACGAGGTAGAGCCCGTCGATTCACCCGAAGACACTACCGCCAATCTGCCTGAAAGTGATGCCAGCGCCACTGCCGGCGCTTCCGATAACGCTGGCCATATCACTAAGCCGATTCAAGGTGTCACTAAATGAACCTTTTGCTTGCACCCGAACTCAACCTTTTGCGGGCACTCTACTACTATCTGACGGGAGAAAGCCACTAATGGAAAACTTACCTTTGATGGAAGGAGTGTTTGCTTTTTGTGTGGGTTTGCTAACAGCAGCGGGTATATACCTGGCCTTGCGCGGTCGCACGTTTCCAGTGGTGGTGGGGCTGACATTGCTCGCTTACGCCGTCAATTTATTTCTGTTTTCAGCGGGAAGATTACAGGTTAACGGAGCGGCGATCCTTGGCAAAACCGCTGACTATGCTGACCCTCTGCCACAAGCACTGGTGTTAACTGCCATCGTTATCGGCTTTGCTATGACTGCATTCGTGGTCATCCTGGCCATTCGCGCCCGTGCCGACTTGGGTAATGATCATGTAGATGGCCTGTCTTCTTCCAACAGCGCCCCCAATGAGCAAAAAAACCACAGCCATCACTCTCATCAGCAAAATGCTGAAAAATCAACAAACAAGCCCTCTGGATCGTCAGGTGATAACCCGTTACCCGCTGCGGGTACCATCAAAACAGATGGGGCTGATACGTCAATGAGGCCATCCCATTGAGCGCGCATTTTCCGGTCCTACCCGTTTTATTGCCGCTGTTGGCTGCTATCCTGCTACTGTTGCCACCACTGCAATACAGCAAACAGGGCCAACGAGTCACCGCAGCTATCACCTTGGTACTAACGCTTGCTGTCAGTCTTTGGTTACTGGTTGCCAGTCTGGAGCAAACCCAGTACTACATTCTCGGCGGTTGGCAGCCTCCCTTTGGTATTGTGTTGGTGGCCGACCCGCTGGCTGCGGTGATGGTGACGCTCACCAGCTTTCTCAGTTTGAGTGTTTTGCTAGCGGTTTTTTCCGGTCATGATGAGGCTGGCCATTACTTTCATCCACTCTATCTGTTTCAAATCACAGGCATTAATGGTGCTTTTCTTACCGGGGATTTGTTCAATCTGTTCGTATTCTTCGAGATCTTGCTTATTGCCTCGTATTCCCTGTTGATCCATGGTGGTGGCAAAGAGAAAACTAAAGCTGCATTCCACTACGTCACCCTCAATCTGTTAGGTTCTGTATTATTTTTATTCGCCCTTGGCATTCTGTACGGTAGTCTCGGCACTCTCAATATGACCGATATGGCGATCAAAGTAGCTGACATCGGCGACAACGAACAGGAGCTGGTGAGCACGGGTATTCTTTTGCTACTTGCCGTATTTGGCTTGAAATCAGCCCTGCTACCCCTGCATTTTTGGTTGGCAAGAACCTATGGCGCGGCCATTGCTCCTGTAGCCGCGCTGTTTGCGATCATGACCAAAGTAGGCATTTACAGTTTGTATCGGGTTCACGTGCAAGTATTCGGTGACCATGCCGGTGCCTTGGCTAATCAAATCACCATTTGGCTATGGCCACTGGCTGTGTTGACCGTGGCGGTTGGGGTCATTGGTGTGCTGGCCAGCCGCCGTTTGAAAGATGTCGCCAGTTGGCTGGTCATCGTATCGGTGGGAACCTTGCTGTTTACTATTGCCCTCAACAGCGCACAAGCCACGGCAGCAGGACTTTACTATTTGATCCATTCCACTTTGGTGACGGCGGCTTTGTATTTGCTGGCTGATCTGATCAGCTCGCAACGGAATCAAGTCGGTGACCGCTTTGTTTCTGGGAATCAAGTGGCTTACCCAAAGATTACTGGCATGTTTTACATGGTCGCGGCCCTGGTCGTGGTTGGCATGCCACCATTTTCGGGCTTTATTGGCAAAGTGGCCATATTGCAGTCGGCCACCGCAACAACGGGGCAGATTTGGGTTTGGCCCACCATTCTCATTAGTGGCCTGGCTGCTTTGATTGCTTTGTCACGGGCAGCGACGACTCTGTTCTGGCGGCTACGGGAAACCGAAGCGAAAGAAACTATGGCTTTTCCTGTTTGGCAATGCAGCGCCATCGCTTTGTTATTGTTAGCGTCGCCTTTGATGGTGGTATTTGGAGGCGATATGATAGAACTGACACAGCATGCGGCGAAGCAGCTACATGCCAAACAAACAGAGTTACCACTGGGTGAACTGGATGGTAGCCACGGAGCATTGATTATAAAATGAGCCAAAGTAACGACATGCCCAACCAACAAGCCGCTTTTTTGAGTTGGCTACCGCGACCCGTATTAAGCCTGTTTTTATTGGTTGTCTGGCTGTTACTCAATAATACTACAGCTCCGGGCCATATTCTGCTAGGCGGTATTATTGCGCTAATCATCCCCCTGTTAACTCAACCACTCAGCACGTCCCGCCCGCGTATGAAGCAGCCTTTGCTGCTACTGAAATATCTGCTGGTTATGCTATATGACATTATTATCTGTAATGTGGAAGTGGCCATTCTGATCTGTGGCAGTATGAATAAGTTAACACCGGGCATTATCGCCGTACCGCTGGATTTGACCGATGAGTTACCCATCACGCTACTGGCCAACACCATCTCTTTAACGCCCGGTACGGTGAGTGCTGAATTATCCAGTGACCACAAATGGCTATACGTGCATGCACTGCACCTTCAGGATGAACAAGCGGCTATCGAACAGATAAAAACCCGTTACGAGCAACCCCTCGGGGAGATTTTCAGGTGATAGAGATAACCATTTTAATAGTGGCGTCTATGGTCTGCCTATGCCTTTCAATGAATCTCTGGCGGCTCCTCAAAGGGCCTAGTCTGCCTGATCGGATATTGGCACTGGATACCATGTTTATTAACAGCATTGCATTGATTATTCTGTTAGGCCTGCATTTAGGTTCACAGCTGTATTTTGAAGGTGCTTTGCTGATTGCCATGCTCGGCTTTGTCAGTACCGTTGCCATCTGCAAATATCTGTTGCGTGGCGATATAATCGAATAAGGCTTTATTGATCAGGAGATATTAATGGATAGTGCCCTCGAAATCCTGGCATCCGTGCTGCTGATGGGTGGCGGTATCTTTTTATTGGTAGGCTCAGTAGGGCTTGCGCGACTGCCCGATTTTTTAATGCGCCTGCATGCGCCCACCAAAGCCACCACACTTGGTATCGGCATGCTATTAATCGCCAGTATGATTATCTTTTCTGTGCGCGACGGGGCGCTTAGTGTGCACGAATTAATGATCACGGTATTTATCTTTATTACCGCTCCCATCAGTGCCCACATGTTAGCCAAGGTCGCCTTGCATCTGCGCTTGAAATTGCGGGACAACACTCAGAATAAAGAACTGGTGAACAAGGCCCGCAATCGCAAGCCACCGGCTACCAGTGCTTCCTCTGAGGCGGGATAACAGCCATGCTGTTGCAAAGAAACGAAAACCAAACACGAGGCTAAAATCCATTGAATACTCCCCAGAAAACCAGTCACAATCCGGTGGCCGCTTACGTTGCGGGCGCTCTGGCGATTATCCTCTGTGCCTTGTTGGCCTCGATGCTACCAGTCACCTTTATCATGGTGATGATTATGTTGTCAGTGCCTAGTTTGTTTATTGGTTATTATTTCGCGCCGGTTTTCACCAAGTATATCCTCGGACTACTTTTGGGGGTTTGTATTTACATGGTGATTGAGTACTTCCTCTATGGGCCGGTTTATGAAGTGACCGGGCCAGTCTATGCTGCTTCCTACATTTTCGCCGTGGCCTCGGTGTTGTTAGCCCGCCTGGTCTATATCCGCCGACATATGCCAAAAAAGTAGGCGAAAATAAAGTAGGCGATAATACAGAGACGAAGTTTTGAATAAGAAGATAAGAAACATCCAGAAAGAATTACTTTCCGATAACTGGTACATCCTGCACAAATATACTTTCGAGTATCAAAACCAACAAGGGGACTGGGTACTACAATCACGTGAAGCCTATGATCGTGGTGATGGTGCCACCATTCTTTTATACAACAAGCGAAAGCAAACCATCATCCTGACCCGACAATTCAGACTTCCCACATTTATCAACGGCAACGGGGATGGCATGATGATCGAAACCTGCGCGGGCTTGCTGGAGAATGATCTACCCGAAGACTGTGTGATCAAGGAAGCCATGGAGGAAACCGGCCACCGTATTCGTCATCCACAGAAAGTGTTGGAAGCTTACATGTCTCCGGGTGCCGTTACTGAACTCATCCACTTTTTTGTTGCTGAATATAGTGAAGAAGACAAAGTCAGCGAAGGAGGTGGTTTGGACCAGGAGCAAGAAAATATCGAAGTACTGGAACTCAGCCTGGATCAGGCCTGTGACATGATCAGTAGCGGTCAAATAAAAGATGGTAAAACGATCATGTTGTTACAGTATGCCCGTTTACACCAATTGCTTGGTTAGTATAACGAAGATGGTATGCCTTCCATTATTCAAGAAGATACCGGCCTGACTCACACCGGCACAGTTACCGTCACTGTCTCACCCGCCGCACCGGCAAACCGGGCTCCCAATGCCAGAGACGATGCTTATGAATCGCGCAATGGCGAAAGCCTGATTCTGGATGTACTCGTCAACGATTCCGACCCAGATGGCGACCCCATCAGCATCGTCGGATTGCGGGATTTACCGCCGGGAGTGCGAGCCGTCAGGTATTGCTTAACTGGCTGCCAGCCAACCCCTCGTTGAAAAGCGACAAGCCGCTGATAAGAAGCGCGCTCTTTGAAGAATTATCCACTCAGGGCCCCACATGACATCACCAACAGATTTTGAGCTTTTGAGTAAGGTAGCAACAATATATTCAATGCGAGCGATCGCAGACAAAATTGACCACCCCCGGGAGACTGTCAATCGATGGTTAAAAGGGCGCCGGAAGCAAGCGAAAAAGGACTGGCTGACTGTGAAAGAGCGCTTGGACTTAGAGGCCATGCTTCCAGCCGCTCCTGCTAATAAGCATCCTGATTTCACCTTCATCGATCTGTTTGCTGGCATTGGCGGCATTCGTCGCGGCTTCGAAAGCGCTGGTGGAAAATGTGTTTTTACCAGTGAATATGATCAGTATGCAGTTAAGACCTATCTCGCCAACTATCATTGTGATCATCAAGTCCACGGCGACATTCGCACCATTACTCAGCCAGAAAATACGAATCGGGAGCAGGCCTATCTCCATATTCAACAATCCATTCCAGACCATGATGTCCTGCTGGCAGGCTTTCCTTGCCAGCCGTTTTCTATTGCTGGTGTATCCAAAAAGAACTCGTTGGGACGATCACACGGGTTCGAGTGCGATACCCAAGGCACACTCTTTTTCGACGTAGCCCGAATCATCGAAGCAAAAAAACCAACCGCCATCATGCTGGAAAACGTAAAGAACCTGAAAAGCCATGACCGGGGTAAAACGTTTCTCGTCATCATGAAGACACTGGATGAACTAGGCTACGAGGTTGCTGACCGCCAGTTTGACAACAGCACAGGCGACCCCAAAATCATCAACGGGAAGTACTTTGTTCCACAAAACAGAGAGCGCATCGTTCTGATCGCCTTTCGCAAAGACAAGGGCGGCACCCATGATTTAACACTCAGAAATATCAAAAACTTCGCTCCTGAAAAAATACCCAGAGTCGGTGACATTCTGGAACCAGATAGTCAAGTCGACCAAAAATACATATTAACGCCAAAACTATGGGGTTACTTACAGGCCTACGCAGAAAAACACAAAGCCGCCGGCAACGGCTTCGGCTTTGGCAAAGTCACTGCGAAAGATTGCACAACACGGACACTTTCTGCCAGGTACTACAAAGATGGGTCTGAAATATTGGTGGATCGAGGCAGTGAAAAACGACCGCGCCGGTTAACACCACAAGAGTGTGCACGATTAATGGGATTTGACAAACCGGGCCAAAGTCATTTTATCATTCCCGTATCTGATACTCAGGCTTATAAGCAGTTTGGCAATAGCGTGGTTGTGCCCGTTTTTGCTGCCGTTGCCAAACTCATGAAACCGTATATTTTGACAGCACAAAAGTTTACTAGCGTGGCGGATTCTGCCGAAACACAGATTCTATAGTCCGGTTAATTAAGGTCAGAACACTACGCTTCCGAGTTAAAGCCTGAGCTTACCATAGGAAAGATAGCGTAATTTATAATATTGTATCCTGACCCTATTGGTTCTTATGATCCTATTGGTTCTTAAGCAGCTTAACTGTTACCACGATGAAAAAGGTTGGTTTTACATTCGCTGTATACTATTTGCTTTATTAAACTATGTGTTTTTATCCAACCACTTTGGGACCGCTGGATCGATTAGTATTATTGGGTTTCGTCTTAGCTCTTTTGTTATTTTGAGAATTCCCAGCCCCACCATTTTTATCATCATTGCTGCGATTTTTGGCGCTCGCTTTGTCAGAACGTGATCCGTCCTTGTGCTCCGCGCGGGGTCTTTGATGTTTTTTCGGTTTCTTAGGTTTAATCGCCTTAAAATTCGTCGGAGAATCCGGTAGCTTCTCTTTAGGAGTAAAGCCTGGCACTCCTCTTCTTGGTATCACTTGCCGTATTAAACGCTCTATGCCCAATAATTCTTTGTGCTCGGCGGCACAAACGAGAGAAACAGCCTTGCCTTCTGAACCCGCGCGTCCAGTTCGGCCAATGCGATGCACATAATCTTCCGCGACATGAGGTAAATCAAAATTGACCACTTGAGGCAATTGATCAATATCAATCCCTCTTGCAGCGATATCCGTGGCCACCAACACTTGTATTTCGCCCTTTTTAAATTCTGCCAAAGCCCTTGTGCGTGCTCCTTGGCTCTTGTTTCCGTGAATAGGCGCTGTTTTTATATCCGCTTTGCTGAGTTGATAGGCAAGCTTATTTGCGCCATGTTTTGTGCGACAAAACACGAGCACTTGATGCCAGCAATTATCCTTAATTAGTTTGGTCAGTAAAGATGATTTTTTAGACTTATCGACGGGAATGATTTTTTGTTCGACAGTTTTGGCGGCGGTATTTTGAGGTGAAACTGAAATCTCAACCGGATCGACCATCAGGCCCCGCGCTAACTTACGAATATCATTCGAAAAGGTCGCTGAAAACAACAAGGTCTGCCGACGCACAGGGATTAGTGCAATAATTTTGCGAATATCATGTATGAAGCCCATATCCAGCATGCGATCGGCTTCGTCCAGCACCAAAACCTCAATTTTGTCTAACCTGACGGCATTCCTGGTATGAAGATCTAACAAGCGCCCGGGGGTCGCAACCAGGATATCGACACCCTTTCTCAAGGTCATCATTTGGGGGTTAATATTAACGCCGCCAAATACGACTGTGGAGCGCAAAGTCAGATTCGCTCCATAATTTAAAATGCTATTGCTGACCTGCGCAGCCAATTCGCGAGTTGGAGTCACTACCAACGCGCGAACTTTATTAGAGTCCGGTCGTTGACCATTAAGTAAGCGTTCCAACAGCGGCAAAGTAAATCCAGCGGTCTTTCCCGTGCCTGTCTGTGCTGCCGCCATAACATCCTGCCCATTTAATATGG
>JGI12048J13642_10126168_pt1 | contig 14606 bp, 13 predicted proteins | sample ElkSlonscriptome_16_FD_13642 | JGI IMG/M metagenome (IMG submission 13642)
GGTCGCCGTAGCATAATTGTAATTCATGATAACGTGCGATAGTGCTGGGTATTTCGTGTCTGTCCCCGCTGGATGTAAGGTGGTAGCACCAGCCTGAACGAATGCTGCGATTGAGCTGTACCGGAGCTTCCCCCATCACATAGGTAAAACTGGCGGCAAGCACCTTGAATAACTGATACGCCAAGGTAAAAGCCGGAAGATCCTCATCAACAAGCGTTGACGCATAGTTGCTCTCGCTGGACTGTTCAGTCCTGTCCATTGTCACACGGCGCCTTGATAACCCTTGCAACCCTAGCACCATCAAGTTGTTGTTCGGTGCCGATGTTAGCGAGAATCGTCCGACTTCGAATGTGGTTGTGCAGTCCAGATTTGCGGCAAACTCGCGCAGCAATTCCTCGTAGTCTGGAGAGGTAACATAGTGCCGGGCCGTAATGGAAAAATGACGCAAAATACGCTCACCGGGCTTTGGGAAGTAGGTGATACGGTAAATAGCTCGTGCCCAATCGTTGGGGTGTAACTCTACTTCGTCCAGGTGGACGCCGAAGATACCTGCACATCCCTCAATGCGCTGTGTCCAGGTATGTTTGAATCGCTCTGACAGCACCATGTCTCGCCAGCCAAGTGCATGGCGTATGTTAGGTACGAATTGCACTTTTGTAAGCAGATAACGGAGCACTTCAGGTAGCTGCTCACGCCGGGTAAAAAAGTGCCCAGGCTTCGGTTGGTTTAAGTTCATCGGCTCACTCCTGGTAGGTCGCGCAGAATCGTTCGCGATTGTCAGATGACCATAGTAAACCCATCACGCTAACCATCCAGTCGGCATCTGTCTGCCGGCTGATGTTGTCATCGGAAACAGGTATCAGTCAGGATAAAACTATTTATGGCAATGACTTAGTGACCGTATCAAGACCACATTCGTGACTATTGTGAATTCATAGTAGAGCACGAAATGCAGCCGCGATATTGTGAGATTTCACATCGTCCATGTGGGTATCCCCAGTAGACGGAGCTGATTTCTGGCGTGATAATTCTGGGCTGAGAGAGTTTCCAGCCAAGAGAACGTTACCGGACACTTCAACCAAATCTTGCGGTTTACACCTTGGTTTCAATACTGTGCTTTAAACACAGGTTAAAGAGTTCTTGCTTGCCTTTCGATTGCCTTTCGATTGCCTTTCGATTGTCACGGTGTTTATGAATCGTCAGCCGTTTGATGTTCGCAGACATAGTAACTATGTGCCGATGCTTTTCTCCAGGTCAAATTGACTAAGTCACCCCTTATCCGCGACTTCCATATTACTGTGGCTTTCATATGAACGTGTTCGGTACACGTGGTATCATACTAAAGTAGAGAGCCGAATTATGAGGAACGTTATGCCTCAAACATCGCCTTTGGATAAAAGTAACCATATTGCGAATAGTACGGCGTCCAATAATCGAACTATAAACTTCGAACAAGTGCTGGATAATTTGCCGGGAATGGCTTACCGGTGTCTCAATGTTCCAAGCTGGACGATGCAGTTTGTTAGTTTGGGTAGCACGGCCCTGTGCGGATACACCCCGGACCAACTGCTCAGAGGTACGCCTCACTGGGGTGACATCATTCATCCCGACGATCAGCCCGCCGTAGGGCAGCAGCTGCAATCGGCGTTAAGACGTGACGAGCCTTTTGAAATCTATTACCGGGTGCTGACCCGCGACAAAAATATCCGATGGGTATGTGAACGTGGCGCGGCGGTAACGAATGACCGTGGTGAAACTTCAATCGAGGGATTGATTACCGACATCACGGCGCGGAAAGCAAATGAGCAAGCGTTGGCAATTTGTAAAGAATTTGCCCATGCCATTGTAGACGGTGCCGCTGAGGGTATCGTTATTGTCGATAATCGCGGCCAAATCGAATCCGTTAATCGGGCTGCCGAACAGATTTTTGGGGTTCGGGAAGCAGACGAACGAGGGCAACTGGTCAAGCAAAGATTATCGGCAACGAGCGTCACCACCGTCGAAAATGATATTCGTACGTTTCTGGCGTCAGGACAATCACCGCTATTTACGGCAGGCAGAGAATTGCAGTGCTTGCGCAGTGATGAATCAATTTTTTCTGTGCATGTCAGCGCAAGGAAGTTGACTGAAGACCGTGATCGGCGATACGCCCTGTTTTTACGTGACATTTCCGAACAAAAGAAACAGGAATCTGAGCTAAGGCAGAAGAATGAGTATCTGAATTTCACCTTGCAATCTTCACCTATTGGCATCTGCACGGCTGACAGTCATTGGCGCATTGTTTCTGCGAATCCAGCTTTCGCAAAAATGTTGGGATACCAAGAGGGTGAACTGATTGGCCGCCAGTTTCTGGAAGTCACTCACCCAGATGATATAAATACCTCTAAACTGGCCGCCAGGAACGCATTGACGACAGGGCCGGATCACTACTATCTGCGCAAACGCTACCTGCACAAGGATGGCCACACAGTTCACGTTGCCTTAAATGTTGGCATCATTCACGGCCCCAACGGAAAACCACAGTACCTGGTTGCTAATGTTGAAGACCTGACCGCCCGAATTAAATCTAAAGAGCAACTTAGGGATCAGCAGAAGCAACTCGTTAGTCTGGAACGGCTGAGTCTTTTGGGAGAAATGATGGCCGGCGTCGCGCATGAAATCAATCAACCCCTGGCCGCCATCTCCACATACGCTCAATCCGGCCTGAGATTCCTTAATCATAAGAGTCCAAAGCTTGAACGCCTCGCCGAAGCACTGGCAAAACTCAGCAGTGAAGCGCGCAGGGCCGGGGCAGTCGTTGAGCGCATTCGGGGACTGGCGCGACAGAATTCTGGTCACAAAGAACGTCTTGACTGCAATGAAATTCTTGCATTAATTGAAGAGCTGGCAGCTACTGATGCACGAGCCAAAGGGGTTAGCATTCGTTTTCAATGTGATCCCACATTATCACCGGTGTGGGGCGATCCCATTCAGATTCAGCAAGTCATGCTTAATCTTATCCATAATGCGGTGGATTCTATGACGACGGTATCGTTGCGCCACGGTGCTGAAATTTTGGTGCGAACGTCGATGCATAATGAAAGCACTGTAAAAGTGGAAGTGATTGATCAGGGAGAGGGGGTTAGGGATGAGGTTGCAGGTGAACTATTCCGACCATTTTTCACATCTAAAAAGGCTGGTCTGGGCCTGGGGTTGTCAATTAGTCGATCGATAGTGACAGCCCATGGCGGACAACTCGATTTCGCGAACAACGAGCGGGCCGGAGCAACGTTTATTGTGACTTTGCCAAAACTGGAAGGAGGATAATGCCATGAATGATCAACAAACCGTAGTTATTGTCGATGACGATAGTGGGGTACGCGATTCACTGAGCATGTTGCTGGAATCAGTAGCGTTGCCCCATCGCCTCTACGCCAGCGCCGCCGATGTTCTTGCGGATATTGAAAATATTTACCGCGGTTGTCTCGTGCTTGATATTCGTATGCCTGGTATGAGTGGGCTGGAACTGCAAGCAGAACTGCGTTATCGCAATATCGGCCTACCGATCATCTTCATTACCGGCCACGGGGACATCGGTATGGCGGTCAAAGCCATGCGCTTGGGTGCTCTTGACTTCATCCCTAAACCGTATCACGAGCAAGAGCTGCTCGATCGAATCCACGAAGCACTCGCATGGGAAGCTGATAAGCACAAATTAATTGATGATCACGGTCACTTGCTTAGCCGAATTGAATCACTAACCGAACGCGAACATCAGGTTTTTGAGCGGGTGACGGAAGGTCAGGCCAATAAGGTGATCGCATTTGATTTAGGTGTGAGTGAACGAACGATCGAAGTGCACCGTTCTCAGGTCATGAAGAAGATGGGGGTGCGGACTCTGGCCCAACTAGTACGCCAAAAGTTGGAAGCTGAGCGGCCCCTTTACGAACCGATCCTGTCTCCTTAGCAAGATTCGGCAAATAAATACAACATAAGTCCCATATCCTCTCCCATTTCGGAAACACACAATAGACCTTGGTTTCCGGGTGCACCAGACTATTTTTATTGAATCACTCTGTCTCATCTTATCAATAACTCTGTCCCTTGAAGTGCAATGTAGTTATGAATACAGTCTATATTATTAATCCAGACAACAGCATTCGCGATGCTTTGAAAATCCTGCTGGAATCAGAAGACATAAGCGCTCAGGTTTTTGCTGATGCAAAGACGTTTCTGAATGCCGTCGAATTGCCGGTTGGCTGTATTTTAGCCGAAGCTGAAATGCCAGGTATTAATGGATTGGGCTTGCTTAGTGAACTTCGAAAAACCCGGAGTCAGGCGGCCATAGTAATACTGGTGAGCGATGATGACCCGGATTATATAAGGAGGGCGTTAGGCGCTGGTGCCGCTGCAACTCTCCTTAAGCCGTTCTCAAATGATGACTTGATTGACCAGCTTACACCGTTTTTAAATCATGAGTTCTGGCCGACACCCATGCCTGCTGTTGAGCATAAAAGTAATTCGTAGTGACAGGCTAAAGGCAGATAATACGTACCCTTTTCATGGGAATGTTAAAAGCAATGATAAATTGGCCGGAGAACCTTTCGACGGCCAAGATTGATACAGTATAAACCGGGTAGCCATTGAACACGCTGCTCTGTTAGCCTCCCCTTATGTCCAGCCTGGCCTGTGAACCGCGGTATGAGTCGCTCTTCAATCCTGGGGAAACCACACTCGAACCTCGGATGACCACAATAGCTGCAGAAAAGATAGATTGGGACAATATAACTAGTTTTCATCCTGAAACGGCTTCCATGCCGTTTCGCGGAGTCGCAAAGTAAAATGTCTATTTTACTTTGCTTTCAAAATCAATCGCTTAGGCGATCGATTTTGGCAGTACGTCCTTGTACTGCGTTAGTGCCCATCAAAAACTCGCGTTTCTGGATGAGCACTAACTAATTCGTATCCAACGAAGCAGAAACCCAAGAGTGTCTTAAGTAGTCATGAAGCTTAACCTGCCTAAAAGCACGAATTAGTATTTATATGATCGGATAGGTGCGGGTAGTTGATCGTTCAATCCGTTGGCTTGGTCAAGTTAAATTGGGTTAAATAGCTTCATAGAAACGATCAGAAATGGAGGATTGATATGTTTTGGCAATTAAACGAATATCGCATAAAAAATGCACTCACACGATTTAGTCATAAATATGCCCTAAACCCCAATACTGAGGCCTTGTTGAAAGATTTAATCAGTTGGCTCGGCGATCAGCATGGAAGGCAGAACGAGTGGTCGCCCGATGCGTTAATCTATGTCCTGATGGGTGCTGATCAATTCGACAAAAAGTCATTATCAAAGGATGTTCAGGACGGACTTCATTCACTTAAAGAATTTTCGACAATTTTGATCAGTAAGCTGGCAGCTATACATGCCACTTTGACCGCTACCCAACGGCAGCAAATTGCAGAAGAATTCAGAGAGTATGAAAACGTATACAAACAATGGTACGGATGGGGATGCGGGTACCGGTTACCTCATAAAGAGGTGGCTTGAGCAAAGCGAAATGAGTGACTAGTACCAACATAATAGTTTGGAAGAAACACTATGAAGATTCTATACATTACGGGAGTAGCTATTCTCCTTTCTTTGTCAACATTGGCTGTCAGCAAAGGCAAGGGGAATTATGCCATGAGCCCGGAACAACGTGTGGAGCGGTTGGCTGTTCGCTTAAGTCTTGACCCAACCCAGCAGCAACGGGTCTTGCAGATTTTTTCGGATTCTCAGGAGCAACGGGAAAGTCTTCAAGAGCAGATGCAGGCGCTGAAAAATCAAACCCATAAAAAAATATCTGAAGTACTGACTCTTGAGCAGCGGTCTGCTTTTGCAACGATGGGCTCCCAAAGAATGCGTAACTGAAGTTGGCTCCGGATCAATACATTGTCTCTGTCAATGGCCATTAACAGAGTCTTTGCTATAGGTGACCTTGCATTGGGAACAGCACTATTAACGCTGATAATTCTGGCATCTCTTGCAGGCAAAACAACTTCTGGCACCACCTTATGGTCTGGTATGGTGTCTGAAATCCGGCGCCATTAGTGGGTCAGATGGTTTGACATCGGCTAATTCCTGGACTCGTTTCTGGCTGATTGGCCTGATTCCATTAGTGCGGCTTGGTGGTAGCCACGACCACCGTCGTTCCGCATTTGGACGTTTGGTGGCCGAAGCCGCTTTCTGGGCACCCGCAGCACTGTTACCTTCAGAATTTGTGCGCTGGAAGCCTGTCGACTCCAACACTGCCCGTGTCTTATTAACCTATGCAGGGTTTGAGCAGGCCGTGGATATGGTGGTTGCTGAGAATGGTCTGCCCACTCGGGTCACTATGCAACGCTGGAGTAACGAAAATCCAGACAAAGAGTTTCGTTGGCAACCTTTCGGCGGCGAGCTGTCGGAGTTCAGAGAGTTTGCTGGTTACACGTTGCCTACCCGGGTTACCGGGGGTAACCACTTTGGCACGGATAATTACTTTCCGTTTTATAAGGCTTCCGTAAAGAATATCCGGTTGTTATGACAATACCTGAGAGTTTTTATTGTATTTGTCGAGGGTAATCTAACGCTTATTTATAGGGCGGCCAGACTTTAATATAACAGCCGATCCAACTGAATCAGCAAAAATTGAAACGCTTTGTTCAGGTTGCATAGCGCTGTGTCACTGAGTCGTTCTTCAAAATTATCAAACTGGACACCTTGAATAGCTAAGAGATAGGCTTCTGGTCGTTTTCCATAGAGAATCTCTGCGAGCCATAAACATTGGCCCGGTGTCACAATATGATAACTCCAAACGTTGCCTTCAGATGATGTTAGTTGGCTGTACTGGTAAGCAGAACTTAGCTGGCGGGCGGCATCAATAAATATCACGGCGTTCGCCTTGCTGACCGCCAGAGCATGCTCAACGGTTAGTTGATAGTTAATATCAATATCGATCGGCCAACAAGGTTTTTCTTGTTTAATAAAGTCTGCCAGCAGGGCCGCACAGCCGGGACCGAGACCATCATCCTGGCGTCCCGGATTGCCATAGCCTATCACCAGAAGCTTAGACTCTGCTGTCATTGCAGTCCTATTATGCGTCTTTAAGGGCAGCATGCGTTGGGCGGCACATCCGGTCCAACTGTTGACCCTGCTGGTCATACAGTTCTATTGATAGCGGCATTTGTCCCAGCGCATGAGTTGCGCAGGACAGGCACGGGTCATACGCCCTAAGTGCTACCTCAACATGATTAAGCATGGCCTCAGTAATCTTGTCGTTACCGGAAATATAGCGCCTGGCGACATCGGTTATTGCGCGATTCATCGCGGAATTATTATGGGTGGTAGAAACCACCAGATTACAGTAGGTCACCTGGTCATGCTGATTGACTTGGTAGTGGTGAAACAGCGTACCTCTGGGCGCTTCTATGACGCCGATTCCTTCCTGCTGGCGCTCTCCCTTAACGCATAAATCACTGCCCTGCAAATCAGCATCGAGCAGTAATTCCTGAATTTTTTCCACGCAATGCAAAACCTCAATCATTCGTGCCCAGTGGTAACCCAGAGTCATATGGTTCATTTGACCTTGATTAAAATCCCGATAGTCCTTTAGGGCCTGGTTAGCCATGGGCGTATCAATAAAGGCGGCATTGTTGAGCCTGGACAAGGGCCCTACCCGGTACCAGCCATCGAGGTGACCGAGGCTTTTGATAAATGGGAACTTCATGTAAGACCATGATTTTACTTCCTCCATGAGATAATCATTAAACTGTTGGTAGTCGACTCGATCAAAGATGACCTGGCCGCCAGCATTAGTTGCGCGCAAATGACCATGATAGAGATCTAACGCGCCATCTTCTCTCACCAGTGACAAATGATTAGACTTGAAATTAGCGAAGGTGTTGAGTTGTTGCCGGTGTTTCTGACTGTATTCGGATGCAAGTGTCACTGCCTGCTGAGCCCAGTCAAACATTTGCTTGATATCGCTTAGCAAAGCATCCCTTTCACTAATAGTCAGGTTTTTGTTGATACCACCGGGAATGGCTCCCGTACCATGGATTTTTTTACCCGCGGTGTGATGGATGATGTCTTGTCCGAATTTACGCATTAGGACACCCTGGCGAGCAAGTTCGGGGTATTCCCGGATAATTTCAAAGATATTGCGTTTTTCAGGGGGGGCGTCAATTCCAAACAGTAAATCGGGGGAAGCCAGATGGAAGAAGTGTAAAACACTGCTTTGCATAACTTGGCCATAATGCATCAGCCTGCGCATCTTTTCGGCGGTTGGCGTAAGCTGAGTGGCACCGACTATTTGGTCTAGTGCTTTGGCTGCCGCCAAGTGATGACTCACCGGGCAGATGCCACACAAACGCTGCACAATGACGGGCACCTCCCACAGCAGGCGTCCCTGAATAAATCGTTCGAAGCCCCTGAACTCAACGATATGTAAACGGGCCTCGTCTACCTGGTTATCGTTGTTTAGGTGAATAGTGACCTTACCGTGACCCTCAACACGGGTTATCGGATCTATTTCAACTATGCGGGATTTTTGCGTTGTCTCGATCATTGCTTATTGCTCTCTGATAACCTGAGGGATCAGTCGTATCTAATCATTGCATGGTCAATTTTGGGTTCACGGCCATGCAGAAGAGCGTCTAGTATTCGCCAAATGACTTGCGCCGAAGGAGGGCAACCAGGAATCTGATAATCGATTTTAACCACTTCATGGCAGGTATAAACTCTGTCAAGCAGCAAAGGTAGCGCTGGATCGTTTGGGATATGTTGTTGCGGATTGAAAACCACAGGACTGCTGTTGTATGCCTCCTCTAAGCAATCACGTAAAGGGTCATCTGAGTGCATGATGGCATTACGCATAACCGGCAGACCACCGGTTATCGCACACTCTCCAACAGCAACCAGTACTTTGCAATGGCGGCGGAAATCTCTGAGGACATGAACGTTGTCCTCATTGCAACAACCACCCTCAACGATGCCAAGGTCGCATTCAGTTGTGAATTGTTTCTTATCAGTGAATGGTGATCGGTCAAAATCCACTTGTTCAATCCAGCTTATCAGTTGTTCATCAATGTCCAGCAGTGACATATGGCAGCCAAAACAGCCGGCCAGAGAGGTCGTTGCGACCCGCTTCCTGTTCATGAATCTCCCTCTTTACAAGGTTCAGTATTGAGTTGGTCTGGCTGACTCTGGTTCTCTATATCGTGCCCAATCGGCGCTTTATCAAACTGACGCTCGCCATAGGGAGCAAAAAAGCCTTCATATTTTCTAATGATACAACCTACCGGGCACACCCCCCGATCCATTGCATAATCATCGATTTCCGCATCGGTGTCGGCAAGACTATCGCCATTGACTCCAATCCGCTTGTTAATGCCGCGACCCACATATTCAAATATGTTTTTCTTATCGATATCTCTGGACGCCCTTATGCACCGACCACAGAGGATGCAGCGATTATTATCAAGAGCGATGTCTGGGTGCGAGGTGTCCAAGGGCCGGGTGGGTTGCAGGTAGGGATATTGCTGATCCTGAGAAATTCCGAGTCGGTACGCCATTGCCTGAAGTTCACAGCGACCACTGGCCTCACAACAAGGGCAGAGATGATTGCCTTCGTGAAACAGCATCAGCACCAGATCCCGCCGGTACATTTCGATTTCCGCTGTTGCATGCTCCACCCACTGGTTGGCTTGCGCGGGATGGGTGCAAGCGGCCACGGTGAAGCCGTCGACTTTAACTGTGCAAACACGGCAACTACCTTGGGGTACTAAGCCTTCGACATCGCATAGTCGCGGTATATAAATACCGGCTTGGTCACAGGCATCCATAATGGTTTGGCCAGAGTTAGCAGAGACGACTTTTCCATCAACATGAAACGTAAAGGTCCTGGGTGGTGCCGTCATCGTTTGTCCTCGTCATCTTGCTTGATATGAATTCGCCATTTCATCAAAACAGTCAGTCTTCGTAGGTCGGGTCGTAAATCAATGAGCGACGTTTGGCAATTCTCCTTGCTTCATCAAGAGCCTCTTGAATGCTGAATCCTGCCTTCAACCCGTCATTGTGGTCTTTAACCAGCGCGGCATAGACCAGAGGAAAGTGGCTAATTGTGGACAAAACCGGGTTAGGGGAGGTGTGTCCGAGTCCACAGCGACTGGTGGCAATGATCGTCTTTCCAAGTTCTTTAAGATAACGAATATCTGCAGGATCCCCTTGGCCGTGTCGGATTTTATCCAAAGCTTTTTTCATGAACACGTTGCCAACGCGGCAAGGTGTGCAATATCCGCAACTTTCTTCAATAAAGAAATGCAGGTAATAGTCTGCTATATCGAGAATATTACGCTGGCTTGAGAATGAAATAATGGCCCCCGCTGTGGGCATATCTTCAAAGCTGATACGGCGGTTGAATTGATCCCGGTTAATCATGGTTCCACTTGCACCGCCAACCTGTACGGCGGCAGTATCCTCTGCGCCAGCAAGTTCTAACACCTCCTGTAATTTAATGCCAAATTCCACTTCGTAGACACCGGGCCGGAGACAATCCCCACTAATGCTTAATAACTTGGTCCCTGTACTTTCCTGTGTGCCAAAATGACGAAACCAAGCATCGCCATTGGCGACAATTGGCGGAAGGTTGCAAAGTGTCTCCACATTATTAACTACGGTGGGATAACCCATATAACCCGTCTCAGCAGGAAACGGTGGGCGATTAGTGGGCTCGCCCCGGCGCCCCTCACAGGAACTGATCAGGGCACTTTCTTCGCCGCATATGTAGGCGCCTGCTCCGAGTTGAATGCGTAGATCAAAACTGAACCCCGAACCTGAAATGTCGTTACCCAACAGATTGTGCTGCCGCCGCTTGTCGAGAACTTCATTCAAATACTGATGTAAATAGCGATATTCCGCGCGCAGATAGAGAATGCCATCTTTAGCACCGATCGCATAAGCAGCAATCGTTAGGCCCTCTATAAGGCAGTCAGCTTTTTCAGTCAGCAATACCCGGTCTTTAAAAGTGCCAGGTTCTCCTTCATCAGCATTGCAGATAACATATCGATGACTGGCCACTGTCTTGGCCGCCGTATTCAGTTTTTTGCCGATGGGATATCCTGCACCTCCACGGCCTCTTAGCTTTGAATTCTCAATAAGCCCGCGCACTGCTGCTGGACTCATGTTGAGCGCCTGCTTCAAACCAGCTTCTGCAAGGTGCTCACTAAGTAATATTGGCCCAGTTAGCCGGATGTTATTATTTACACTGCTTTTTATCGCAGCATGGCCATTGTTACCGTCGCCAAAGTTGCTGACCAGCGATTCAGGACTTTTGCCCTGTTGAAGCTCAGAGAGCAGGCCGCCTAACTTAGCGGGTGTCAAAGACGGAAACACCGTGTCATTGATCAGTGCAGCAGGTGCCTGATCGCACATGCCGATACAGGGAGTGGTTTCCAGAGTGAATCTGCCGTCCGTTGTGGTTTCACCTGGCTGAATGCCCAAAACCGTTCGACAGATTGCGAGCAGATGATGAAGTCCTGCCAAGCGATCAACAATATCATCGCACAAGCGGATGACTATTTTTCCCTTGGGGCTACTCGAAAAGAAGGCATAGAAACTGACGACCCCTTCGACTTCTACTCTGAACGTGCCAGTCAGTTGTGCGATTTGGGTCATGGCTTCGCTGTCGATGCCATGCAAGTGGTCCTGTATTTCCCACAGAATATCAATCAACCGTGACTTATTGTTGGCATAGCGCTGACATGCGTTGCGTATGATTTTTTCCTTAACAGGGTTCATAACCATTCCCGTAGTTTGAGGAACTGAGGAAAAAAGCCACTTCATTTCTTGCTCATCGCTCCAGCAGACTGGACAGGTCGACAGGCATCTCTATTTTGTCAGGTCATCAAATTTTGTCAGGTCATCAAATCTCTGGAGCTACCAAGGCCACTTGCTAAGAACCCTGATTTTTAATCGTTTAAGTGATCACAGACTGATTTCAGACCTGCCAGGATTCATAGAGCCATTATATAAAGCAGTGATAAGCGGATGAACTAACATTAATAACCGAATCATCTAAATTGAGGCAGATCAATTTTTACATCGATTTGTTGAATATTTGTCCAGACTTTGTTCACCTTTCAGTGCCATGAGGGCTAGATCTGTTTTCTTAAATAATGGCGAAGGCTTGCTTCACGAGCTGGTTCGTACTCAATTGGTGTGGCCTCTGTCTGTCAGACAAGGGATTGAAAACATGCCAGACGGCATTTAAGGACGCCGGCTATTAAATTACCCAGTCTCAAATCGAAAATCTGCTTAAGTCAAGGTAGGTCGCCCGATTACTTTATCAACCTGGTCTCTGGAAATGCTGCATGCCAACCAAACCAAAAGGCACGATGGTAGGGTAGTCGGCTCAGGCGTTGGCCATTTGGGCCACGGAGTTCTTCCTCAAGTACTTGCCATTTACCCCCTTTACTGTCTTTAGCTATTAATTCCCCGTCATAATTAACGAACTGAACCTCTTTCGGATCATAAACCCGGTTTGCTCCGGATTGGTCGGTAAAAACGACAAAGTTCTGGCGTCCAATATTATTTTTGTAAAGTGGGTTTTTATTAAGAAAATCGGTGTCAATGGCCAGTTGTTCTTTCGGTGCAGCGGCAAAGCGTAGGGCCAAAACCTCTTGTTTATTGGCCAGGCGATCATCATTGAAAGGGGTATTGAACATTAATCGATCTGTGCCGAAGTATTGTGCATAGGCCGCACCTTCGTCATAGTCACGTCGATGCCCGGTTTCTAAAGATAATACGGTGGTGTTGGGATGCCGTTTGCGCCACTCGCCCCATGTGGTGGTGACCACGCTTTCAAAGGGCAATTTAATACCTTGACCTGCCAACGGACCCAGCACCGGCTCTCCCCGCTGGGTGCTCCATAGGGACTGGGTGGCTTTATCGTACATCAATTTATTGGAGCGGTAGAGAAAGCCACTGGTACCTAAAAGATAGCTAGTACCATTCACTTGTGTTCGATATGGAATAACGGTGCCACAGAGAGTGCAATAGACTCCTGCGATAGGCACACCACCAATGGTGTCGGTAAACATTTCATGCCACGCAAGGATGCGCTTCGGGTAAGCTCTGGCATCACCATTAATGGCTATGCCGAATACAATATTATCGTCGGCCAGATAATCCGATTTGTCTGCGGTGATCATTGATGGTTTGCGTAAGGGCGGAATACCATCTTGCTTAACACCTCCCCAGCGTATTTCGTCTAAACGTATCCTGGCGGAAGGCTGCCGATCCCTGAAATAAGTGTCGAACCGCGGATCAATTAAGCGATAAAGATCGGCTTTGAAATTCCCATAACCCGGATCAGGATCGAACTGTTGGTTCCAAATCCACTGATACCAGTTGTTAAGATCTTCAGTGGGCTCTGTTCCTCTTGACTTTGCCAACAGTGAATCCAGCCTTTGTCTGACTTGTGGTGACTGGCCATAGGCATAGGTTTCAAGGGCCATAGGAACATAGGATAAGGACCAGCTGGATTCAATTGCGGTTAGAGCCGCATCCACTCTGACTGGGTCGCCATCAAGAATCAGCGTTAAAAAGTGAAACCTGGCCTCTGTTTCTGTATTAGCGGAAGGCTGATCTTTGCCGTTTCCGGCTGCGAATGCCGGAACAGTCGTTGTGATAAGAAAGGTGAGCAATAGAAAGGTGAGTAATAAAAGTGGTAGCAAACTAACTGTCGTCAGCCAAACCGATGGGTTTTCCGAATGCTTGCCAGAGATCTGTATTAAATGAGGTATCTTGGACTTTGCCATAAATTATCACCAACATAAGGATTTAGTGATTAGAGAGGCCTACTCGTCAACAGTTCCCTAATCTCTGTTAATATGGCGTGGTTTTATTTAAGGTCAGTTTTTAAGGATCGGCTTATCGTTGTTGAAATATCAGCGTAGTCTGATCACTCTGCAAAGACTTGCCGCAAGCTAAGCAAAAGGTGAACAATCTAAATGCCCACAGCCAACAAATTCCACTTTAGCGTTCCTTCCTGGAAGCTAGTAAAGCAAGCGCTTCAATATAAGACCAGGATATTTGATCTGTTCATGCGGGATATGCACTATCCGGAAGAGGGGCTTGATGGTTCTTTCGTGACACTTAAAGCCCCGGATTGGATCAATGTGATCGCACTAACGGAGGAAAATGATGTTGTCTTGGTGGAGCAATACCGCTTTGGTATTGAAGAAGCCACACTGGAATTGCCAGGTGGCATGGTAGACCCGGGAGAGGACGCCCTAGCCACTGCCAAGAGGGAGCTATTGGAGGAAACGGGTTACTGGTCAGAGCACTGGGAACAACTGGGTAAAGTCAGCTCAAATCCTGCTATTCAAACTAACTATACCCACACCTTTCTGGCTAGCAACTGTGTCTTTAAGCAGCAACAGGCACTAGGAGAGCATGAATTTATTAAAGTTCATGTGATGCCATGGGACGAGTTTTTGTCACTGGCTCGAGCAGGCGTTGTGCATCACTCTTTGGTCGTAGCGGCTATCGCTAAATATCTGCTTGCAAAATCACAGTAGCTAGTTAGTGCTCATCCAGAAACGCC
>JGI12048J13642_10497404_pt1 | contig 14572 bp, 11 predicted proteins | sample ElkSlonscriptome_16_FD_13642 | JGI IMG/M metagenome (IMG submission 13642)
ATACAGACCTCTTTTAGATATTTACCCCATTTAATATAAACACCGTAAACACAGTTCTTTAAGCGGTTCTGCAAAACAATTGGACGCATGACGACCTCGATCATCGTTTTGGCCATTTGGCTAGAAACCACGAAAATCTGTCCATCATCTCATTTATTATCAAGGTCTTACGACAGACCAACAAACTTTGATGCTTGCGTGGTCGGAACGATGACCAAGGCCGACAAAACAAGACTGCACGAAAATTGGACATTATTGCAATTCAAGTGGTTGAAATAATAAATATTTATCATTATAAAAGTAAAAATATTTATTGCTTTTTTCAGCCTTGCCTGCTACTGTTGGTTCATTCATTAATTGCGAGGCGAGGATGAAACAAAACATATTGTTCGAAGATGTTCAATCGGAAAATGAGAATATAAAGTGGATCGGGAATCGACTCTATCTTCAATTCAATAAGTCAGATCCCAATAAAATTTTTCTTTATCTTAGAGACACACTGATCAAATCCGTTGATCTTTCCGACCGTGTCGCCAAAAGACTTCTGGTTGTGGATGCCGTGGAACTGGGGGCTACTAAAAGTCGGCTGGCCGATGCGCTGGGAATCAGTCGCCAGACCATCCATAACTATACGGAAACAAACAAACATTTCGGTCCTGAAGGATTAATTCATAATTATTCTCCTTCGGTGAGCAAAAGCCGACGCAAGCAGCGTCAGACCCATGTAAAACAGCGGGGCGTCGGCAACAAAGCGCGTCAGATTGAACAGATGCACAGGGAGCAACGGGAAAAGCTTCCAACCCAAATGGATCTGATTTTTGGCAAAAAGATACCGGATCTACCTCTTGAAGAGCATCCGTTCGGTGAGGAATACGATTGGAAGTCAACTCGCTATGCCGGAATCTTTGCTTACTTGATAACCTTGATCACTCAAAACCAGTGGTTGCACTTGATCATGGGATATTTCGGGAACAAATATAAGATTTTTATGGTTTTTATTTTTATGGCCGCCCGCAATGTCCGCTCTATTGAACAGCTTAAAAATCTTCGTCGGCGCGAGGCCGGCGTCATACTGGGAATCAAACGTCTGCCGGCGAGGCTCAAGGCGCGCGAATGGCTCCACGATGTTTGCCGGATGGAGATGTCCATGCCGTTGTTGACGGACTTTTTTCGTTATCAGCTGCGCGTGGGCATTGTCGGCATCTGGCTATGGTTTACCGACGGGCATTTTCTGCCGTATACCGGCAAAGCCAAGGTGCATTCCGGTTACAATACCCAGCGACGAATGCCGCTTCCCGGCCGAACGAATCTGGTCACTTGCGACAGCAGCGGGCGCGTTGTGGATTTCGACATCCAGGAAGGCAAGGGGGATCTGCGCGGTTACATTGTGAGCTTGAATCGGAAATGGCGAGACGAGCTTCCCTCCGCGCCTGTCATGGTCTTTGATCGCGAAGGCTACGGCGCCGCGTTTTTCTTCGCCCTGATTGATGATCAGGTCCCTTTCGTGACCTGGGAAAAGCACATTGACAAACAGAAACTCGAAGACCTGGAAGCCGACCGCTTTGGTGAAGAGTTCGATTTCAACAACAAACGGTATCGAGTTTTTGAAGGCGAGAAAACTTTTACCCATACTCTCGAAAACGGTCGAAGTCATAAGTTTACGCTAAGGCGGATTTATATTTGGAACATTACCAGCGATCGGCGAACTTGCGCACTGACCGGTGTGAGCGCCAAACAGATGAGCGCCCGAGATTGCGCCCGGGCGATCCTGAATCGATGGGGCGCTTCGGAAAACACCTTCAAGCACCTTGCAGACAAACATCCGCTGCATTATCAGCCGGGATTTTCGTTTGTCGAAAGTGAAAAGCAGGAAATCGCCAATCCGGAGCTTAAAGAAAAAAGGGACCTTCTGACTCGGATAAAAAGGCGGTTGGCCAAGCTCTATAAAAAAATTTCAAAGAGCGAAGAAGTTTTGAACAAAGACGGCAGCCCGCGTAAAAACAGCGCGCATCAACGGTTGCAACACGAAATCGAGCAGCAGGAAGCTCGAATCGATCATCTCAAGCAGGAGGCGAAAGAACTTCCTGAAAGAATCGACATTTCCCGACTGGAAGATTACCGCTGTTTTCAGCGAATCAGCAACGAAAGCAAGAACTTGTTCGACTTTGCAACCAGCTCCGTCTGGAACGCCCGCAAACAAATGGTCGAGTGGTTGTTGCCGTTTTATGAAAACAAGAACGAATACATAGATCTGTTTTATGCCATAACCGCTTGCCATGGGTGGATCAAGAGCGAAAAACATAAAGTCACGGTTCGTCTTGAACCGCTTCAGCAACCCGGTCGCCGGGCGGCCCAGGAGCAGTTTTGCCGGAAGCTCACCGGGTTTGGCGCAATGACGCCGGCCGGCAAATATCTGGTAATGGAAGTGGGGCAGTCACCTTTGAAATAATGGACTGTCCAAAAAAATAGCTGTTTTTGCTCCTCGCGCAAAGAGGTCTGCTATATGACCGATACCCAGGAATACCTGCGTGCGGACGGGTATCTCGACAAAGCCTATTACTACTTCGCCAACGAACCGCAGGACCAGGCCGATTACGATGCGGTTGCCTGGTATTCCCGCTGGTTGAAACAGGCGGCACCGGACCTGAAGCTCATGGTTTCCGAACCGCCGAAACCGGACATTTACAGCCATTCCGATTATATCTACCCTCACCAGATCGACATCTGGCTTCCGGTCCTGAACGAATACGACCCGGCGGTATCCCATGACCGGGAGACGAATCACGGCGAACACACCTGGGTCTATTTTCTTCACGGGACTCGGCCGCCCTATTTCAACCCCATCACACTGGATCATCCCGGCATCGAAAGCAAGTTGACCGGATGGTTCCTGTGGAAATACAGAATCAAGGGCATCGCCTACTATTCGATGAACAACTGGAGCCAAAACCCCTGGACCGATCCGATGAACAGTGATCACAACGGGGATTTGTTCATGCTGTATCCGCCGTCGGAGAGCAATTCGAACATCCCTTACGGCTCCAACGGTCATCGGTTTGCCCCCTCTATTCGTTTCGAACTCATGCGTGACAGCCTGGAGGATTACGAGTATCTCTATCTCCTCAACAGCGGCAGCCCGCCCCTACCGGGCACGGCGAACCCCTCCGACACACAGGCCGACAAGATCATCACCGGCCTGACGTCCTATACCCGAGACAGCGGGTTCATGTACAACCTGCGGCGGCTGATCGGCCTGAAAATCGGAAATGAGATTCAGACGATCCCCGATATTGAACCTACGGCGAAGCATCCACGGGCAGAAGGTCCGCCGGGCGATTATTACATCAATTTCCAAGATCCGAACGGAAATCCCACAGATGATCCGCTCGTTGAAAATGATCACACATATATGAAAATCGGGTGGAACGTCTATAATGAAGACTTGGGCTACGGATGGTTCGGTGATATGGATCATGTCGCCTATCAGTGGCTGTCGAGTGCTCTGGACCCCCTAAAGCAGAGCGTGATCTACGACGACTGGGGACGGCAGAAGACCTTCGAATTCGATCTGCCGAATGGTATTTACGATGTGACCGTTTCCGTGGGATGGGAGGGGAGGACCTATTCGAGAAACTTCATCGAAATCGAAGGGGTGAGTTTCATCAACGACGAGGCATCGGAATCCTATCTCGTTCGGACCAACCGGGTGACGGTGAGTGACAGTAAACTCACCATGAACATGGGAATCTTCGATGAGTACACGATGCTCAATTATCTCGATATCGAAGCAACCGACGCCGATTATGCAAAAGGGGATTTCGACTGTAGCGGCTCTATCGATGTGGGCGACGGGATCGCCATTCTGAAAACAATGATCGGTGTTTCTGTGGATAACGGCACCTGTCCGGATCTCAACGGGGACATCACCAAGGACGGAAGACTGGGGACTGAAGATGCGATCGCCATTCTGCAGACGGCGGCAGGCCTGAGGTTTCCTTAGAATCCGGGTGTTGCGGGCGGCATTCTTTCGCAATTCGTCAGAACGCTATGCCCGGTTCGCCTCAATGCGTTTCCTGTTTGAAATATCTTTTCCCTGCCTGTGATTGTCTGATCGTCGACCGACCAGATTCACCAACGCGCGCACAAACCCGTCCATTTGGTCGGCCTGGGCGTTCATTTCCTGGGCGGTTTCGGCGAGGTTTTCGGCGTAGTCGGTGTTTTGGTGGATCTGGGTGTCCATTTGTGAGACGGCGGTGTTGATGAGGGTGATGCCCCGGGCCTGTTCGTCGCTGGCCACGGCGATTTCTCCCACCAAATGGCCGATTTTCCGGCCGCCGGATTCCAGGTCCTCGAAAGCCTTGGAGGCATTCACAAATAACCGGGTTCCTTCTTCAATCTTCCCGGCTGTGGCATGGATAATCCCGGCGGTTTTCTGGGCCGCATCGGCGGCGCTGACGGCGAGGTTCCGCACCTCCCGGGCCACGACCGCGAATCCGGCCCCCTGTTCTCCGGCCCGGGCCGCCTCCACCGCCGCATTCAGGGCCAGAAGATTGGTCTGAAAGGCGATCCCTTCGATGGAGGAGACGATCTGCCGCGTCTCCTCCCCGGCCCGGTTGATTTCCGACATGAAATCCGACAACCGGCTGATGGCCGAAGCGGCCTCCCGAATATGGGCGGCCGAACGGCCGACAATCTGATTGGCGCTTTCGGCGTTGTCGGCGTTCATTCGGGTCATGGAGGTGATCTGCTCCAGCGAGGAGGCGCTTTCTTCCAATGAACCGGCCACAGCATTCACCCCATGGTACAACTGCCGGCTGGCTGCAGAGACCTGCTTTGAGTTGGCCGCGGCGCCTTCAAAAGCCGATTTGAGGCCCCGGATGACGGTGGTCAGGGAGCGGGTAATGGAGCGGTTCATGAAAAGCGCGGTCAGGACCAGGGGAAGGGTGACTGCAAAGACCGCCAGGAGGAGAAGACTTCGGTGTGAAATGTCTCGATTGAGGTTTCGATTGGCCGCGGCCGTGATCTCCAGCACCCGGTTGTCGATGGCATCTAACAGGGCCAGCAGGGCGGCTTTTTCATTGTTCATTTGGTCGAGGCGGACCGAGAGCTGCCCGGCCACTGTATGAAAACGGACCACCTGATTCTTGTAGGTGTTGATTTGTTTCACCAGATCCTGACCTGCGGCGGCGATCTCCGCGTCTGAGACATCCAAGGCATGAAGCTTGAGAAGAAGCCCGTCCAAGAGTTCAACCAACGGGTGTTCCGCATCTTTCATGTCCGCCATGAAATGGTCCAATCCGAGCCGATTAAACCGGATGGCGATCTGGAGCAGGGTATTGCCGTAGTCTGACACCATGAGCGTGAGGTGCTCCAGATCCGAGGCATCTTCCCCATCCATCACCCGGTCCATGATCTTGCCGGAGACGGTCCGGCCGAGATCGGCCAGGCGTCCGTCCAGGCTTCGGTCGATGGAATCCAGTTCCGCACGCACCTGATTGACCATGCGGCACTGGTCGATCACCGATTCGATGGTGCGGGTGAATCCGGTAAGGGCCTCGACCAGTCTCTCGTCCTCGGTTCGGGTCTGAAGCGCCGTGGCCTTTTGGAGGAGCGGTTCGCCGCGGTTGTCCAGCAGGTCTTCATTCCCGTAAAAAGCGGTCACCACCAGATTGGCCTCGCCGATCACGTCGGCCAGGTCCCTTCCCAGGCTGCCGTTGGCGGCCACCCGTTTGATCTCCGCGGCAAATACCGTTTCGAGGATATCCTGAATCTGGTAAAAAGAGGAGAGCACCACCACGGTGATAAGGCAGAAGGTGATGCAGATCAGAAGATTGATGACCAGCAGTTTTCGGGTGATGTTCCTGCGGAAAATCGCGGAGAATGGATTTTTCATCGGCTTGCCGGCCCTCGTGAGAAGAGAATGGGTTCAGTTCCGGTTGCGTTTCAGGCAGGGGGTGACCGACTGCTTGAGAAATTCGATATAGTAGTCAACCCCCGACAGATAGGCGTCATAGCCGGCGAACAACCGATCTTCCAAAGGCTGGAAGTACTCTTCGGAGAGTTCGGCCATGTATTTGCGAAAATCGGCTTCATACGGGGTGCCCGGTCCCTTGCGGGTATGCGTCTTTTCGATCTCCTGTCGACGCCGCTCAAGCCGCCGGGCTTCTTTATTGATCTGTTTTCGTAAAGTCGATAAAACCTTACGCTCGGTTTCCAGATCGTCCCGTATCTGTTTAACTTCGGCGATCTTGCCTTCCCAGTAATCGGGCTCTTTGGGGGAGACGCACTGAAAGAAGACGATGTTCAGGCTTTTCACCTGGGAGGCCAATGCCGTCAAGCGGGTTTCATAGGCCCGGCGGGTCTCTTCCAATGATTGCCTTTGGATTTCAAAGGCCCGGTAATCTTCCTGAAGGCTTGCGGCGGAGCTATGAACGGGCGGCAGGAGAACGAGAGCGAACACCGCCAGGGCGGCAATCCATGGATGGTTCATGAGAATGCATTTCCTTTCTTTCCGGTTGCGGATGCAGACCATGGGCGGGTCCATTCTCCTGAATCCGGGCGCGCCGTCACACGGCGCCGGGGGAATGTTCCCGGGCACGATTCACCCGCTATCGATTGTCTTTTCCTTCTTTCCGTGGAGGGAGACCCGCCTGCCGGCCCTGTGTAAACCGGAAGGCGGGATACTACTTTGGTCTGTCTATGCGATTCTAATCGTTGTCTCCGTCGAGCAGATCGCCCAGGCCGCCTAAAATGGAGCCTTCGCCCCGGCTGCCGCCGCGCCGGGGGGCCGCCTTGAGCATTCTGCCGGCCAGCCGGGAAAAGGGCAGGGACTGAAGCCAGACCTTGCCCGGGCCCTTGAGCTTGGCGAAGAAAAGCCCCTCACCGCCGAAAAGCGATGTTTTAATCCCCCCGGCCTGCTGAATATCGAACGAAACGGCCGGATCGAAAGCGACCACGCAGCCGGTGTCGGCATGCAGGGTCTCTCCGGCCTCCAGCCGCCGTTCCATCACGGTGCCGCCGGCGTGCATGAAGACCATTCCGTCGCCCTCCAGCTTCTGCATGATAAAGCCTTCGCCGCCGAACAGGCCGGTGAGAATCTTCCGCTGCAGGTAAATCCCGATGGAGACCCCCTTGGCTGCGCACAGAAAGCTGTCTTTCTGACAGACCAGCATGCCCCCGACGTCGGCCAGAGAGACCGGAATGATGTTTCCGGGAAAGGGGGCGCCGAAAGCCACATGGGCCTTTCCCTGCCCGGTGTGGGTGAAAACGGTCATGAACAGGCTTTCGCCGGTGACCAGGCGCTTGCCGGCCCCGAGCAGCTTGCCCATGAATCCGCCCCCGCCTCCGCTGGGGGCCGATCCGTCTCCGAAGACGGTCTGCATCTCCACCGGCTGGCTTTTGTACATCATGGCCCCGGCTTCCGCCACCGCGCTCTCGCCGGGGTCGAGTTCGATCTCCACAAACTGCATTTCGGAGCCGAAGATCTTGAAGTCGATTTCATCGGCGCCGCCCGGTCCCCCGGACCGGGCCGATCGTTTGGGCGGTACGCCCGGGGGCGAGGGCGCCGAGGGGCCGTCGGCGGTGCTGCCGAGTTCGGCTACCTGGGCGATGGGCAGCCATTCGGCCAACCCCTCTCGCCAGGCAAATCCGTTGGCGCCTTTCATCTCCACCTGAAATCGTGCTTGCGTATCATCAAAAGGGCCGATCTGATCGCCCCCGTAACTTAAATACCATTGCGCCATGGTACGCCTCCTTGTGTTTGAAAAGAATTCCAAAGAATTCTAAGGACATCCGAATACGTGAGGACAACCTTAAAAACAATGGGGACCGGTGTCAAGCATAAAGTCATCATCCCATAACTTTGGTTATAGATGCGGTTTTTCGTTTTCTTGACATCGGTTGTCCAACTGCGCTAGTATATACTGTTTTCTTGTGGTTCATTCCCCTCTTCACATGCCGGCAGCGGCCCGGAGGTGTCATGGATTTTCCAGCCAGCCCTTTTGCCAGCGAATTCTACGCGCAGTTCAAGGTGTTTCATGAGCTGATGGCCATCAAAATACGGGAAGTGCTACTGGTGTCGAGCCCCTATGACGCCTTTATTCTGGAGGAAGACGGCAGCCTTGCATCGAGAATCATCAACGAATACAGCGGGCTGAATCTGAGCATACCCCCCAGAGTGACCCGGCGCTCCTCGGCCCTGGAAGCCCTGGAGTTGCTGAAGCGGAAGAAGTTCGACCTGGTCATCACCATGCCCCATCTCGAGGAGATGGATGCCGGTGCTCTGGCCCTGGAGATCAAACTGATTATGCCCGACCTGCCGGTGATTCTGCTGGCCCACAATCCCCGGGGGCTGTTGCCGATTCCCCAGAACAGCGTCTGCCAGGGCATCGACAAGGTGTTTGTCTGGTCGGGCAATTCGGACCTGCTATTGGCTGTCGTCAAGAATGTGGAAGACGGCCTCAACGTAGAGCGGGATACCCATCTGGCCCAGGTGCGGGTGCTGATTCTGGTGGAGGACTCCCCGGTCTATCGATCCCACTTTCTGCCGCTGATCTACAAGGAGGTGGTGAAACAGACCCAGGCGGTGCTGGAGGCCGGGCTCAACGAAGAGCACCGGCTGTTGACCATGCGGGCCCGGCCCAAGATTCTGATGGCGGAAAATTATGAACAGGCGATGTGCCTGTACCGGCGTTTCTGCCCGTATCTTTTCGGGATCATCTCCGACGCCCGGTTTCCCCGCAACGGCAAAATGGACGATGAGGCCGGTTTTCGGTTGTTGAGCCGGGCCCGGCGTGAAGTACCGGACCTGCCGCTGTTGATGCTCAGTTCCGAATCCAGGAACCGGTCCCGAGCCGAGATTATTCCGGCGGTGTTTCAGGATAAAAACTCCTTGAACCTGCTGGGGGAAATCCATGATTTTTTTCTTCGTTATCTGGGATTCGGGGATTTTATTTTTCGCTCTCCCAGCGGCGCGGAAATCGGCCGGGCCGACAGTCTTCGATCGCTTCAGGAAAAGCTGGCCCGAATACCGGATGATACCCTGAAATACCATGCGGAACGGAACCATTTTTCAAACTGGATCATGAGCCGTTCCGAGATCGCCCTGGCCTCCAAGTTCAGAGAGGTGCAGGCGCAGGATTTTAAAACCCTCGACGAAATGAGAAACTATATTTTGAGCAATGTAAAAGCCTCCCGCATCTGGCGGCAAAAGGGGGTCGTCACCAAGTTCAAACGTAACCACTACGACGCCGAAACCATGGATTTCGCCAAAATCGGGGAAGGATCCCTCGGGGGAAAGGCCCGGGGCCTGGCCTTCATGTCCGCGCTGCTTCCGGAAAACCCGGAGATCTATGAAAAATATCCGGATGTGGACATCCTGATTCCCCAGTGTCTGGTCATCAGCACCCACGGTTTTGAGGATTTCATCGGCCGGAACGGCCTGGCCCATTTCGCCGAAGACGAATACCGGGACGAAGTGGTGACCCGATGGTTTCTGGAGGCGGAAATGCCCGAATGGCTGGTGGAGGACCTGCGGGCGTTTCTGGAGCAGGTGAGCTATCCGCTCTCCATCCGGTCCTCAAGCCGTTTGGAGGATGCCCATTTTCAGCCCTATGCCGGCCTCTACTCCACCTACATGATTCCCAACAACCATCCCGACCCGAAGGTGCGGCTGCAACAGCTGGTGACGGCGGTCAAACGGGTTTATGCCTCCACCTATTTCGAGGGGCCCAAAGCCTTTTCCGTATCCACCAACAACCCCCATCAGGAAGAGGCCATGGCGGTGATTATTCAGCAGGTGACCGGGTCCAAGTACGGGGGGTATTTTTATCCGGCCATTTCCGGGGTGGCCCATTCCCACAATTTTTATCCGGTGGACCGAATGAAACCGGAAGAGGGGATCGCCCACATCGCCCTGGGGCTCGGCAAAACAGTGGTGGAGGGGGAGCGGGCCCTGCGGTTTTCGCCCAGGTACCCGAACCTGCTGCCTCAGTTTTCCACGGTGGACGACATCCTGGCCAATTCCCAGCGGTATTTTTATGCCCTGCGGATCGAGGATTGTTCGGAACCGCTCGACTTCGGGCGCCACGGCAATCTTGAAAAGCGGGAGATCGACGAGGCCGAATCCGAAGCCCCGATTCAGATGCTGTCCAGCACCTACCTGCCCGAGGAACATCGCATTCGGGATTCCGGATACGGCGCCGGCGCCAAAATATTGACCTTCGCCCGGGTGCTCAAGCACAAGAGCTTTCCTTTGCCGGAATTGGTATCGGACCTTCTGGATCTGGGGAAGAAAGCCTTGGGGTGCCCGGTGGAGGTGGAATTTTCGGTGGATCTCAGCCCCGACGACAAGCAAAAGCACGCCTTTTATTTTCTGCAGCTGCGACCGATGGTGGCCCACCAGGAGCAGTTTCAGGTGACCATCTCCGATGAAGACATTCAGGATGCCTTCTGCTATGCCTCCCAGGCCCTGGGCAACGGCAGGAGCGAGGAGATCGCCGATATCGTCTACGTCAAACCCGGCGATTTCAAACCCGAGGCCACGGTTCAGATGGCCGAGGAGATCGGCCGAATCAATGCGGCATTGACCGCCAAGAAACGGCCCTACCTGCTGGTGGGGCCGGGCCGATGGGGGTCTTCCGACCGGTGGCTGGGGATTCCGGTGCAATGGCGGCATATCTCCGGGGTCAAGGCCATGATCGAGCTGCGAAATCAATCCCTCAAGGTCGATCCGTCTCAGGGGTCTCATTTTTTCCAGAACATCACTTCCCTGGGAATCTACTACGCCACCGTGACCGAGGATTCCGACGATTTTTTCGATTGGGATCAGGTGGGCCGGTTTCCCGTGGCCCGGGAAACCGACTACCTGCGCCATGTGCACCTGGCATCACCCATATTGATTAAAACCGACGGGCGGACTTCACAGTGTGTCATGATGGCGCAAAAGAAGAACGCAAAAGGAATTTAATATGAGAAAAAGGAATTTTGAAGAAGGTACAAAATCATTATCAGAAGTAGAAACGGGAATCGTCAATTTGGTTCAGCAGGTTCGAACCACAAAAAAACCGGTCGTCATCACACAACATGGTGAGAATATTGCTGTTCTATTGGAGGCCCATGAATATGAAATGATGCAGGAGAAACTCGACCTCCTGACAGATATTAAGATTTCATTAGCCCAACTTCAAAACGGAGAGGGGATCGATCACGAGACCGCAAAAGAAATGGTATTGGAAAGAAGATCATAGATGAAAATCATATGGTCGCCGCTGGCGATCAAAAGGGCTTCAGAAATTGCAGATTATATTTCCCAAGATAGTGCATTCGCTGCGAATCGCTGGAGCGAGACAGTTTTCTCAAAGGTTGAGCTGCTTAAATCTTTTCCGGAAATCGGCAGAATTGTGCCTGAACTCGATATTCCCCAAATCAGAGAGCTTCTATACGGCGAATATCGGATCATTTATCGCTTGGAAGAACACGGGGTTTTTATTTTGACAATTCGACACTCAAAACAACTGCTCAAAAAAGAAGAAACTATCCCTCGATAAAGAGCGTTGTAATAAAAGTACTCCCCTTTCCCGGTTCGCTGATCACCTCGATCGAGCCGCCGTGGGCTTCGGCCACCGCTTTGGCCAGGCTGAGGCCGAGGCCGGTGCCGGATTCGGACCGGCTGGGATCGCAGCGATAGAACCGATCGAAAATGTGGGATATGTCAGCGCCGGCAATGCCCATGCCGCTGTCCTCGACGACCAGTTCCGGGGCCTGACTCCGCAACCCCTCCACCGCCACCAGCACCCATCCCCCCGATGGGGTGTATTTTATGGCATTGTCTATAAGGTTTGCGACCATTCGCTGAATCAGCCGCATGTCTCCGTTGATCTCGCACCGGGCCGGGGTTCGGCATATCAGCGTCACCCCCTTGTCTTCGGCCATGGGTCCGAACAGTTCGGCGGCATTCCGGGCCAATCGCGCCAGGTCCATCTTCTCGGGCCGCAAGATGTCCACCCCGGCCTCGGCCTTGGAAATCATCAGCATGGTGTTGATCATGTCGAGCAGCCGGTCGCATTCTTCGATGGTGGCTGCGGCCATGTCCCGGTAGTCGTCGAGGGTTTCTGCGGTGGTGAGGGTGATCTCCGCCAGCCCTCGGATTCGGGTGACCGGGCTTTTGAGGTCGTGGGCGATGTTGTCGCTCATCTCCCGAATGCCGGTGACCAGGGAGCGAATCCGGTCCAGCATGCGGTTGAAGGTGGAGGCCAGCCGGTCGATTTCGTCTCCCCGGTTGCGGACCGCCACCCGCTGGTCCAGCTCTTTGCCGGAGATCTGCTCCGCGGTTCGGGTCACCTCGGAGAGCCCAGCCAGGGCTTTGCGGGCCATAAACCATCCCACCAGCGCCGAGAGCAGTATCAAGCCGGCCATGGTTCCGAGAAATATCGTCCGAAAGGCATCGATAAACCGGGCCGAATGCTCCAAGGCCTGACCCAGCTGAAGAATCACCCCCGGGCCGATGACCGTGTACAGCACCCGAACCTCCTGGTCGGATTCCGGTTCCGCTACCGTTTCCAGAACCCGCTTGTCTCCCTCCAGAAGATGACGGATCGCGATTCTGGATACCCCCATTTTTTTCCAGGAGGTCAGGTTGGTGGAAGAAAAGGCGGACCCGTCGATATACAGTAGCCGGAAAAACACTTTGCGTTCCCCGGCCGCCTTGGCTTCCCGAATCATGACCGCTTTGACCGCCGCGAGATTTCGCGCCTCGAAGACCGTCCGAAGGGTGCGGGCCTGGGACAACAGCTCCTGGTCGGTGCGATCCAGAAGAATGTTGGTCATCAGAAGGTAGAAAAAGAAAAAGGCCAGGCCGGCCGACAGGATAAAGACCGACCCGTACCAGAGGGTCAGCCGGACGGCCAGGGTGCGGGGTCGCTTAATCCGCATCCTTGAGCACGTATCCCACACCCCGAACGGTGTGAATCAGCTTTGTGTCGAATCCCTTGTCGACCTTGTCCCGCAGGCGGGAGATTCGGGCCTCCACCACATTGGTGCCGGGGTCGAAGTGGTAGTCCCAGACATGCTCCATGATCATGGTCTTGGAGACCACCCGGCCGGCGTTTCGCATCAGGTATTCCAAGAGGGAAAACTCCAGGGGCTGGAGTTCGATTCGGCGGCCGTCACGGTAGACCTCCCGGGTGATGAGATCCAGAGTGATATCCGCGGCGGTGAGCCGGGTGGGCTCCGAAGTCCCGCTGGACCGCCGGATCAGGGCCTGAACCCGGGCCAGAAGCTCCGAAAAGGAGAAGGGTTTGGTAAGGTAATCGTCGGCGCCGGTCTCCAGTCCTTTGACCCGATTCTCCACCTCGCCTTTGGCGCTGAGAATGATTACCGGAGTGTTTTGTTTTTCCTTCCGCATTTCCCGAATCAGAGACAGGCCGTCCCGCTTGGGAAGCATAATGTCGATGATCGCCGCGTCGTAAGGTTCCATAAGGGCCAGGTCCAGACCGGTTTCGCCGTCGGCGGCATGGTCTACCGCGAATCCGGCCGATTTCAGTCCTTTCAGAATGAAACTGGCGATTTTCGTGTCGTCTTCCACAAGGAGAATGCGCATGAGGGCCTCGTCTGAGTGATGACATTCCGTTTGACAACGGTATACCAAAAATTTAGGGTGATGTCATTTGTGAAACCGGTCGGAAGTGTCTTGGAGGACGATTTTGCGGGATGGTTTTTCCTTAAGATGGCCCGTCTGTGAGAAATAGAAACTGAAAAGCGCAGATAGTGTCCTGAAAACGGGAGGGGATGGTATGGGGAATACTACAGCGGAAACCAGCGAAACGGAGTCGAATACCCGGGCCGCCTCGGGCATCCTGTTCGGCGGGGCGGCCTTTCTCATCTGGGGATTCAGCCCGGTCTACTGGAAGGTCATCCAAGCGGTGCCGGCCCCCGAAATCATCGCCCACCGGATCATCTGGTCCTTTGTCTTCCTGGTGCCGCTGATCCTTTATCGGGGCCGATGGCGGGCCTTCACCGCCACCTTTCGCGATCCCAAAACCCTTCTGATTCTTCTGTGTACGTCGATTTTTGTCGGCGCCAACTGGCTGATCTATATCTGGGCCGTGAACAACGGCCACATCCTGCAGGCCAGCCTCGGGTATTATATCAATCCGCTGGTCAATGTCCTTTTAGGGATGCTCTTTCTGGGGGAGCGGCTCCGGCGGGCCCAGGGAATGGCAGTGCTTTTGGCGGCGGCCGGGGTGGTATACCTGACGGTTCAGTACGGGGTTTTCCCTTGGATTTCCTTGAGCCTGGCCTTCTCTTTCGGTCTCTACGCGCTGATCCGAAAGGTTGTCGCGGTGGGATCACTGATCGGCCTGACCATCGAAACCCTTTTGTTGGGGCTGCCCGCACTGGGCTATCTATTTTATCTGGAGGGGACCGGCTCCGGATCTTTCTTACATGCAGGTTTACAGACCAGTTTTTTTCTCACCGGATCGGCCCTGGTCACCGCCGTGCCGCTGCTTCTGTTCACCCTCGGAGCACGGCGTCTGACGCTGGCCAGCCTCGGTTTTCTTCAATATCTGGCGCC
>JGI12048J13642_10638857_pt1 | contig 14563 bp, 27 predicted proteins | sample ElkSlonscriptome_16_FD_13642 | JGI IMG/M metagenome (IMG submission 13642)
GCCTTCGTTTCCTTTGTCTCTCCGGCAGATGAATCAGCGGAAGTATCTTCTTTTTCAGCCTTTGGCTCTTCTTTAGGCACTGTAGCTTCTGTAGCTTCTGTAGCTTTCTTCTCTTCCTTGGCTGCCGAAGACTCAGCGGAGGCATCAGCCTTAGGGCTTTCTTCCTTCTTAGCTTCTGCTTTAGGAGCTTCAGCCTTCAGAGTCTCTTCAGACTTTACTTCTTTAGCTTCCGGAGCAGCAGTCTTAGACTCAGTTGCCTGTGCAGATTGTTCTCCACCAGACTTTTTCTTACCACCTCTGCGGCTTCTGCTTCTTCTCGTTTTGCCCGACTTTTCTTCTTTGAGCATGATTTCGTTGTAATCAACCAACTCAATCATACACATTTCTGCAGCATCACCGAGACGCGTTCCAAGTTTGATAATTCGCGTATACCCACCCGGACGACTCGCTACCTTAGGGGCAACTTCTCTAAAGAGCTCACTTGTAGCGTCTTTACTTTTCAAGTTGCTAAATACCACTCTCCTGGAGTGCGTAGAGTCTGTTTTAGACTTTGTGATTAGCGGCTCAACGAATTTTCTCAATTCCTTGGCTTTGGCCACAGTGGTTGTGATGCGCTTGTGTTCAATAAGCGAACAAGCCATATTTGATAGCATAGCCTTTCTGTGGCTACTCGTTCTGCTCAATGCATTATTACGCTTCCCGTGTCTCATGATCGTGCTTATTCAACGCCATCGCGGCGTTTTGTTTATTTACTCTTTGTCTAATTTGTATTTGGAAACATTCATCCCAAATGCCAGACCTTTTGATTCAATCAGATCTTCAAGTTCTGTAAGTGATTTCTTACCGAAGTTTCTGAATTTGAGAAGGTCGTTTTTGTTGAATGAAACCAGGTCGCCAAGACTATCAATATCAGCTGCTTTCAGGCAGTTTAGGGCCCTTACTGATAAATCCATATCAACGAGCTTCGTTTTAAGAAGCTGACGCATGTGGAGTGAAGTTTCATCAAACTCTTCAGTTTCAGACTTCTCTTGGTTGTCTAGCGTTATGCGCTCGTCAGAGAAAAGCATGAAGTGATGGATAAGAATCTTAGCCGCTTCCTGAAGAGAGTCTTTCGGAGTGATAGATCCGTCTGTTACAATATCCAGAACCAACTTTTCATAGTCAGTCTTCTGCTCTACACGGTAGTTCTCAATACTGTAGTTTACTTTTCTAATCGGTGTGAATATTGAATCAATGAAAATCGTTCCAAGCGGTGCGTTAGACACCTTATTCTCTTCTGATGGACGATATCCTCGTCCTTTACCGATATTCATTTCAATCTCCAGATTTACAGATTTCTCCATTCTGCAAATTACCATCTCGGGATTTAAAACCTGAAAGGCAGATGTAAATTTTCCAATATCGCCAGCAGTAAATTGCTCACTACCTCCGATTGTAATATTTACTTTTTCTGAATCAGTACCCTCAATTTGTTGTCTGAATCTAACTTGTTTCAGATTCAATACAATCTCAGTAACATCTTCAACTACTCCTTCAATTGCAGAAAATTCGTGCTCAACCCCTTCAATTTTTACTGAAGTGATAGCAAAACCTTCAAGTGAAGAAAGAAGAATTCTTCGAAGTGCATTACCTATTGTTATACCGTAACCTGGTTCAAGTGGTCGGAATTCAAATTTTCCGTCATTAGAATCAGATTCGATCATTACAACCTTATCTGGTTTCTGAAAATCTAGTATGGCCATTTAATGTGTCCTTAAATGATTGTTATTATTTAGAATATAATTCAACGATAAGCTGTTCCTTGATATTCTCTGGAATCTGCTCTCGTGTTGGGGTTTGTATGAATGTCCCAGCCATTTCGCTGCGATCAAATTCAAACCAGTCTAATTTTTTTGTGCCCGATGAAGCCAGCGAGTTTGAAATAGCTTCCAAAGACTTTGAACGCTCTCTAACACCCACCTTATCACCTGGTTTCAGAGAATACGATGGAATGTCGACATTTTCGCCATTCACGGTTATATGGCCGTGATTGACAAGTTGTCTTGCTCCTCTTCTCGTCGGTGCAATACCCATTCTGAAAACGACATTATCTAATCGCGATTCGCAAAGTTGCAAAAGGATTTCTCCTGTAATACCTACTTTACGTGAAGCTTTATCAAACATCTTGGCAAATTGTCTTTCCAAAATGCCGTAAGTATATTTTGCTTTTTGCTTTTCAGTGAGCTGAACCGAATATTCTGATTGCTTAGAACGACGCTTGTTCGGACCGTGAAACCCGGGAGGGTAACTCTTTCTCTCAAGTGCTTTATCAGGACCGAAGATAGGCTCTTTAAAACGTCTTGCTACTTTTGATTTGGGGCCTCTATATCGTGCCATATTGGATTATAATTTCGTCTTCTCGACTATATATAATTAAACTCTTCTTCTTTTCGGAGGGCGACATCCATTGTGTGGCATTGGAGTAATATCGACGATTTCGGTTACTTCAATTCCAGAATTGTGGATTGATCTGATTGCAGACTCACGTCCAGAACCAGGCCCTTTAACATAAACTTTCACTTTGCGCAAGCCCGCTTCATAAGCAGTCTTTGCACAATCTTCTGCTGCAACTTGTGCAGCATAAGGAGTGTTTTTCTTTGATCCGCGGAAACCTTGTTTTCCAGCTGATGACCAGCTGATAACTTGTCCACTCGCATTTGTAAGGGAAATTAAAATGTTGTTGAATGAAGCTTTAATATGTGCTTCTCCAACCGCATCAACCTTTACATTTCGCTTCTTTTTTGCAATAGATTTGGCCATTCTTGACTAATTTAAATCCAGTAGGTTCACTGATTATTTAACAGCTTTCTTTTTGTTAGCTACTGTCTTACGTTTTCCTTTTCTCGTACGAGAATTATTCTTTGTGCGCTGACCGCGTAATGGCAGCCCTGCACGGTGACGAACACCTCGTTGGCAACCTATATCCATCAAACGCTTAATATTTGTTTGAACTTCTGAACGCAGTGCTCCTTCTACTTTAAACTCTTCATTTAAAACAGAACGGATCTTTGAAAGTTGATCGTCATTCCATTCTTCCACCTTCACACCTTCGTCTACTCCTGCTTTTTCCAGAATGTACTGAGCTCTGGAAGGACCTATTCCATAGATGTAGGTCAATCCCACTACGCCCCTTTTATTTTTTGGTAAGTCTATACCAGCTATTCTAGCCATAGTATTCTAATTTATCCTTGACGTTGCTTGAACTTAGGGTTCTTCTTATTAATAACGTACAAACGCCCTTTGCGTCTTACAATTTTGCATTCAGCTGAACGCTTCTTGATACTTGCTCTAGTTTTCATCGTACCGGATTATTTGTATCTAAATGTTATTCTTCCTTTTGTTAAATCGTATGGCGACATTTCAACCTTCACTTTATCTCCCGGAAGGATTTTGATGTAGTGCATTCTCATCTTACCGGAAATATGTGCAACGATAACGTGTCCATTTTCCAATTCAACTTTAAACATTGCATTTGACAATGCTTCTACAATTGTTCCATCCTGTTCAATAGAGGCCTGCTTAGCCATACAATTCTCAATATTTTACCCTGCCATTCCAAAGGTTGATGCTCTTCCGGCAAGCTTACCGGTTTTCATCAATCCATCGTAATGACGCATTAATAAATAACTTTCAATTTGTTGAAGGGTATCTAATATTACCCCTACCATAATCAACAGAGAAGTACCACCGAAAAAGATGGAGAATCCCTGCTTCACTCCTGCCTGCAATGCAAATACCGGCAGGATTGCAATTAAACCCAGAAATATCGCTCCCGGAAGCGTGATACGCGAAAGGATCGTATCCAAAAAGTCGGCAGTTGATTTACCCGGTTTTACACCTGGTATAAATCCACCGTTTCGTTTCAGATCATCCGCCATCTGATTGGGGTTTACCGTAATCGCTGTATAGAAATAAGTAAACGCCACAACCATGATAAAGAAGATCACGTTGTACCAAAGGCCGGCAAAGTTAGCTAATTCTACGATAAATCCAGTCTGAGAACCAGTATATTCCGCAATATAAAGTGGTACGAACATAATAGCCTGGGCAAAGATGATTGGCATTACCCCTGCACTGTTCACTTTCAGTGGAATATATTGTCTAGCACCTTCACTGTATTGTCTGTTTCCAACTTGTCTTTTAGGAAACTGAATGGGTACCCTTCTAACGGCTTGCACGAGGGCAACAGTTGCCCCAATTACGACAAGCAGCGCTACCATCTCAATGAGTAAGAATACGGGTCCGTTTCCACCGGGACTATTTGATGCTATAACTTCCTGGAAAAATGCTCCCGGAAGACCAGCAATAATTCCGATCATGATAAGAAGTGAAATACCATTACCCACGCCGCGGTCGGTAATACGTTCTCCTAACCACATTACAAAGAGAGTTCCAGATGTAAGGATCACCGTTGTTGTTGCCCACCAAAAAGGCGTGTCTTCCAATCGGGCCTCAGGTGGCACGGATGCAGCAATATAGCCAGGAGCCTGGAAAACCACAATAACGATCGTTAAAAAACGGGTATATTGATTGATTTTCTTTCTTCCGCTTTCTCCTTCCTTCTGCATCTTTTGAATGCTCGGAACAGCTATCCCCATCAACTGCATAATAATAGATGCAGAAATATAGGGCATGATACCCAAACTAAAGATGGATGCCCTGTTGAAAGCTCCTCCTGTAAAAAGGTCAAGGAGCCCTGCAAGACCTCCGCCATCTGCATTAGCAGTGGCCAAAGCCTGTGAGTCAATACCTGGAAGAACAATGTAAGATCCGATTCTAAAAACCAATAGCAAAGCCAATGTGGTTAGAATTCTGGATCGGAGTTCTTCTATGCTCCAAATATTCTTTAATGTCTGTATAAAATTCTTCATGCCGGGTTCAGGTGTTTATAAGATTTAGAGTTGAGTTGCTTCTCCACCTTTCTCTTCAATAGCAGATTTTGCTGTTGCTGAAAAGGCGTGAGCCGTTACGCTTACTTTCGACGTAAGTTCTCCTCGTCCCAAAATCTTAATTAACTCCTTCTTACTACAAAGCCCGTTATCTGAAAAAACTTCCGGCGAGAAAGTGTCAATCTTTTTCTCTGTAGCCAAACGCTCAATTACATCGAGGTTGATAGCTTTATAGCTAACGCGGTTTGGGTTCGTAAAACCAAACTTGGGAAGCCTTCTCTGGATAGGCATTTGCCCACCTTCAAAACCTCGTTTTTTACTGTAACCGCTTCTAGATTTAGCTCCTTTATGACCGCGTCCTGCAGTGTCGCCAAATCCTGAACCTTCTCCCCTCCCGAGTCGCTTTTTATTTTTTGTTGAGCCTTTTGCAGGCCTTAGATTGCTGAGATCCATTATTAAATGCGTTTGCTTATTTTACTTCTTCTACTTTAACCAGGTGGCTAACCTTTGCAATCATTCCCATTATTTCGGGACTTGCGGTCTTCTCAACTGGTCTGTTTAATTTCTTACACCCGAGCGATTCAAGAACAGCCTTCTGTCTCTTTGGCTTGTTGATTGCGCTCTTTACTTGTGTTACGATTATTTTCTTTGCCATCTCGTTTATTCTTAGGCTATTTAACCGTTAAATACTTTATCCATACTTACTCCTCTTTGCTTGGCTACCGCTTTAGCATCTCTCATTTGGAGTAGTGCATCCATTGTTGCCTTTACAACATTATGCGGGTTAGACGAGCCCTGAGATTTTGCCAGTACGTCTTTTACACCAACACTCTCAAGAACAGCACGCATTGCACCACCGGCTATTACACCTGTACCACTTGATGCCGGTTTCAATAAAACCTTAGCGCCAGCGTACTTTCCATACTGGCTGTGAGGTACCGTACCGTTTACGATTGGAACTTTCAATAGGCTCTTTTTAGCATCATCAATACCCTTGGCAATAGCAGTAGTTACTTCTTTCGCCTTACCAAGACCGTGTCCAACTACACCGTTTTCATTTCCAACCACGACAATTGCAGAAAAGCTAAAAGTTCTACCACCCTTCGTTACTTTCGTAACACGGTTAATCGTAACGAGCTTGTCTTTGAGCTCGATATCTGTTGATTTTACCCGTTTGTTATTTCCTTTTGCCATCTTATCTTAAAATTTTAGTCCGCCTTCACGGGCCGAATCTGCTAGTGATTTAACTCTTCCGTGGTAAAGGTATCCGTTGCGGTCAAAAACCACTTCTTTGATACCTGCTTCTTGTGCTTTTTCCGCAATTTCCTTACCTACCAAAGCCGCCTGCTCAACTTTATTTACTTTCTGAGCACCTTCGTTCTTCAAAGAGCCACAAGCAAGAAGTGTTTTACCTTCTAAATCGTCAATTAGTTGAGCGTAGATTTGCGCATTGCTTCTGAAAACAGTAAGCCTTGGACGCTCTGGTGTACCCATAACAGTCCTACGGATGCTCTTTTTAATTTTTTCTCTGCGCTGTTTTTTAGTCTTCGCCATGATTCAATATTATTTACCAGCTGCTTTACCAGCTTTTCTTCTAATGTGTTCACCCGCAAATCTGATACCTTTTCCTTTGTATGGCTCAGGCTTTCTAAATGATCTGATTTTTGCGGCAACCTGTCCTATCAATTGCTTATCGTGAGATTCTAGCGTAATAGTTGGGTTCTTTCCTTTGACTGTTTCCGTAGAAATCTTAATCTCCTGTGGAAGCATCATTACAATAGGGTGAGAAAATCCGAGGTTCAACTCCAGTTTCTGTCCGGAAACTTTCGCTCTGTAACCTACACCTACCAGCTCTTGTTTAATAACGTAGCCGTTGCTTACTCCTTCTACCATATTATTGACAAGCGCACGATATAATCCGTGAAGAGCCTTGGTCTTTTTGGCTTCGTTCGCTCTCTCAATAGTGAATTCACCATCGTCAATATTACAGGTGAGATCTTTCGATACGATCTCCTGGCTCAGTTCTCCCTTCGGTCCCTTAACGCCTACTACATTGTCTTTAACTTCTATAGTAACGCCGTCTGGAATGCTGATGGGGGCTTTTCCTATTCTTGACATTTCTTTTTCGTTTTTAGTAGATGTAGCAAAGAACTTCTCCGCCTACATTCTGGTTTCTGGCTTCTTTATCTGTCATCAACCCTCTTGAAGTTGAAATGATTGATACACCCAGTCCGTTTAATACACGCGGTAAATCTTTCGATCCGGAGTATTGTCTCAAACCAGGGCTTGAAGCTCTTTCTAATTTCTTAATTGCAGGAACCTTCGTTACAGGGTGGTACTTAAGAGCAATCTTAATGTTACCCTGCACTTTGTCATCTTCAACTTTATAGTTCAAGATGTAACCCTTTTCCATCAAAATTTTGGTAATCTCTGTTTTGATGTTAGAGGCAGGAATGTCTACCACTCGCTTACGTGCCATTATGGCGTTGCGCACTCGGGTTAAATAATCTGATATAGGATCGGAGTACATATTCTCTCTTCTTTATAATTTTTTTACCAGCTGGCCTTTTTGACACCCGGAATCTTACCGTCAAGAGCCATTTCTCTGAATGTTACTCTCGAAATACCGAATTGACGCATAAAACCTCTGGGTCTTCCAGTTAACTGACATCTATTGTGCAAACGCACTTTTGACGAATTTTTTGGTAGTTTTTGAAGTGCATCCCAATCGCCGGCTTCTTTAAGAGCCTGACGCTTTTCTGCGTACTTATCTACCATTTTCTCGCGCTTGCGCTCACGGGCTTTCATTGATTCTTTTGCCATCGTTTCGCTTATTTTTTGCTGAATGGGAAACCAAATTCTGAAAGCAACGCCTTAGCTTCTTCATCGCTATCGGCAGAGGTTACGAATGTGATATCCATTCCATTAATTTTATTTACTTTCTCAATATCTATCTCCGGAAAGATGATTTGCTCCTTCACACCCATGGTGAAGTTACCTCTACCATCAAATCCGGTTTCCTTTACCCCTCTAAAGTCTCTTGTTCTGGGAAGTGCCACAGCAATCAACCTGTCCAGGAATTCATACATCTTGTCGCCGCGAATTGTAACGCGCGATCCGATGGGCATTCCCTTACGGAGTTTAAAGTTTGAAATATCTTTCTTAGAATAGGTGGGTACCGCTTTCTGACCTGCAATAGCCGTCATTTCTTCAACGGCAGTTTCAATGATCTTCTTATCGGCAACCGCATCACCCAAACCTTGATTGATACAAATCTTTTCAAGGTGTGGCACCTGCATTGGAGACTTGTAGCCAAACTCTTTTTTAAGAGATGGAACTACTTCTTCCTGGTATTTTTCTTTTAATCTCGGCGTATACATAGCTTAAACTTCTTCACCAGAGTTTTTAAAATATCTAACTGACTTACCGTCTTTGTCCTTTTTGAACCCAACACGGCCACCCTTTCCTGTTTTTGGATCTACCAAAAGAAGGTTAGAGATATGAATCGGAGCCTCAGTTTTGGTGATTCCACCCTGAGGGTTTGCAGCACTCGGCTTGGTGTGCTTCGTAACTACATTTACTCCTTCAACTATGGCTCTGTACTTTTCGCGGTCAATAGACACTACTCTTCCGGTAGCTCCTTTGGCCTCGCCTGCAAGTACTTGAACCTGGTCTTCTTTTTTAATGTAAATTTTCATCTTCTAAGCTTTTGCAGTTTAAAGTACCTCTGGTGCCAGTGATACAATCTTCATAAATTGCTTGTCGCGAAGCTCACGCGCCACCGGGCCAAAGATTCGAGTTCCTCTCATCTCTCCGGTAGTATTTAGCAATACTACTGCGTTATCATCAAATCGTATGTAAGATCCATCCGCTCTTCGCACTTCTTTCTTCGTTCTTACAACAACAGCTTTTGATACCACGCCCTTTTTTATGTTTCCAGAGGGCATAGCATGCTTCACGGAAACAACTATTTTGTCTCCTATGGATGCATAACGACGACCTGTTCCACCTAGGACTCGGACACAGAGCACTTCTCTAGCTCCACTATTATCGGCTACAGATAGCCTTGATTCCTGTTGTACCATCGTTCAATAATTATTTTGCTCGTTCTAAAATCTCAACCAGGCGCCAGTTTTTAAGCTTGCTCAATGGTCGTGTTTCCATTATGCGAACTGTATCGCCAATATTGCAATCGTTCTTTTCGTCGTGTGCGACGAACTTTGTGGTATTCTTCATGATCTTCCCGTACATTGGGTGTTTCACTCTTCTTTCAACCACAACTGTAATAGACTTCTCCATTTTATTTGAAGAAACTACTCCGATTCGCTGTTTTCTTAAATTTCTTTCAGACATAGTCGTAATCTAAATCATTTACTTTTTGGCCAGTTCGCGTTTGCGCATTTCCGTTTTTAAACGGGCTATTTCGCGGCGCTTCAGGCGCAGTTGAATTGGGTTCTCAAATGCTGCAACTGAATGATTCAAGCGCATTTTATTGAAGTTTTCCAACTCAATCTCAATTTTCTCCTTTACCTCGTCGGTAGTAAGATCTGCTATTTCTTTTGCCTTCATCATTATCCCTGATTTGGAGAATAATCTCTGCGTATAATAAATTTGGTTCTAACCGGAAGTTTTTGTGCCGCTAGACGCATGGCTTCCTTTGCAACTTCAACAGGTACACCATCACATTCAAAAAGCATTCTTCCCGGACGGATAGCTGCTACCCAGTGACTCGGAGCACCCTTACCTTTTCCCATCCTTACCTCTGCAGGTTTAGATGTAATAGGCTTGTCTGGAAAAACTCTGATCCACACTTTTCCTTCACGCTTCATGTATCGCGTTACGGCAATACGAGCTGCTTCAATTTGACGAGCCGTAAGAAAGGCTTCGTCAAGTGATTTTATTCCAAAAGATCCAAAAGCTAGCATGGCACCGCGGGTTGCATTCCCCTTAATGCGGCCTTTCTGCATCTTTCTAAATTTCGTTTTCTTAGGCTGTAACATCGCTCTGTAAAATTCTCAGATTCTTAATATTATCTTCTTCTTCCGCCTCTTGGCTTGCGTTGACCGCCACCCTTTGGTCCGCCCTGGCTCTTGCCAGTTTCAACATTAGGCGACAAATCTCGCTTACCGTATACTTCTCCTTTGCAGATCCAAACTTTCACACCGATTCTTCCCATTTTGGTATGCGCTTCAGTAAGTGCATAGTCAATATCAGCTCTAAACGTGTGTAGTGGCGTTCTGCCTTCTTTGTAGCTCTCTGTTCTTGCCATCTCAGCTCCATTCAGCCTTCCGGAAACAACTACCTTAATTCCTTCTGCGCCCATTCTCATGGTTGAAGCAATAGACATTTTAACTGCTCTTCTGAAAGAAATACGGCCTTCAATCTGACGGGCAATGCTATCAGCTACAAGACGAGCATCCAGTTCAGGTCTTTTGATCTCGAAAATATTGATCTGTACTTCCTTACCGGTAAGTTTTTTCAGCTCTTCTTTCAGCTTGTCTACTTCCTGACCTCCACGACCGATGATAACACCAGGTCTGGCCGTCTTAATTGTAACAGTAACCAGTTTCAGGGTACGCTCAATTATAATGGTAGATACACTCGCCTTAGCCAGACGTACTCGGAGATACTTACGAATCTTATCGTCTTCAACAATTTTATCCGTATAGTTATCCCCTCCGTACCAGTTTGAATCCCAGCCGCGGATGAAGCCTAATCTATTTCCTATTGGATTGGTCTTTTGTCCCATAATTACTTGGCGCTATCTAAAATAATGGTTACGTGGTTTGATCTCTTTCTTATGCGGTGAGCTCTACCTTGTGGAGCTGGTCTAAGACGTTTAAGAATTCTCGCACTGTCTACAAAAATCTCTTTCACCACGAGTTTTTCTTCGTCCGCATTTTTTCCTTCGTTCTTAGCTTGCCAGTTGGCAATAGCTGAGAGCAATAGTTTCTCTAATCTGCGCGCTGCATCTTGCGGCATAAACTTCAGCATATTAAGCGCTTTAAGCACTTCTTCACCTCTGATAACATCTGCAACCAGACGCATCTTTCTGGGAGAGGTCGGTACGTTATTCAGTTTGGCAATGGCCAACTCTTTACGCGCTTCCTTTCTTTTTTCTGCTGCTATTTTCTTTCTCGAACCCATTCTCGGTTATTTTTTCGAGCCTCAGCGGCTGATTAGCGTTTCTTATCTTTTCTGTTACCGGCATGACCGCGGAAGGTACGTGTTGGAGAAAATTCTCCAAGCTTATGACCTACCATGTTCTCAGTTACATAAACCGGTATAAATTTATTTCCGTTGTGAACAGCTATTGTCAGTCCTACAAAGTCTGGAGTAATTGTACTCGCTCTAGACCAGGTTTTGATAACTGTTTTCTTACCACTTGTCTGCGCATCCTCAATACGAGTCTGGAGCTTATAGTGTACAAATGGTGGTTTTTTGAGTGATCTGCTCATATCTCAATTATTTCTTTTTGCGTTCGATGATGTACTTATTCGACGCTTTCTTCTTATGTCTGGTCTTAAATCCTTTTGCAGGTATACCGTTTCTAGATCTTGGATGACCTCCGGAATTTCTACCTTCACCACCACCCATTGGGTGATCAACCGGGTTCATAACAACCCCTCTTACACGAGGTCTTCTTCCCAACCAGCGAGTTCTTCCCGCTTTACCTGAACGCTCCAGTGAACGCTCGGCATTTGAAACACTACCAATAGTGGCCATGCAGTTGGCAAGTACCATTCTCGTTTCGCCTGAAGGCATTTTAAGAATAGCGTACTTTCCATCTCTTGCGTTCAGCTGAGCGTAAGATCCGGCTCCCCTGGCTATAACACCACCCTGGCCCGGTCTCATTTCAACATTGTGAACAACAGTTCCGAGTGGAATTTCTTTCAGTAATAAAGCGTTGCCCACAGTAACGGGAGCACCTTCTCCATTCTTTATCTTCTGACCAACCTGCAAACCTCTCGGAGCAATGATGTATCGCTTTTCGCCATCTGAATACTTAACAAGAGCTATTCTTGCAGAGCGATTCGGATCGTACTCAACCGTTTCTACCGTTCCTTCAACTCCAAACTTATTGCGCTTAAAGTCAATGATTCTGTAGCGACGTTTGTGTCCACCACCGATATACCTCATCGTCATGCGACCCTGATTATTTCTACCACCACTTTTGCTGATGGGAGCCAAAAGACTCTTCTCGGGTTTGCTCGCAGTAACTTCAGAGAGCGTATTCTTTATCTTATGTCGTTGTCCTGGTGTTGTTGGACGTAATTTCTTAACCGGCATTTCTCCTCTCTTTAAATATTGCTGTAAAGGTCAATTGTTTCGCCTTCAGCAAGCGATACAATGGCTTTCTTAAATGCTTTTGTTTTTCCCTGGATCAGACCTGTTTTTGTAAATCTGCTTTTAGATTTACCTGCGTAACGCATGGTCCACACCTTATCCACGTCTACCCCGTAGAGCTTCTTTATCTCGTCTTTGATCTCAATCTTGTTGGCATCATTTTTTACGATAAAACCAAACCTGTTAAGCTTCTCAGACGTGGCTGTCATCTTCTCTGTGATGATCGGCTTTATTATAATCTGACTCTGGCTCATTTGTTAAATCGGTTTAACGTGTTCTCAATTGCTGGAAGTGCGCTCTCAGAAATAACCAATGAAGTGTGACGAAGAATATCGTAAGTGCAAAGTTCATTTGCTGATACTACTTTATGTCCCTGAACATTTCTCGAAGAAAGGCTTACTGATTTATCGGCTTCACCAACAACAAGTAAGGGCTTCTGATCGGCAACTTTCAGATTATTCATAATAGACAGGTACTGCTTTGTCTTTGGAGCATCCATTTTAAAGTCTTCAACAACCGTAATCTGATTGTCTTTAGCCTTATATGTCAAAGCTGACTTTCTGGCAAGAACCTTAACTTTCTTATTCAGTTTGAAACCGTAGTTTCTCGGACGAGGACCAAATACGCGTCCACCCCCTCTGAAAATTGGGTTCTTAATATCTCCTGCACGAGCTGTACCCGTTCCTTTTTGCTTTTTGATCTTCTTGGTACTTCCCTTTACGTCGCTTCTCTCTTTCGCTTTATGCGTACCCTGACGATTGTTCGCCCCGTATTGCTTAACGTCCAGATATATGGCGTGGTCGTTCGGTTCGATACCGAAGATCGAATCGTTGAGCTCCACCTTCTTGGTTTCTTTGCCCTCGATATTTAATACTGGTAGTTTCATTAGTTCTTCTCCAAGATTATAAATGAACCTTTTGGACCTGGAACCGATCCCTTCAGAATAAGAAGAGATTCTTCTGGCATAACCTTCATAACCTGGATATTCTCCAATGTTACGCGCTTATTACCCATCTGTCCGGCCATACGCATACCTTTAAAAACACGAGCAGGATCCGAAGCTCCACCGATCGATCCCGGTGCGCGCATCCTGTTGTGCTGACCATGAGTAGCTTGTCCTACTCCACCAAAGCCATGGCGTTTAACAACACCCTGAAAACCTTTACCCTTCGACTTTCCAATAACGTCGATAAACTCTCCTTCATTGAAAATTTCTACATCGATGGTATCACCTAACTTATGCTCTTCTGCATAGTTTCTAAACTCTACGAGTCTCTTTTTAGGTGTGGTTTTCGCTTTTTTGAAATGCCCTTGTAGTGGAGCGGGAGTATTCTTCTCCTTCCTTTCGCCGTAGCCTACCTGGATAGCATTGTAGCCATCAGTAGCCTCGGTCTTCACTTGCGTTACAACGCAAGGACCAGCCTTTACAATCGTACATGGAACGTTTTTACCGTCCTCGCCGTACGTACTGGTCATTCCGATTTTTGTACCTATTAAACCTGGCATTTTCTGCGATTATTACTCTATCAAACTTTAATTTCTACTTCTACACCGCTTGGCAACTCAAGACGCATCAAAGCATCTACCGTTTTAGAGCTAGAGCTGTAGATATCAAGCAAACGCTTGTATGCACACAGTTCAAATTGCTCTCGCGATTTTTTATTTACGTGCGGAGAACGTAAAACCGTATAAATACGCTTATGTGTTGGAAGTGGAATGGGTCCACTTACTACTGCGCCGGTTGTTTTCACCGTCTTAACGATCTTCTCAGCTGATTTATCAACCAGATTGTGATCGTATGATTTTAACTTGATGCGAATTTTTTGACTCATCGTTATGAATGCTGCTTGTTACGCTTCTACTTTTCCTTTAACTTTTGCAATTACTTCCTCGGCAATGTTCTTTGGAGCTTCTGCGAAGTGAGAAAATTCCATCGTACTGGTTGCACGGCCGGATGTAATTGTTCTTAATTGAGTTACATAACCAAACATTTCCGCTAGTGGAACTTTGGCTTTTACAACTTTTGATCCGCTTCGGTCACCCATTCCTTCCATCACACCGCGACGGCGGTTAAGGTCACCTACAACGTCTCCCATATTCTCTTCCGGAGTTAAAACCTCCAGCTTCATGATTGGCTCAAGAAGCACTGGGCTCGCCTTTGGAAGAGCAGTACGATAAGCTAGCTTTGAAGCGAGCTCAAATGATAATTGATCAGAGTCAACTGCATGGAATGAACCATCCTTCAAAGTCACTTTAAGTGAGTCAACAGGATATCCTGCTAAAACACC
>JGI12048J13642_10585119_pt1 | contig 14550 bp, 19 predicted proteins | sample ElkSlonscriptome_16_FD_13642 | JGI IMG/M metagenome (IMG submission 13642)
GGGGCGACGGCGGATCCAGGCCCGGTCGGAGCTAATGATAGTGGTGCCCTTGGTATCTTTCATCATGAAGGACCCTGTGCCGCTACCGCTCTTAGCGTCGGCCTTTAGCTGATCGGACAGGAGTTTGTTTACTTCGCTACTACCTAGGAGCGTGATCGTTACGGTGCCGGACTCGTCGCGGCTCTGTGATCTCGCCACCTCTCCGTCCGCGCCCACTACTTTAGTGAATCGGTCCGTGGCCTCCTCGGCTACAATGAAAGTTCCGGCCGCGAACCCGGTGATAGTGATTCCGGCGAAAGTGATAACTACGGATTTGGGATCCCATGTTTGCATTGCTTACTCCTTACAGGGAAACCTGTACGTTAACGGCCGCGGTGTGGATAGCTCCGGCCTCGGTAAAAGTGGCCTCCATGTCTGGGAGGTTGCGGGCCGCTTTTTCTGCCGGCGATATGTCGGCAGCGTCTGGGGCGCTAACCGTGGGCTCTGGATCGTCGGCAATGTAACCATTGCGCTGGCCCTCGATTATCTGGGCACGGATCTCGGCCTCCAGTAGGCCGATCCCGTCATTGGTGTATGGCACCTTGTCATTGGTAAAGATTGCGTTAGCTATTCGCTCTTGGATCCTCGCCTTGAACCAGGACCTTCCGCGGATCGTGTCGATCCACTCTCCGGCCGCCACCTTAGCGTTGCGGTGCCCGTTGTGGCCCGAGATCGTCTGGTAGTACCCAGCGTTCTTAGCCTTCAGGTTTACCACGTGGGTAGGGGTGAGGGAGTCCGGAGTTACACCGCTAAGGGTTTTGTTCTCCCAGGTGATCGAACCGGGGTCCTTTGGTAAGTTCTTACCTAGGGAGGCGGCGTCCGCAAACACTGCCGGGTTGCTGTGGTAAAAGACGTGGGTGCGGGACCTAGATGCGTCCTTCATGTCCTCGGCCACGTCCGTAGCGGACACAGATGCCTCCGTTATGATCTCGGTGGCGTTAGAGGCAGCCATAAAGAACCGCTCTGCGGTTTCTACGTAGCCGGCAATGGCGGCCACCATGAGCTCCGAGTTGTACAGGTTTACCAGAGCGAACCAATCATCGTCGTAGAGTGCAATAGCGGCCAGGTCGGCGGCCACACCGGGATCAGAGTGGTCTTGTTTGATCGACAGTAGCGAAGTGTCCGCCACCTGTAGAGATAGCCAGTTTCCGGCCGCGTCCCCGTCGACGTCGATCACGAGGGATCCGGCGGACCCGCTAGTGCCGGCGGTGTGGGTACTCTGGGCCGCGTCAATAGCGGCGGCCAGGCCCGCAGCGATCTCGTCGTTGGTAGCGTCGGAGTCCGAGGTAAAGCTCACCTCCGTCCCGTCTGCCAGGAAGACAACGTATTTCGTCGAGTCCTGTACCGAGGACACCTCGATCTGGTAACTCTGGGTGGGCTTGTTTGCCAGTCGGCCGATCTTGAAGCTCGTCGGCCTCGGGCTCTGGGAGAGGAGTGCCTGGGCGGCGAGATACTCTGGATCCGTGGTGGCGAACCCGTCCGTCACCAGCCCAGCCAGGGAGGTATAGGTGCGGGCCCTCTCCGCAAACGAGGCGTTAGCGGACAGGATCATAGGTGTACCAAAGCCGGCCCGGGTGACCCCCTGCGACTCGGCTGTGATTGTGACGTTGACAATTCCTGCTAGGGACATAGGTTTAACTCCTAAGGCAATTCTATGGGCAGATCCAGGGTAATGCTAGTTTCCGTGAGTTCTACGGTAGCAATGTACCCCACTCGTTCCGATTCGGTGTGGTAGGCCGCGATCTGGAGATCAGCAAAGGCCCGGGGTTCAAAAGTGGCGGACACCTCGCCCCCAAGGGAGGACACACCTCCGCTTGATAGCAGCGAGATCTTGGCCGCAGTTAGTGTGTCGCTGGGCGTCGGTAGCGCGAGGCGAACGATGGCCCGCTCTAAGTCACCTGCCGGATCGGCGAACTCGTCACCTATTCCTGCGTACCAAGTCACTCGCCAGGTGTAAACAAATAGCTCCTTGACGGAAGCCTCGATCTCCTCTCCAGCCGGCTGGCCTAGGTCCGCGGCTGAATAGGACCGGGCCGGAGGCCCCTGGGACCTAGACGAGGACAGTGATAGTGTGACATATGGGTCTCTCGTGGCGTCCCCGTCTGGGTCTGGCCGAGACACGTTCCCGCCTTCCCAGCGCACGCGATCGCCAGCAAGGCCGGAGGCAGCTACGAACGCCCCATGGAGAGCGGTCAAAAATGGTGCCCTGGGGGAACTCATAGCTTCAACACCATGGCCTTGTAAAAAGGCCCGTCCGAGGACCAGTTCTCTAGGTGGGACACCTCGTAGACGTCCCCGTCAATAGTGATACGATCGGGCTCTTCGCCTCCGCCACCGGTTCGTAGGGCCGTCCTAGTCCAGACCCACAGGGCCCGGGTTACGGTTTTACCCTCCAGCAAGTAGCGCACGTCCTGTCCGCTGGCCGGCTGGACATGGGCGTCTATGGTGAAGTTGGACTCCGACCTAGATCCGACCATGCCCCCGGTAAACGTCGGAGTGTCGGCCCTGGTGACGGTATAGGTGCCAGTCACGTGGCGGTCTATGACAATAGCGACGCTCAACGATCCACCTTGTGGGTAATAGAGGCGATCATGCGTCCGGTATCCACTAGCGTCCGGGCCGCACCCTTAGCGCCGGCCCTGGTAAGGGCCTCTTTTCGCCTAAGGGTCTCGGCGGAGTTAGGTGGGGGAACCTGTGGGCCCTGGGTTACGAATGACTTGATCATGTTGGACCCCTTAAGTCCCAAAATATCCATCGCCCGCTCTGTCGACAACCTGCCACCATAGACAGCCTCCGCCAATAGTGTGAGGTCCTTTGCTAGCTGGGTGGAGTATCTTGGCGTGTCGAAGGTGGCACGTATATGGGATCGCTCCGGAATAGGCCCGCTACCGAACTCGTGTATCGCGCCTAGCTGTGCGTTGGTGAGCCCACCGCGGTCCTCGGCACCTCCCTCTTTATCAAAGTAACCGACTTTCGCGTGATACTTATCAGCGTCTTTTACGGCCTTCAGTAGGCGCTTAAGCCCCTTATCGGCCTCAAGTAGTTGGAACTTAAAGCTCACGACGTTACCAGCCTGTAGGCCGGCACGGTTTTGATAAGTTCTATGTACTGCCGGCCGTATTCGGTTGTCCCCAGGCCGCCCATACCGGTGGATACAGCGTAGCTGATCGAGATACCGCCTACGGACTCGGAGGCCACCGGGCCCCCGCCAGCGCTCGCGCTACCGATCGCCATGGTGCCAAAGTGTGCCGCCAGTAGGGACGCGGCCAGAGTGCCCTTACCGGTGCCCATAGTGTCAAAGTCGACCACCTCATTGACGTAGGCCAGGATCATAGTCCGGCCGTCTGTATTTACGGAGGACATGCCTGGGGCTACGGACAAGACGTTATCCCAGTCGATCGACATTCCGCTGGTAACCCTCCTCCTTCATGTCGGGATCTTTGATTGCGTTGATCTGAAAGTCGATCAGGCGCTTGACTGTGGGAGGTAGTTTTTTGTCGCGCCATGCGTAGAGGGTGTCCAGGTCGAAGGTCTTTTTAACCATGTTCTGGGCCTTACGGGCGGACATGCGCTCGATCTTGACGTTACCGTGGAACACAAGCTCCTCGTCCTCGAACTTAACCTTCATGACTGGGTGGTTCCGTAGGTAGTCGGCGGCCTCCTCGCTAACCTCGTTCATACCGGGGACCAACCTGCCGGTCACGGTTCGAGGCAGTCGGCCTTTTTCGTCCCGGGCCGTTGGGTCTAGGTGGGCCAGGCTGTAGCCGATCGGGGACATGGTCTTGTTTTCAATAGTAGGCATGCGAAGTCTCCTTTTGGTGTCCGTCCTTTATCACGAAAAAGCGCAACCAGGGGGCCGATATGGCAATCGGAAAGGAGGACACAAACGAAAGGTTGGGCCCCCTGGTGCGCAGTTTTGGGTTTAGATTCCGTCCCCGTAGGCCATGGAGTGAGGGTATGGCATGACCACACCACCGATGCGACCATGGCAGGGTACGCGGTACTCAAGGTTGATCTCCTGGGGCGGGAATTGCTCGAACTCCTGCGGGATAATGCCCTGTACGTAGTCGGGGTCCTTATAGTATGCGACCATGCGATCGCTGGGGCCCGATCCAGCGCCGTCCAGCTTGTCCCACGAGGCGACCTCGGTAATGTATTGCGAGGTGTTAAGGAAGTGGGTCAAGATCGTATCGTTGGACCCGTCGCCCATGCGGGTGGTGGCGGCCAGGTTGTATTGCTCAAGGGGCAGTAGCAGGGTATTGGGTTGCTCTACTTCCTTAGTAGAGGTGACGATCCAGTGCGCGATCCCGTGCATATCGCGAACGATCTGGTCCGGGGTCTTGGTAGACCACAAGGTGGAGGTCCCGGTCCCGTCGTTGGGCACGGTGTACGTCAAAGCGTTGGGCTGGTTCAAGAGCCCATACAGGCCGGCTACAGAGTCACCGGTGGCAAGGATCTCATCCACCTTGACCTCAAATGCGCGGCGTGCAGCGTTGGCCTTGAGTTGTGGGAGCCCAATGCCCGCCTTCATGGACCGGCGAATGTCCATAATGTCGTAGCTGTAGCTGTTACCCAGGCTGTAGACGTTCGTGGTGAACTTCTTAGCCTCAACCTCTGCCTGCGGAAGATCGTCCGCGTAGGACGCGATCAGCTTAGCGGTGCCGAAGTGGCTATATTGGTAATAGGTTACCGTGTCTGCGCCGGAGTCTACCGACGAGTCAACGGGGACAAAGCGCCGGGCCTTGAGCTGGGGGTAGCGCTTGTCATAGGTCTTAGAGCGAACGTGCTCTAGTTGTTTGTTAAGGAACGCCGACTCGGTTGCATCGAGTCGGACATACTGGCGTTGGGGGTGTTTCATGATATCTCCTAAAATTTAGTCTAGGCTAGCTGGCCCTTACGCCAGGGAATTAGTGAAGTCGAAATCGACAGGGACAAGCTCGCCGACACCGCAAGACTCCGCGTAGCGCATAAATGCGGTGGCGTCTATAGTTTCCATAGACACGGTTGCGTTTCGAACCGCGCCCTTAGCACCCGATCCAGCGTAGCGCACGTGGCATCCTTGACCTTTAGTTGCTGCCGTTTCCGATACCATCCAAAGGCGCCCCTTGCGGCACACGGACACCATGTTACCGGCCAGAACGCCGGTGGTTCCCAGCGCGTCCTCGCTCATATGGACGTGGCGCACCACACCCACTAGCGGGTCACTAGAGGCTGCAGGTAGTAGTGCCTGGTTATCAGCCGTGCCTTTGGCCACTACATGGCCGAATGGGAGTTCCTCCTCGGCAAAGTAAGAGTCTACCTCTTGCTCCGAGAGGTCGTACGGTGCACCCTCAATAGCGGCGCCCATCTCATTATAATCAGTTTGTGACATAGTTTTTATTACCTTAGTATATGGTTATATGGGGTTAGTCTAGTTTCCGGCGTCTACCTGCCAGGCGGAGGCCTGATCCTTGATCATGCGGGCCCGGGCATCGTCGGAGCTATCGCCGGAGTCGGCCTTAGCTACTGTGGAGGTGGCGTTGAGGTCGGCCTCGGCTGCGCTAGTGGCCTCGGCGGACTCTACAGCGGCGTCAAAACGTGCGGACACGTAGTCGTCTGTCCTGTCCGAGAGGTCCGCTTTGGAGACCTTCGCCAGTGCCTCGATCTGTACGTCCCGCTCTGGGCGGCCGGCTAGGTCGGCGTCTGGACCCAGCAACGTGCGAGCACGGGTCTCGAATTCTACGCGAGCCTTGACTAGTTCGGCCACGCGCTCCGGAGAGGTCGCGTCCTTACGGGCGGATCGCTCTTTTTCGAGTTCCTCTTGGGCGGAGTCCAGCTTAGCCTGTAGCTTTTCACTAGCCTCGGCAGACGCATCACGCTCCGCAGTCACCTTTGCGGCCGCAGCTTGATCGTTGCGGATCGCTTGAGCCAGTTCTGGGGCGACCTTGAACTCGATCCCCCCAACCTTGATAGTTTCTTCCATGGTTTGCTCCTGTTTAGGGTCTTGGGGGATCATACACGCCCCATCAAGTCTAACGCTGATATCACTTCCCGCGCGTCCCCGGGACACAATGGCGACATGATTGCCGCGGATATTCCGTTGGATTGCATCGTATCGCTCGCCGTTGATCTCCCCAGGGGTATGATCCAGTTCGCACTCATACCCGCAAGATACCTGCACCTTACCACCTTGTAGTTTGGACACGAGGTCCGCGTCCGTCACCAAAAGCCTAGACCGTACCTTATCGCCGTCCTGGCTAGGTGCCTCAACCGTACCTTTCTGGAACTTAATGGTATTCTCGGCAGTTAGTAGTTCGGAGGGGTGATCGTCGGTAACCGGCACCAGTGCGAACGTGTCCAAACTATCTGCCTTAAAAACCTCGTCCGGTGGGCGGTATTCGCGGAACTCCGTACCGTCGGGGTTCCGATAGACGAACACCCCTACACGTGTTAGGTAGGCCTCGGCACGCAGCCACCCGTTATCCAGGCGTTGCGGCGATCGTAGTTCGCCCACGTCGTATCGCTTGACGGTCATGCACCCACCATGGTTTACCAGATCCTCAAACATTGCAAATTTCCACTATAGTCCGTGGACTCCGTTGATATATGCCTTCGCCGCAGCTAGGGCGTCGGTGTTAACCATTGAGTCCATGTAGATTCCATTCATGCCGTAAACCCCGTAGATCTTACCGCCCCAGTTATAGCCACTGGATCCTATGCCTAGGACGTGACTGTCGAGTGCCGCATAAGTGGCTACTGATTTATATTCGGATTCCCCTACAGACATCATGCGCTTATTATCAGAGGCCCTACCCGAAGCTATAAATAAAAACTTCCCCGAGGGAATCTCTACCCCCGAGGGTGCGAATATCCCATCGGCTAGCGCGTTCCAGTAGAGTTGCGTGTTCGGATTAGTGCCGGAAGACGGTACAAGGATCGCGCCCCCAGGGATATCGATCAGCTCTTGCCCGCTCTTATCAGGATCATCAAACTCCACCACAACAAACATCGTGAAGTGGGGTTGGTGTAGTAGCTCGGATCCCGCGTCGTCAAAGTGGAGTCCGGTATCCCCCACTTGCCTTACTACGTGGGATCCGACTACCCCGGCCCAATCCACCGAAGCTCCGCCGTTCTGTTGCAGTAGTTTATAGGTGCCAGTGACATCCGGCCAACCGCCGGACGAACTAAGTCCACCGCCGGGAATATCGCTAGGTGCGAATTCGAATTCCGATGCTTGTCCGAACCCACTAACTGCGCTTGCAAAGCCGCCACCGCCACCGCCACCACCACCGCCACCACCGCCACCGCCGGTAAGAAGTCGGCGGAGCATTCCAGGTAGTTGTACTAGCTGCCCAGGCCCGCTCATGATCCGCTCCGTAGCATAAGAGGCTCCCCGCGCTCTATACTATCGCGCGCCTGGCATAGCGCCTCTAGGCACTCGGCCGGGATTTCGTCATTGAGCCCGAGCTCGGCTTCGGCGATAGGTGCCCAGCGCATAAGCGCAGCCGCAACTCGAGCCGACCTGCGTACCTTCATACGTTGTCCTAGCCAGAATCCTACCGCCCCGGATATTAGCGATACTGTTATCAATATTAGAATCTCAATAATCATAGAACCTGCCTAATCCTTTCCACCTTGAGGACGTCCTCGTAGACGTCAATCTCTCCCATCCGTTCCTTGAACACCGGAGTCCACTCGTTGGGAGGTGGGTGCAGTTGCTTCCCCCACGCCTCCCTAGGTGTTAGAACCTTCAAGCCATACCTGTGGGCGAGCTTAGCAACTCTCCCTTGTACTCGCGAGAACAGGACCCGACGCACCCGGCCACGAAACTGAAACACGCCTAGGTAGGATTTCTCTGGATCCCTCAGGTCCGCTAACGCGCGCGCATACCGCACGCGGGCGCCTTCATGCTTCGCTCTCCGCAGCTTGCCACGCACGATCGCTTTATGTACGTACATTGCGAAAAGTTTGGCCTCGTCGGCGTTGGGGTAGACCACGTAGTACATTATTAGTAGGTAGCCAGGAGTGGAAATTCTGTTAGGACGTGATCAAGTACGTTTTGTTGCTCGTCGTCTCCAGCTAAGACGTACTGATCTATGATCAGTATGAATGCAATCCAGCCGCCCCAATAGCGGAACGTTGACTCGAGTACGATATCGGTCCAGTTACCGCCAGGGGAAAAGGTGCAAGTCTTAGAGTTGAAGTAGTCGGGACCATCGTCGTAGGCGATAGACGCTTCTTGTAGTACGGAGCTGGCCGCGAACTTCGTTAGGGTCCAATCGGTTGTGCTTTTCGCTGGTATCCCTGCCGGAATAAAGGCTGCTTCAAAGTAGTCGAATCGAGGTTTCATTGCCCCGCTTGAAGTCCACACGCGGGCATTGCCGGAGGGAATGTCGGCGCCAGAGAGCGGAATATGCGCTACACCGTCCGACGGCTCCTGTGAAAAGATCCACACTGTTACCTCGGGCGCAAGCGGGGCCGCCCCAGCGATATTCATCCACCTATAATGACCGAACGTATACCCCAGACCGGCCACACGTTGACCACTTACCGGATCATTTTGAACTAGCAGCGCGCGACCATTCGCGTGTGTCTCCGGGGCAGCGACGTCGTTGGAGGCGACGTTACCTAGCCCGTCCGGCATGGTGCCCCACTCCTGGGCCTGGACCCCGTGGGGCGATCCTACGTATTCGGTAATATGGTAGCGACTATCGAACCATAGCGTAGCCGGCACTCCGGCTGGTGAGGTCTCGGCCGGTTCACCGAGGCGCGCGGACGGTAGGATCATTCGCGGCCTAACCATGATCGGCCCGGGGCGCCGGGGGATCGAGAGACCCATGTTGGGGCGAATGATCACTAACTAGCAGCCTGCCCGGGATCAGATATCGTGAGGTAGCCTTCCGACGATCCATCGGCCGCGATAGCGGCGATCTTGTGATCCTCGGTGTTAATACGTACCCAGAACGGCGTATTCGCCGGCATATAGTGGGTACCGGTGGCGGCCTCGCCGGAAGCGAGGTCGACCGCCGTGGGGTTGCTGCCGACTTGATAGCAGATATCAATGGTAGCGCACGCTATGTAGGAGCCGTGCTTAAGGGCGGCGCTCTGGGCGCTGGTGCCGCTAATGGCAACGACGTCCTTAGCGTCTCCGCCCCACGATGCTTTGTTCTGGTCCTGTGAATAGATCATGTTATTACTCTCCTAGTATAGTGGACAGGTCTGGGTCGGCATAGCATCGGCAGTTAATGTCCGATCCTGGGTGACCTACAGCCGGTGGTGAGTCCCATGCGAACCTTTCGCCGTCGAGTGACTCGTGTGATTCTCTAACTCGGTTATCACGCACAGTGCGCCAAATATAGTGGGTGACCCCCAGGTTGCTCTGTCGCTGCTTCTGGACTCGACCGTAGAACTTACCCACCTGGTCCCGTGCAATCAGTTGTGCCCTCTTTTTGGACACCCCGACCTCCTTGCGGATGTTCTTAGCGATCACCTCGTGCCGCAGGCCGTTAGCCAGGTCCCTGGTGACGAGCTTTTCTACGTCCGCCAGTAGCTTGGCCGGCACGTCCTGGATCAGCTGAACATTCTCTAGGACGAACCCTCTAAACAATTCCGCCAGCGACGCATCCTGGAACAGGTCCACGCCTAGTGCGGCCTGCATCTGCTTTTTGAGCTGTTCCCGTTGGTGGTCGGCGGTGGCCTGGGCCCATCTGTTCGCGATATTGCGGGCCTGGTCGATCGTAACAATGTCGGCCAGGCGCTTGCGCAACTCCTTTAGTAGTTGTGTGATATCCGCGTCTCTACGGGCCACCGTATCAAGCCTCACCTCGAACGAGGCCAGCTCCGGGATCAGGATCTGTTCAATGGCCTCATACAGGCGATCCGACAGTGACGAGATCTCCCTAGCGTAGGCGGCCTCCACCAGGTCCGGCGGTTGTTGCCTAGGTGGACGGCCCCGCCGCCGCTTAGCTACGCCGAGGTCGCGCAACTGGCGGATCTGGCGCTTAATACGCTCCGACATGGACTAGTCCTCGTCCTCCGCCTCGTCCTCGTCCTCTGGGGACTCGCCATCACCATCGGACTCACCATCGGCCGCCGGTGGTTGCGGTAGGTCCTCCGGCACTGGCTCTGGCTCCTTTAGTAGTTCCTCCGTCTCACGTTCGCGGAGGGCCTCTCGTAGCTCAATGTCGATCTCGGTGTGGTCGGAATACTCACCAGACCCGAACCGGCTGATCGCCACCTCCTCCGGTAGGAGTACTCCGTTGGATATATAGATCTGATCGGTCTGGGCGATCGCCAACCTGCGCTGGGCTTCCTCCAACTTAGTCAATTGCCACAAGGGCTCGTAGCTAACCTTCCAGTGGTCCGGGTCCCCACCACCTATAGCAAATAGGATCTTGTATACCCACTCCAGAGCCGGTGTGAGCTGATCGTTCTGGTCGCTAGATACACGATCGTAAAACAGGCGAATATCGCTTGCGCCGGTGGCGCTAAGCCCGGCCGGTGACTCGCCCATAAGCACGGTGACTGGCATATCGAACGCGCTGGCCACCAGTTGCGCGAACCTATCTAGCGTAGCTGGGTAATCCGTTAGGGACGTGGATTTACGTTCAAAGTCCTCACCCTCCGCGTCTAGTAGGATCGATCGCAGGTTGGATCGCTGTAGCTCAAATGCCTGCAACCTAGCCTGGACCACGGCCTCATCCCCCTGCGCCATCAGATTCGCTAGCCCTTTCAGCTTTAGGACGCCCTGGGCAAAGTCCTGGAGGATCGCGGAGATGTTCGCGTAGCCGGTTTCAAAGGTCCTGATCGTGTCTAGTATGCGGTCGAAGATTGAATAACCAAATCCGTTCTCCGACACAACGTCCTCTCTGGACGTGACCCCCTCTCTGAACGTGATAAACCTGGACTCGTGGGCCTCGAAGGACTGGCCCACCACCTCTGTGGCCTCTGTCCCGTCTCCGAACATGAGGTGTGGATGTACACGCCACATTGCGGGTTCCCCGAACCTAGGGGACATAATGTTACGATACCAGCTAACCGGGTGAAGTTCGCTGGGCTTCAGGACCACCAGCGAGGTAACGTCCCTAACTCGGGCCAGGTCCAGAGGCTCATCGTACCGCCGACCGTCTACCGCCCCAATAAAAATAGCGGATCCCCCGTAGGCCCTGGCGTATTGTTTGGCCTGGCGGATCTTAGATCGGAGTGATAGCTCCTCCGCCTTTGTGCTGGCGCTAGCAACACGCTCCGCCACTACCTCGTCCGCGTCCTGTGCAGTGAGGGACCAACCTTTGCGGGTCATCTCCTTAGGCACAATCTCGATCGCCTTTGCACACAGGAACGATCCTTTCCACAGATCCGCGGCAATCATCTCGCTAATGTAGTTGCGCTGGAACTGGAACCGCGTCGCCTTGTCACGGGAAGTTCCAAGCCCGGTCATGACGTTATACCAACCATCTAGGTGTGTGTGTTTCATCGTAAGTTAGCCAGGGCCCTGAAGGCTTGAGTATCGTCTGGATCCCCGGCTAGATGCAACAATGCCTGGACCGTGGAGTCCACCTGATCGTCGTGTTTACCGCCGGGAAAGGCCAGTAGTTCATAGAGATAGGCCTTTAGCCAGGCCTTATGCAAGGGTATCACGACGTCTCCGGCCTTGAAAATTACCGTGGTCGCCTGGGCCCGGGCCGTCTTGGAGTCCCGACCAGGGTTAATGCTGATAACCGATCTCGTGCGAAAGGCCGGATCCCGTTTCAGGGTCTCAATAATGGCGGGGCCGTTCGCCTTGTCTTCCACTAGCACCGCGCGGATCGCAGGATAGCGATCGCATATGCCCTTAATCTCGTCCACGGTGCGGGTGTATCCCCACTGGCCCCGTATCAGGTCCACCAGGATCCTCAACGAGGGGAACTCGGGGTGCTGGGCCCATACCGTACCCACCACAAAGTCCGGGGCGCGTTTGGCGGTTGTCTTATCCTTAAAGCTGGCATCCACGCTAAGCGTTAGGTGCTTACATGCCCGGGGGTCGAACAGAATAGGCGGTGGTGCGTCCGCGTCAATCTCCTTGCCCAGCAAGTCCGGCGGTGGTTTGTCCGAGTCCGTAGGTCCGCGCCAGTAGCGGAACCAGCCACGCTTGAATAGAGTGCCGCCGGTGGCGCTGGGCCGTTGGTTGAACTGCGTCTCAAAGTCCGCGTCGCCCATGTCCGCCCTAAGCTCGTCCAAGACCGACTGTGGGAACATACCAGGGAAGAGGAGTTCCCCAGGTTCGGTGCGCCAGTCCTCCCAAAACAGCTCCTCCTCGCCGTCCTCGTTTGTCGCGTAGGTCCGGGACTTGCGCTCTGGATCGTATTCGGCCGGCAGTTCTAGGATCTGGTAATTGCCCCTCTCCTTGAGATACCCGATGAGATCGTTTTCGTCCACACGTTGCATTACCACGATAAACGCATCTTTTCGTCGATCGTTCACGCGCGTAGGCAACGTCTTGCGGAACCACGTGAGTACCTTAGCAAGCGTAGTCTGTGTGAACTCCTTAATGTTCACCGGATCATCCACCACTACCGCATTACCGCGGAGTCCGGTGGCGGCCCCGTCCGGCGAGGTGATTATGCGCTGGCCCGATCGGGTAGTTTCAAAGGCGGCCTTCTGGTTGGCGTCCGCGGCAAAGTCCCACAACACTGTACCGTCTGGCGACCTGCGAAACAGGTTGGTATACCAGTCGCTCTCGATCAACCGTCGGCACCTCATAGAGTCGCGCAACGCGACGCCTTGTAACGAGTAGCTGGCAAAGATACTGCGCCACGACGGATCGTGTGCCCATTTCCAAGCGGGAAAGATCACCGACACCAAAATGGACTTCGCAAAGCCAGGGGGTATAGCTATAGCCAGACGCTTGATCCTGCCCTCATGCACGGCTTGTAGGTGGTCGCAGATCACTTTGATATGGTGGCCGTCCACGAACTTCTGTCCTGGTTCGACCACCGGCCAGGCCCGCTTTGTGAAGTGGTAGAGGGACCTAAGGCACCGCTCTCTCCGGATAGCCCAGCGGTTGCCCTCCGTGAGGACCTCACTCGCTACCATCGGCCGATCCATCGTCTAACTCCTTCGCTGGGACCTCGATCATGGCCCTATCTGCCAGATCGTCTAGGACCTCAAGCTCCTCTAGAGTGAGTTTAGACACGTCCAGAGTCTGCATAAGGTGCATATGGGCATGCTTGACCTCGCCTTTAACCGTTCGCTCCTCTCGCCAACCTGGGAAAGGGCCCTCATCGTCTCGGGCCTGGGATCGCAGCCACCAACGGCGATCCTTGATCCCCTTGTGGACGGCCATCTCGGCCTCACTACGGGCATGAGCTCGGGCCATGCCGACGGCATTGCGGAGCTCGTCGAACTCCTCGCCTGGCGACTTCCACCACCGCATAAAAGTCGCGCGATTTACACCGGACCGCTGGGCAGCGATATGCGGGGACACCCCCTCCCTTACCAGTTCGCAAATTTTGTCCAGGAGATCATCGTTGAGCTGTAAGGTAAATCCTTTGTGATATCGTTTACGGGACTGTGCGATCTCGGCCAGGGGGCGGCCGGTGACCGGTAGGTAGGCCCCACACTCACACACCGCGCCTCCACTACGTAGTGGGGCCGTATATGCGTGGTCACACTCTGTGCCTTCGAGTTTGTTGTGGGCCCTAAGGGCCCGATGCAGGTCACTGATCCTAGGCAAGTCCGTACCCCACTGCTAGGCCATAGTAGCGGGTCCGCCGTCGTTGGCCGAGCCAGCGCTTTGCCCACGAGTCCTTCGAGTACGATAGAACCAGTTCCCCGAGTGCCGAGTCCGCCACCTGGATCCGTGCATGCTCCCCGCTACCCAACACACCTATCGCGGCAACCCAATGCTCGTCCCGGTCGACCAGTGCCACGACCGGCGACCCGGCCGATAGGTGGTGGACCAGCGACAACCATGCCTCATCGTAGTGATCGTCCGGGTGTTGTATGCGGGACACCTCCCATCCTAGATCCCGCAATGCCTTTGCGAGCTGGCGCTTACTCGTCCCGTTGACCGGGCACGCCGAGGATAGGGTTGAGGCCGCTCGCTCCGTTAACTCCTGCCCTAGCGCCTCCAGCGCGTTGACAATAGAGCATGGCCCGCACGTGTACTGTGTCGATTGCAATATCACAGAACCATAATCGCCAGATCAGACCCCCCGATCAAACATCCGACACCCAGAGTCAAAAATACCGAACACTTTCGCACCATTAATCCGCCTGGGCCGAACTGTGGGCCAGTAGTCGCAGTGCGTCATACCAACAATCAGGCACTTAGCGGGGTGGGCCGAACTCGGCCCGGCCTATTGGCCCAGCAATTCGCCAGCAATATCAGACATATGAGCGGGGTGGGCCGAATGGACCGATCTAATTCCCTAACTTTATATTTGATGCAAACGGTGCTTATATCCTTAACACCTGTTCAGTAGTCACCACCTCAAACACCAAATACTACTCTTAGTAAATAGATCGGTCCAATAGGTCCATATAGTAATATAG
>JGI12048J13642_10029555_pt1 | contig 14541 bp, 15 predicted proteins | sample ElkSlonscriptome_16_FD_13642 | JGI IMG/M metagenome (IMG submission 13642)
AACCTATCTGCGCATTGCTATATCGGTGTTTTAGTGAAATATAGCTGCAATCAGCTAGACTCATCAAAGCTTCGTAGATAATTTTTGTATCTTTAATACGTGGAGTACTAGATACGTGGAGTACTGGATTGAGATTGTCGCATCTCACCTTCATTAGAAGTGAGCTTCGAGTTTCAACAGAGTACGCTTAATACTTTTGGCAGCATAGCGATCGCGCGGATATTGGTCGATGTGTCGGCAAATGGAGATAGGGGGTTTGACGCGACAAGTAAAGAATTCTACAGCAGCCCGACCGTCTTCTAGCAAGTTGACCTTAGGTACTAGATTTTTGGGCTGGGCATCGTTCCAATACGGCTTCAGCGCTTTGGGAACAGAATCGATCAAGCGATGGTGCATCCAACTGTTGAGATGGCTGCGAGAACCAAAATCGAGAAACTCTCGGCGGAGAATGGATGCAATGAGAAAAGAGGCAGGAGAGCGATCGCCTTCAATCGCATCCATAAAATCACTTAGAGCTTCGGGGGGATGGGGTGGGTGTTGAAGATCTCCTCCAAGCATCAACGTATCTTCTAGGTAAGCTGTTCCACTGTAATTTTCGGGCACTGCCCAGATAATCCCTGCGGTCTGTTCAGCCAATGGATAGAAAAAGCCTACTAGCCGAATGTAGGGTTTCACACTGAGTCCGGGCAGCTTCAGCAAAACGTCTCCTGGATTGATAGGACTCACCACCCATTGGGGATTTTGATAGCCCACCGTAACTGGGGCTGCAAAGTCCGAAAATCCTCCTAGCTTGAATACCTCTCCCAAATCGTCTAGGGAACTAGGTTCTGGGATATCGTCATCTTCTCCCGATCCGTTTCTGAACCTCAGTTTTAGCTCTGCACTAGGAAGAGCAAGCCCGTTCACGATGTACTGTCTAATTTTGCGGAGAGAACTAACAGGAAAAGTGTGGACTGCCATGACCAACCATTCACAAGAGCACCGATTAAAGCCGTTGATTCCCCTTCTACATCAGATTTATTCCTTAGACTGGCGTACTTGCTTTCGTCCGCAGCATGCAACCCTACGGATCAATCGCTAACATCGATCATCGTGTAGGAATGATGAGAGTTGCGAGCATGTTTTCATCACGTTAATGGAAGAAATCGTGAAAGCTACGCTTTGTAAACGGATCTGTTGTAGAGACGAATCTGTGACGAAAATTTGCTTTGCCTCAGGCGAGCGATCGCCCAAATGACATCACACCCAACCTCATCTCAACGAATATGGAGATGAAATGTTTGTCGATTCAGGATTGTTTGTTGATTCAGAAACACCTTCAAGTCTGGGAACAGGCTGCGCTGCAGAGGACTCGACTGATGAATTTGCCGTCGAAGATGCTTCGCTTGCCTCGTCAGAGACGGAGCGGCTTTCCCGGATAATCGTATGTTCTGATGCGTTGTTTTCTACAGAGTCATCAGAAGGGGAAAATACAATCTGAGCTTGCCCAGGCTGCACTCGATAGCTTTGATCCTGCATAATGCTTCGTCCTTGGGTGGGATCAAAGTGATACGAGAAGTCTTCTCGCTCTGCATCTAGCTGGCTCTGACTCGCTTGCACTTCGGTTTCGAGCAACTGAAGTTTATCTCGTTGAGCAATGTTGTAAGACGACAGACGCACCAAAGCGACGATAGCAACAATTCCCAAAAGTCCATTGACACAGAGCTTTGCGATTGTCTCTGTTGCAAAAACCTGCGCAGATTCTTTGGGCTTGCGCCGAGCCTGCGGCCTGCGTGAAGGACTACTTCTTCGCAACTTCTGGATATCTTTTGCAGAAGTGCGTGTAAGCATCCGATGTGAGTTTCGTGTGTCCATAGTCTTGAGCAGAAAATGTATCGCTCGTTACAGTTCAAAGGAAAATCAAATCGAAGGAACCTCAACCCGCTGAACTCGAACCCGTTTCTAAATGCAGCTAGGCACAGGTCATTCTTGCTCTTTTACCCTATGTTAGAACTAGCTAATTGCGCCACAAAACCTTCAATAGAGTTATTTATGTCAGTCAATGAAAACTTTGTCGAGACAGTCAATAATCAAATGGGGACAGCTGAACTGTCCCCATTCAATCGTCTGTGCCCACCTATAGCCTAGATTGTTAAGCTGGACACTGAGACATTTTATTTGTAAAGTTCGGTTCCTAGACGGAGAGCCAACACTGCAGGAATAAGGGCAATCAAAAGAGCTACAAAGACCTGAGCATCCGACATTGTTTATAACTCCTCTTAACTTGAGTTTTTACGAGACTTTTTACGAGACTATGAGGTTTAGTAACCAGGAAAGCACTCTTGTCTATAAAGTTTCGGGCTGCTACCAAGGCATCGCTGTCTTGACAAAGCCTGAAAAGGTAAGAGCACAATAGCTTCCATCACTTTGAGACAATCTGGAGCAAAGGGAAACCTCTTGTCACAGACCTTAACACTGGCGATCGCCTCACTCAGCCGCTCAAGCCTATGATGCTCTTGATTAACAGAGCGTCCTTCGGGGAGTTGCCACCATACTCCTGGCACAAGAGCCGCACCTGATCTCTGCACACTCCTGAATATTCCAGATGAGTATTTCAGATGAATACTTTAAGATGAATATCTTAGAAAACTCATGCGGCTGAACGGACGAAAGCAATGACTTATACATGATAGTTTCCTGACCGATGACATACTTTAGAATGGGAGCTACTGACCTGCATCGTCTTTCATAAATGCTTTAATGATTGTCCACGCTTTAAATCAACCCATTCAGCTCTGGACAAATGTTGAATCCAGTACTGTGTTTTGATATTGCCTCGAATTGTGGCGATCGCGCATGGTTGTTTTCTATAGCTTCTTATTTCTACCTTCGGTGTGTTTCCTTGTTCACGACTCAGTAGAGTGCTTTTCAGGTTGTGCTGAACTCGTTCACGCACAATACAATACTTTATAAAATTCTCAGACCCTCATGGATGCAAGTATTTTTTTAAGCGACTCTAGACCGACTCGACAGCAATTTAGTCGGCGGGTGCGTCGAGTTCAACGTGATGTCTTACTAATGGGCGCACTGGTAGAAAATTCTTGCCTGCTGGCCTGCAAGGCTCTATTTGAAAGGGATTTATCGGCAGCCCAGAAAATTAAAATTCAAGATAAACAGATTGACAAATTCTACAAACAAATTGAGCTGGACTGTATCAGTTTGTTGGCACTGCAAGCTCCGGTCAGTCGCGACCTGCGTTTGTTGAGTGCGCTTATGCAACTCGTGCGCGACCTAGAACGTATTGGCGACTATGCCGACGATTTGGGAGAAATTGCAGTCAAGTTGTTTCCTTATCCACCTCACGCCTGTTTCACAGAGATTCAAATTATGGCGGATCGTTGTCGAGCCATGCTGGCAATGAGCCTAGCAGCTCTCTCTAATCTTGATGCTCAGTCTGGACTGGAAATGAAGCTGCGAGATGATGCTGTAGATGCCGAATACGATAAGCTGTATGACGTTTTGGCTCAGCAACGGGACGTCCCAGGAATTGTGGAACCCACGGTATTGTTGGTGCTGGTCATTCGCCATCTTGAACGAATGGCTGACCATGCGACCAATATTGGCAAACGAGTTGCTTTCATCGTCACAGGACAGCGCTAGAAACCCAGAAGAATCGATGTATAGAGCTTTTTGAGGTTCTGCTCATCGGCTCTTTTTCTGGTTTTGACCACAGCTATGTTCGTTCTAGCTGGAGCCATTAAAAGTAGCTGAACAACAGAGGTAGATCGCGACTTATCCCTGTTGTTCAGCGCGTCACCCCTAAACTCTGGTAAACAGGTTATCGGTGATGTCGCTGGCATCAACATCAATCAGCGTGGCAAGGCGATCGCCCCCTTGCCGAATCAGTGCCCCTTCGTCGCGCTGAACGACTGTGATCGCCCCCAGCCTCACCCCTCGGGTGAGACCCAACAAGTCTTTGTTGAGGTCGAAGTCTTGGATCATATCTACGCCGTTGCCTTTTTCGAGCAAAAACGTGTCGCGCCCGATGCCGCCCCACATTTCATCGTTACCTGCGCCGCCACTAAGGACATCGCGACCCAGATTGCCGTAAAGTTTGTCGTCGAACCTGCCACCGTTTAAGATATCTCCTGTTCCACCGCCGACAAGCCTGTCTTCGCCACTGCCGCCGTTGAGCACGTCTCGGCCTGCCATGCCTATGAGGTCGTCATCCCCCTGATTGCCGTTGAGGGTGTCTTGGCCGCCGCCGCCCTTGAGTCGGTTGTTGGCTTGGTTGCCGATCACGATATCGTTACCCGACCCGGCGATCGCATTTTCGATCGTGACTCCATTGGCGATCGTGAAACCTCCATAAACACCATCGACCGTCGAGAGAAATCCGCCCGCATTGCGGCCTACTAAAGGAGCCTCTTTGAGATTGATAACAGTGTCACTGTTAGATGAGCGAGCTGAAATCGTGTCAGTACCATCCGCATCCCAGAGAGTCGAGTAGAAAGTACCCGGTCTATTTTGGGTTGGGAGACGGTAGGTGTCGTCTCCGGCGTTGTAGCTAGTATTGGCTCCATACAAATACTGGATTGCCGCAATATCAAATGCCGTAGGCGTGCCTTGGTAGCCAAAACCTCTACGATTGTTGCCGTCGTCAACAAGTCCGTCGTTGTACGACATGGTGGTGTAGATGCCTTGGTTTTGTCCATTCCGGCCTAAGTCATCAGGGGAATTAACTCCAGGGAAGAAGGAAGATTCCCCGCCATTGTCATGGGGGTGGGCAAGGCCAAGACCATGTCCAAGTTCGTGGATGAGAGTGACGAAACCAAGTCCGCCCTGTTGGAGGCCGAGTTCCCCCCACCCTGATCCCTGAATGTTGAAGTAACCGATGCCTGCATTGTCTTCTCCAGGAGGGCCAAACCGCCCTAATACACCGTCGCCTAAGTCTGCATTAGTGACTAGAAAGAAGCCAAAATTAGCGTCAGCAGCGTCATCATTTTCCTGAACAAAAGAAATATTTGCGACGTTAGACCATGTGTCCAATGCGACGAGGGTTGCTTCTCTTTCGAAAGATGACCAGTCGGTGTCTTCGGTATCGACATCTTCGACATCGTTGTCTAAGGATTCGTCTTCGACAAAAGAGTAGGTGATGACGTTTGAGTCGAGGCGGTTGCCACTCCAGAGAAGGCTATCGACATATCGATTTCCAGTCAGGTCTAGGGTGTCGAAGTCGCCGCTGTGCCCAGAGTCGCCGAAGCTGTAGGTGTGTGAGTCGTGAGCATGAGAGTCGTGGGTATGAGTCATGGGGGATTCCTCTTGTAAAAATTCCTTTGGTGCGTAGCAGATACGAAAGGACTCGTTTGAGAAGAAAAAATCGCTTGGGTATTGAAAACAAGCCACATGTTGGATCGCTGTCCACACACTCTTAGTTCTCAGCCTTGAGAAGTGATGCACTTTATTGGCTCTAAACGTCAAAAAGTCTCGACAAGAACCCGCATTAGGAGAGTTTGGGCAGGTTTGGCGAGGGCAAAAAGTTTGACCAATCAATCGGGTGCGAAACGGTGTCGATTGAGGAAGACGATATGCTGAGATGGTTGGAAAACAATGAGTTGAAATCTCTTCAGTAGAGGCCGGGTGCTACTGCAGGGGGAGGTGGACACATTGTTCAGAGCGGCAAATAGTGGTGACGAATAAGGGAGAGGGTATGGAGTCTCATTCGTTTGGGGCGCGGCCTCGAAAGCAGTTGGGTCAACATTGGCTCAAGAGTGAGGCCGTGCTGAGTCAGATCGTGGAGGCAGCGCAGTCAGACGACTCTCTTTCGCAAGATCGTCTTCTCGAAATTGGCCCCGGAACAGGAGCATTGACGCGAAGATTACTAGCGACGTCGGTTCATGTCACGGCAGTCGAACTCGATCGCCATCTGTGTGAAAAGCTGCGTCAGCAGTTTCAGAATGAGCCTAAGTTCCAACTCATTGAAGGAGATATCTTGGCTCTTGATTTGCGAGCGGTGAATGCCCAGAAGGTGGTGGCGAATATCCCCTACTACATCACAGGGCCAATCTTGGAGCTGTTGCTGGGAAAAATTGCGTCGCCCAATCCTCAGCCGTTTGAGTCGATCGTGCTGCTGGTGCAAAAGGAAGTCGCTCAGCGCATTTGTGCAGAACCGGGATCCCGCGCGTTTGGGGCGCTGACGGTGCGGGTGCAATATTTGGCAGCTTGTGAATGGGTGTGTGTGGTTCCGGCAAAGTCATTCCAACCGCCGCCAAAAGTGGACTCAGCCGTGATTAAGCTGATGCCGCGCCCATTTCTGGTACAGGCTAAAGATCCGTCGAAGCTGGAAACTCTCGTCAAGGTTGGCTTTGCCACAAAGCGCAAGATGCTGCGCAATAATCTCAAGGGAATCGTGGAGCGCGATCGCCTATTTTCTATATACGAAGATTTGGGCATCAAGCCAGAGGCCAGAGCCGAAGAGCTAAGCGTAGAGCAGTGGGTCATGTTGAGCAACCAACTGGCCTGACGAGTCTCGTGCAGGAGGCGTCAAGAATGCGAGAATAAACGGATGCTTCTCGCCTGGCAACCCCTTTCACCGTTCATCTCTAAATCACTTGGCTATGCGCTCTTATTCTCTGGCCGCTCACGCAAAGATTAATCTCTACCTGGAAATTATCGGCGATCGCCCCGATGGCTTTCACGAGTTGGCGATGGTGATGCAGAGCGTGGGTCTGGCCGATCGGATTCACCTAGAGCCGTTACAAAATCACGAAATTCGCGTGACCTGCGACCATCCCCAAGTCCCCTCTGACGAGAGTAACCTGGCCTATCGAGCTGCCGATTTGCTCCGCTATACGTTTCCAGAGGCGTTCAAAAAATATGGCGGAGTCGAGATTCAGATTCAGAAACAGATTCCCGTAGGAGCAGGCTTGGCGGGAGGGTCAGCCAATGCAGCAGCGGTCTTAGTCGGACTTGATTTGATGTGGCAGCTCGGCCTGCCTCAAACTGAGCTTCAGCAGCTTGGAGCCAAACTAGGATCTGATATTCCTTTCTGTATTGCAGGAGGGACAGCGATCGCCACCGGGCGAGGTGAAATCATCTCTCCACTGCCAAGCTTGGATGCGGCATCTGTGGTCTTAGCAAAGCATGAGAGCTTGCTCGTCTCTACACCCCAAGCTTACAAAGCCTATCGCGAGCAGTTTTCCGAAACCTATGTCGCTGATCCAGCAGAGGTAGGCGATCGCCACCATACCGTCCACTCTGGGCCACTGGTGTCTGCAATCAATCGCCAGGACTATGCTCAGATCGGAGAATTGCTGCACAATGATCTAGAGAAGGTGGTGTTGCCTCTCTATCCTCAAGTGGAGCGACTGAGGGATGCAATGCTCCAGCTAGAACCGTTTGGAGCCATGATGTCGGGATCGGGGCCAACTGTCTTTGCCCTTGCCAAGTCTCTTGAACAAGCGGAGCACATCAAAATACAACTGGGCGATCGCCTTTCAGATCCAGATTTGGGGATCTGGGTGACTCAACTCGTTCCGACAGGAGTTCAGCTCATTCCCTAGGCGATTGGCGTCCATGTAGTTCTCAGTATCGAATTCTGAATGAAAAGTTTGATTCAGAATGGAAACCTGAAAATGTAAAGCTCGTTGTGCCGAAGTCACAGTATAAGTCACAGTATTTTTGTGGAACAGCGTTTCTCAAGTAATCACAGTACAACATGCCTCTACCTGTAATCTAAACAGTCTCGAACATCGACCTATGAAAGCTCCTACTCCTCAAGAATCTAAGCCTGAAACTTCAGCTCCTACTCCTGCCCGGTGTTTTCTAGGCGCACTGATTGCCAGCCCTTTTGCGTATGGCCTCTACTTGCTCACCTCGGCGATCGCCACATCCTTTGCCGAAAAGCCCATTTCCAGCAGTAATGAAATGGCCGTCAAAATTTCAGTCATGGTGCGCACTTTAGTTGTGGGTATGGGAGCGCTGGGGACTGGGATCTTTTGCCTCACGACTCTGGGGTTGGTTGCCTTGGGCATTCAGCTTTTGCTGAAAAAAGAAACCCCGACCGAAAATGAGCCCACGTAAGGATCAGCATCAAGGATCGGCATCGTGATGACCGTTGGTATTTGGATCTTAGGGGATCAGCTGTGGGCTGATCAGGCTGCGCTCAAGTCCTGTGAGCAGCCTGATCAAGTCCGCGTCTTGTTTGTTGAGTCAGCCCAGTATGTACGACAGCGTCGATACCATCGCCAAAAGCTGGTGCTGGTTTGGTCGGCCATGCGCCACTTTGCAGACAAACTGCGTCAGGCTGGGTGGACGGTAGACTACGAAATTGCTGAGGATTTTGAGACTCCGCTGAAGCAATGGATTAGAAAGCAAGGTATTGACGAACTCCGCATCATGGAGCCGAGCGATCGCCCCTTCGCAAAACTCATTCAAAATTTGGATTTATCCTGTGAACTAACCCTGGTTCCCAATAATCACTTTTTATGGAGCCGGAAAGAGTTTCAAGACTGGGCAAAAACGCGAAAAAGCCTGCTGATGGAAACCTTCTATCGAGAAGGGCGCAAGCGGTTTCAGGTGCTGTTAGAGGGCGACAAGGAACCCACTGGTGGTCAGTGGAATTTTGACAAGAAAAATCGAAAGCCTCCCAAAGGAGAGCTCAATCCGCCAGAGCCGCTAGAGTTTGAGCCAGACGACATCACTCAAGATGTCATGGAGTGGGTGTCTTCTCAGGATTTCTCGTCCTACGGAGACCTCTCTTCGTTTCGCTGGGCCGTGACTCGCGAGCAGGCACTAGAAGTCCTTAATGGCTTCATTCAGGTTCGACTTGAAACCTTTGGCCCCTATCAAGACGCCATGGTAACGGGGCAATACACCATGTGGCATGCCCTGTTGTCTCCCTATTTAAACCTAGGGCTGCTGCATCCGCTTGAAGTGATTCACGCTGTCGAACAAGCGTATTACGACGACGACTTGCCCCTCAATAGCGTCGAGGGATTCATTCGGCAAGTCTTGGGTTGGCGCGAATACATGCACGGCATCTATCACCAAGTTGACGAAGACTATCCCGAACGCAACTGGTTTGGTCACAAGCGATCGCTCCCTGAATTCTTTTGGGATGCTGACAAAACAGACATGAACTGCTTGCACCAAATCCTCAAGCAAATAGAGCAAACTGGCTATGCCCATCACATTCAGCGACTCATGGTGTTGAGCAACTTTGCATTGATTGCAGGGTTTTCTCCCCAAGAAGTCGAGAACTGGTTTCACGCTGTCTTTATCGACGCCCACGATTGGGTGATGCAAACCAATGTCATCGGCATGGGCTTGTTTGCGGACGGTGGCATCTTAGCTTCCAAGCCCTACGCGGCTTCCGCTAATTACATCAACAAGATGAGCGACTATTGTCAATCCTGCTCTTACAGCAGAACAAAACGAACGGGAGACAATGCCTGTCCGTTCAACTACTTTTACTGGGATTTCTTATCGCGACATCGGAACACGCTCAAATCTCAAGGTCGCATGAACCTGATATTGGCAAATCTCGACAAGATGTCATCTGATGAGCTGGAGCAGATTCAACAACAGGCAGCGGACTGGCACAAGGCCGACTCTCCCACATCATCGTCTAAGGATTAGGCACTAAGAAACCCACGGTTGAACTCGGTTTCGGCCTTGTTCCTTTGCTTGATAGAGTGCTTTGTCTGCATTGTGAACGAAGGATTCAGGAAGAGAATTGGGTTCTGGAATGCAGCTTGCCACTCCGATGCTAATAGTGACGTAAGAGCTGACAGGCGACGTTGAGTGGGCGATCGCTGCAAGATACAAATGCTCTTGGACACAATCGCCGACGCGACAAGCACCTGCAATATCGGTGTTAGGCAGCAGGATGGCAAATTCCTCACCTCCATAGCGGGCAACTAAATCGGCAGGTCTCCGAGCAGATTTTGAAATGAGGTGGGCGACTTGTTTGAGGCAGCGATCGCCCGCTTGGTGCCCATAGGTGTCGTTATAACTTTTGAAAAAATCGATATCACAAAGCAACAGCGAAATTGCAGCCTGTTCTCGGGCTAGCCGCTGCCATTCCTGTGAGAGAGTGACATCGAAACAGCGTCGGTTTGCTACAAAGGTGAGACCGTCTTGAGTGGCAAGACGAGCCAATTCTTGATTGGCCATTTCTAGCTGCATCAGCGTCCGGTTGCTGCTGAGCAACCGCTTCAAGCGATGGCGCAACACTGGCCAGTGAATGGGTTTATAGATGTAATCTTCAGCTCCAGCCTCAAAGGCTTTGTCGATCGATTGCTGATCGTTTAGGTCAGTGATCACGAGAACTGATACATAGGTTGAATCATCACGGGCAGCAAGCTGAGTGCAGCAGTGAAGTCCTTCCATGTCAGTTAACAGCCCGCCCAACAGCACGATATCGGGCTGCAAGCGATTATAGAGCTCCAGGCCATCGGCTCCACTTTGGGTCATGACAACCTGATAATTCTCTGGCTCCAAAGATGCAGCAAGACTCGACTGGGTGTTCAAATCAGCATCAATCACTAGAACAATTGGTATGTCACGGACGAGACGCACAGCCGAGGTCATGGGATGATCCCCTAGTACAGAGAGGGTTCTAAAAGAAGGGACTTCACTTGGAGACGAGTTGGCCAATGAAGAACAAGCCATAGCTGAAAACCATCCATATTGCTCAGTTCAGTTGTTGTTGATCGAACCCACGCCCTCCCAAACAACTCGCCCGTGACTGGTCGAAGTGATAGAGATTGACGATGATGAGAATTGAAGGCTCCCGTGTTCAACAAAGCGTTGTCAACGATTGAGATCTCAATACAGAGATGCCTAAAATTGGAAATCAGCTCTATCATCGCGCTACAAATTTGAGGCGCAGGGCAAATTGAGGCTTATTGAGTGGTATCGAATCCATGTATTTTACCTACGTGCTGCCCCTTACCGTTGTCTTGACACAAGTCTTGCTGTTGCTGTTGGCGATCGCTGTCGAGGCAGTTGTATTTCAGCGGCAGTTGAAGTTTGCACCTCGCAAAAGCATTGAATATTCGGCTTCGCTCAATCTTCTTTCAACCGTATTGGGGTGGTTTGTCTTCTTCGTGATGGTCGAAACTATCCCTCTTCCCGAGGTGCTTGAGCTGGAAGTCCTTAATCTAGTTTTCTTTGATCAGTCCGTTGAGGGGGGGCTAATCTGGCTATTAACCACTGGACTGATGACCTTTTTCGGCACAATTCTGACGGAGCGCATTGGCTTTACGCTGCTGCAATGGGTGTTGAATGAGAGTAAGCCCCTTGAAGGGAACGAAGAGATCGCAAAAATACGAAAGAAGTTGCCTTGGAGGGTTAGCAGTCGTTCGAGAACGATTAGCGCCAATCAAGATCGAGAAGGAGGAGATCCGCTATACGCCCTTGTGTGGGCCAATTCCTTCAGTTATGTGACGATTCTGGCTGTGTTAGCTGCTGTTCGCATTGCCATGACCTTTCAAGAATCATGATGCTTAAACACCGAAGAACGAAATTAATATGAATTGACTCAAAATTGACTCAGAACTGTGATGACAAGGTCAAAAGCTGAGCTGGGGGTCATTGAGGGCAATTTATCAGAACAACGCTCAATCGCTCACGGGCGAAGAAGAGGAGCAATGCTAGAAAAACTACTCAACCAAGTCGAAGAACAACTCAGGCAGCTCGGAGGTTCGATCGGAGACTCCACCAAAGAAACACTCGAGTACTTTCGCCCTAAAGATCCATTTTCATGGCAGACTCTCTTCTTGCTGGGGCTATTCTCTTGGGGCATGGCAATCCTAAGCCTTGAGCGCTTCGAGCTGAGTGCCGATATGGTGATGCCCCCAGTCACCTGGGTGATGTTTACGATGGGTTGGATTTTCATCACCTTTGCCGTGGGATGGAGCATGGTCAACCAAAAAGTAAAAGTGCCCTTTCTCAATGTCACCATCAAGCCCGCTATCTGGGTCACGAGTGCATTGGCGAGTGCTTTTGCTTTTCAGGTTTGGAATCCTTCGACACGGGCGATCGCCTTCGTCAGTTGGCCGATTGTGTTTGCTCTGTTTTCAGCAATACCCAAGTTTGTCATCATTTCTGAAAACAAGTACAACGTGCCAAATACAGCTGTGCGGCAGGACATTGTTCTGACGACACTGATATGCTTTCTGCTGAGTTCATGGATTCGCCTTAACTTCGTGGTACAAGATTGGGGGCTGACTAAATATCCGGCTCTGGCGGCAGGAGACTTTAGTGACAGCACGTTTGTGGTACAGCTAGGGGCACCGCCTCCGGTGCTCAACATTGCCGAAAGCACTGTGAACGATACGTTGGCGGCTCGTCCGATTCCAGAGGTGCGGAGCTGGCTTATCCGGCTATCTGACTATGTTCCTGAGTTGAGCGAAGAATTTAGACGACAACTTGAGAGCAAGAACGTTGATCCTCGATGGGAACTAAACGTTGTTGCCGACAAGATTTACGACCCTGCACTCCGACTCCGGGTATTTCCTATCGTGTCTGCTTCAGAAGCGGAAAATGAAGCACCGTTGAGGAATCCAGAAGAACGAGAAGAAGCGGAGACAGAAGACCAGATGTCACCGGCCGAACGGTTGCAACCGCGAGCGGCTCGTATTGGTCTAGAGCGGAATTGCCGCATTCTCTCACAAGATGAATATGAAGAAGAAGTTGGAGCCGAGCAATCGCCAGATGAGACTGAGACTGAATTAGAAGGAGACACTCCATCGTCCGGGAATGACAGCAATGCTGAAGAGCCGTCTGAGCCTGAGCCTCCTGTGCCACCATCGCAACGAGGGCAGTCTGCTGCTGGCGATCGCAGCCGCATGGTGTGCGATCGCGCGACGATGCTGGTTTCTCGTCGGGGTTCCTGATAGCGAAATTTCCAGACTGAAAGGTTTTACAGAAGAAATTCTGAACCATATTTTGAACACAATCAGTTGAACCCTGAATGAGCACTGATTAAAGCCAGCCTTTACGGTTTAATCGCAGGCACTCCGATGGATAAATTCAAAATGGATGGATTCCAATGGATAGATTCAAAATGAACTCAAAACAGAAGTTCAAAACATAGAAGAATGGACAAAATTGGGCACAAGTTGAGTCGATTACAGTTCGGTTACAGTACGACTCAACGGTAGTGAATGGTTACTGTGAACAGTAGCTGCAAAGAAGTCGTCGTGAACGTTTAGTCTGAATTGAGGAGATTTCATGAGTATTGGTCGCGTTTGGGTCATCGCCATCAATGTGTTCCGTGAGGTGATTCGCGATCGCATCCTGTATCTCATTGGCTTTTTTGCCATTGCGCTCATGGCGATCGCCTCTCTGTTGCCTTACGTCGCTGCGAATACCCAAGACAAGATTTTGCTTGATGTGGGCTTGGCAGCGTTGGGACTTTTCGGTTTAGTGACAGCGGTGTTTGTCGGCACAGGGCTCGTCAACAAAGAAATCGAGAAACGAACCGTCTTTGTCCTCATTGCAAAGCCGATCAGCCGCAGTGATTTCATCGTTGGTAAGCACTTGGGATTGACAGCTGTGTTGGCCGCACTGGTGGGTGCCATGATGCTGATTTATCTAGGCGTTTTGCTGTTAAATGGGGTGTCGTTTCCTTTTTGGAGCATCTTGCTGGCAGTTATCTATCAGCTCATTGAGCTTTCGCTGATCACCGCAGTTGCGATTTTGTTCGGCGTTTTCACAAGCTCTATTCTGGCGATTGTTCTAACGTTCGCAATATATTTGATGGGTCATTTCAGCAGAGACTTGGTCGGGTTCGGTCAAATTTCTGAAAATGCCACCATCGAGCGAATTACAGAAATTGCCTATCTCGTCTTGCCCGACTTGTCTCGCCTCACCTGGCGCAATGAGGCCGTATATGGCTTTGATTTGTTTCCGTCGCCCCTAGCGATGCTTGGACACGGACTATACGGAATTGTCTATGCGGGGTTGTTACTGGCGATCGCCACCTTTGTTTTTTCCCGCAAAGAATTCTAGCTCGCAGCAATTCTCTTCAACGGTTCCTCAGCTCGGTGATGACCACGCCGCTTTGATTTTGACCGTTTGCTGATCGGCAAGAACGGTAACTTCAGCAAAAGCCGCATCACGGGGCTGAATGACATAGTGGCGATCGCCAAAGCTGGGCTTCTGATCAACCTGAGATGCCGTACCATCTGACGCGGCAAGCCAGCGCTCAATGTCATTGGCATTTGCTTGGAAGCTGATCGTATAGCGTTTGTCGAATAGCTCTCCAGAAGAATTGATGATGAGGCGTCGAGCTGAGTGGGGGAGGGGAGCGAGCCTAGCCCAGAGACATACCGTCTGAACTACTCGCGATTGGTTGATCGGACTGTTTTCATCGTAAAGCAGCCAACGGACTGGATTTGAAGGGAGTAATCCAGGTTCAACCCCTTTCCATGCCGGACTAAACACAAGATTGAACAACAAGAGCAGCGCTCCTAGCAGCAGTCCGCCGACTGCTAGCGCATTGATCAAAAGTTGAAGTGCTCGGCGCATGATTCAAGAAGAAGTTCAAAGGAG
>JGI12048J13642_10070139_pt1 | contig 14539 bp, 9 predicted proteins | sample ElkSlonscriptome_16_FD_13642 | JGI IMG/M metagenome (IMG submission 13642)
CGATATCCATCGCCAGCGCGAGGACCGAAAGCGTAGTGCCTCGGTATACGTCCGTAACCTGTTTCGGTTGAACTTGACCAGGGAACGAGGCTGCAAAAAAACAGCGCCGAACCTGGCTGTCGCTGCACAGCCGTGCATGCATTGATTTCGCGATCTTCGCTACTGCCCATTGGGTGCCTTTTGCTTTTTTCGTGCCCGTGTAAAACGAACAGGCACGGCGAGGCGAAGTTTCGAGTTCACCTCATATTCACATAGAGCAGGCGCTATTTCAATTGATGGGAATCAATTTAGGCAAAAAAAACAGCCAGTTATGAATGATTTTCATTTGCATGGGGCCAGCGGGTCAGACTGCGGACCTCGCCAGCGGCATCGTCATGCATCGGCAGCCGCCACCACCGCGACTCAGCTCGGCACCGCCTATGCTGACCACGACGCTCCCTGAGTCTGGAAGCAATGCGTTGCCCGAAAGGAGATCGCCGGCGTCGACGACGTCGAAATCAGCCGCGGAAAGGGCTTCGAGGGTATGGATATTGTGCTTGTAGCCGAGGATACGACCGGGGCCGAAGGCAAAGAAGTTGGCGCCGCTGGCCCACTGCTCGCGCTCCTGATGGAACGAATCGCTTCCGCCGCAGGCGATCGACGTCAGGTCGATGCCCTGCGCCCGAAGTGCCGACAGAACGTCGGGATACTCCTCGATCCGGGCGCCGTCGCCCTTTCCGAAACGGCAATGAAACGCACGGCAGCGCTGGGTCCCGGTAATCAACGGCGGGAAAACCACGCACTTGTCCCGATCGACCATGGTGAAGATCATGTCCAGGTGTATCGTGGCGCGTGTCTTGGGAATCTCGACGACGATGAAGTCCGTGACAGGCCCCTGGCTTGCGATCGCACGCATCAATCGATCGATGCCTGCGACCGAGGTGCGCTCACTGTAGCCGATCACCACCAGGTCTTCGCGGATAACCAGCAGGTCGCCGCCCTCGATCGTCACTTCCGAATCCGGATTGGCGGTGCCGTCGAAATAGAAGCCACCCCCCTGCAGGCGCGGGTGGTACTTGAATACCGCTTTCAAAAGAAGTGCTTCGGCGGCTCGCGCCCGATACGCCATCGATCCGATCACGACACGGTCATTGACGCACATGGTGGCGTCTCGCGTGAAAAACGTGTTCGGCAGCGGCGGAATCGCGTAGCGCGAAGGATGCAGGTACTTCTCCAGGCTGTCGGGGCGTTTGGGCGTGCCGTGGACCAGCTGTTTGGCAAGCTTGCCGGCCTCCATCTCGACCAGGTCGGCGAAGACTTCCGGGCAACCAAACAGCTGCGTCAATTCTTCTATCAGCGCCCGTCGCACACGCTCTCGCCCAAGCACCTCGGTCAGCAGATCGTGAAACTCGATTACCGTTGCAACCTGGTCGAGTACGCCCTTGAGCTGGTTGTGCTCGGTCAGCGCAAGCGGCAGATTGAGAATATCGTCGTACAGGACTTCGGCCGCCGTGGCCGGCGTCATGTTCTCCATCTCCCGGCCCGGCGTGTGCACCACAACGGTCTCGAGTGCGCCGATTTCAGAGTTGAGGCTGATTTGGATTGACATTCCTGTTAAACCTTGGGCGATTTCAGTGGCCTGATGACGAATCGGTTCTACGGTGTGCGTGGAGACCGCCCGGACTGGCAGCAACCGGAAGAGTTCGTCGCGTCGCGGCCCTTAGAAAGTCATAACAAGCCGTATTGAACCCTCATGATATAACGGAATCCAACGGTAAGTTCATTTGCCCCGGTCCAGCCGGACTGCCTGGAGATCGCCATGAACTTCGACGCTCACTTGCGCTTGGACGGGAACGCGGAATCCGATCTTCGCACTTCTATCTGCAAGTATCCCTCTACCCGGCATCGGTTGAAGCTTGTTATCGCACTCGTTGTTTTCATGGCCGGATGCGCCAGCCAGCCGCCGCGACAGGTCCAGTATGACGCCCTCCTGGATCGGGCGCCCGCGTTCAACGAGTCGTTGTTCGGAGTGCCCGGCCATGTTCCGGATTTTGCCGAAATGACCGCGCTTACTCCGCAACAAGAATCGGAATTCAGACGCTTTTTCGACGCCGGCGTCAACTCACGGCATGAACCGCACAAACGTGTTTATGAGTATCTGACGCGTCGCCTCGGCAACACCCGTTTTCTGCATCGCACACTTAGCGCGTCCGAGACGGTCGAAACGCGCAGCGGCAACTGCATGTCGCTCGCGCTCGTCACCACGGCATTCGCTCGCCTCGCCGATGTCGATATCAGCTGGCAGCTGGCGAACGCAGATCCGGTTTATTCATCGGAAGGGTCGGTGATCTACAGCGCCGACCATATCCAGACCCTGCTGTTCCGCACCGAACTGACGCACAACTCCATGTCCGTTGCATTCGGACGCCCCTACATCCTGGTTGACTACTACACCGATTACGCGCCCCATTCCGGAGAACCGCTGACTGAATCGGAAATGGCGGCCCTTGTCTACCAGAACCTGGCGATCGAGGCGCTGGCCGAAGGACGACTGGGACAGAGTTTCTGGCTTCTGCGCGCCGGGCTGCAATACGATCCCGCCAATGCCAATATCTACAACGCGTTGGCGGTTGTGCACCGCAGAGCCGGCGACGCACAAACCGCCGAACGCCTGTATCGATTTGCACTCGACGAATTCGGCGATCAGCTGATTGTTTTGCGCAACTACCGCAAGCTGCTGCTGGCCCAGAACCGCGCCGAAGATGCCGATCAACTCGAACGCCGCATCATGTTGCTTCCCGATCCCGACCCCTACCCGCTGCTGGGCCTGGGTGATGAAGCTTCAGAAAACGGCGATACCGGTGTCGCCCTGGCCTACTACCAACGGGCCGCCGAAGTGGCGCCGTATCTGCATGAGGTGTATCTGAAGATCGCCAGTATCCATACCGCGCGAGGCGATCTCAAGCGCGCTCAGCGTGCCTTGAGGAAGGCCCGCGACAAGGCCTGGGCCGAAAGCGATCAGGACCGCTACCAGGCCAAGCTGATGGCCCTGGGCGAGCGCTAGGGTACCCCGTCGTTAATCCTGTATCTTTAAACGAGTCGGAAACCGCTTGGATGCAAGGCAGGGCTTGCCGGGAATGCTTGTTGCCATTCCAGGAGGCGTGCCTTGCGCCTAACCGCTTCCCGGACTGCTGAGTGTTACACAACGAGTGCCGGGCTACACTGGACCCGCCTCATTCGCTGCCGTTTCTACAGCGGTAAAAAGGGCCGTGCAGAGTCATTCAGAGGTTCTTTAAAATGGTGCCCGGGGCCGGACTCGAACCGGCACGGGATTTCTCCCGAGGGATTTTAAGTCCCTTGTGTCTACCAATTTCACCACCCGGGCCGTTTTCGATTTTCAGGGTAAGGCGGGATGATCTGATGGAGGCTAGGCCCGGAATCGAACCGAGGTAAACGGCTTTGCAGGCCGCTGCATGACCACTCTGCCACCTAGCCGTGGTGTGGGACGCTGGGACGGAATTGTACCGCGGAATTTCGCGGTGCGTGAGCGGTCCCGAAAAGAAGAACCCCGGACGTGCCGGGGTTCAATGGAAAATCTGGAGCGGGAAACGAGACTCGAACTCGCGACCCCAACCTTGGCAAGGTTGTGCTCTACCAACTGAGCTATTCCCGCAGACAAGACCCACAATTTTAGCCTGACATTTCTCCCTGTCAATACCTATTCGGTGTTTTTGGAACAATTACCAAGCCACAAGCGCCGAGAGACAAGCTGAATGAGGAAATACTTCTGATTGCATTAGCAAGCATCGGCTCGACGACTGTGTCGGCTAAACTTTGCTCGAACTCCCTAATGCGGCCTGACTGGCACCGGATCAATCCGATTTGAGCGCGTCCATCCAATCTTCAAGTGTCAGGCCCGACGATGTCCGTCCCGATGGACTCGATGCCGTCAACGCTCGCGACGGCGAGGTTACGGCCTCGATCCTGATACCCACACTCAACGAGGGCGGCAATATCGGGGCGCTTGTCGACGCTTTGCTCGAAGACCCAGGCCTGCAGGGCCGAATCGAAGTCATCGTGGCCGACGACGGCTCCACCGATTCGACGGCCGCCGAGGTCATGGCACGCGCCGAATCTGGCCGCGTCAGGTTGCTCCAACGCACCGGGTCACCCGACCTGACGGCGTCGGTTCTCGAAGCGGCACGGCTGGCCAGCGGCCGATTCTGCGTGGTAATGGACGCCGACGGGTCGCACCCGGTCGAAGCTGTCGCGCGGCTGCTGGAGCCACTGACGGCCGGAACGGCCGACGTATCGGTGGGAAGCCGGCACGTGAGTGGCGGAAAGATCGCCGACTGGCCGCGCTGGCGGCGTTTCGTATCCCGCGCGGCCGCGTTCCTGGCCTGGCCCTTCACGCGCGTGCGCGATCCGATGTCGGGTTTTTTCGCCACCACGCGCGATCGGTTGGCCTCGCTGGAGCCGATCGAGGCCGGATACAAGGTGCTGCTCGAGGTGCTGGTCCGCACGCGACCGGATCCGCGAGTGGTCGAGATTCCTTTCGAATTCAACGACCGGGACACCGGCAGTTCCAAGATGAGCGGACGGGTGCAATGGCTGTTCGTGCGTCGCCTGGCGGCTCTGGGCGGGGCGCGCCTGACGCTGGGGAATCTCTCGAAGTTCAGCCTGGTGGGTCTCAGCGGGGTCGGCGTCGATCTGGCGGTCTTCTGGCTGCTTAGAACGCTGGATGCGAGTCTGGCGACCGCGCATTTCGGAGCGTTCTTCGTTGCCACAGTCAGCAACTTCGTGCTCAATTATCGCTGGAGTTTCGCCCGCGAGTTCGATCCGGATCGCTCTGCCCTTCGGCGCTATTCGGCATTCCTGGTCGTCGCGCTGCTTTCACTGACGCTGCGCGGGGGCGTGCTGGCGATGCTGACCGACGGATTCGGCGTGGTGCCCTGGATTGCGATTCTGCCCGCCGTCGGCCTGACCGCGCTGATCAACTATTTCGGCTCGATTTTTTATGTTTTTCCGGCCCGCGACGCCGAGAACAATCCGCAGACGCGCTGGCGTATGGCAGCACTGGCGCTGATCGGCTGTTCGCTGCTGCTGCGCTGGCTGTACATGGGCCAGGCGGAGCTGATCTTCGACGAGATGTACTACTGGACCTATACGCTGCATCCGGCGCTGTCGTATCTCGACCATCCGCCGTTGACCGCCTGGTTGGTCTGGCTGGGCACGACGATCTTCGGCGATAACGCTTTCGGGGTACGCGCCGCCACGCTGGCGCTGGGTCCTGCGTCCATCGTATTTGCCTACCTGCTGACCCGCGATCTCTATGACAAGACGCGAGGAATGCTGGGCGCGATGCTGGTGGCGGTAGTCCCTGCGTGGCTGGCGACGGGCCTGCTGATGACCACCGATGCGGCAGCCACGACGGCGTGGCTGGCGGCGCTGTATTTTCTGCAGCGCGCGCTGCTCCAGGGGCACGGTCAAAGCTGGATCGGTGCCGGACTGGCGATCGGCGTCGGTGCCCTGGCCAAGTACACGGTCGCCTTTCTCGGCCCGGCCGTGCTTGTTTTCATGCTGCTGGATCAAACCGCGCGCGCCCAGCTCAAGTCATGGCAACCGTGGGCGGGCGCGCTGATTGCGCTCGCGGTGTTCAGCCCGGTACTGGTCTGGAACGCTCAGCATGACTGGGCGTCGTTCACGTTCCAGTCCACCCGCAGAATCGCCGAGGACCCGACGATAAGCACCTACTGGCTGCCGATTCACACCGTCGTGGCGCTGGCGCCGGTGGCCGGCCTGGTCGCGCTTTTCCTTCTGGGCGCGGCACGAAAGCGCGTTAGTCCTGATATGGCGGCCCGGCGCTTCATGTTCAGCATGACGCTGGTTCCGCTCGGCATTATTGGCGCGTTCGGCTTGTTCACCGAAACCAAGTATCACTGGGTGGTACCGGTCTGGTTGGGCCTGCTGCCGATGATGGCAGCCACGATCCACCCCCCGGCATGGATACGCGAAACCGGCCCGCTTCGCACAATCAGAAAAATATGGCGACCGCTGCTGCCGCTTTCGCTGGTGGTCTTCGGGTTCGGCCTTCACTACATTTCCATCGGTCTGCCGGGGGTGCAATGGCAGCCGAATCGGGTCGGCTACATGGGCTGGCCGGAGCTTGCGCACGAAGTGCACGAAATCGAAATGGAAATTGAGCAGGAGACCGGCAAGCGACCGGTCGTATCCGGCATGGCGAAATGGGGAATTGCCGCTGCTTTGTCGTTTCACGACGTCGACGGCCGGCGCGACAACATCACGGCGCGCAACCTGGTCGGTATGAGCGGATCACAGTGGGAGCGGTGGTTCGATCCCGAAAGCGATCCCGACCGACCGGTGCTGCTGGTCAGTCATGAGCCCAAACTTATCGACGAGGAATGGCTGGAGGGCGCGCTGAACGGCCTGGGACCGCTGAGGATCCGGACGGTTTACCGCAACGGCATGCCGATCCAGCAGCTGCATTACCGAATCGCCGAGGGGTTCAGGCCGGCGCAGTTGCGTTACCCGGGCCATATCCCGGAGTGAAAATGCTAGTGTACCCCGTCGTTAATCCTGTAACTTTCAGCGAGTCGGAAAGCGCTTAGCTGCAAGGCAGGGCTTGCCGGGAATGCTTCGCCTTTCCAAGAGGCCTAACGCCGCAGATGAGCGCGATTGTTTTCTTCTTCCGTCTCGCCCTTCGGGAGTGCGTCTGAGTCGACATTGCGGCGTTGCGCCCCTTGTAAAGGGCGTGCCATTCACTGCAGGACGCGTCTTGCACTGTCGACTCAGTCACACTCTGAATGTCACAGGATTAACGACGGGGTACACTGGCCGATCCGCGGCGAGTTTCGGCCGCAGCTATGGCGACCGCCGCTCCGATTGTCGTGACAATAGCCGCGCACGATCTTCGGCTTTTCCGGCTGAAACGCACTCCGCGCAGAGTTATTCAGCGGTTCCCTTGGCTTTAGCGGCGAAAGGTGGCAGAATAACGGGGTTTTAACACTCTGATGGAATCTTATGGCAAAAGACGAACAAATCGAGATGGAAGGTCGCGTACTCGAGACACTTCCGAACACGATGTTCCGTGTTGAACTCGACAACGGCCACACGATTACGGCTCATATTTCCGGCCGCATGCGCAAGCATTACATCCGGATTCTTACCGGCGACCGGGTCAAGGTTGAAATGACCCCGTACGACCTTTCGAAGGGTCGCATCACCTACCGCATGAAATAATTCGATCCATGCACCGGGCTCGCTGGCGTGGCCGGCAATCCCGTGTGCGAATCAATCAGCTCGGCAGTGCTTCGGCTTCTGTCGTATTGAAATTCAGCGAAAGTCCCTTGCCCGCTTCGTTTACATCAATGTAAATGGTACCGCCCTGCTCGCCCAGGTCGCCGAACAGCAGCTCGTCGGCCAGCGGGCGCTTGATGTGCTCCTGAATGACACGCTTCATGGGCCGTGCGCCCATGGCCGGATCGAAGCCATGTTGCGCCAGCCACTTGCGCGCATCACTCGAAACTTCGATGTGCACGTTGCGATCGGCCAGTTGATTCTCCAGTTCCATGACGAACTTGTCGACCACCTGCAGAATCACGTCGAACGGCAACGATTCAAACTGGATCACCGCATCGAGCCGGTTGCGGAATTCCGGTGTGAACTGTCGACGAATCGCTTCCATGCCGTCCGATCGAACGTCGGAATCCGTGAAACCGATTGTGCGCTTGTTCATGTCGGCCGCGCCCGCATTTGTTGTCATGACCAGGATTACGTTGCGGAAATCGGCCATCCGCCCGTTGGCATCGGTGAGCTTGCCGTGGTCCATGACCTGCAGCAGCAGATTGTAGATATCGGGATGCGCCTTTTCGATCTCGTCGAGCAGTAGTACCGCGTGCGGGTTCTGCGTCACGGCCTCGGTCAGCAGACCGCCGCGGTCGAATCCGACATAGCCGGGCGGTGCGCCCACAAGTCTGGAGACAGTGTGTGCCTCCATGTATTCGGACATGTCAAACCGCGTCAGTTCGATACCGAGCGTCATCGCCAGCTGACGCGTGACTTCCGTCTTGCCCACCCCGGTGGGACCGGCAAACAGGTAGGAACCGATCGGGCGTTCGCTGTCGACAAGGCCCGAACGGGCCATCTTGATTGCCGACGACAGCGTTTCGATCGCTGCGTCCTGGCCGAAAACCGTCAGCTTCAGGTCGCGTTCCAGGGTCTTGAGTGCATCGCGATCGGAGCGTGAAACCTGGCGTGGCGGAATCCGCGCCATGCGCGCGACCACGTCCTCGATCTCGTGCGTGCCGATGGTGTCCACGCGACCTTCCGGATCGAGAAGCCGCTGGCGAGCACCTGCCTCATCGATGACGTCGATCGCCTTGTCCGGCAGGTGCCGGTCGTTGATATGACGCGCCGACAGCGTTGCTGCCGATTCAAGGGCCTCCGGTGCATATTTGACCCCGTGGTGGTCTTCGAAACGGTACTTGAGGCCGTTGAGAATCTCTATGGTTTCTCCGACGCTTGGCTCGACGATGTCGATTTTCTGGAAACGCCGCGCCAGCGCACGGTCTTTCTCGAATACGCCTCGGTATTCTTCGAAGGTGGTCGAGCCGATGCAGCGAAGCTCGCCGTTGGCCAGTACCGGCTTGATCAGGTTGGAAGCGTCCATGACGCCGCCAGACGCCGCGCCGGCGCCGATGATGGTATGAATTTCATCGATGAACAGAATCGCGCCCTCGCGCTCGCGGAGCTCGGCCAGCACGGCCTTGAGACGCTTCTCGAAGTCGCCGCGATACTTGGTGCCCGCCAACAGCGCGCCCAGGTCAAGCGCCCAGACCTCGGCCTCTGCGAGCACTTCCGGCACCTTTTCCTCGACGATGCGCAGCGCCAGCCCTTCGGCCAGCGCCGTCTTGCCTACGCCGGATTCGCCGACGTAAAGCGGATTGTTCTTTCGTCGCCGGCACAGAATCTGGACGGTTCTCTCGAGCTCGGCTTCGCGGCCGATCAGCGGATCGATCCGGTCGGCCCGCGCGCGCTCGTTCAGATTGGTAGCAAAACTCGCCAGCGGCGACTTCTGTTCCTGGGCTTCACTCTCGGCCTGGGTTGAACCGGCCGAAGCGTCCGGTGCGGACTGCTCTTCGTTCTTGGTGATGCCATGCGAAATAAAGTTGATCACGTCCAGCCGGTTCACGTCCTGCTTGCCCAGAAGATAGACCGCGTGCGAATCCTTTTCGCTGAAGATTGCCGCAAGCACGTTGGCGCCGAGCACCTCGCTTCTTTCGGCAGACTGGACGTGATAAAGCGCGCGCTGCAGAACGCGCTGGAATCCGACGGTCGGCTGGGTGTCGCGCTGGTCGCCCGCCGAAAGCACTGGAATGGTCTCGGTGAGCACCTGCTCCAGATCCGCGGCGAGCAGCTTGAGATCCGCGCTGCAGGCGAGCAGAACTGACCGCGCGGAAGGATTTTCGATAAGCGCCAGCAGCAGGTGCTCGACGGTGAGGAATTCATGCCGGCGGCTGCGCGCAGAATGATACGCCTGTGATATCGACAGTTCGAGGTCTTTACTGAACATTGGCGGCGTTCTCCTGGCCGAGCGGGGATTGGTGCGTTCGCGTATCGATTATGACCGCATTCAGCGCGGTCGGTTGCAAATCGAGCCGGTTTTCAAGCCGCTTTGCAGGCGTCAGGATTCCTCCAGCGTGCACTGCAGCGGATGTTCATTCTCGCGCGCGAAATCGTTGACCATGATGACCTTGGTTTCGGCAATCTCGAAGGTGTAGATGCCGGCCACGCCGCGACCCCGGGTGTGGACGTTGAGCATCACCTGAGTGGCTTTTTCGTGCGCCAACCCGAAAAATTTCTTGAGCACGTCCACGACGAATTCCATCGGCGTGTAGTCGTCGTTGAGCAACACCACTTTGTACAGCGGCGGCTTTTTGGTCTTCGGGCGTGATTCCTCGAGGGCCAGGCCGTCTCTTGGATTATCGGACTCGCGCGATGAATCGGTCATGGTTTCGATTGCGGTATGGATTGCTACCAACAGATATTAACCGAATCGGGCGGCTTTGAAAGTGAAGCGTGCGGGTTTCCGGGAGTTCATCGCGACGCGCGGCGGCGGCCGCCGCGCGTCGGAAACAATCGAGCAATTCAGTGGGATTCAGGCTGACTCGCGGAACTGCTCTTCCTCGGTCGAGCCGCTGAGCGCGCTCAGCGAAGAGTTGCCGCTGGCAACCGCCTGGGCAAGCTGGTCGAAATAACCCGTGCCGACTTCGCGCTGGTGACGGGTAGCCGTGTAGCCATCCTTTTCGGCGGCGAATTCGGCTTCCTGAAGCTCCACGTAGGCTTCCATCTGACGCGCCTTGTATCCGCGGGCCAGCTCGAACATCGAGTAATTGAGCGAATGGAAGCCGGCCAGCGTGATGAACTGGAACTTGTAACCCATCGCGCCGAGCTCGCGCTGGAAGCGCGCGATGTCGCTTTCGGAAAGATTCTTCTTCCAGTTGAACGACGGAGAACAGTTGTAGGCGAGCATCTTGTCCGGATACTCAGCGCGGATGGCCTCGGAAAACTGCTTGGCCTGATCGAGATCCGGCTTCGAAGTTTCGCACCACACCAGGTCTGCGTACGGCGCATAGGCCAAACCTCTGGAAATTGCCTGTTCGAGACCCTGACGCACGTTGTAGAAGCCCTCTACCGTGCGGTCCCCGGTGGTGAATTCGCGGTCGCGCGAATCGACATCGGAGGTCAGCAGGCTGGCGCCCATGGCGTCGGTACGCGCCACGATAATCGTCGGCACGTCGGCGATGTCTGCCGCCAGGCGGGCCGCAACCAGCTTTGCGACTGCTTCGGAGGTGGGCACCAGAACCTTTCCGCCCATGTGGCCGCACTTTTTGGCCGAAGCGAGCTGGTCCTCGAAGTGCACGCCGGCAGCGCCGGCAGCGATCATGTCCTTCATCAGCTCGTGCGCATTGAGCACTCCGCCGAATCCGGCCTCGGCATCGGCAACAATCGGCGCAAACCAGTCGATGTCGCCCTCTCCTTCGGCGTGCTGAATCTGGTCGGCACGCAGCAGGGTGTTGTTGATGCGGCGAACGACTTCAGGCACCGAACTGACCGGATACAGAGACTGATCCGGATACATCTGCCCGGCATTGTTGGCGTCGGCCGCGACCTGCCAGCCCGACAGGTATATCGCCTTGAGTCCGGCCTTGACCTGCTGCATCGCCTGGTTGCCGGTTAGAGCGCCCAGCGCGTTGACGAACGGGTCTTCGTGCATCAGGCGCCAGAGCTTTTCCGAGCCCATGCGGGCCAGCGTGTGTTCGATGGTGATCGAACCCCGCAGCCGGAATACCTCGGCCGCGTCGTAGGGCCGCTCGACGCCCTTCCAGCGCGAGTTGTCGGTCCATTCGCGCTCGAGCTTGATGATGTTGCTGGTGTTTGCGCTCTCGTTCATGTAGCTATCTCCTGGGTTCTCAAGTCTCAATCCTGCTTGCTCAGTCCAATTTCGAGTAAGCCGGCAAGGTGATGAATTCAATGAAATCGTCTTCCGCCGTCACGGTCTTCAGCAGGTCGGCGGCCTCTTCAAATGTCCGGGATTGCGATGCCGAGTTGGCGTCGTCGACGCCATCTTCCAGTATCTGGGTCAGTGCCTGGTCGATCCAGGAACGAATCATGTCCAGGTCGACATTCCGACCGTCGTCGAGTCGGCCCGCGGGATGGCGGATCCATTGCCAGAGCTGGGCACGTGCGATCTCGGCGGTCGCGGCGTCTTCCATCAGGTTGTTGATCGGCACACAGCCCTGCCCGGCCAGCCATGCAGCCAGGTACCGGATGGCCACCGCAATGTTGCCGCGCACACCCGCCTCGGTGATCGTGCCCTGCGCCGGCTCGACAAGATCGGATGCGCTGACCTCGACGTCGCGCCTGAGCCGGTCGAGCTGGTTCGCGCCGTGCAGATATTCGTCGAAAATTTTCGTCGCGAGCGGAATCAGGCCGGGATGCGCGACCCACGTGCCGTCGTGGCCCTCCGACGCCTCGCGGGTCTTGTCCGCGCGAACCTTGTCGATTGCGGCCGTGTTTGCCGACTCGTCGTTCTTGATCGGAATCTGCGCGGCCATGCCACCCATTGCGAAAGCGCCGCGGCGGTGGCAGGTCTTGATCAATAACTGTGAATACGCCTTGAGGAAAGGTACCGTCATGGTCACCTGTTCCCTGTCCGGAAGCACTTTGTCAGGATGATTCCGGAACCTCTTGATATAGCTGAAAATATAGTCCCAGCGGCCGCAGTTGAGCCCGACAATCCTGGTACGCAATGCGTGCAGTATCTCGTCCATTTCGAAAACCGCCATGATGGTTTCGATCAGCACGGTGACCTTGATCGTGCCAGGCTTCAGGTTCGCGCGCTGCTCGATCAAAGACAACGCTTCTTCCCAGAGCGCGGCTTCGAACCGGTTTTCCAGCTTGGGGAGATAAAGATACGGCCCGGAGCCCTTCGCAATCAGCTGCTCGGCGTTGTGATACACGTAGGTGGCCGCATCGAACAGTCCGGCGGGCATTGGCCGACCGTCGGCCTCGACGTGCTTTTCGTCGAGATGCCAGCCTCGCGGGCGGGCAATCAACACGGCCGGATCGTCGCCAAGCGTATAGTGCTTGCCATTGTCACCAGCGAATTCGATGGTGCCGCGGACCGCGTCGAAAAGGTTTTGCTGGCCGTGCATCATGTTGGCCCAGGACGGCGTGCTGGAGTCTTCGAAATCGGCCATGAACACGCGTGCATCGCTGTTGAGCGCGTTGATGATCATCTTGCGGTCGACCGGACCGGTAATTTCGACGCGACGATCGCACAGGTCGGCCGGAATTTTCGCCACCTTCCAGTCCGATTCGCGTATTTCACGGGTCTCGGCGGGGAATTCCGGCAGCTCTCCATCATCCAGACGGCGCTGCACCTGCGATCTTGCCTCCAGCAGCCGGTCGACCGGCACTCTGAACCGGCTTCCCAGTTCTCCCAGCAGTCCAAGCAGATCCGGGGTCAGCAATTCGTCGGTCGGTTCCGGCGCGGGCGCGAGTACTCGGGCCGGGTGCGGGCCGCTGGTATTGCTCATCGAGATTTTCCTTGAGTTCGGTGGTCTGAAACCTTTAACCAGAACAGCGTATCAGCGAACTCATATTTGACAAATTAAATATTTGCATATTGTTCATTGGTTTTTCCAATAGTGTAATAATGCCTCGGCTTCAATTCCTTTTTAAACGCGAACTTACGCATGTACAAGGGCAATCTTCTCAAGCACCTGCGCGCTTTTTGCCAGACCGCGCGACTGGGAAGCGTTTCGGCTGCGGCCGACGCGCTGTATCTTTCGCAGCCCTCGGTCAGCCAGCAGATTCGCGCGCTGGAACTTGAACTCGGCCGACAATTGTTCGAGCGCCAGGGTGCCAGGATGCACCTGACGCCGGCAGGAAGAACGCTGCTGGAACTCGCGCGTCCTCTGGTGGACCGGTTCGACGCCCTGCCCGACGAGTTCGCGCGGGCGTTCGGCCGCCTGGATTCCGGCGAGGTTCGGATTGCGGCCGGCGAGTCCACGATTCTTCACCTGCTGCCCAGCCTGGTCCAGAGGTTCCGCCAGAAGCACCCCGGCATTTTCGTCAACCTGCACAACGTCACCGGCGCCGACGGGCTCGGCATGCTGCGCTCGGACCAGGTCGACTTCGCCGTGGGCTCCATGATCGATGTCCCCGACGATATCCGCTATCGCCCGATCTACAGCTTCAGGCCGGTGCTGATCGCCAATCGCGACCACCCTCTGGCCCGAAGAAGCAAGCTGACTCTGGCCGACATCAGCCCGTATGGATTGATCCTCCCGCCTCGCCGGCTGACCACCTACACCTTGATCGACCGGGTGTTTCAGCGCCACAAGCTGCCTTTCCGGGTCACCATGGAGGTCGGCGGCTGGGAAGTCATCAAGCGCTACGTCGCCGGGGGCATGGGGATTTCGATCGTCACCAGCATCTGTCTGGACGATGCCGACCGCGACCGGCTGGTCACGCGCGACGTCAGCCAGTGGTTTCCAAAGCGCACCTACGGCGTGGTCACTCGCAAGGGCGCGTACCTGACGCCACAGGCGCGGCGCTTCATCGAGTTGATGTCGCCGGAGCTGTTCCCCGAATCGGTGTTCGAGGCCGCCTCGCCGGCGGCGTGAGAGCCGATCCAGCCTTTCGCGACGAGATGACCGATTTGATCCGGGCCCATGCCCAGACAGCGATTCGGCAGGCCATTTTGGCCGAGCTTGATGCGTTCCTGGGCGAACACGACGATGCTGACCCTCAGGGCCGCCGGAACGTAGTCCGCAACGGCTACCAACCCGAGCGCCAGGTGTTGACCGGGGTTGGCCCGGTCTCGGTAAAGTTGCCCAAAACACGGGATCGGGCCGGCCAGGGCCGCTGCTTCCGGTCGCTGGTTCTGCCGCCGTATTTGAAGAAAACCCGACGCCTGGAGGCGGTTTTGCCGTGGCTTTACCTGAAGGGCGTGTCGACCAACGGCTTCGAC
>JGI12048J13642_10934123_pt1 | contig 14532 bp, 13 predicted proteins | sample ElkSlonscriptome_16_FD_13642 | JGI IMG/M metagenome (IMG submission 13642)
GCGCGTCGTCGGCGATTATCGCCACGCCGCCGAAAACGCGAAGAAAGCAGGCTTCGACGGGGTCCAGCTGCACGGCGCGAACGGGTATCTGGTCGACCAGTTCCTGCGCGATTCCTCTAATCTTCGCACCGACGAATATGGCGGCAGCCCCGAAAACCGCACCCGCTTCATGCGCGAAGTGCTCGAGGCGCTGATCGATGTGTGGGGCGCGGACAAGGTCGGCATCCGCCTCTCGCCCAATGGCGAGACCCAAGGTGTCGACGACAGCGATCCGGCGGCGACCTTCGGCGCGGCTGCAAAGGTGTGCGAGGCACTTGGTCTCGCTTTCGTCGAACTGCGCGAACCCGGTCCCGACGGCACCTTCGGCTCGACCGACGTGCCCAAGCAGAACCCCGTCATCCGCAAGGCCTATTCAGGCCCGCTGATCCTCAATTCGGACTACACCGCCGAGGCTGCCGAAGAGGCGATCACCAGCGGCATCTGCGACGCGGTGAGCTTCGGGCGGCCCTATATCTCAAACCCCGATCTCGAAACGCGGATCGCGAAGGGCGCGCACTGGAACCCGAACAAGGACGTGCCCAAGAGCTGGTATTTCCCGATCCCGGAAGGCTACATCGATTACCCGACGCTGGCCGAGGAAGAGGCCGAGCGCGCCGCGGCCCAGAGCGCCTAGTCGGCGACCGGCGGGGCGACCGGCAGCCCGGTCGCAGCCGGTGCGGGTGCGGGAGCAGGCGCGCGAGCGGGGGTTGCGTCCCCTTCTTGCGCGCCGCCTTCCCCGCCGCCTTCCGCCCTCGCATCCGGGTCTTCGCCATCCGCCTCGGCGTCACCCTCGCCATCAGGTTCGCGCTCGAGCGGCGGCGATTGCGAACGCAGGCGTTCGAGCGGCAGCATGTCGTCGCTGATCGTGCCGCCCAGCACCTCGCCCGCGGCACGGCCGCCCTGTTCGCCGGTGCGCGGGGCCTCTGCCGCTTCCTCCTCGCACGCGGCAAGCAGCAGCAGCGCGGCGCAGCAAGGCGCGGCGAGTTTCGCGAAAGTCAGCGGCATGAATTGCGTCCCGTCCTGTCCAGCGTATCGAGGAAATCCTGCGCCCGCGCGATGAGCGCCGCGTCCCATTCCTCCCGCGTCACCTCCTTGCCGAGGCGGGCAAGGCTCGTCACGCCGAATTCGTCGATCCCGCACGGCACTATGCCCGAAAAATGCGCAAGGTCAGGGTCGATGTTGACCGAGAAGCCGTGCATCGTCACCCAGCGCCGGACCCGGACGCCGATCGCGCCGATCTTCGCCTCGCGCCCGTCAATGTCCCGCGTCCAGATGCCGACGCGGCCCTCGCTGCGCCACGCCTCCACCCCGAACTGGCCAAGCGCCGCGATCACCCAGCCCTCGATCGCGTGGACGAAGCAGCGCACGTCCTTGCCGCGCCGGTTGAGGTCGAGCATCAGATAGCCGACCCGCTGGCCCGGCCCGTGATAGGTATAACGCCCGCCGCGCCCGGCCTCGACCACCTCGAAGCGCGGATCGACCAGTTCGGCCGGGTCCGCGCTGGTCCCGGCAGTGTAGACCGGCGGGTGTTCGAGCAGCCAGACCATCTCGCGCGCCTCTCCCGCCGCGATTGCGGCATTGCGCGCCTCCATGTCGGCGAGCGCGTCCGTGTAGGGAACGAGCGCATCCGACACGCGCCATTCGATCGCGGGATCGGGCGGGTACAGGGCGCTGGAATCGGGGGCGATGCTTGCCATGGGGCCTTGCGTGGGGGCATTGGCGACGCATATCAAGAGGCAAGCACGGCGGCGGGCGAGGCTTCGGCGCGCATTGGTCGCAGCAAAACCGGGGGATCGACATGACGCAAGGCGGGGCAGGCAATCCAATCAAGCTCGACATGGGAGCCGCCTGGAACGAGGCGATGGCGCTGCTGTCGGCCAATTTCGGGGTGATCGCGACAGTGGTGGGCCTGTTCTACTTCCTGCCGCAATTCGCGATCGCGCTGCTCGCGCCCGAAATGTCGCAAACCGCCACCACCGATCTGCCGCCCGACGCCTCGCCCGAAATGATGATGGAGGCGCTGAATGCGACGTTCCAGGAGGCCTATGCCGACAGCTGGCCCTATCTCCTTCTGACCGTGATTTTCGGCTATGTCGGCGCGCTCGCCGTGCTCGCGCTGCTGCGGCGGGGCGGCAATCCGACGGTGGGCGAAGCGCTGAAGGCCGGCGCGCTCGGTTCGCCGAGCTATTTCGCGACGCAGGTCCTGTTCGCGATTGCTGCGGGGCTCGTGATCGGCCTGCCGGTGGCGCTGCTGGCGACGGTCGCGCCCGTGGCGGCGGCGCTGCTTGCGCTCGTGCTGGTGGTGGCGCTGGTCTATGCCGCCTTCAAGCTGATGCTGATCCCGGCGGTGATCGGGATCGAGGGGACGTTGAACCCGTTCGCCGTCATCGCCCGTTCGTGGCGGCTGACCAAAGGCAACACCTTGCGGATCTTCGTCTTTCTCATCCTCCTTTTCGTCGTAATCACGATCATCACGATTATCGTGACGCTGGTTTTCACCCTCGTCTTCGCGGCGATGGGGGATGCGGTGGCCCGGATCGGCAACGGTTTCGTCGGCGCGCTCGCCAATGCGGCGACGGGGGCGATCTACCTCACCGTACTCGCTGCGATTCATCGCCAGCTTTCGGGCGGCGGCAGCGAAGTCGCAGAGACTTTCGAGTAGCGCCAAGCCCGATTGCGCGAATCCGCGCCCTCGCCTAGCGCAAGGGGGCCATGGCCGATGTCGATCCCCCGCCCCTGACGCGCCCCGCCGGCTCGATCTCGCGCGGGCGGATGGCGCTGCTTTTCACCGTCATGCTGGTGACGGCGGCGGGCAATACCGCGATGCAGTCGGTCATGCCCTCGATCGGGACGGCGCTGGGGGTCGAGGACGTGTGGATCAGCCTTGCCTATTCGTGGTCGGCGCTGCTGTGGGTCGTATGCGCCCCGATCTGGGCGCGGCGGTCGGACCGGCGCGGGCGCAAGGCGATGATGGCGGTCGGCCTGTCGGGTTTCGCGGTGTCGATGACGCTGTGCGGGCTGGCGCTTTATGCCGGCCTCTCGGGCTGGCTCGGCGCCTTGTGGACGCTGATCGCCTTCGCCGCCGCGCGCAGTCTCTACGGCGGTTTCGGCAGCGCCGCGCCGCCTGCGGTCCAGGCCTATGTCGCCTCACGCACGCCGCGTGCCGAACGGACGCAGGCGCTCTCGCTGATCGCCTCGAGCTTCGGGCTGGGGACGGTGATCGGCCCGGCGCTCGCCCCGCTTATGGTGCTGCCCTTTCTCGGTCTCGGCCTGGTCGGGCCGTTCCTTTGTTTTGCGGCAATCGGTCTTGCCGCGCTCATCGTGCTGCGCCTGCGCCTGCCCAATGACGAGCCGCAATTCGCCGCTCGCGGTTTCGCGGCCCCCTATTCGAGCGGATCGGGCGCGCCGAGCGATCCGGATGCTGCGTTCGAGGCGGAAGGATCGGAGCAGGGCGAGCCGCCCCGCCTGCGCTGGCTCGACAAGCGGCTGCGCCCCTGGGTGATCGCGGGCTTTTTCGGCGGGCATGCGCAGGCCATGGTGCTTGGCATTTCGGGCTTCCTCGTGCTCGATCGGCTGGGCCTGCGCGACACGCCGGCCGAAGGCGCTGGGCCGGTCGGCCTTGTCCTGATGAGCGGGGCCATCGCGACCCTGCTTGCGCAATGGGGGCTGATCCCGCGCTTCGATCTCGGCCCGCGTGCGGCGACGCTCTGGGGGCTCGTCATCGCCGCTTTCGGGACGACGGTTCTGGCGTTGGGCGATACGATCCACACGATCGCACTGGGCTATGCCATCGCCTCGCTGGGCTTCGGCCTGTTCCGCCCGGGCACCACGTCGGGCACTTCACTTGCGGTGAGCCGGGCCGAACAGGGGCAGGCATCGGGCATCGTCGCGAGCCTTGCCGGGGCAAGCTACATCTATGCGCCTGCCCTGGGCGTGTGGCTCTACAACCATTCGGACTGGCTCGGCTTCGGGTTGATCGTCGCCCTGTGCCTCGGCGTTCTGGTGCACGGCTGGTTCGCGCTGCAATCCGACCGCGACCTTACCGGTGCTGCCGGGGACTGAGCCTCACAATATCTCCAGCACCTTGTCCTGCGGCCGGCACAGCCGCACGCCCTTGTCGGTTTCGACCAGCGGGCGCTCGATCAGGATCGGGTCGGCGACCATTGCGTCGAGGATGGTGTCGATGTCCGCCTCGGGCAGCCCACGCTGCTCGGCATCGGTGCCGCGCAGACGCAGGCCGTCCTTCGGGCTGATTCCGGCATCGATATAGAGCTGGGCAAGCTTGTCGCGCGTCGGCGGGTCCTTGAGATATTCGACCACGGTCAGATCGACGCCCTTCAGGTTCTCGAGAATCGCGAGCGTCTGTCGCGAGGTCCCGCATTTGGGATTGTGCCAGATCGTCGCCTTCATGCCTGTCTCCTGCCTTGGATCGGCCATTCGCCTTGTTTCAGGGGTCTCGGCTCAGGCGCCTAGCCCGATGGCGGCGCGAAAGCCACAGCTTCGCGGCGGGGCGAGAAAATTGTCCGACTTCGCTTGCTCTTGCGAATAACTTGCAATAGGCGCCCTTCCACGGATGCGGGGGCATCCGCAGACGACACGCATATCCAGGGAACTTTCATGACATATCGCCTGACCCGCGCCGCCCTCCTCATGGGCTGCGCGACCCTTGCCCTCCCGGCTCACGCGGAGACTGCCGCCGAAACGGATGGTGCTGCCGCTCCTGGCGCTGCCGCCGCCGCCGACAGCAGCCCGGCGCTCGACAACATCGTGGTCGAGGGCGAGGTGCTCTATTCCGATCTCGTCAACGCGCTCAAATCCCCCACCCCGATCCTTGACGTGCCGCAGAGCCTTTCCATCGTCACCGACGAGGAAATCGAGCGGCGCGGCTTCACCTCGATCGCGCAGATCGCCGACTACACGCCGGGCGTCACCATGTCGCAGGGCGAAGGCCACCGGGACGCGATCATCATTCGCGGCATCCGTTCGACCGCCGATTTCTTCATCGACGGGGTGCGCGACGACGTGCAGTATTACCGCGCGCTCTACAATCTCGAACAGGTCGAGATCCTGCGCGGCCCCAACGCCCTGCTGTTCGGCCGAGGCGGCACGGGCGGCATCGTCAACCGCGTGACCAAGAAGGGCGTCTTCGGCGAGACCTTCGGCAGCGCGCAAGCTTCGGTGGACACGTTCGGCGAAGTCGGGATCTACGCCGATTTCAACCTGCCCGCAGGCGACAACGCGGCGTTCCGCGTTAACGCCATGTATGAAAGCCTCGACAACCACCGCGATTTCTATGACGGCGAACGGATCGGCATCAACCCGACCCTGCGTGCCCGGCTCGGCCCCGACACGGTGATCGACCTCGCCTATGAATATATCGACCACGAACGCTTCATCGACCGCGGCATTCCCACCGGCGCCGACGGCCGCCCGGTCGAAGCGTTCGAGGACATTGTCTTCGGCGATCCGGAAGAGAATTTCACCACGCTCAGCGCGCACACTTTCCGCGCGCTGCTGCAGCACGATTTCTCCGAGAACCTCAAGGTCAATGCGAGCGCCTTCTACGGCGATTACGACAAAGTCTATTCGAACTTCTATGCGAGCGGCTACGATGCCGTGAACACGCCCGACCAGGTCACGCTCGACGGTTATGTCGACGAGGTCGAGCGCGAGAACCTCATCCTTTCCGCCAATCTCGTCGGTGCGTTCGAAACCGGGAGAATCGCCCACACGCTGGTCGCGGGGGCCGAATACATCGACACGTCGTCCGACCAGTTCCGCTTCAACGCGGTCTGGGACACGACCCAGGACGACAATGAAATCTTCTCGATCCAGCGTCCGCTCGCCCTTCGCGGCGGGGTCGGCACGAATGCGTTCGGACAGCCGACCGTCAATTCCTTCACCGATCTCAACGACGACACGCGCGTAAATATCGAAGTCGTCTCGGCCTATGTGCAGGACGAGATCGAGGTGACCGACTGGCTCAACCTCGTCATCGGCGCGCGCTTCGACAGTTTCGACATCGCGGTCGACAACGCCGTCTCGGGCGAATTGCGCACCCGCCGCGACGAGGAGATTTCCCCCCGCCTCGGCGTCATATTCAAGCCGCGCGAGAACGTCTCGCTCTATGCGAGCTATTCGGAAAGCTTCCTTCCGCGTTCGGGCGAGCAGTTCGATGATCTCGGGCCGACCGACGCCGCGCTCGATCCCGACACGTTCACCAATCTCGAGGCGGGTCTCAAATGGGATTTCGCCGACCGGCTCGCGCTGACGGCGGCGGTGTTCGAGATCGAGCAGAGTTCGCCCCAGCCGAGCGATGCGGACCCCGAAACGCTCGACGTGATCGATTCGCAGATTCACGGTTTCGAAATCTCGCTGAACGGCGCGCTGACCGATTTCTGGTCGGTGTCGGCGGGCTATTCCTATCTCGACGGCGAACAGGTCAGCCGCACCGGCCCCACGGGTCTTCGCCCCCGCGAACTGCCCGAACACATGGTGTCGGTCTGGAACGACTTTTCCGTCGGCGAACGGCTCGGCCTCGGGCTGGGCCTGACGCACCAGGGGGCGAGCTTTGCCGACAACAGCAACAACGCGATCCTGCCTGCCTATACGCGGATCGACGCGGCTGCGTGGTACGACCTGAGCGACAATGTCCGCGTGCAGGTCAATGTCGAAAACCTCACCGACGAGCTCTATTTCCCCAACGCCCACGCGGTGCACCAGGTGACGGTCGCGCCGCCGCTCAATGCACGTTTCGCGGTGACGGCGCGGTTCTAGCTCAGTCGGAGGTTTCCATTCCCCTGCCGGGCCTCAGCGCCGGGACGGCCCTTGCGGCGTCCTCGGTGCTAATGCCCGGCGGCGGGGCGGCGCTGATGTTTTCGCGCCGCTGCTGCACGCGACCTGCGCGCTGCACCGCTCTCACGAGGCGCGGATAGACCCCGCAGCGGCACATGTTCGGGATCGCCTCCACGATCTCGGCCTCGCTCGGCGAGGAATTGCGCTGGATCAGCGCGGCCGCAGCGATGACAATGCCGGGCGTACAATAGCCGCACTGGATCGCCTGTTCGGCCACCATCGCCTGCTGGACGGGGTGCGACCGGTCGCGCGACAGACCCTCGATCGTGGTGATGAAGCGCCCTTCCGCCTCGGCCAGGGTGATCCGGCAGGATCTGAGCGCCGCCCCGTCGACCAGCACCATGCACGCGCCGACGCAATCGCCCCCGCAGGCCTTGGTGCCCGTAAGGTTCATCGCATCGCGCAGCGCGTGGACGAGCGGCATTTCGGGGTCGAGATCGAACTGGACCGGCCGGTCATTGACCGTCATGCGCGACATGGATCGGTGCTTTCCTCAAGGGCGCGAAGCCGCGCGCGGGATCAGTTGCGCCAGCTGTCGTCGATCCGGTCGATCCGGCGCTTCCACGCCTCGAAATCGAACACGCCCGCGCCGCCCTGTCCGGCCATCACCGAAAGGTCGCGCTGGTGCACGTCGACGACGTCCTGCGGGACGGGCTGCGGATCGCCCATGCTGAGCGTCGCGACCTGGATCTCGCACGCGCGCTGCAGTGCCCACATCTTGACGAACATGCCCTGGATGGTCTTGTCCATCACGACCGGGCCGTGATTGCGCAGCATCAGGATCGAGTGGTCGCCGAGGTTCTCGACCAGCCGCTCGCCTTCCTCGGGGCGCACCGTGATGCCCTCGAAATCGTGATAGCCGATCTGGCCCTGGAAATTGCAGGCGTAGAAATTGGTCGGCAGCAGCCCGCCCTTGTGGCTGCACACCGCCATGGTCGCGGTGGTGTGCACGTGGCAGATTGCCGCCGCGCGCGTCCCCAGATGCTTGTGGAAATAGGCATGCTGGGTGAAACCGGCCTTGTTCACCATGTAGGGCGAGCCACCGACATTGTTGCCCTCGACGTCGATCTTGACGAGATTGCTTGCGGTGACCTCGTCATAGAGCAGGCCGAACGGGTTGATGAGGAAGGTGTCCTCCTCGCCCGGCACTTTCACCGAGATGTGGTTGTAGATCGATTCCGACCAGCCGAGATGGTCGAAGATGCGGTAGCAGGCGGCAAGGTCCAACCGCGCCTGCCATTCTTCCTTGCTGCATTCGATGCCCGGTTCGTTCCCGGATTTCAGCTGGGTTGCCATGTCGATTGTCCTCTCGTCTCGCTTGGCATTGGCTTTGCTGCGTTTATCGCACGGCTTTGCCCGCGCGCACAAGCTGGCATGCGCGCTTTGCCTTTGCCAAGCGGCGCCCCCGCCATTACCCCGGTCGGCGATGAGCGCGGCGAGCAAGGCAGAGACAGGGCAGACCGGGGCGCCCGCCGATCCGGCGAGCGCGCCCGCAAAGCTCGTCACGGGCAGCATTCCGCGCCATCTCGTGAGCCAGACCCTGCCGATGATCGTCGGCGTCGCAGCGATCATGTCGATCGGGCTGGTCGATGCCTATTTCGTCGGGCAGCTGGGCCCGGACGCGCTGGCGGCGATATCCTTCATCTTCCCGATCTCGGTCGCGCTCACTTCACTGGGCGTCGGGCTGATGGTCGGGATCAATTCGGTCGTGGCGCGCGCGCTCGGCGAAGGGGACGCGCACAAGGCCGCGCGCCGGGCCAATTTCGGGATCGCCTTTGCCTGCGTCACGGGCCTTGTCATGGGGCTCGGCCTGTTCGCGCTGCTCGATCCGATCTTCGCGCTGATGAATGCGGGGCGCGACACCCTGCCGCTGATCCGCACCTACATGCAGCCCTTCGCGCTCGGTTTCCCGCTGCTGATCGCGATCATGGGATTCAACGGCGTGCTGCGCGGACAGGGCGAGGCGCGCAGGACCAGCCTCGTCTCGATCACCTATGCGGCGGCGAACTGGGTGCTCGACCCGATCCTTATCACCGGCGCTTTCGGGATCGAGGGGCTGGGCATTGTCGGCGCGGCCTACGCGACGGTGATCGGCTGGGCACTGGGCGTCGGCGTCGCGGTGCTGCTGGTGAGGCGGAGCGCGATCCCGCTCGACCTTTCGCTCATTTTCAAGGGCCGGATGCTCGATCCGGCGAAGGCGATCCTGCGGGTCGGCCTGCCGGCGAGTTTCTCCAACGCGATCAACCCGTTCGGCCTCGCCGTCCTCACCGCACTCGTCGCACTGGAAGGCGAGGCGGCGGTCGCAGGGTTCGGCGCGGCAGGGCGGTTGCAGAGCTTCGCCACGGTCCCGCTGCTGGGCCTTTCGGCGAGCATCGGGGCGATCGTCGGGCAGAATTGGGGCGCGCGCCAGTTCGACCGCGCGCGCGAGGCGGCGATGCTCGCGGGCGTCTTCTGCATCGCTTGGGGTCTGTTCATCGCGGTCGGCATGATCACGGCGGGCGATTGGTTCGCGGACCTTTTCACCGACGATCCGCCGGTGATCGCTGAGTTCAAGACCTATCTCAAGATCGCCGCCTGGGGCTATGCCGGGTTCGGCCTGCTCATCGTCGGCAACGGCATCATGAACGCGATCGACAAGGCGGGCTATGCCCTCGTCCAGTCGATCGGCCGCGTCTTCGTCGTCATGCTGCCGGTCGCCTGGCTGCTACAGGGCGCCTGGGGGAGCGAGGCCGTCTATTTCGCCGAGCTCGCCGCCAATGTCTTCGGAGCGGTGAGCGCCATCGGTCTCGTGTGGTACCTGTTCGAGCACAGGCAGGAGCGGGAGGCCCAAGCGAAGGCGCGCTAGGCCTTCGTTAACCATCAACCTGCATACAGGTGCGCACTGACGCAATTGGGGCGCGCACCATGGACGATCTGCTGGCGGATTTCGTCGCGGAAACACGCGAGATGCTGGAGGCGAGCGAGGGCGAGATCATCGCCTGGGAAGCCGACCCGGCCGATCGCGCGCGGCTCGATAACATCTTCCGCTTCGTCCACACGGTGAAGGGCAATTGCGGATTCTTCGACTTTCCGCGTCTAGCTGGCCTCAGCCACGCGGCCGAGGACGCGCTTGCCGATTGCAGGGCAGGGCGGCGCAAACCCGACAGCGCGCTGGTCTCCGCCGTGCTCGCGATCATCGACCGGATCGCCGCGATGATCGACGCGGTCGAGGCGGGCGAGGATTTTCCCGAGGGCGGCGACGAGGCGCTGATCGCCGCGCTCGCCGAGGAACCGGAAATCGAGATCGACGCGCGCGGGGAAGGCCCCGTGGCCGGAACCGCTGCCGAAGCGACCCTCGCAGGCGATGAGGCTGGCGCCGAAAAGGGCGATGCGCGCTCCTCCAACGCGGCCCCCAATCCCGCGCTGCGCTCGATCCGCCTGCCGGTCGAACTGCTCGACCGGGTGATGAGCGGCGTCTCCGACATGGTGCTCGCGCGCAACGATCTTGCCCACCGGCTGCGCCAGGCCGGCAACCAGCCGACCATCGACGGCCCGTTCGAGCGGCTGACCACCATCCTGTCCGACGTGCGCGACGCGATCACGCGCATGCGGATGCAGCGGATCGAGACGCTGTTCTCCTCGCTCCCGCGGCTCGTGCGCGACCTCTCGGCCGAACTCGGCAAGCAGGTGATGATCGATCTCGAAGGCGGCGATGTCGAACTCGACCGCGAGATGATCGAGGTCGTGCGCGATCCGCTCACCCACATCATCCGCAATGCGATCGACCACGGCGTCGAACCGCCCTCCGACCGGCTCGCCCGCGGCAAGCGCGAGATCGCACTCCTTTCCATCGCCGCGCGGCAATCGGGCAACACAATCTCGATCGTCGTCAGCGACGACGGGCGCGGGCTCGACGAGGAGCGGATCGCGGCAAAGGCGGTCGCGACCGGCCTCATCAGCGAGGCCGAGCGGCGCGAAATGGGCCGCGACAAGATCCTCCAGCTGATCTTCGAGCCCGGCTTCTCGACCGCCGAGACGGTTACCGGCGTGTCCGGGCGCGGCGTCGGATTGGACGTGGTGCGCCAGAATCTAGAACGCGTCGGCGGATCGATCAAGGTATCGAGCCAGCCGGGCGTCGGCACGCTCTTCACGCTCCAGATCCCGCTCACCCTCTCGATCATCGCCGGGCTGACGGTCGGAACCGGCGACCAGCGTTTCGCCATCCCGCAAAGCTATGTCGAGGAAATCGTCCATTCCTCGGCCAAGGCGCTCGATTACACCTGCATGGGCGAGACTTCGCTCATCACCTTCCGCGGCCAGCGCGTGCCGTGCCTGCTGCTCTCCGACGTGCTCGGGCTCGATTGCGGCGACGTGGCCGAGGGCGATCACACCATGGTCATGCTGCGTCTTGCGAGCGGGGACCTGTTCGCGCTCGCGGTTGACCGGATTCACAGCCATGGCGACCTGGTGGTGAAACCGCTCGCGCCCGCCGTCATGAAGAGCGGCTTTTACGCGGGCTCCACCCTGCTTGACGACGGGCAGCCGGTCCTGTTGCTCGACGTGACCAACATCGCGGGCATGTACGATCTCGTCTCGGATGCGCGCACCCGGGTGCTCAAGACGGGGATGGACGATCTCGACCGCGCTTCGGGCGACGTGATGCGGGCGATGCTGTTCACCGATTTCGCCGGCCGCCGCTCGGGCCTGAGGCTCGAACTGGTCAAACGGATCGAAACCGCCCCGGCAAGCGCGATCGACCGGAGTGCAGGCCGCGCCCGGGCGGTGATCGACGGCGTGATCCTGCCGCTTGTCAGCCTTCCCGAAGGCCCGCTGGCGAGCGAGAAGGTCCGCCTGCTGCGCCTTTCGGACGGGGCGTGCGAACTGCTCCACGCCGTTGCCGAAGTCGACGATGCGGTCGAACTGACAGAGCCGCTCAAACCCGTTGCGGACGATCCGCTGGTCGAGGCAGTGACACTGGTCGCGGGGCAGACCGTGACACTGATCGACGGGCACGAACTCTTCGCCCGCCACGGCGAACCGCCCGAACCCGCTGCCCGCCCGCTCGCCCGCCTGCCCGACAGCGAGTGGGCGCGCACTATCCTCGCCCCGCTCGTAACCTCGGCCGGATACGCCATCGCCGAACCGAACGTCGCCGATGACAAAGTCGCTCTCACCATCATGTTCGAGGATGTCTACGAAGTCGCGGCCGCGCTCGATCGCCCGGTCGCAGGATCGGTCATCCGTCTCAGCGATCAGCCCGACGGCGGCGATCGCGAGACGATCTACCGTTACGATCGCACCGCGCTGGTCGATGCGCTCCAGCACGCACGTGGCCGCAGCGGCAGCGCCAGCCGCAATCGGAAAGCAAACGCATGAACGACCTTTTCGTGATGACCCAGATCGCCGGGCGGCGCTGCGCACTCCATGCCCATGACGTGAGCTCGGTGATCGAAATCGGCGCGGTCACGCCGGTCCCGCGCACCCCCGCCTTCATCGCCGGGATCACCGCCATGCGCAGCCAGGCGCTGACCGTGATCGATTGCCGCCTCGCGCTCGGCTTCGACGCTCGCGAGTGGCCGACCGACCACCGCGCCGCGGTCGTCGCGGTTTCGGGCCATTCCTATGCCCTGCGCGTCGATGCGATCGAGGACATTACCACCGGTTCGGCCGAGGCGGGCCAGGTCCCCGGCGGGTTCGGGCCCGAGTGGTCGCGCGTCGCCACCGGCATGATCGAAACCGCGATCGGCCCTGCCCTGCTGCTCGATCTGGCCGCCCTCATCGCGGGCCCGGCGGTCTCGCCCGAGGTATTCGGCGCCGCGGCTTAATCCAATGCTTACCTCTTGTTCCTAGGTTCCGGTGCATCGCCACCACTGGGGGTCCAATGAAAACGTGCCTGATCGTCGATGATTCTCGGGTGATCCGGAAGGTTTCGAGGCATATCCTCGAAACGCTCGGCTTCATCGTGAGCGAGGCGGAAAACGGCAAGGAAGGGCTCGATGCCTGCGAGGCGGAGATGCCCGACGTGGTCCTGCTCGACTGGAACATGCCGGTGATGACCGGCATCGAATTCATCACCCAGTTGCGCCAGCGCCCGGGCGGCGATGCGCCCAAGGTGGTGTTCTGCACGACCGAGAACGACGTCGCCCATATCCGCGAGGCGATCTCGGCCGGGGCCGACGAATACGTGATGAAGCCGTTCGATCACGAAACGCTCCAGATCAAGCTCCAGCTGGTCGGTTTTGCATGAGCGGGGCCCCTTCACCGGCTGACCGGGGCGCGACCGCCGAGCACAAGCGGAGCGGCGAGATTCGCGGCGGCATCCGCGTGATGATCGTCGACGATTCGCTAACCGTGCGCACGATTTTCAAAAGGATGGTCGAAAGCGACCGGCAGATGGTCGTCACCGGCACTGCAAGCAGCGCCGAACGGGCCATCGTGCAATTGAAGGGCGCTCCTGCCGACGTCGTGCTGCTCGATCTCGAAATGCCGGGAATGGGCGGCCTCGAAGCCTTGCCGCAGATCCTCGCGACCTCCGACGACGTGCAGGTGCTCGTCGTCTCCTCGCTCACCCAGGACGGGGCGGAGCACACGCTCGCGGCGCTTTCGACAGGCGCAGCCGACACCATGCTCAAGCCGCGGCCGGGCGGCTTCAACGAAGACTATCGCAGCCAGCTCCTCGGCAAGATTCGCGCGCTCGGCCGTGACACGGCCGAGGCGATCGGCCTCGAGGCGGAGATCGCCCCGGCGGGCGGCCCAGCGCGCAAGGGTCCGCGTCCGGGCGAGCGGCTGCTGCGCGGAAAACGTCCCGAAGTGCTCGCGGTGGGCGCGTCGACCGGTGGCATTCACGCGCTCAACCTTATGCTGCGCGCGCTGACGCCGGAATTCGACCTGCCGATCCTCGTCACGCAGCACCTGCCCTCGTCCTTCATGCCGGTCTTCGCCCGCCAGATCGAGATCGCGAGCGGGCGCCGCACCCATATCGCCGATGACGGCACGCCGATCCGCCCGGGCGAGATCGCGATCGCGACCGGGCACGGCCACATGATGGTCGAACGGCGCGGCGACGACCTTGTCGCGCGCGTCTGCGCCGATCCGATGCCGAGCGGCTGCCTGCCCTCGGTCGACCCCATGCTCTCCAGCCTCGCCGAAGCCTGCGAGGGCCGCGTGCTCGCGGTCATCCTGTCGGGCATGGGCCGCGACGGGGCCGAGGGCGCGGCCGCCCTGCACCGCGCGGGCGGCACGATCTACGCGCAGGATGCAGAAACCAGCGCCGTCTGGGGCATGCCCGGCGCGGTCGCCAAGGCCGATCTTGCGACGCTTATCGCCCCGCCCGAAATGCTGGCCGAAGCGATCATGGCGCTGGTCCCCGCCCCGCTCGCCCGCTAGGCGGCGCAAGGGACCCGACGCATGATGGATTCCAGCCAGGCCTCTCACCAGATCGTTGCCGACCTGCTCGCCGAGCGGACCGGACAGCAATTGACCGAAAGCCGGCGCTGGCGCGTGTCGAGCGCGCTTGGCGGGGTCTTTCGCGAATACGGCATCAGCAATGTCGACCAGCTCGTCTGCCTGCTCGACGAGCCGCGCCGCCGATCGACCGACCGCGATCTCGCGACCGAAGTGGTCGAGGCGCTGCTCAACAACGAGACCTATTTCTTCCGC
>JGI12048J13642_10188447_pt1 | contig 14530 bp, 14 predicted proteins | sample ElkSlonscriptome_16_FD_13642 | JGI IMG/M metagenome (IMG submission 13642)
CCGGCCAGCCGGATCGGTCATCGTCCCAACCTGGACCATCAATCATCCCGAAAGTCATCGGAGACGGGTCGCAGCGACCGTCTGCGGGAGGGATCCCGCCGACGAGCTGACACGGAGGTCTTTGCAGCCTGTCGCAGCGCGCCGTCTCCGATTACTTCTGCCACCCTCAATACAAACGAGGCACGCGCTGAGCCGCCAGTCTAACCCATGCATCCGTTACAATAACCGCAGGAATCGGAAGACCTTACCGCAAACTTAGATGCCAAGCCCGGAACAACTCGAGCGCCTGCGTGAAGACATCGTCTTCACCGCCAACCTCGGCGGACGCGACCTCGCGCTGCACAGCACCTGGGGGCTCTTCTCCCCGCGCGAGATCGATGCAGGGACGCGCCTGCTGCTCGACGAGATCGGGGTCCACGCCGACGACGACTGCCTCGACCTCGGCTGCGGCTACGGCCCACTTGGCCTCGCGCTGGCCGTGCGCGCCCCGCAGGGGCAAACTCTGATGGTCGACAAGGACTTCGTCGCCGTCGACTACGCCCAGGGCAATGCCGCCCGCAATGGGCTCACCAACGCCCGCGCCCAACTGAGCAACGGGTTCGACCAGGTCGACCCGCAGCGGCGCTTCGACCTGATCGCGAGCAATGTTCCGGCGAAGGTCGGCAAGGAGCTGATGACCATTCTGTTGCACGACGCCCGCCGCCACCTGCGCCCGCACGGGCGGCTCTACCTGGTCACCATCAACGGGCTGCGCCAGTACATCAAGCGCAACCTGACCGAGGTCTTCGGCAATTACGCAAAGCTCAAGCAGGGCGCCCACTACACGGTCGCCATGGCGCACAAGGGAGCGGCCGCGGGAAACCGGCCTCAGACCGATGCAGGGCAACGCCCCTAGCGAGGGCCTCCGTCGTGAGCGGCTGCAGCGGCACTCGCCGGTCCCGGTCGCCGAACTCAACCGGACCCGAGACTGCCGAGCAGACGCTCGGCCTCCTCGCCTACCGGCGTCTGCGGGTCGAGCGCGCGAGCGCGCTCCAAGGCTTGGCGCGCCCCCTCGCTCGCGCCCGTGGCCGCGCGCACGAATCCCAGCGTCAGCCAGATCCGCTGATGCTCCGGGTCCGTCTCGACGCCGGCCTGCAGGACCCGCAAGGCCTCGCCGCTGCGTCCGGTGTAATGCAGCGCCAAGCCTAGATCGTTGTGAGCTTCGACATCGTCGGGCCGGAGCTCGAGCAGACGGCGATACAAGGGCACCGCCGCCCCATAGTCCCCGGCGGCGAAGAGTCGATCGGCGACCTGGTCGAGCCGCCTCGGGTCGTCACTGCGCAGCGCGGCATCCGGATCCGGTTCCGAACCACCCATCTGCTCTTCGAGCCAGGTGCGCGCGCGACCCGATTGCTCCGCTTGCGGCGCCGACACGGCATCCGGCGGGGCCGGTCGGCGCAGGTAGTAATCGCGGGTGATGGCGAAGACCGCAAAGCCATAGAAGAGAAGGAATAGGATGGCGACAATCCATTGCCAGAGGCTGAGTCTCGGCATTGCGGGCCCCCGAGGTCGGCGAGTCGATGTTAGTCGCAGCAGGTCCGCAATTCTCGCAGCCTCCTTGCCCCGCGTCATCATGCCCTGTCATTGGCGATTGATCGAAACCGGCGCCCGGCTTACCCTTGCCTGCGAGGAGGCGCCGGAGGCGCGACGTGCCGTCTCGCCACACGGAAGGCCTCCCGGCGCCCATCAGACCACAAGACACGGACCACCCATCCGATGACCCGTTTCACCAAGATGCACGGGCTGGGCAATGACTTCGTCGTGCTCGACGGCGTGCGTCAACCGCTTGAGCCTTCGGCAACACAGATTCGCGCCCTCGCCGACCGGCACTTCGGCGTCGGCTGCGACCAGGTCCTGGTGGTCGAGCCATCCCGCAGCGCCGCGGCCGACTTTCACTACCGCATCTTCAATGCCGACGGCACCGAGGCCGGTCAGTGTGGCAACGGCGCACGCTGTCTTGCGCGCTTCGTGCGAGAAGAGGGCCTAACGGACAAGGACAGCATCCGGGTCGCAACCGATGAGGCGCAACTCGAGCTGGTGCTGCGGGACGACGGCCAGGTCTCGGTGGACATGGGGGCCCCGCTGCTGGAGCCCGAAGCCATTCCCTTTCTGACGCCAGCACAATCCAGCGTTTACGTCCTCGACCTGCACACCGAGCGCCTTCCCGTCGGCGCCGTCTCGATGGGCAATCCCCATGCCGTAACCGTCGTCGAAGACGTCGCCGCGGCCCCGGTCGCCCGACTCGGCCCGGATATCGCCGGACATCAGGACTTTCCGGCCGGTGCCAACGCCAGCTTCATGCAGGTTTTGGCCACGGACGCCATCCGCTTGCGCGTCTTCGAGCGCGGTGCCGGGGAAACGCTCGCCTGTGGCTCGGCGGCCTGCGCGGCAGTCGTCTGCGGGCGTCTTTGGGGTCTGCTCGGCACGGAGGTTCAAGTGGAGCTACCCGGCGGAACGCTGATTATCGCCTGGGACGGGGACGCCAAATCGGTGTGGATGACTGGCCCGGCCGTCCGGGTCTTTGATGGGGAGCTCCGGCATGACTTCTGAGCAGGCCACGCAGACGGGTTGCCACAGCGACATCGATGCCGACGCCGTTGGCACCTATCTGGCAGCGAACCCGGAGTTCTTCCTGCAGCGGCCCGACCTGGTGATGCGCCTGAAGGTCCCACATCCGACCCGCGGCGCCGTCTCGCTGATCGAGTATCAGGTCGCGGTTCTGCGCGACAAGCTCGAGCGCGAGCAGCGCAGGCTCGCTCACCTGATCGCCCGGGCACGCGATTACGAGGACGTCTCCGAGCGTCTGCACGCCCTGACCTTGCAGCTGATCGCCGCCCGCGATATCGCCCAGACCCGCAGCGTCCTCGAAGAAGGCCTCCAGGGGACCTTCCTCGCCGATACCGTGGCCCTCAAGCTGTTCCCGCGCAGCGCAGACGCAGTGGACAAGGATCCAGTAGCCCTCGCCTTCCTGGAGTTCGCGGATCGCCCTCACACGCTGTGCGGACCGCTGGAGCCGATCAAGGGTGAGGCCCTGTTCGGCGACCAGCACGCAGGGCCGATCCGCTCTGCCGCCCTGATCCCGCTCCATGCGCACTCGCACTTCGGGGTCCTCGCCATCGGCAGCAGCGCGGCGGAACGCTTCGACACGGACACGAGCACCGAGCTCCTCGATCGGCTGGGCCGCATCGTCAGCCAGAAGCTCGTGATCCTCGACCTTGGCGACAAGTGAGCAAGCGGTGCAAGACGTCCGCGAGGCCTTCCTCCAGGATCTGACCCACGGTCGGCGCGCATCGCCGCTGACCGTGGCGAGCTATCGCCGCGACCTCGAGCGCATCCAGGCGTGGTGCAACGAGCAGGGCGTCACAGCCTGGACCGAGATCGACCAGCACACCCTGCGCCGCTATCTGGCCTGGCGCCACCGTCGCGGCATCTCGGGCAGAACCCTGCAGCGCGAGCTCGCCGCGTTGCGCAGCCTGTTCCGCTACCTGCTGCGCGAGCAACAGATCGGACACAATCCGGCCGCTCAGGTGCGCGCGCCCAAATCCGCCCGCAAGCTCCCGGCGACACTCGAAGCAGACCAGCTCTGCGCGCTGCTCGATCAGACCGACGATGCCGAGCCACTCATGGCGCGGGACGCGGCGATGGTCGAGCTCTTCTACTCATCGGGACTGCGCCTCGCCGAACTCGTCTCGCTCGACCTGGACGCGCTGGACCTGCCCGATGGCACGCTGACGGTCACCGGCAAAGGGGCCAAGACCCGCCGCGTCCCGATCGGTGGCAAGGCGCACGCGGCCATCGAGCACTGGCTGAGGCTGCGCGCGCACTGCGCGACCACGGGAGAGTCGGCGCTGTTCGTCAGCCGTCGCGGCCGGCGCATCCACCCACGCACCGTCCAGCAACGCCTGGCGCGCTGGGCACAGCTTCAGGGCGCCACCCGTGGCGTCCACCCGCACCTGCTGCGCCACTCCTTCGCCAGTCACCTGCTGGAGTCCTCAGGCGACCTGCGCGCCGTGCAGGAGCTTCTCGGCCATGCCGACATCGCGACGACGCAGATCTATACCCACCTGGATTTTCAACACCTGGCGCAGGTCTACGATCAGGCCCACCCGCGGGCCAAGAAGAAACCCTGAGGACGTCTTGGTTGCGACGTCTCGATCGTCCCCGACCTAGGTCTGACAAGGCCGGGACGGGTCGCGTATCATGGCGAGCCAGTATCCGGCGGCGGCGGGCCTGTCTTGGCGCAGTCCGCGCGCGGTGCCCGGCACCGGGCTCGCGCTGGCTGCGCCGATGCGCCTCGGAGCCCCTTTGCGACCTCGGACTTTGACCATGGACAGCTTTCACGGCACGACCATCCTCTCGGTGCGGCGCGCAGGCCGCGTCGTCATCGGCGGCGACGGACAGGTCTCGATGGGCCAGACCATCATGAAGGGCAATGCACGCAAGGTGCGGCGCCTCTACAAGGATCGGATCCTCGCCGGCTTCGCCGGTGCGACCGCCGATGCCTTCACCCTCTTCGAGCGCTTCGAAGGCAAGCTCGAGAAACACCAGGGCAACCTGACCCGCTCGGCCGTCGAGCTAGCCAAGGACTGGCGCACCGATCGCCTGCTGCGCCGGCTCGAGGCCTTGCTTTGCATCGCCGACACACACACCTCGCTGATCATCTCGGGGACTGGCGACGTCGTCGAGCCCGAGCACGACCTGATGGCCATCGGCTCCGGCGGGCCCTTCGCCCAGGCCGCCGCGCGGGCCATGCTCGAGACGACCGAGCTCGGCGCTCGCGACATCGTCGAGCGGGCATTGGCCATCACGGCCGATATCTGCGTCTACACCAACCACAACCTGGTGCTCGAGGAGCTGGCGGAGGGCTAATTCAGCGACCTGCGCCCGAGGCAGTCCCGGCACCCCGGATAGACCTATGTCCAACATCACCCCGCAACGCATCGTCGCCGAGCTCGACAAGCACATCGTCGGCCAGGACGAGGCCAAGCGCGCTGTCGCCATCGCCTTGCGCAATCGCTGGCGCCGGACACAAATTGCCGAGCCGATGCGCTCGGAGATCACGCCGAAGAACATTCTAATGATCGGCCCAACCGGCGTCGGCAAGACCGAGATCGCCCGCCGTCTGGCCCGCCTCGCCAACGCACCCTTTCTCAAGGTCGAGGCGAGCAAGTTCACCGAGGTCGGCTATGTCGGCCGCGATGTCGAGTCGATCGTCCGCGACCTGATCGAGATCGCCGTCAAGATGGTCCGCGAGCAGGAAATGGCGCGCCTCGCGGGCGCCGCCGAGGCGGCCGCCGAGGAGCGGGTCCTCGACATCCTGATCCCGCCGCCGTCGAGCTTCGAGCAGGATAGCCAGACCAAAGGTGCGTCGACGAGCACCCGGGAGAAGTTCCGCGAGCGGCTGCGCGCCGGCACCTTGGACGACCGCGAGATCGAGGTGCAGGTCAGCGCCTCCCCGCTCGGCGTCGAGATCATGGCGCCGCCGGGCATGGAGGAGATGACGAGTCAGCTGCAGAACCTCTTCCAGGACATGGGCCGCGGCCGCACCAAGCGGCGCAAGCTCAAGATCCGCGAAGCGTTGAAGGTCCTGCAGGATGAGGAGGCAGCGAAGCGCCTCAATGAGGAAGACATCAAGCTGCGCGCCGTCGAGATGGTCGAGCAGACCGGCATCGTCTTCCTCGACGAGATCGACAAGGTCACCGGGCGCACCGAGCGCGCCGGCGGCGCCGACGTCTCGCGCGAGGGCGTGCAGCGGGACCTGCTGCCGCTGGTCGAGGGGACCACCGTCTCGACCAAGTACGGCATGGTCCGCACCGACCACATCCTCTTCATCGCCTCGGGGGCCTTCCACCTCGCCAAGCCCTCGGACCTGATCCCGGAGCTGCAGGGGCGCCTGCCGATCCGCGTCGAGCTCAAGGCACTGACCACCGAGGACTTCGTGCGCATCCTGACCGAGCCGGACGCCTCTCTGACAGACCAGTACCACGCCCTGCTCGGCACCGAAGGGGTCAAGCTCGAATTCACCGAGGACGGGTTGCAGCGCCTCGCGGAGGTCGCCTGGCAGGTCAACGAGCGCACCGAGAACATCGGCGCGCGCCGGCTGCACACCGTCATGGAGCGGCTGCTCGAGGACGTCTCCTTCAACGCCTCCGAGCTCGACCGCGTGACGATCACGGTCACCGGCGAGTACGTGGACCAGAACCTATCCCAACTCGCAGCCGATGAGGATCTCTCGCGCTACATATTGTGATGACCGCCGACCATCGCAGCGAGGGCCGACCAGGGTACGACCGGGACCTCGCCGCGCTGCTGCAGGCCAATTACCGCGAGGCAGCCAGGGCGGCGGACAGCCTCAGGGTCTCGTTGCGCCGTACCCAAACCCTATTCCCAATCGCTGCCCAGACCCTCGAATCGCTCGATGAGGAAGCGAAAGAGCGGGCTGAGGCGTTGAATTTGGCACAGACGGGTGCGATCGGATTGATTGAAACCTTGGCTCGTCTGCGCGCCTATGCAGTCGGTCACATCGGCCTGCCACCGGACACCTTGCCGCTGGTGTGAGACTAGAGCCAGAGACGCTGCCGCCACTCGTCGCCGCGATCCGCACAGTGTTCGGGTCCGATGCCGAAGTCTGGCTGTTCGGGTCACGCGCAGACGACTCCCAGCGAGGCGGCGACATCGATCTGTATATCGAAACCGACATAGAGACCCATCTCGTCGCGCGTCGCGCGCAGCTCCTCGTTGCGCTAACAGGCTTGTTTGGCGACCGCAAGGTCGACATCGTGGTCCGACCCCGCACGCGGCGACCTGCTCCGATCCACCGCATCGCACGGCGTCAAGGGGTTCGCCTGACGGAGCGAGCGACCCCTGGGCACGAAACCCGAGAGCATCCGACGAACTGATACGCTGGGGCCGCTCAGGCGGAAACCAGCGGCTTGCGGCCCGAGGCCAACACATAGTCGAGCCCAGCGAATACCGTCGACGGGTCGAATTTGAGGGCGACGCGGACCGAGAGCCGGATCAGCGGGTGAAGCCGCGCGACCGCCTCCGGATGGCGCCCAAGATACTCGTGCAGGGGCGGATAGACCTGCTCGCGGATCGAGGTCACCTGGGCGTCGGCGAAGCCGGCGCCGGCGAGCTTATCGGCATATTCGGGTCGGGTGTAGGCATTCGCAGCGGGGATGACGAACTTGCCCGAGGCCTGGCGCCAAGACCAGCGCTGCGCCAAGCGCTCGCCAAGGCTCTGCGCGCGCGGCATCGGGATGATATCCGCTGCCACCAGCCGTCCGCCCGGGCGCAGGACGCGGTAGGCCTCCTCGAAGAACCGTTCGCGGGTGTCGAAGTGAAAGGCGCTCTCGAGCGCGACGACCTTATCGACGCTATCCGCCTCCAACGGCATCTGCGTCGCCGAACCGACCCGCAGATCGATGCGGTCGGCCAGATCGAGCTCCGCAACCCGCCGGCGGGCACGCTCGACCTGCGAGGCCGTGACATTCAGGCCAATGATCGCGCGCGGGCGATAGGCCCGCGCCCAGAAGATATCCTGATCGGCGAAGCCGAAGCCTACATCGAGCACCTCGTCGTGGGCGTCCATGTGAGCCGCATCGCCCACCAGTCCGGCGAGGGCCTCGCTAGCCTCGTCGAGCGTCTCGGCGCGCTCCCAATACCCGAGGTTTAGGTAAAGGCCATTTTGGGTGGCCGAGCGATCGGCAAGCAGGTCGTAAACATTGGTGACGCCGAAACCATGGAGCGGATTCAAAAGCCAGTTCAGGTAATGGAGGCCTTCCCGTAAGGAGAATCGCGGAGCTGTCGCGTCGGGCATTGAGTCGTTCCCACAGATTTCGATATCTGAAAGGAAAGTGGAGTCTAACTAGCCTTATCTCATCCCCTTCGACACAGCGAATGTTCCAGCAACGGCCAAGTATCGGGTCACTTGCCAAGGTTAAGACCGCGACGCTGCTTAGCCAGCTCCGCGGCCTCGTCTTCAGGATAGATCGTCGGCTAAGGCGTTGATGCTAAGGCCATAGCCGCGTCAGCGATATATTGCGTGGCCTCAACCGATTAGCGCCGTTCCCCGCAAAAGCCATCATAGAAGGCATCGTTTGGCCGCTCCCTCGGCCCACCACAGAACTCATCCACCGCGTCCTCAGCGGCTTGCTGGGATTGCCGCAGCTGATTGCGCATTACCGCCCGCAGCCCCGGCTCGGCCGCGTAGGCGAGGGCGTTGGCGATCAGCAGGTCGTTGTCTGTCTCGTCGCGGTCCCAAGACCCATTGAAGGCGTTTCTGGATAAGGGGTATAAGTTCAGGCCGACCACCGTCCCTGCAGACGAAGGGGTCACGACACCGGCCAGCGGTTCGCCGTTGCTCCAATCAGCGACCTGGCTAGCGCTCTGTGCGAAATCCATATCGTGGTGGTCATTTCGCACGCCACCGTTGACGACGTTCACGCCGTACAGCAGAGGATGCGATGGATCCAATGCAACGAGACTGAGTTGCGTTGCCGACTGAGCGAACGGACCCAAGGCAAACGGAAGATACCCGTCTGCGACGACACGCCCACCGACGCCGAACCCAGCGGTTGGATCGTAAGAGGTCATAGCCACCACCAGCCCCCCGCCTGCGTCGACGTAGTCTGCCAGGGCATCACCAATCGCTTGCGGATTCGCAACAGTTGCATCGGTGTACAGAAGTACGGCATCGTAGGCCGCCAAATCGATCGGATCAAGGCTTGAGCCGTCAATGCGGACGGCGTCCACCGCGTCAAAGACGCCGGCGCCCTCAACACTTGCCTTGACGTCGTCGAGTCCCGTTTGATTCGACGTAACGCCATAGATCGCAACGCTGCTCGCCGCAGCCGGAGCCACGCTGAAAGCGGACAGCACGAACAGACTAAGCAGCCCCCGAAGAATCACGCCCATTTGATCTTCCTCCCACAGTTTTCAAAAACGGCTGCCGACGCCAAGCGCGGCAATTTTGATACGCTTCTACACTTTTGCCACATTCTGCCCTCGCGCGCAAGTAGCCGAGAGCCGCCTGGCCCAGCAACAAGCATTCGTCTTATACAGAAGCAACATGAATCATTGTAGTGTAGACGGCTAAAGCGGATTCGCTTCGCTAATCGCGACTCGGCTCAGAGTGTGCCCAAACCCCGTCCTCGAACCCACCGCGGCGAAATCCATCTCATTAAAGATATTCCAATTGCGCCAACATCCGCGCGACCACCGCCTCCACTTCCTGAACCAAGTCGGTTTCCTCACCGGAAGCGTTCGCCTTCAATGCTCGGGTGCCGAGATCGATGCGCGCCCCCGCGAGTGACTCGTAGCGCCCGACCAAGCTCTCATCCGGGCTTACCCCAAGGAAGGGGAGAAGCTTGCTCAGTTGGTCGATCGGATCGGCGACTAGATCTTCGAAGCGAATCTCGAGATAGTCTTCTTCGTGGCCGCGCACTGCGCTGCGGCTATCCTCGATGAGGCCGGCCCACCAGCGCGCCATTTCGCTGGCAGGTCCCCACCCGAGGCGCGCCGCTGAGACGGCCACCTCCCGCCCGTCGCGAATCAGGTGCACAATCTTGCATTTGCCAAGGCACTGCCGCAGCTCGGCTGCAAAGCGCGGTATCTCCGGCGTCTTGTTGATCCACAAGCCGCCACCGAGGCGTTGCGCGTGGAGTGCGCCGAGCTCGCGAATCAGCCCACCGGTGTGTCGCGCAACCGTCTCCAGCCTCACCCCGTCCTTGGCGATCTGCGACTGCCAGTTCGCCAGCGCCCGATCGAATTCCGCGAGCGAATAGGCGACGCAGTCTGCACCGATCGGGTAGCGTTCGTGATTCGCCTTGCCCGATTGCACCTTTCCGTCGATCCGGTCGGCCGTAAAACGACCATGCCAAGACATCCGCGCCGCCACGGCCTCTAAGGTGAAACCGGCCGGGTCACGCGGGTTGATCAACGCGCTCTCCATTGCAAGGGTTTGCGGCGAGGCGAGGATACGCACCCACCGCAGGGCCTCGACCAGGCATTTCGTCTCGAACCAGGGCGCGACATCGGGATGCAGCCCCAGAAGATTGATCAGCAGGGTGCTCCCACTGCGAAACCCACCGACGAACACACCGCCGCCCGTCATGTCCTCACCCTCCTTCATCTGAAGTCCGTATCGCCGGACATCAGCCACCAGCGGCCGGTGATCTCTGCAGGGGAGGGCCCGGCGGTGTGGATACTCGTCGGGATGCAGACATCCGGATCCGTCTCGCTGGCGCCGTTCGTGTCCAAGTAGCTCGCACAGCGGCTGCTCGCCCAACAGAAGAGTTGCGGCCGCGCGGCGCGCCCGGCCGCCTCGCGCGCAGCCGCGACGAGACTTTCAAGGCGGGCCGGCGGAGCGATCACGTCCATGAGCTCGGCGCGATCGTCGTGCAGCCGCAGGACGATCACGCCCAACGCTCGCCGCCAGGTCGGCGTCCGGATGAGTAGGACCCGGTAGTCGTGCTCCGGGTGGCGCAGGTAGCGGTAGCGAACCCAGGCGTAATCGCGCACGCCGACGATGGCCTCGCCGAGCGCGCCCGCCATTGCGCTCCATAAGCGATCCACCAGCCGTGAAGCCTGCGCCGCTGAGCGCTGCGCCAGGTCCTCAAACGCCCACCGTGCGCGCTCGCCCGTTACCGCGGGCCAGCTCAGCTCTGTGATGCGATCCACGCTGGCGTAGAGGCCCAGGCGCTCGGCCACCCGAAAGGCACGATGGTTCGGAAATCCATAACCGATCAGATGCTTGCTGCCATAGCCGCAGCAGGCCTCCGGCATGCTGGCCGCGGTCAGAAAGAAGGCGCCGCGCCGGGTCAGCACGCCCCGGTCGCCGGGCTCGACCATGACGTCGGCCACCTGCGCTGCCCGCTCGGGCCGCCCCAAGTAGCGAACCGATCGGGTCAGTACGCCGTAATGGCCGACGACCTCACCATCGCGAATCGCCAGGGCCCCCTGGCCGCGCCCACCACCGTACTTCCAGCGCCACAGGGCCTCACTCATCGCGTGACCGAAGACGCGCGCGAAGAGCGCGCGGACCTCGGCCAGACGGTGCGGCTCCTGCCAGGTCACCCGCCAGCGGCGCACCGCGGGCTCGCGGCGAAAGGCCAGGAGAAGGCCCCTTGGTACACAAGCAACGCCGTCCCCGCGCGGCGGCCAGGGCAGGCTGACCGGCAACTCGGCCTCCACCGCGAACCCGGCCCGCGACGCCAGGCTTTGCAGCTGATCGACGCTGAGATGGCCGTCCCCGGGCTCGCCGCGCCGCCGCCAAAAGTAGTCCAGCAATAGGAGCCGCCCGGCGCCATTCAGTTCGCGGTATGCGCGCCCGAACAACACCAGCATGTCGCGCGCATGGGCCGTTCCGAAATACAGGAGTCGCTCGAGGGTCGCGGCGGGCGGCTCCGCATGCGGCTCGCCCGCCTCCCATGCCCCGGGCGGAATTCGCGGGACGGCGACCAGCTCGGCACCCAGGTCATGCAGGGCCGGTAGCAGCGGCGCAAGCCCTGCATCGAGCACGACCCGAACCCGACCGCCGTGCTCTGGCACAAGCCATTCCGCGAGCGGTTCTTCCCATCCGGGCAAGGCCGACGCGCTGGCGCCCGAATCACCCATCGTCTGGTCCGACTTGCCATTGCCGCGGCAGCGAGACCAGCCCCTGCTCGAGCCCCTTTTGCGCGACCTGAAGCTCTGCAACCATCAGGGCCTTGTCGTAGCAGTGGATGGCGTGTTCGCACAGTAGATACACGTTGACGACATAGGTCCCCTTCAGCAACGCGAGCCGCGGAAAGCACAGCCCGACGCGGCCGCGGCCATTCGCGCCCCGGTCAAGCACGACGCCGTCGTTGCGGCTGCCCGCGCTGCAAACGACTTGCCCGTCTGTGCGGGCGATCGTCGCCGCGAGCGTCGGGTTCGCAATCGAACTGTCCGCAACGAACTCGCACTGGATCTCCAGATCGCTCTCGCCGGTACGCAGGGTCAGCCGGGGCCCGACGACGCCATCGGCGCTGATCTTCACGCGGTGCAGGCGCGCGGGACGACGACCGGACGACGGCGGCGGGCCCGCTTCCGGCTCGGGCGGCGCTGCGACCGCCTCGACGGCCGCAACGGGCTCCTGCGGCCGGCTCTTGCCATCGAGGAAATCGTTGTAGGCGGCGACCACCGCCGCGGGCTCGCCGTCGCCTCGCACCGCACCGCGGTCCAGCCAGACGACGCGGTCGCAGATGGCCTCGACCTGGTAGAGCGAGTGCGAACAGAAGAGGATGGTGCGCCCCGCGGCCTTGAACTGCATGATGCGGTCGAAAGACTTGCGGGCGAAGGCGCCGTCGCCGACCGACAGGGCCTCGTCGATCAGCAGGATGTCGGGCTCGACGCAGGTCGCGACCGCAAACGCCAAGCGCATGAACATGCCGGACGAGTAGGTCTTCAACGGCTGATCCATGAAGTCGCCGATCCCGGCGAAGGCGGTGATCTCCTGGTAGCGCGAGCGCATCTCCTCGCGCGGCACGCCCATGATCGCGCCCTTCAGGAAGACGTTGTCGCGGCCGGTCATATCGGGATGAAAACCGCCGCCCAACTCGAGCAGGGCACCCACCGAACCGGCAACCCTAACCTCGCCGGTGGACGGCGACAGGGTCGCCGCGATCAGCTTGAGCAGCGTGCTCTTGCCCGCGCCGTTGCTGCCGATCAGGCCCAGCACCTGCCCCTTGGGCACCTCGAGATCGGTCGGGCGCAGCGCGTCGATCTCGCGACGGCGCGGACGCTTGGTCAGGATCTCGAGCAGCCGGTCGAACGGATGGGAGTAGATCGCATAGGTGCGGCCCGCACCCGCGAGGCGGATCGCCGTCACAGCGCCTCCCGGATGTGCGGCGTGGCGCGATGGAAGAGCACCCAAGCCGGCCCGAGCAGCACCAGCCAGACCGCCAAAGGCCGCAGCACATTACCAAGCCCGGCCTCGGTACCCTGCAGGACCCCGTGCACACTGGCCATAAGGTCGGCGAAGGGATTCAAGATCATCCAGTCCTGCGCGCGCTCCGGCAGCATCTCCGGCATGTAGAGGATTGGCGTCAGATAGAAGACGATGGTGATGAGAAAGGGAACCGCCTGGGCCAGGTCGCGCACGAAGACACCGACCAGCGAGAGCAAATAGCAGACCGGCATCAGCCACAGCATGAGGGCGACGATCACCAGGGGCGCGGCCGCGGCGCTCGCCGGCCCCTCCAGCACAAGCATAACGAGGGTGTAGACGACGCCATAAATGGCGCCTGCCACGAGCGGCGGCAGCAGCGGCAGCAGCGGCAGCGGGAAGACGGCCCGGGCATAGAGGGGCGCGAACTCGCCCATTAAGTAGACCGAGCGATTCATCGCATCGGCCATCATCTGCCAGGGAATCATGCCGGCCAGGAAATAGTGCAGAAAGGGCACCGCGCCGGGGAAACGCACCCGCAGCACGAAGTCCAGCAGGAACCAGAAGGCCACGACCTGCAGGGCCGGCTGGACGAACATCCAGAGGCCGCCGAACAGCGTGCCCGAAGTACGCACGGCCATGTCGCGCCGAAACAACACCCCGAGCAGGTCGCGCTCGCGCCAGAGCACGCCGAGCGGCCCCAGCAGACCCTGCCCGGTCCGCGTCACGAGGCGCATTAAGGATTCGGTAAGCACGACAGCAACAGACGGAGGCAGCGCAGCGACAGGGTCCTCGCAAGGCGCGCCGCCGCGGCGGCGCCGGCCACCACGCCGCGCGCGGAGGTCAGCGTCCTAGTAGCGCAGAAAACGCGTCTTCGCCGGGCCCTGGTAGACCGCATACCAGTCATCACCGACCCAGACCCACTCCATGGGCACGAGGTCCTCCCGGGGGTCCATCTCGAATTCCTGCCCCTTGATCTGCGTCGGCTTGACCTCGACCCGAACTCGGGTCACGACGCCGGCGATGTTCCCCTGGATCTTCGCACCCTTGACCTCGTAATCCAGGTATTGAAGTCGCTGTTGGCTCGAAGCGAAGTTACCCCGTTCAATGCGGCTACGCAGCCCCGGATCGAAGTAATCGAAGACCTTGGCATGCTCGCCTTGCTTGCGCAGCGACCAGAAGGCCTCGACGCGCTCTCGCAGCCGCTCCTTCTTCGTCTCGAGTGGGACCTCGTCATAGGGCGGGAGATTCGCGATGCCTTTTTCCCCAATCTCCAGCGCCGTGTAATGCAGCGCGCGCTCGCTGCGCGCGTCGTCCTCGAAGCGGTCGAAGAACAGCAAGACATCGCCCTCCTCGTCCACGGCCAGCCGCGGAAACGTCAGCAAGGCTTGACCTGGATCGCCCACGGGCCGCGGCTCGGACCATTCCTTACCGCCCCCCTCTGAGTAGCTGACGTAGATGTTGGCGCGGATGTCGCGGTAGTCCTCCCAGGCCGCCAAGAGGCCGCCACCCTCGACCGCCACGATCTTCCCGTTCAACGCCGCCGTCAGGTCGTGTGGCTTGCCGGCGTCGAGCCGCACCGGC
>JGI12048J13642_10883534_pt1 | contig 14524 bp, 12 predicted proteins | sample ElkSlonscriptome_16_FD_13642 | JGI IMG/M metagenome (IMG submission 13642)
CCGCCAGGAGCTGGAGCGGGCCCATCCGGAGCTGGAGGAGCGGGTGGCGCGGATCCGGAGGGCCGAGGCCCAGGGCGAGTCGTGGACCCGGGACGACGATGCGCTGGTGGCGGCGCGGAGTCGGGGGGACGCCCTCACCCGGAGCATCGAAGAGCTCACCCGGACCTCCGAGCGCCTGGACCAGGAGCTCCGTCGGGGCATGGAGAAGGAGACGGTGGACGCCGTGGACAGCGAGATCGCCACCCTCGAGGCGGAGGTCTCCCGGCTCCTGGACGAACGGGACCGCCGGTGGATCCTGGCGCACCTCGTGCGGGAGGCCGACCGGGCCTTCCGGGAGGAGCACCAGCCCGACCTCCTGCGGCGCGCGGGCCGCTACCTCTCCACGGTCACAGGAGGACGATATCGACGCCTGGTGGCCGACGACGGCTCCGCCGAGCACCGCTTCCACCTGGTGGGCGGGGACCGGGACGACCACACACCTCTGGCTCCCCCTCTTTCCACCGGGACGCTGGAGCAGGCCTACCTTTCCCTCCGCCTGGCCATCGTGGACCACCTGGACGAGGGCCAGGAGCGGCTCCCGCTTCTGGTGGACGAGGCGCTCGTGAACTGGGACGCCCGGCGTCGGGCCCGGGGCTGGGATCTCCTGCAGGAGGTGGCGGAGCGGCGCCAGGTCTTCGTCTTCACCTGCCACGCCCCCATGGTGGAGGAACTGGCCCGGAGGGGGGCCCGTACCCTGGAGCTGGCAGGGTCCACCGACCTCGGGACGTGAGCTCCCACCGTCCGGAGCACCCGCTGGCCATGGTTCGCAGCGGGCTGCCGCCTGGAGGGGACCACCCCACCTTCCTCCTGCTGCACGGCTACGCAGGATCCCGCTTCTCCTGGCGCCATTGGATGGCCCACCTCGAGGCTCGTGGCTCGGTGGTGGCGGTGGACCTGAAGGGCTTCGGGGCCGCCGCCCGACCGGACGACGGGGCCTACGGGCCGCACGACCAGGCGGCCCTGGTCCACGCCCTCATCCGGCGGGAGGGGCTGGAGCGGCTCACCCTGGTGGGCCACTCGCTGGGCGGGGGCATCGCCCTCCTCGCGGCCCTCCGCCTTCGGGACGGGGCCGCCGGTGGCCTGGGCGACTCGCCCCTTCGTCGACTCGTGCTCCTGTCGGCGGCCGCCTACCCCCAGAAGCTTCCCCCCCTGGTCCACCTCTCCCGCTGGCCCGGCCTTTCCAGCGCGGGCATGCGACTCCTGGGGATGGAAACCATCGTCCGGTGGACCCTCCGCTCCATCGTCCACGACCCTGACGGCGTCACCCAGGAGCAGGTGCGGGGCTACGCGGAGCCACTGGAGGACGAGACGGCGCAGCGGGCGCTCGTGGACGTGGGCGCCCGCATCGTCCCGCTGGACCTCGCCGCCGTCACCGCCCGCTATCCCGAGATCGACGTGCCATCCCTTCTCCTCTGGGGTGCTTCCGACCGGGTCGTGCCCACGAGCGTCGGCAGGCAGCTCCACCAGGCCCTTCCCGACAGCCGACTGGAGATCCTGGATCGGTGCGGCCACCTCCCGGCGGAGGAGCACCCCGAAGCTTCGTGGGCCCGGGTGGCCGCCTTCCTGGACGCTACCTGAGACGCTCCCGGATCAGCGTCCAGAGCATCTTGAGGCCTACCCGCACCGAGATACCCAGCGACCCGGAGATCTTGGACTCCCCCGCCACCCGGTCCGCGTGGGGCATCCCTTGCTCGACGATGGCCAGCCCCGCCCGGAGGGCCCGGATCTGCATCTGGAGGGTCCAGCCCCAGGTGCGATCGTCCATCTCCAGCGACTGCAGGGCCTGGAAGGAGATCGCTCGGAAGGGAGGTAGGTCCGCGAAGCGGCGCCCGAAGAGGAGCGCGGTAAGGCTCAGCACCAGGCGGTTGCCGAATCGGGCGTGGGGGAGGATGGTCCCTACATGCCCGCCCACACTCTGACGAACCCCCAGCACCAGACCGGCCCGCGCCCCCCCGCCTTCGGCGACGAGGGGCGCCACGAGGTCGGCCAGCAGCCCCGGGTCGTCGCTCCCGTCGGCGTCCAGGAAGGCGAGGACCTCCGGGGGCCGTCCCTGGTTCGCCAGATGACGGAGTCCACGAAGGCAGGCGGCCCCGTAGCCCCGCTCCGCCTCGTGCACCACCTCGGCTCCGGCGGACCGCGCCAGCGCCACCGTCCCGTCGGTGGACCCGTTGTCCACCACGACCACCCGGTCCACCCAGCCGGGGATGCGCCGGAGCTGGACCGGAAGGGCGTCCTCCTCGTCCAGGGCGGGGATGAGGACCGCCACGCGGAGGCCGCCGGGTGAACCCCCTGGAACCGGCCTCGTCACCGGGCCCTCCCCACCGGGAGCCGGCGTCCGGAACGGGCCCTGCCCACGATCTCCGTCCGCCGGCCTGGCGGACCCTCCTCCCTGCCGGGATCCTGCAGCTCGGGCTCCTGGCGGCGCTGGGATGGTGGCCGGGCGGGACCCTTCCCTGGCCCGGTCTCGTGCTCTTCCTCGGCGCCTTCGGCGTCTACCTCTGGACCGCCGCCCGCCTCCTTCGCCTCCAGGGCGGCACGCGCCTCATCTGGTGGTTCGCCGTCGCCCTGCGGCTGGTCTTCGTCCCGCTGGAGCCCACCCTGTCCGACGACGTCTACCGGTACCTCTGGGACGGGCGGGTGCAGGCCGCCGGGATCAACCCGTACCTCCATGCGCCCTCGGCTCCGGAGCTGCAGGAGATGCGTGCGCCCTGGCACGACCGCATCAACAACCCCGATGTGCCCACCATCTATCCCCCGGCAGCCCAGCTCCTCTTCCTGGCCCTGGCGCTGGCGGGTGGCACCATCCTCCAGGCGAAGCTCCTCTTCCTGGGCTTCGACCTGGCCACGGGGTGGGTGCTGGGGCTGGTGGCGGGGCGCACCCGACGAAGTCGCCGCCTCACCTGGCTCCTCTACCTGTGGTCGCCGCTCCTGGTGGTGGAGGTGGCCTGGAGCGCCCATCTGGAGCCGGTGGGACTGCTGGGGTTGGCGCTCCTCCTCCTGCTGGTCCACCGGAAGCTCGCCGCCGGCGCCGCCCTCGCCCTGGCGGTCCTGACCAAGCTGGCGCCGGCCGCTGCCCTCCCGCCCCTCACCCGACACCTGGGCGGACGCTTCGCCGCCGCCTTTCTGGCGGTGGTGGCCCTCCTCTACCTGCCCTACCTGGGGGCCGGAGGAGCGCTCTGGACGGGCCTGGGGACCTACGCCGAACATTGGCGGTTCATGGAGGGACCCTTCGTCCTGCTCGAGGCCGTCGTACCCGAAGGTCGGAGGTCGCGGATGGTGGCCGGTGGGCTGGTCCTGGCGGCGGTGGCGGGCACCACCTGGGGGCGGTTCACTCCGGAGCGGGCGCTCCTCTGGGTCCTGGGGGCCGGGATGCTCCTCACGCCGACCCTCCATCCCTGGTACGTGCTCTGGATGCTGCCCATGGCGGCCCTCCGCGCGAGCCGGCCCTGGATCCTGCTAAGCGGCCTCGCATTCCTCGGCTACTTCGGCCTGGACACCTACCAGGCCACCGGGATCTGGCCGCAGCCGCCCTGGCTCCGGGGGCTTCTCTGGCTGCCGGTCCTGGGACTCCTGGTGTGGGAGGGCCTCGCCGCCAGTGGCCGCCGCTCCTCCGGCGTACTGCCCGAAGCGAGCGCCTGAGGAGACCTGAAGGCCTTCCACCGCCAGGAGCCCGAAACCCGCAAGGAAGAGGCCGATGAAGGGGAGAGACGCCCAGTAGCCCAGCACGGCCGCCCCGACACCGTAGGCCGCCATGAGGAGGGCCAGGCCCAGGCGGAGCAGGAGGTCGGAGCCGGGTCGCTCGTAGGTGGAGCGGGCCAGGGCGCCGCGCTTCGGCGTACGCTCGAAGGGGTCGTGCCGGCGCCGGAGGCCCCGCAGAACCGCCCGGGACACCGGAACGGAGAGCCCGATCCCCAGCGCCAGAGTCCGCGCCACCCCGGGCACGATCCGCCGCCACTCCATTCCCCGTCGTCTGCCGGCCGCTCCGTAGAAGCAGAGGAAGGGGACCGTCGCCGCGGTGAAGACCGCCAGGTCCAGAGCCAGCCAGGCGTCGAGCCCCAACGAGCGGCGGGCCACCGCCGAGGGCAGGAGGAGGAGGGCCAGGAGGACGGTGAGGGGGTGGGCGAGGTGGCCGCAGAGGTGGACGACCGCCTCCAGCTTCACCGGGAGCCGATGGTCCCCGGCGAGGAGGTCGGGGAGGATCTTCCGGGCCGTCTGAATCCCCCCCTGGGCCCAGCGTCTCTGCTGGGTTTCCAGGGCGGCGGGGGTGGAGGGGAGCTCGGCCGGGACCCCGACGTCGTCCAGGTAGACGAAGCGCCACCCGGCCATCTGGGCCCGATAGCTCAGGTCCAGGTCCTCGGTGAGGGTGTCGGACTGCCAGCCACCGGCCTCCTCGAGGCACGAGCGTCGCCACATCCCGGCCGTGCCGTTGAAGTTGAAGAAGCGGCCGGCGGCATAGCGGCCGCCCTGCTCGTAGAAGAAGTGCCCATCCAGGAGGAAGGCCTGCGCCCGGGTGAGCCAGCTCTCCCCCCGATTCAGGTGGTCCCACCGTGCCTGGACCATCCCCACCTCGGGATCCCGGAAGGCGGGAAGGAGGCGGAGCACCAGGTCCGGGGTGGGCACGAAATCGGCGTCCAACACCAGAAAGAAGGTGCCCCGGGCCCGGGCCGCCCCGTGGGCCAGGGCGCCCGCCTTGAAGCCCTCCCGAGCCGGCCGACGGATGTGGTGGATCTCCACGCCCCGCGCCTGCCAGCGTCGACACCTCTCCGCGGCGAGACGGGTCGTCTCGTCGTCGGAGTCGTCCAGGAGTTGGATCTCCAGGAGTTCCCGCGGATAGTCCAACGAGCATGCCGCGTCGATGAGGCGTTCCACCACGTGGCGCTCGTCGTAGACCGGTAGCTGCACCGTCACCCGGGGCAGCTCCTCCGGACCCAGCGGTTCCCGGGACTCCGCCGCCGCCCGCTCCTCCAGCCCTCGCCGACGGGCCAGGAGGAGCCAGCTCCGGTGGCTGGCGAAGGGGAGCAGGCCCAGGAGGACCGCTCCGGTGAGGACCAGGACGAGGGTGGCGACGAGAGGACTCATGGGCTGTCCGTCCAACGCTCGCCCATCCCGGACGGTTCCCGCATGCGGTCGGGCCTCAGCCGCCGTCGCGGATGTCCGCCTCCCAGCTCACCGCCACCGCACCCCTGAGCGACTGCGCCGTCGGGCACTTCTCCACGTGGGTTTCGAGCGCCCGGTCCACCTTGGTGCGATCCGCCCCCTCGGGGAGCTCCAGCGTGTAATGCATCCGGATCTCCGTGAGGAGAGGAATCCGGTCCACCATCTCGTTCACCCCTTCGGCCGTGGCCGACAGAGCGTCCTGATCCAGCGAAATCCCGCGCACCTCCAGTGCGCCGTTGAGGGTCCCGAGTAGTCACCCGGCGGCGGCAGCCACCAGGTAGTCCACAGGGAGCGGGAGGTTGGGCTGGGATTCCAGGCCGTAGTGGGACTTCACGGGGCCGTGGACCCCGAGTTCCAGGGTGGTGCCGTCGTGGAGGGTCGCCCGGCGGTGCACGCCGTCGATCTTGTTCACGCCGGCTTTCGCCACGTAGAAGGGTTCGCTCATGCGGGTCTCTCAGGATCCAGGGTCATCGTCACCGAAGGCCTCCTCGAAGGGGTCGGGCTCTCCGAGCTCGAAGCCGGGACAGCGCAGGACCGGAACGGGAGGATAGCGCGGGAAGCGGTCGTCGTCCTTGGACCGCTCGCATAGATAAAAACGGGATCCGCGCCGATTCACCACCAGACGTTGGTGACGACACCGGCCGCAGAGGCCCGGAGGGGGGGCTTGCGGCCTGCCCCCGCGCCCCACCCCGCTCATCGTGCCCCGCCGCGCACACCCAGGAAGGCCACGTGCCGTCCGGCGTCGCCTCCACGGTGGGAGAAGAAGAGGTCGTCGGAGCCGCACCGCGTGCAGTGGCCAGAGCGGGTGATCTCCCCCATCGGGACTCCCGCCGCCTCCGCCCGCACCGCCAGGGCACCCTTCAGGTCCATCGGCGTCGGCGCCTCGGGTTCGGGGAGCCCCAGCGCCCGAAACACCTCCGGTCCCACCTCGTAGCAGGCACCGCAGATGGACGGTCCCAGGTGCAGGACCACCTCGGCGGGATCCACACGGAAGCGCTCTGCCAGCACCTCCAGCCCGCGCTCCAGGATGCCCGCCGCCGCACCCCGCCAGCCGGCGTGAAGGAGGGCCACCACGCGGCGCTCCGGCGCCACCACGAACACGGGCACGCAGTCCGCCAGACCCACGGCGAGGAGCACGCCGGGGTCGCCGGTGACGTGGCCGTCGCAAGGATCGGTGACGACGAGCCCCGGAGGCCCGGCCGCATGGACCCGGACGGCGGCGGCGTGCGGCTGGGGCGCGTGAACCGCACGACCCACCGCCACCACCTCCCGGAGCTTCGCCCAGCCTTTCTGCACCCTCCGCGAGGGCGAGGCGTCGGCAAAGAGCCCCAGGTCGAAGGGGTCGCCGCAGTGCCGGCGGACGGTGGTGCCCTGGACGAGCCAGGGGAAGCGCGAGAGCCAGTCCGGATGCACCCGTGCGGGCCAGGGCTCTCGGGCCGTCTCGAGGACGGTCCGGACGTCGGGGTGGGTCACGGGATTTCTTCTCTCCAAACCAGAGGGCCTTTCCCATAGTTTACATGTCCGCCCCCGGCACCGGTGAAGCGCACCTCCCAGCCACTCATGAGCGAACCTCTCTTCGACAGCCAGAACGCCGCCTACGCCCAGGAAATGTTCGAGCAGTACGCCCGGGATCCAGCCTCGGTCCCGGACTCCTGGAGGCAGTACTTCGAGGACGGCGGGGCCCGCGCCACCGGCGATGGCCTCTTCGTGCCCGAGCAGCTCAACGGCACCCGGGGAGGCACCACGGCCGCACCGGCCCCCTCCCCCACCGAAGGCACGCCCTCGCCTCCCGATCTCCGGGAGGTGGTGGCGAGTTCGGAGAAGGGTGACCAGGCCGTCCGGGAAGCGCTCCCCGTCGTCTCGCGGGCCGCGGCGCTGATCCAGGCCTTCCGGGACCACGGCCACCAGTTGGCCCACCTGGACCCGCTGGGAACGGCTCCCGCCGGGCATCCCCAGCTCACGCCCTCCTTCTTCGGGACCTCCATGGAGGAGCTGGAGCACCTTCCCGCCTCGCTCCTCCTGGAGGACGACGGGGACCGGTCGGTGGCAGACGTCCTCAACGAACTCCGGGAAATCTACGCCGGTACCATCGGCTACGAGTTCGAGCACCTGGACGACCACGTGAAGGTGGACTGGCTCTGGACCCATGTGGAGGACGAGACCCACGACCCCGAGCTGACGCCGGACGAACGCACCCGCCTGCTTCGCCGCCTGAGTGAGGTCGAAGGTCTGGAGCAGTTCCTGCACCGGGCCTACCTGGGCCAGAAGCGGTTCAGCGTCGAGGGCGACGACATGCTCGTCCCCATGCTGGACCTGGCGCTGGAGGAATCCCTTCGGAACGGGGCCCACGAGGCCGTGCTTGGCATGGCCCATCGCGGTCGTCTGAACGTCCTCACCCACACCCTGGGCGTCACCTACGGCGAGCTCCTGGCGGAGTTCGAGGGGGCCAGCCTTCAGGGCGGGCAGCTCGACATCGCCGGCACCGGAGACGTGAAGTACCACCACGGCGCCGAGGGCGTCCGCGAATTCGAGGGGCTGGGCAGCATCGACGTGAGCCTCATGCCCAACCCCAGCCACCTGGAGTTCGTGAACCCCGTGGTGTGCGGCTTCACCCGGGTCCATCAGTACCCCGGCGACCAGGCCGACCAGGCACCGGACCGGCGCTCCGTGGTCCCCATCCTCATGCATGGAGATGCCGCCTTCGCCGCCGAAGGCGTGGTGGCGGAGACCCTGAACATGGCCCGCCTCCAGGGCTACGACGTGGGTGGAACCATCCACATCATCGTCAACAACCAGGTGGGTTTCACCACCGACCCGGGAGAGGGCCGCAGCACGCGGTACGCCAGCGATCTCTCCAAGGGCTACGGCATTCCCGTGGTCCACGTGAACGCCGATGACCCGGAGGCCTGCCTGGCCGCGGTGCGACTCGCCATGGCCTATCGCGCCGAATTCCACGACGACTTCGTCATCGACCTGGTGGGCTACCGGCGGCACGGGCACAACGAGGGAGACGAGCCCAACTACACCCAGCCCCTCCTCTACGAGAAGATCAACGAGCACCCCACCGTGCGGACGCTCTACGCGCAGCGCTTGGTGGAGGAAGGCGTGATCTCCCAGGAGGAGGCGGACGCCATCGCCGACGAGATCGCCGACCACCTGCGGGAGGTCCAGGAGGAGATCCGGAACTCCCAGGAAGAGTTGGAGCCGGACGATCCCCTCGAGCCCCGGGAGCCTGAGGAGGAGAACATCTACCCCGAGGGGACGGGCGTCTCCTACGAACGGCTGGAGGCGGTGAACCAGGCGCTGGTCACCGTCCCCGACGACTTCGAGCCGCACCCCAAGCTCTGGCGCCAGATCGAGCGGCGGACGGCCGACTTCTCCCCCGAGAAGGAGTTGGACTGGGGCCACGCCGAGGCGCTGGGCTTCGGGTCGCTCCTGCAGGACGGCATCCCGGTACGGCTCACGGGGCAGGACGCCGAGCGCGGCACCTTCAGCCATCGCCACATGGTCATCCACGACGTGGGGGACGGGCGGGAGTACGTTCCGCTGAGCAAGGTGTCCGGGACCCGCCTGGAGGTCTTCAACTCGCCCCTCACCGAGACCGCCGTCATGGGCTTCGAGTACGGCTACTCGGTGGGCGCCGACAAGGACGTGGTGCTCTGGGAGGCCCAGTTCGGCGACTTCGTGAACGTGGCCCAGGTCATCATCGACCAGTTCCTTTCCTCGGGCCACACCAAGTGGGAGCAGGAATCCCGGTTGACCCTCCTCCTGCCCCACGGCTACGAGGGCCAGGGTCCGGAGCACTCCAGCGCACGCCTCGAGCGCTTCCTCCAGCTCTGTGCCGAGGACAACATGCGGGTGGCCTACCCCACCACTCCTTCCCAGTACTTCCACCTCCTCCGCCGCCAGGCCCTTCGTCGCCCGGAGCGCCCGTTGGTGGTGATGGCGCCCAAGAGCCTCCTTCGGCATCCCATGGCCAAGTCGCCGGTCTCGGAGGCCACCGAGGGCACCTTCAAGCACGTCCTGGACGATCCCACCGTGGAGGACCGGTCCGCCATCACCCGGATCGTCCTCTGCTCCGGGAAGGTCTACTACGACCTCCAGGGCTACGACCGCCGGGCCGAGGCCGACCAGACCGCCCTCACGCGCCTGGAGCTCCTCTATCCCTTCCCGGAGAAGGCCCTTTCGGAGCTCTTCGGCCGCTACGAGAACCTCCAGGAGATCATCTGGACCCAGGAGGAGCCGAGGAACATGGGGGCCCTCACCTTCGTCGGTCCCCGCCTCCGTGCGGTGGCTCCCCGCAGCGTGAAGATGAGCCCCGTGGCTCGGCCGGATCGCGCCAGCCCCGCGGAGGGGAAGAGCAAGTCCCACCAGGCCAACCAGGAGCGGGTGATCCTCCTGGCCCTGGGGCTCGAGGAGTCCGGGACATAGAGGCCTCCGCCCGCCGGACCGGAGGAATCCGGGTCCGGCTGCGCCGACGGCCCATCCTCGCCACCCTGGTGGCTCTGGTGGCGTCCGCAGCCTGCAGCGGAGGTGGCGACCCCGTCCCCCTGAATACGCCCCTGACCTTCGATACCGCCACGGTGGTGGTGGGCGAGGGAGCCGACACTGCGACCCTCGTGGTGGAGTTGGCCGAGTCCGACGCCCAGCGACAGTACGGGCTCTCCCGGAGGAGCGAGCTCGACCCCGGGTCCGGGATGCTCTTCGTCTTCGACTCGCTCAGGGCCGCCGAGGAGGGCTTCTGGATGTGGCGCACCGAGGTGGCGCTGGACATCGCCTACATTGGCCCCGACGGAGTGATCTCCAGCGTGGTGGCCATGGACCCCTGCGCCGACGCGGTCTACGCCGACGCATGTCCGGAGTACCCCGCCGAGGAGCCGTACCTCTGGGCCCTGGAAACGAACCAGGGGTGGTTCCAGGAGCGCGGGTACGGCACCGGAACGTCGGTCCGACTGGAACGGTAACCCTGTCGCGGGCCCTGCGGCCCGCACATGATCCAGTCCATCGGTCGGGCACTCGCCCGTCCGGCTCACACCGTATCGCCCCGACGTCCGGAGCCTTCATGATGCCCTCGAGCTCGTCCCTCGTCCGTCCCCCCCTCGCCGCCACCCTGGCGCTGAGTGCCTTCCTGGCGCTGGCCCCCGTCGATCTGGAGGCTCAGCAAGCGCCGGCGGAAGTCAACCTCGAGATCTACGACATCGTCGAGGCGTCCTCGGCAGAGCGCATCGAATCGGACATCCGGACGCTGGCGGGCTTCGGTACCCGGAACACCCTTTCCGACACCCTTTCGGAGACCCGGGGCATCGGGGCGGCGCGGCGCTGGATCAAGGACGAGATGGACCGTATCGCCGCGGACTGCGGTGGATGCATGGAGGTCTACTACGACGAGTCCATGGTCACCCCGGAGATGAGTGGACGCATCCCCGAGCCGGTGAACGTGGTGAACGTGGTGGGGATCATGCGGGGCACCGTCCACCCGGACCGGTACGTCATCATGAGCGGGGACATCGACTCCCGGGCGTCCAACGGCACCGACGGGGAGACCGACGCCCCGGGGGCCAACGACAACGCTTCAGGGATGGCGGGCGTCATCGAGGCCGCCCGGATCCTGACCCAGTACGAGTTCCCGACGAGCGTGGTGCTGGTGGGGCTCTCCGGCGAGGAGCAGGGGCTGTGGGGCGGCCAGCACATGGCCCGTCAGGCCCGGGAGGACGGCTGGCAGATCGTCGGCGTCCTCAACAACGACATGATCGGCAACATCGAAGGGATCGACGGCGTCGTCGAGAACAACACCTTCCGGGTCTTCAGCCAGCCCTTCCCGGTGACGGCCACCGAGGAGGAGATCCGGCGGTTCCGGTTCTACGGAGGGGAGGTGGACGGGCCCTCCCGGCAGCTCGCCCGCTACATCGACCGCGTCACCGAGACCTACTTCAAGAACCTCGACGCCAAGATGATCTACCGCCTGGACCGTTTCGGTCGCGGCGGGCACCACCGGCCCTTCAACGACGAGGGCTTCCCCGGGGTGCGCATCATGGAGACCCACGAGCACTACGACCGGCAGCATCAGGACATCCGCACCGAGGACGGCCGGGAGTACGGCGACGTCATCGAGGGCGTGGACTTCCACCATGCCGCCAACCTCACGGCCGTGAACGCCGCCGTGCTGGCGTCGCTGGCCTGGGCGCCGCCGGAGCCGGAGAACGTCCTCATCGGCGGGGCCGTGCGCCCCTCGACCACGCTCTCCTGGGACGCGGTGGAGGACCCGGACCTGCTGGGCTACAAGATCTACTGGCGGGACACCGACGCCCCCCAATGGGAGCATTCCCGCTTCGTAGGCGACGTGACCGAGTACACCCTCGAGAACCTCGTCATCGACAACTACCTCTTCGGGGTGGCCTCGGTGGACGCGGAAGGGAACGAGAGCCTGGTGGTCTTCCCCGGCGGGTTGCTGCCCAGAGACTAGAGGCGCCCGCGCGAACCCGGTGGCCGAGGCCCGGAGGGTACGGTGAGGGCCTCCGCGAGGCTTGGACCGGGGGACATGGTCGGCCCCCGGGACAGCGCAGCGAACCGCCCGGCGGAGTACCCCACCGCCCAGATCCGCGAAGCCGTCGAGCTGAAGCCCTCGCCACACCCTCCGAGCGCCACCCACCAGCCCCCAGCGCGTCTACCAGCGCAGCAGCACCACCCCGAAGGTCTCGTTGGACGCCACGCGCCGGTGGGCCTCGGCGGCCTCGGCGGCCGGGAGGATGGAATCGACCACGGGCCGGACCCGCCCGTCCACCAGCATGGGGACCACCTCGTCGGTGAAGGCGCGCGCCAACTCGGCCTTCTCCTCCGTCGGCCGCGCCCGCAGCACCGTGCCGCGGATGGAGCCCCGCGCCGACATCAGCGCCCGGAGGTCGATCTCGGCCCGGGGCCCCGAGGGCACCCCCACCACGATGTGGCGCCCCCGTTGAGCCAGCACCCTCTGATTCCCGGCCAGGTACGCCCCGCCCACCAGGTCCAGGATCACGTCCACGCCCCGCCCCTGGGTGCGCTCCAGCACCTGGTCGGCCCAATCGCTGTCGGCGCCGCCCACCACCGCCTCGTCCAGCCCCAGCTCCCGGGCCCGCTCCAGCTTCTCGGGCGTGCGCGAGGTACCGATGACCCGACAGCCCCAGGCCCGCGCCATCTGGAGAGCCGCCGTACCCACCCCACTCCCCACGGCGTGCACCAGGAGCGTCTCGCCCTCGGCGAGGCCCTCATGGAGTCGGATGGCGTCGTACGCCGTCAGGAAGACCTCCGGCACGGCCCCGGCCTCCTCGAGGGTGAGGTTCTCCGGAATCGGGACCAGGGTGGAGGCCGGCGTCACCACGGACTCGGCGTAGCCTCCACCCCCGACGATCCCCATGACCCGGTCGCCCTCGGCCCACCCGCCGACGCCCTTCCCCAGCGCCTGCACCGTGCCGGAGAACTCGAGCCCCGGGATCTCCTCGGGCCAGCCATCGGGGACCGGATACCGCCCACGCCGCTGGAGCAGGTCAGCCCGGTTCACACCGGAGGTGGAGACCTGCACACGGACCTCCCCCGGCCCCGGGTCCGGTCGATCCACCTCCCCCAGGCGGAGCACGTCGGGGGCGCCGGGCTCGGTGATGAGGATCGCCTGCATCGTCGCCGCCATGGTCCGTCCTGTCGTTCGCGGGTCCTGGGTCGTGGGCCTGATGCACACCCCTGGGGCATCCGGTATGTTTCGCGCCGGCCACGCTTCGCCCCGCTCCCCGTCCGGAGGCCCATGCAGCTTCCCTTCGAGCTCGACCGCCCCCTCGTCTTCTTCGACCTCGAGACCACCGGGCTCCACCTTCGCAACGACCGCATCGTGGAGCTCGCCCTCATCAAGCTGACCCCGCAGGGCGACGTCCTGGAGCGGGTTCGACGGTTCCATCCCGGCATCCCCATTCCCGCCGAAGCCACCGCCGTCCACGGCATCACCGACGCCGACGTGGCGGACAAGGCACCCTTCTGCGCCCGGGCTCGGGCCCTCCACGCCATGCTGGACGGGTGCGATCTGGGAGGCTTCAACATTCGCCGCTTCGACATCCAGATGCTCACCGAGGAGTTCAAGCGGTGCGACCTGGACTTCTCGCTGGACGGCCGCCGCATCATCGACATGCAGAACATCTTCCATCGCGAGGAGCCCCGGGACCTCTCGGCGGCGGCCCGCTTCTATCTGGACCGGGAGCACGAGGAGGCCCACACGGCCCTGGGCGACATCCGCACCTCGGCGGCGGTCCTGGGCGCCCAGCTCCAGCGCTACGCCCACCTCCCCCGGGACCTGGACGGGCTGCACGGCTACTGCGACGAGTACGCGCCCATCCTGAGCGAGGTGGACCGCTGGTTCGGTCCCGACGAGGACGGTCGGCCCTTCCGCCGCGGCAAGCATCGGGGGCAGCCCCTGGCCGAGATCGCCCGGACGGCCCCCGACTACCTCCACTGGATGCTGAGCGCCGACGACATGGACGAGGAGGTCCTCGCCCTGGTTCGTGCCGCCCTGGACGACGCCGCGGCGCCACCCCCCGAGTAGCGGCACGACCCCGTACACCCCACACTGGACGGTCCCGCCGCCGTCCGTCGTTCCGACCCTCCACACCCCACGCCCCACATGCATCGATCCACCACCATCCTCGCCCTGGCCGCCGCCGCCGCGCTGGCGACGGCCCTCCCTGCTTCGGCCCAGGCGCCCCTCACCGAAGCGCACACCGCCGCCTTCCATCCGCGGAGCATCGGGCCCGCCGTCACCGGCGGCCGGATCCACGACGTGGAATCGCTGCCGGACGACGACAACATCCTCTGGGTGGCTTCGGCCTCCGGAGGCCTCTGGAAGAGCGAGAACCGTGGTCAGACCTGGGTGAACACCTTCGCCGACATGCCGGTGAGTACCTTCGGTGACGTCGCCCCGGCACCCTCGGACCCCGACATCGTCTACGCCGGCACCGGCGAGCAGAACAACCGGCAGAGCACCTCCTACGGCAACGGCATCTACCGCTCGGACGACGGCGGGGAGAGCTGGACGCACCTCGGCCTGGAAGAGACGCGGCACATCGGGGAAGTACGGGTGCACCCCGGCGATCCCGACGTGGTCTGGGTGGCAGCCCAGGGCAACCTCTGGGCTCCCAGCGAGGACCGGGGCGTCTACAAGACCACCGACGGCGGGGACACCTGGGAGAAGGTGCTCTACGTGGACGAGCACACCGGAGCGGTGGACCTGGTCCTCAACGAGTCCAACCCCGACGAGGTCTACGCCGCCATGTACCAGCGGCTGCGGCGGAGCTGGGGCTTCAACGGCGGCGGC